>WNEY01004247.1_pt1 | contig 10883 bp, 12 predicted proteins | sample 5400531 | NCBI WGS metagenome assembly WNEY01 (sample SAMN13153338, study PRJNA577476) | soil metagenome | isolation source: 200 cm saprolite under Douglas fir tree site 1 | place: USA:California | collected 2015-04-18
GCCTCGGGGCTCATCAACACCTCCCAGCAGCTTGGCGGGGCGATCGGTATCGCCATAGCGTCCACGATCGCCGCCACCCGCGCCAGCACCCTGCTCCACCAGGGCGCCGCACCAGCCGCGGCACTGACCAGCGGCTTCCAATGGGCCTTCTGGGCTTGCGGCGCCATCGGCCTGGCCGCGGTCCCGGTGACTTACCTCCTGGTCCGCCGCGACGAACTAGCCACGGCGGTTGCCCGCACATCCCAGAAGCCTCAACCAGCACCTGCCGACGTTTAACCCAACCACCGCCTCATACGCATCAAGGGAGTCCCGCATGCCAACCCAAGAACTTTCCGGAACGACGGCACTGGTCACCGGCGCAAGCCGGGGTTTCGGCCGCGCCATCGCCATCGCCCTGTCCAAGCACGGCGCGCACGTCGCCGGGGTCGCCCGCGACGCCGGCCGGCTCGAGGAACTGCACGCACAGCTCGGCGGCACCTTCACCCCCGTCGTCGCCGACGCCGCCGACCCCGTGGTCGCGGGCCAGCTCCTCGATAAATACCGCCCCCGCACGCTGGTCCTCAATGCCGGGGCAGCTCCCCTGACGCGGCCGATCCACCGGCAAACCTGGCAGACCTTCAGCCGCAACTGGGAAGTCGACGTGCAGCACGTGTTCAACTGGACCCGCGAGGCGCTGCTGCTTCCCCTGGAGCCGGGCAGCGCGGTCATCGCCTTCTCCAGCGGAGCCGCGGTCAACGGCTCGCCACTCAGCGGCGGCTACGCCGGAGCCAAGGCCACCATCCGGTTCATCGCGTCCTATGCCGCCGCGGAGTCCGGCCGGAACGCGCTCGGCATCAGGTTCACCTCGGTGCTGCCGCAGCTCACTCCGGAAACAGACCTGGGCGCGGCCGCAGTCGCCGCCTACGCCGCCAGGCAGGGCGTCGATATCCCCGCCTTCCTCGACCGCCTCGGCCCGGCGCTCACCCCGGAGCAGGTGGGCACCGCGATCGTCGACATTGCCGCCGGCGCCGCCGATGACCGCGACGCGTACCTGCTCACCGCCACCGGCCTCAGCCCGGTGCGGTAATGCCCTCGTCACCTCTTCGGCGGCGGCCCACCACTGCCCGGGGTCCCGAAGCCGGGACCGTGCTCACCGGAACACCCGAGCCGAGCAGGGCCGCCCCCGCCTGACCGAAGCCCGGACGCCCTCTCCGACGGCCCCTAACCTGCCTGACGCCAGGGCGCGCCGTGCACCGATCGGCGCGCACGCGCAGGGCCACCCTGGCGCCTCGGCCCGTCCGAAGCTGGGCCCGTGATCACGAGATCCACCACTCGAGAAAGAGAACGACAATGCGCAAACTGATCGAATCGACCCTCGTCTCGCTCGACGGCGTTATCGAAGCGCCCGAACGGTGCGCCAGCTTCGACGCCGAGGCCACGGCGTTGTCCATCAAGCAGCTGGGCAACTACGACGCGTTCGTCATGGGCCGGGTGACCTACGAGAAGTTCTTCGCGAACTGGGGCCACATCGCTGGCAACCCCTACATCGACCTCATCAACGCCATGCCCAAGTACGTCGCCTCCCGGTCGCTGACCGAGACGGCATGGAATGCCACCCTCCTCAGGCCCGATCCGTCCAGCGCGATCACCCGGCTGAAGGACCAGCCCGGCAAGGACCTCATCAAGTACGGCACCAGCCGCTTCGACGACACGCTCCTGCGAGACCACCTGATCGACGAGTTCCGCTTCTGGATCATGCCCGTCGTGGCCGGCTCAGGGCAACGGCTGTTCGAGCACGTGGACACCTCCGGGCTCGACCTCAGGCTCACCGACGAGAGGAGGCTGGAGAACGGGTCGGTGATCCTCACCTATGCGCCCGGCTGACGAAGGTGCAACACCCGCGTCGGCGCAGATTCATCGGCGAATCACCCGTACAGCCGGGTCTCAACCAGTAACGACCGGCCTGCGGGATCGGAGGCGGAGGTTCATGGACAACACTGACCGAGGCAACAAGCCTGATCAGGTTGATGGCGACCCGCGCCAGGCGGCGGTCACGTTCGTGACAACCGAGCATTTCACCCTGCAAGGTGCCCGGGCAGCGACGATCGCGGAGTCGACGGGCCGGGCGACGATGTTCCTCAGCGCGGTCAGCGGCGGGCTGGTGGCCCTCGGGCTCGTGGCCACCGCCGCCAAAACCGGCGTGGCGTTCTACATGTTCGGGCTCATTCTCCTGCCCACGCTGGCCTTCGTGGGGCTGGCGACGTTCCACCGGGTGCTGCAGTCAGGGATCGAGGACCTTGGAAATGCGCGCCGTATCGCGCAGCTCCGCGACTATTACTTCGATCACGCTCCCGAGGTGGCCGGCTACCTGCCCAGCCCCGCGGAACGGCTGCCCGCCCCGGGCCTGGGGATCGGCCTGTGGCAGCAATTCGTGACCGTCGCCGGGATGGTCGCCGTGATCACCGCGGTACTCTCCGGCTCGGCCGGCGGGCTGCTCGCAGCCGTAGTTTCTGGCCACTCGCTGGTAGCGGCGCTGGTCGCCGGCGTGGTCGTCGCCGCTGCGGCACTGACCGGGCTGATGCGCTATCAGAATTCGGCCTGGATCCGGGGCACCACGGCATCGCTGTTCCCTGGCGCAGAAGCAGGGCCACACTGAACCCGCCTGGGCAGAGCGCGCGATGTGCCGGGCTCCGGCACAGCTGGGTGGCCCACCTAGCTGGGGAATTTGCCGATGCCGGTGTCTTTGCCGGTTCGGATCCTTCACGCGGGCATGCACCCGGTGCGCGGCGTCGATGTAGGCAAGCTGGCTGCGCCAGCCGGGGGTGCGCTCGGGCAGGTTGGTCACCCACAGCCTGTAGCGCCAGCCGTCCTCGGCTTCGAACAAGGTCAGCTGGCCCCCGGGTGCGGGCGCTCGCGGCGGGCGAAGATCCTCATGGCGGTGGGCCAGCCGGCCAGCTGGTCCCCGGAGGGGCCTTCGCGCAGCAATCCGGTCAGCTCGGTGACGTGGGCTTCCTCGATCCAGCAGCGGGGGTGCACGCAGCGACGGTCTGCGCACGCCTCATCAGCGCGGCGCTCGCGGGCCTCGCCGCGGTGCTCGAGGGCGATCTGCCAGGCCTGTCCTGGTACCTGGGCGATCGAGGCGCGCTCGCGTTCGCCCAGCTCCCAGCCCACCGAGTAGATCAGCTGATGGCCGGGCCACCGCGCCAGCGTATCCAGGCGCTCGATGAGCCCGTGGCTGGCGCCGGCCCCATCGCAGGTCACCATCAGCCGCCGCCGGAAGGCGTCCTCCGGCTCGCCGCCAGCCTCGCTGCCGGCATCCCCGTCAGCGAGGCGCGCGCCAGGCAAGCCTCTCGAGGAGTCAGATCAGGCATCGCCTCTAGCGTGATCAGGAAGCATTGGGATGCAGCCGAAATTTACCCGCAGGCCCGTTACCCCATGCTGCGTCCAACTCCTGAACAGATGCAGATGCTCCGAATGTTTCAACCTGATCCAGACGCAGGCTGGAGCGACAGAATTGCCTGATCTGTTAGTGCTCGTCTGAAAGCACTTGATCAAGGCGCAGCGGCATAGCGAAGCCTCTTTGTTGTCAAGGGGTTCCGGCGGTGTTCGTGACTGGGCGCGCCGATGTGTTCGCTGGCTGGGAGTCGCGGCGGGGTCGTAGGGTGGTTGCGGGCTCGGGAGTGGCCTGGCCGAAGAGCCGGTGCTCGGGGTGAGAGTCGGCCGCGCTGGCGACTGAGTCGTTCCCCGGTTGCCCTCCCGGGCCCGCTGCAACGGCGGGTGCTGTGCGGCTGGCGTCGGCCTTGAGGTGGGCGAAGATGGCGTCGCTGATACGCCGCTTGAGGGCGCGCAGGGCCTCCTTGCGCGTCTTGCCCTCGGCGATCTTGCGGTCGTAGTAGGCGCGCCCGGCGGTGCCGCGGTACCGGATCTGGGTAACGGCGGCCATGTAGATGGCGTGGTTGAGGCGGCGGTTCCCGCGGCGGGACAGCCGGTGAATCTTGCGGCTCCCTGAGGACACCTCGATCGGCGCGGTGCCGTTGCGGGCAGCGAACTGGTCGCGGCTGGTAAAGCGGGCCACCTCGGCGGCGCATCCGGGGACGATGGCGGCGATGACGGGCCCGGTGCCGTAGATCTGGGTGAGCGTGGTGCCCGGGGCCCGGACCGCGATGCTCAGCTTGTTCCTGACCCAGAGACTTAACTGAGTGCCGGTGCGGCGCAGGTCGCCCGGGAACTCGGCAGCGAGCTGGTGACGAGCCAGGCCGACGGCGCCGGACGGCTCGATGGCGTCAAGGACGCGGGCTGCGTGACCTGCGGTGATGGCCTTGGAGGTGCCGCCGGGGATGAGATCGCAGAGCACCGCGTGCAGGCGGCAGACGACCTGGGTCCGTGCCGGCCGAGGTCACGGTGACGCTTGGACCACACCCTCAGCACTGCCGCGTGATCGTCGGGCTGCACCACTCGCCGGGCCGACGAGCGCAGGGCTGCGATGGCAACTGACCGGGCGTCGCTGGGGTCGTTCTTGTTCGTCGCGCCGGCTGCCAGGAGCCGCACCCGGGCGCCGAGCTTGGGCTGCACGTCCAGGACGAGCTCGCCCGCGGCCAGCAGCTGCTGGGCCAGCAGGTGACCCAGGCCACCCGCGCCCCCGGCCGCCCAGGTCCGCTCGGGCCAGTCCGCCGCCCATGCCATCAGGCGTCCGGCCTGGCCCGCCGACGCACGTACCCGCAGCTCGCCCAGCGGCTCCTCAGACGCCCCCGATCGCCACCGCGGCGTGCGAGCCCTTGTGCGGATCCACTCCGATCATCACTGCAGCCATAGCCGGCCTCTCCTCGCGCGGGCAGGGGGTGACCGTGGCGGGCATGCCTGATTTCGGACAGCTGGCGTCGCACCTCTTCCGGGCCACGCCACGGCAAGACCCGGTGAGCTGGCACGTCGTTAATAAGCCAGGCCGCATGCGGCCGGCGGGCGGTTCGAGAGCCAGCCCACCGGGCCTCTGAACGCTACGGCAAGACCGCAGCGCCTACCGGAAGTCTCAATCAGGCGGCTCGGTGTGCGTCCCGACGTCGGCCTCTTCAGCCCAGAACGGCTACGTACCGTGACAACCTGGCCGCGAAGGGCCGATCGGCGAGGACGCAGCGGGCATGATCCCGATCGCAGTCCGCCGGCACAACGGTTGACGTGACCGGGTGCCTTCGCTAGTCCCCGGCCAAGGCCGTCGGCCACGGCCTCGACGCACCGTATCGATTCCCGCTCGCTGGTGCGGACGTACCTCATCGCGGCTACTTATGTCTTCCAAGACAACCCGGGCCGGCGCAGGCTCGGGTGAGGTGCCCGGCCTGAGCGCTCTCTTCGCGGCTGCCCGCCGTTCGGCGAGGTGTGGCTCTTTCATGGCATGCGATCCGGCCGGGCTCCGTGGCGAGGCGTGGCTCAAGAAGGGTCTGCTCGGCTCGAAGTAGCGTTGCCCGTCCTCGCTGGCAGTGTTGCAGCTCGGCGAGGAGGTTGCGCGTGATGAACCAGGTGATCATCGGGGTTGGTCCCCGCAAGCTGCCGGTCACGATTGAGGCCAGGGACAGCCAGGAGATTCTGCGGGCCACGGGCCGGTTCGGCACTGACACGCAGGGCTACTGTGAGCTGCTGAAGACAGCGCGGCAGTGGCAGGACCGGGTCTGGGCGGTCGAGGGCGCGAACGGGATCGGGCGGCCGGTCGCGCGGCGTCTGCTGGCGGACGGGGAGCGGGTGCTTGATGTGCCCGCGAAGCTGGCCGCCCGGGCACGGGTGTTTGATACCGGCCAGGGACGCAAGACTGACGCCACGGATGCGCACGCGATTGTCATGGTGGCGCTGCGGGATAAGGGATTGCGTGAGCTTCGCGCCGATCCCGGGCTGATGGTGCTGCGGCTGCTGCGGCCGCCGTGATGAGATCTCCCGTGCCAGGGCGCAGGCCCTGAACCGGATGCACCGGCTGTTCCTGGAACTAGTGCCCGGCGGGGCGCCGGTGAAGAAGACCCGCCGGGCAGTACAAGGCCTTGCTGGCCAGGGTGCGGCCGCGGGATCTGGCTGGTAAGACCAGGCGGCGGATGGCTGCCGGGGAACTGCCCGGCCTCGTCCGGTTCGATGCCAGGCTCAAGGCAATGAAGGCCGAGTTGAAGGCCGCGGTCGAAGCGGCAGGCTCGCACCTGACGGGCATCCACGGGATCGGCCCCGCCGGCGCTGCCCGGATCCTGGCCGACGTCGGGGACGTCGCCCGGTTCCCTGGCCGCAGCCATTTTGCCTCCTGGACCGGCACTGCCCCGATCGATGCCTCGAGCGGGGAGCACACCCGGCACCGGCTGTCCCGCGCCGGGAACCGCAGGCTGAATCATGTGCTCTATATGGCTGGCATGGTCCAGCTGCGCAACGACACCCCGGGCCGGCCTGCTACCGGCGCAGACTGCAGCAGTCCAAGACCTCGATGGAAGCGATGCGCTGCCTGCGCCGGCGGCTATCCGACGTCGCCTGCCGCCAGCTCGCCGCCGGCGCCGCGTCTCGAGGACTGGAGCAGGCAGGCCCGGGAGGGCACTCGGGGACGACTCTAAAATCCAGCGCGACCGGCCTGACCCCGGACACCGGTTCTTCGGACAAGCCACTTCCCGGGCCCGCGCATTCGACGCTACCCCCGCCGATCGCCGCCAGGAACCCCGCCGGGCCGGGGACAGGCGCCATACCGCGACGACGCGCCAGAGGTGTCAACGTGGAGCGCGCCACCGGACGAACGACGTTGACACCGACAAGCGCCGGCGCACACTCGAAGGGCCTCCCGGACCCGCCCCCTTGACAAAGTTCTTCATAGAAGGGAGCCATGAGAGTGAATCGGATCTGGGGTTGCCGCTTTGACGGATAATGCGTGTCAGCGGATGATCTCTGACGCCGGTCAGCATCGGCGCACTGCAAAGGCGCGCGACCTGCTCTTGACAATGGCCTGCACATAAGGCAGCGATAAGAGCATGTCCTGGTGCAATGCTGTTGTCCCGGGCGTCCCGGGCGTCCCGGGCGTCCCGGCGCCGGGACGGGTCGCTGCATGACCCGCATCGGGCTGCGCCCGGCAACCCCCCGCCGACAGCGAGTTCTGCTTCCGCCTGCACGAGGCCGCGATAGGCGGCTACATCACCGCGATCTGGGGCTGGGATGAGCAGCGTCAGCGTGACTTCCACGCCCGCGGGTTCGACCCGGGCCGATGGCAGATCATCACCGCGGCCGGACGGACATCGGCATGCTCAACGTCGAATACCGGCCGGGCGAGATCTACCTGTCCCGTATCGAGATCCTCACCGGCCATCAGGGCCACGGCACCGGCACCCGCCTCATCAGCGCACTCATCGACCAGGCCAGGCTCAAGGGCCAGGACCTCGTCCTTGACGTGCTCACCGTCAACACCCGCGCCCGCGCTCTACCGGCGGCTCGGCATGACGGAGGTAGCCGGGCACGGCCCTGGCAACATCAAGGTCACCATGCTGTCCGCCCCGGGCCACGCCACATGATCCGCAGGTCTTAGCAAAGGCGGTCCGAACTTACAGCCGCGCACCAGGAGCGGCATGTCCGCGCATCTGTCACATGGTCTGGACCTACGATCTTCTCGTCGTAACGCTGAGCGTCGGGGGCGTCCCGATGGTGAGGCGTTCCGCAGCTTTGATCAGGGATGCTGGCCCAAGTCCGATGTACCGTCGGCACGTGACCCGGGTTCAGTACTTCACCGCGTGCACGCTCGACGGGTTCATCGCGGACGAGAACCACTCTCTCGACTGGCTCTTTGACGCTCCCCACAGCGAGGACGACGACGCGTGGGACGAGTTCATCGGGGGCGTCGGGCCGATGGTCATGGGCTCGTCGACGTACGAATGGGTACTCCGACGCTACGGCCTGCTGGCGAACCCGCAGCAGTGGCACGACTTCTACGCCGACCGGCCGTGCTGGGTCTTCTCCCACCGCGATCTGCCGAGGATCCCGACAGCCACCGTTCGCATCGTCTCCGGAGACGTCCGTCCCGTGTACGAGGAGATGGTCACCGCGCTTCCCGGCAAGAACATCTGGATCGTTGGCGGCGGGGACCTGGCAGGCCAGTTCGACGACGCGGATCTGCTCGACGAGGTTTGGCTGGGAATGCGTCCGGTATTCCTTGGTGCCGGCGCGCCGCTGCTGCCGCGCCGGATCACCACCAAGCGCGTGACGCTGCGCGAGGTAAGACACGCTGGGCAGCAGCTACAGCTGATCCTCGACGTTGCCCGCCACAACTGAGCTGCCTGCGAGTTCGCCCCGATTATCGGCAAGATCGCTCGACCAGCGGCATAGCGCGCATTCCATTCGCTAGGGAGAATCGCTGGTGGTCAGCACTGAGGCACTATCCAAGCCAGGTGCGGCCGTCGATGAGTTCACGCGCTCGTCGAGGTGGCCTGCGTGACAAGCCGTTTCGGTGATCATATGAAGAATGATCGCCCGCAGGTCCTGGAGCTTCCAGTTGGGCCAGACCTCGTCGGGCCACATGGCCGGTGCCGTGTCCAGGGGGGTGGCGGCGATGACGGCGCTGGCGAGTTCTATCTCCTGCTGGTACGCGTCGAGCACCGTATCGGCCGGCACGTCCGGAGGGACCCGCCAGGCGGCCGCGTCGGCTTCGTCAGATGTGGTGATATAGGCCGGCTCGCCGGCGACGATCCCGCGGAACCAGAACCGCTCGTCGCTGATGGTCAGATGCTGCACCATCCCCAGGCATGTCCAGCCCGAGGGCAGCACCGGCCGCCGCAGCGCATCCTCGGTCAGGCCGTCGATGATCCCGAGCACATGGTTTCGCTGATTGTCAGGGATGACAGCAACAGGCTGGCTTCGGTCTCCATCGGGAAAACATGACACCACAGTTATTGCGAGCGCGAGCGCGGCTGGATGACCTGGGCGGTCACGCGCGGGGCGGGACCCCTGGGCACGGCGCACGGGTTCGGGACCTGCGCGGCCAGGGCAGCCGGTGCCACGACCCGGCCAGCGGTCAGATGAGCGCATCTCGGCGGGATTGGGTTTAGCGTGGTCCGGTGCTTACGGTCGGGGTTGATCTCGCTGCCGAGCCGGAAGGAACTGCGGTAGCGCGGGTTGAGTGGCTGGCCGGGCGGGCTGTCGTCCGCGACGTGCTCTGGGGCGCTGATGACAGCGCGGTGCTGGCCGCGCTGGCGGAGGCAGGCAAGGCCGGCATCGACTGCCCGCTGGGCTGGCCAGACGCTTTCGTCGCATTCATCGTTGCTCATCAGGGTGGCCCGGCTCCCATCCCTGAGGGCATCGCGGACCGGGGATGGCGGCGGTCGCTGGCCATGCGGCTGACAAGAGATGCGGCTGACGCCGCTGAGCGTGTCAGCTGACCGGATCGGGCATGTGGCCATGCGCTGCGCCTGCCTCCTGGCGCTGTTCGCACAGCAGGGCCATGACGTGGACCGGGGCGGTAGCGGGAAGATAGTGGAGGTCTATCCGGCGGCGTCGCTGAAGGCCTGGGGATTGCCCTACCGGGGCTATAAGCGGCCCGAAGATACCCAGGCTCTGGGCAAGCTCGTCGACGAACTCCAGGGTGCTGCCCCGTGGCTGGAACTCGGCGACGCGGACTTCTTGTGCAGGCGCAGGCATGATGCCGCCGACGCGGTCGTCGCTGCCCTGACGGCCAGGGCAGCTGACCGCGAGCTCACCTTGCGCCCACGCACGCGTGAGGAGGCGGCCGCTGCCAGCACTGAAGGCTGGATTGCCATCGCGCTCCCGGACTCACAGCTGGGCCTGCTGCCATGACGGCTACGGCAAGTCCTGCGACAGGTAGGCACGCATGTCGTGTCTGATCTGCGCACAACCTCCTTCGACAACCCGGTCGGCGGCATGAGCGCGCATCGTCGGACGGCAGCAGACACGTATATTCATGCAACCCGATGCAGCAGTCACGAGCCGATGCCGGGGCGCTAAGCATCTGCCGGACGCGCGCGTAGCCGCCGTTCTGTGCGTCCTTTCGCTCCTACCCGCGCTTCCGCTGTCGGGACGCGAGTTCTGCGATAACGTGCGCCTTCACCTGCTCCAGCAGAACCTCTCGTTGCTTCGGCGTTGATGCGGTGACCGGCTCGAAGTCCCCGCCGAACCGGACGTCGGCGTAGGTCCGGTGGGGACCGTTGTGGAAGTGCAGGAACGGCTTCGATCTGAAGTGGGAGTTCGGTGGGTGCTTTCCCTTGTCGCGCTGGCCGTCGATCTGACGAAGTGACGCGACAAGCTCGTCAAAGTCATGCCCTTGACTCACAGGAGCGGCGTTGCCGATTGACGCATCTCGTCGTCGGGACCTCTACCGGCGCCAGCAGCGCGCTAAGCCGTCCGGGACCGATAGGCGCATGCTCGAGTCCCGGCCGCAAGCCCGGATGAGAGCCATACGCACTGCTGGTCCTCAGCTGAGGCGCATCTTCGACTCGAGTCGTGCGCCGGCTTCCGATGTCGCCGACCGGCTGCCCGGGATCTTCGAGGACCATGACCTCGCCGGTCCGGAAGACGACGCGCTTCAGGAGATGGCCCGCTCGATGCGGCAGAACGGCACTCGTAGCCGTCGGGCTCGTGCAGCCTCACAGCCGGGATCTCAGCACGTCGACCTCGCAGCCTGGCGAGGACGGGTCGAAGCCGTGCTCGACAAGCCAGCGGACCGCCCGCAGGCCTCGCAACGACCACCACGCGCGGATCACGTCGAGGTCGACGTCGGTGCCGTAGCAGTCGGCGACGACGTCGCCAAGGTGCTCCTCGTGCCCAGCGTCAGGCTGGCGAGGTCGTACAGGGCATCGCCGTGGCCCGCCTCGGACCAGTCGACCACGCCGGTGATCTCGTCACCGTCGACGAACACGTGGGCGACCTGCAGGTCGCCGTGCGTGAACACCGGTGTCCAC
>WNEY01004248.1_pt1 | contig 10882 bp, 10 predicted proteins | sample 5400531 | NCBI WGS metagenome assembly WNEY01 (sample SAMN13153338, study PRJNA577476) | soil metagenome | isolation source: 200 cm saprolite under Douglas fir tree site 1 | place: USA:California | collected 2015-04-18
TCGCCTTCATCTTGCCACCGCTGTCCGGGTTGCCAGGGCTGCACTGGCTGCGGGTGCTCTGGCCGGGCGACCTGGTCGTGCGGGGCATGTTCCCGTTCCTCATCATCGCCGTCGCCCTGTGCGTCCTGGCCTGGGCCGAGCGGAGCCCGGCGCTGGCGGTCACCGCCGTCGCCTACACCGGAATCTCGCTGCTGGTAAGCCTGTACGACATCGAGAACGTCATGTACCGGCTCGGCTGGAGTCTGTCCGCCGATGGCGGGCGACTCGGCGCCCTGCCCAGCGTGCTGCTACCCGCGCTAGTTCTTCTCGCTGCGGGGGCGGGCGCGTTCGCCGTGCAGCGCCGGCACCGGGGCACAGCGTGAGCGCGGCGCGGGATCTTCCGCCGGAGCAACCTGACGCCGTGCCGGCTCGGACCGCGCCGGATCGGACCGGGCCGGATCGGGCGGAGCAGGATCGGACGGGGCCGGCCGATGGTGAGGGGCAGCCGGCCGGCGGGCATCCAACCAACGGGATCGACGAGACGGTGCACCAGCGGCACAGGCTCGGCATCCTGACCATCACCGCCGAGGCGCAGCGAGCCGATTTCGGCTACCTGCGGGAGGCGCTCGGGCTGACTCCTGGCAACCTGTCCAGGCATCTCACCGTGCTGGAGGACGCGGGCATGGTTCAGGTGGAGAAGGGCTACGAGGGACGCCGCCCGCGAACCTGGGTGCGCATCACCGGCCAGGGCCGCGCCGCGCTCGCCGCTGAGCTCGCCGCGCTCACCGAGCTGGTCCGACGGCACGGGATGCCAGCCCAGGCCGGCTAGCAGGCTCGAACAGGCCCCGTTTCCCCGTGCAGTCAGGGGCAGATTTCGTACGGCGACCCAAAGTCGTGATCCGCGTGGACCACCTGGGATGCCCGCAAGAACAACCAGCGGTAACGCGAGACCGGCAGGATGCATAGCGGCGGATTCGGCTGCATCCCATTGGTGCTGATCTCCACGACCCCGCGGGGTGAGTTGAGGAGCAGGCTGGTCGTCTTGTTATTGCTCGACAGGACGAACGCCGCGAACCGCGGTGGCAGGGCCTTCCCATTGATCTCCGCCGAGTACCCCGGCTTCAGGTCAATGGCCCGCAGTGGCAGCCACACCGTGGGCGATAGCGCCACGAACAGGATCGCTACGATGGCCGCCACTGCCGACAACATCCGCAAGGCGCCTAGCAGCCCCTTGGTCCAGCTGGCCGTTGTCCAGCGGCGGCGGCTCTGGCCGAAAAGCAGCACCGTGGTCACCGCTACCGGAACCAGGAAGACGACCAGGATCGGCCAGGAAATTGTGTAGAACGCGATCACGAGCGCGATCCATACCAGCGAGAGCCGGGGATTGTGGAGGCCGCTCTTAGCGTCGTTCGTCACGTTGGAAGACTCGGGGTCCAGCACGAGGTCCCTCGACCACCACCAGATCGCGGCCGCCACCACGCCGGCCAGGAACCCCGGCAGAAGCGTCAAGATCACGCCCTTGAGCAGGGCGACGGCATCGGCGGAGCTGACGATGGCCACCGTCGTGACCGTCTCCATATTCGACGCCCTGAACACCTTGATAGCGACGGCGAGGAAAACGATGGCCGAAAGCACCGGGATGCCCGAGAGAACCGCGCTGGCGAGCGTTTGCAGGAGTCCCGTCCCGGACGTCTGTTTGTCCGTCTCAGGCTTCTTTTTATCTGTCTCGGACTTCTCTATATCCGTCTTGGGGTTCTCTTCATTCAATGTGGTGCTCCTCAGCGGATTCGGCTCGGCGCACTCGGGTCGGAACTGGGTACCGTCTTGCGCATGAGGAGGCCGAGCGTCAGCAGGTCGAGCGGGTAGATCAGGTAGCCGACCCGTGATATCCGGGACGTGACGATGAGCGCGAGCATCAGCAGGCCGGCGAAGCAGCCTTGGTCGGCAGTCCGGAGTGAGGTGAGTCGGCCCAGGCGAAGGAGCACCGCACCGCCAGCCGCCAGGACGCCGCCGAGCAGGCCGGCCACCAGCACGATCTGCAGGGTACGGTCGCCCGTGAGGCCGGCCGCGCCGGTCACCCAGGAGCCGAGCGTGGGTGGCTGATCGGGCGCTGGACCAGAGGTCAGCCCGAGTGGAAACAGGACCACGCCGCGAACGAACGCACCTGGTTGCCACAGCAGGAACGGCACCGACACCGACATCGCTGGAATCAGCCAGGCACCAGGGAGCATCCCCGGTGTGTGCGGCCGGGTCTCTGTCCGGTCGACGTGACGCGAAAGTAGCAAGACGAGCAGCACCGGCCAGACTGTTTGCTTAAGAAGGGCGGCGGCAACCAGGACCGGCCACGCCAGACGGTCCTTGCGCTGCAACATCACGAGGCCGAGTAACACGAGGGCGAGCACGGGAAGGTCATCACCGCCCGTCACCATGAATAATGCCCCGCTGGGCAGGACAATCGCGACCTGGGCCATCCGCAGGCGCCGCGCCGGAGTCGTCGGCCAGCGGGCCAGCGCCGTGGCCAGGGCCGCCAGTGTGACCAGCGCCATAACGACTCGGGCGTCGGTGAGCTGTCCCGGCCCGAAGAGGGCACGTGGCAACCCGAAGGCCAGCATGAGGGGCAGGTACGCGAAATGATGCTGGGCCTGTGGCCGACTTTCGAGCCCGCGCTCATCGAAGGTGGCCGTGTAGGGATCTTTTCCGGCCGCCAGGCCGGCCGCCGCCTGCTCGATGACGACAACCTCTGACTGCTCTAGGTGAATATGACCACCGGCCCTCGCGTGCACCTCGTAGGCCAGAGGCATCGTCACCGCCGCGGCACAGGAGAATGCGGCTATGCCGAGTCGCAGACGCATTGCGCCGCGCCCGGTCCGCGATCGCCTCGATGCGACCGCAATCGCAGCCGCGATCGCGGCGATCAGGTATCCGGGCGCGGCGAAGTTGGCCCAGACCCGGAACGTGTAGAGCTGGGTGAGGCGGGCGATGGCCAGGACCAGCAGGGCCGAGATGGCGTACAGGACAGAGTCGATCTTAAGATCAACATTTTCCGCCATGTTCGATCCCGCCCCTGGTGAACGCCGCCCCCGTGATCGTCTCGCATCTCGGCACCCAGCGGAAGGGACCGGTCGCGGACGCGACCGGCCCGGCATCGTCGCGGTTCGCGACTCCACCTACCGGCGGCGGCGCGCCCGGCCGGACGGTGGCGGGCGCGCAAGAACGCGGTTTGTGTACGTGCTGGTCTCGGTTTGGCCAAGATTGGCCGTGGCTGTTGCGCAGATGTTAATTTGACGTGAATCTTGCTTCACAACCCGGTGGTGTGACCCCTCGGAACAAGGACTTGACCGATGAATGATGGTTCATTGGACATCCGGGGAATCACGGTACGATTCGGTGGCCTGACCGCGCTGGACGACGTATCGCTGACCGCTGGCCTGCGCCAGGTGACCGGGATCATCGGACCCAACGGCGCAGGCAAGACCACACTGCTCAACGTGCTGTGCGGGTTCGTCAAGCCGCAGGCCGGCCAGATCCAGTTCGACGGTCGCGAGCTTACTCAGCTCAGGCCGCATCGGCTGGCGAGCCTGGGAATAGCCAGGACGCTGCAGGGAGTCGGGCTGTTCCGCGGGCTCTCGGTGCTCGAGAACGTCATGGTGGGGGCGAACAGCCAGGCGCGCGCCGGGTTCTGGTCGGCGCTGCTCGGCCTGCCCCGGTCGGACCGTGACGAGCGGCGGCTCAGGCAGCAGGCGCTGGAGGCACTCGAGGCCGTCGGGGCGGCCGAGCTGGCCGACAGCATGCCCGACACGCTGGCGCACGGACCGCGCAAGCGGGTCGCGCTGGCCCGCGCGCTGGCGGCTAAGCCCAGGGTGCTGCTGCTGGATGAGCCGGCCAGCGGCCTGTCCGAGCACGAGCTGCCCGAGCTGGGCGACCTGATCAGCAAGTTCGCCGAGGACGCGACCGTGGTGGTGATCGAGCACCGGATGGACCTGATGATGTCCGTCTGCGACACGATCTTCGTGCTGGACTTCGGCAAGCTGATCGCGGCTGGTTCCCCCGAGCAGGTGCAGTCCGATCCGGCGGTCACCGCCGCCTATCTCGGCGCTGCGGACGCCGGGCCTGCCGAGGCCGGGGAGCCGCCGGAGGCCGGGCCGGCCGAGGCTGAGGAGCCGAAAATAGCCGGAGAAGGGCTGGCGGGCCATGAGTAACGGCGCAACGCTCGCCACCGACGACATCGTCGCCGGATACGGCGGCGTCCTGGTGCTGCACGGGGTATCGATCCGCGCCGCCGCGTCGACCATCACCACTGTCCTCGGCGCCAACGGCGCCGGGAAGACGACGCTGCTGCGCACGATCGGCGGCTTCGTCCGGCCGCGCAGCGGCCGCATTCTGCTCGACGGCGCGGACCTGGCGTGCCGTCATCCCGAGGATGTCGCCAGGGCCGGAGTCGCCCATGTGCCCGAGGGCCAGGGAGTCATCACCGAGCTCACGGTCGAGGAGAACCTGCGCCTCGGCGCGCTGCTGCGGCCGAGCAGCCAGCGGGCGGCGGCGCTCGCCGACGCCTTCCAGCGGTTCGGAATGCTGGCCGATCGCAGGCGCCGAGCGGCAGGAACGCTGTCCGGCGGTGAGCGGCAGATCCTGGTCATCGCGAGGGCGCTGATGTCAGCTCCCCGGGTGCTGCTGCTCGACGAGCCGTCGCTCGGCCTGGCGCCCAAGATCGTGGCCCAGGTCATGGAACTGGTCAGGAAGCTGCGTGACGACACGGGCCTGACGGTCGTGCTGGTCGAGCAGAACGCAAGAAGCGCGCTGGCCATCGCCGACAGGGGCATCGTGCTGAACCTCGGCAAGATCGTCGCCGAGGACGACGCGAAGTCCCTGGCCGCCGACGTCGGGCTCCGCCGTCACTATCTGGGCTTCTAGGGAGGCGGGCATGCAGGTTTTCGTGGAGTTCACGCTCGGTGGCCTGAGCGCCGGGATGATCTACGCGGCCATCGCGCTGTCACTGGTGCTGATCTGGCGGGGAACCCGGATCCTGAACTACTCCCAGGGCGGCATGGCGATGTTCACCGCCTACGTGGCGCTCATCGTGATCAACCACACGGGGAACTACTGGCTCGGTTTCACGGTGGCGCTGGCCTCGGGCCTGGTGCTCGGCGCGGTGCTGGAGCGGACGGTGATCCGGCGGGTGGCTCAGCGGGCACCGCTGAACGCGGTGATCGTGACCATCGGCCTGCTGATCTTCCTCGAGGGCCTGGCCGGGATCATCTACGGCGGCAGCTTCCGGTCGTTCCCGCCGGCGTTCTCGGTCGGCGGGCTGAGCCTCGGCTCGGTCGCGCTCGGAATCACCCGCAACGACCTGTTTACCGCCGCTGCCGTGCTGGCCGCGGCGGCCGCCCTCGGCCTGGTCTTCCGGTTCACCACCGTCGGGCTGCGGATGCGGGCCACCGCCTTCAACACCAGCATCGCGCGGCTGCTCGGGGTGCGGGTCGGCCGGATGCTCACCCTGGGCTGGGCGCTGGCCGGGCTGATCGGCGCGCTGGCCGGGATGCTGGTGACGCCCTCGACCTTCCTCTACCCGAACAGCATGGACGCGATCTTCGTGCTGGGCTTCACCGCCGCGGTGATCGGCGGGCTGGACAGCCCGGTCGGCGCGGTCGTCGGCGGCCTGATTCTCGGCGTAGTGCTCAGCTACGCCGGAGGCTACCTGGGCAGCCAGCTCGTGCAGCTCTTCGGCCTCGCCGCGCTGCTGGTCGTCCTCATGGTCCGGCCATCCGGGCTGTTCTCCACTACAGCGAACCGGCAGGTGTAGCCGTGACCCTTGCCAGGCACCTGGGCGCCGCGATCCTCGCGGCAGTGCTGCTGCTGATCCTTTCGGTCAAGCTCGGCCAGTTCCGCGAGTACGAGATGGCGCAGGTGGCCGCCTACGTGGTGGCCGTGGCCGGGCTTACCGTGCTGATCGGGCTGAGCGGCCAGATCTCGATCGGGCACGGCGCCTTCATGGCGATCGGCGCCTACGCGACGGCGCTGCTGCTGCTGCACTTCGGCTGGCCGATCGAGCTGGTCTTCCTGGCCAGCGCGGTGCTCTCGGCGGCGGCCGGCGGCATCTTCGGGGCTGCCGCCGCCCGATTGCGCGGTCCTTACCTGGCGGGCGCGACGCTGATGCTCGCAGTCGCGCTGCCGACCGTGGCGGTTGCCTACCAGAGCGTGTTCGGCGGTGACCAGGGAGAGCCGGTCACCGTCACCACTCCGGCGTTCCTCGGCCCGTCGTTCCCGCTCACCCGCTGGCAGGCCTGGCTCGGCTGCGGCTTCGCGCTCATCACATTGGTGCTGCTGGCCAATCTGGCCCACAGCAAGGTGGGCCGCAGCTGGCGCGCGCTGCGAGACGACGAGGTGGCCGCGTCGCTGGCCGGGCTGAACGTCGCCCGGCTGCAGATCCTCGCGTTCGTGGTCAGCTCGGCCTGCGCGGGGCTCGGCGGCGCGATCCTGGCCATGTGGGCGCTGAGCGCGTCACCCGGCGATTTCACGCTCGCGATCTCGATCACGCTGCTGACCGCGGCCGTGCTGGGCGGCCTCGGCAGCCTGCCGGGAGCCGTCTGGGGAAGCCTGATCGTGGTCCTGCTGCAGAGCTTCCTGTCCAACTTCGCATCCAGCCACGGCCTGTCCAGCGGGGCCAGCGCGAACGTCCCCGTCGCCGCGTTCGGGGTCGTCCTGATCGTCGTCATGCTCGTGTTTCCGGCAGGAATACAGGGCGGCATCCGCCGCCTTCTCGGGCCCGCCGCGCCCGCCGCGGCCGCCCCCCTCAGCGCCTTGCGCCGGCGTGCGTCGGCCAGTTCACACCAGGAGGAAGGCACTACATGAAGAGTTCACGGGTACACCTGGCCGCCGTGGCCGGGATAGCCGCCGCGGCGATGGTGATCGCCGGCTGTGGTTCCAGTGGCGGCGGTGGCGGTGGCGGCTCCAACTCGGGCAAGACGCTCACCGCCTCGGCACCGGGGATCACGGCAAAGCAGATCCTCATCGGCAGCCACCAGCCGCTCACCGGCATCGCGGCACCGGGATACAGCGAGATCTCCCAGGCGTCCAACGCCTACTTCCAGTATGTCAACGCCCACGGCGGCGTCTTCGGCCGCAAGATCGTCTACAAGTACCTCGATGACGCGTACGACCCGTCCAAGACCACCGCGGTGGTGCACCAGCTCGTGCTGCAGGACAACGTCTTCGCGATCTTCAATGGCCTCGGGACCCCGACCCACCTGGCGGTGGCGCCGTTCCTGAACTCCGAGAAGGTCCCCGACGTCTTCATCGCCTCCGGCTGCGAGTGCTGGAACGCCACGTCCACCTTGCCGTGGTCGACCGGCTGGCAGCTCGACTACGTGCGCGAGGGCAAGATCCTCGGGCACTACATCGAGCAGCACTTCCAGGGCAAGAAGATCGGGCTGTTCTTCCAGAACGACGAGTTCGGCCAGGACGGCGTGAAGGGCCTGAAGTTCGAGATACCGGCGAAGCAGATCGTGTCGTCGCAGTCCTACAACCCGGCCAACATCAAGATCGCCCCGCAGGTAGCCAAGCTCAAGGCGGCCGGTGCCCAGGTCGTCATCTCGTTCTCGGTGCCCGCATTTACCGCGCTGCTCAAGCTGAACATGCTCGGCCTGAAGTTCAGCCCGCAGCTGGTCGTCAGCGACGTCGGCTCCGACCCGATCACCCTGGCCGGCCTGCTCGCGGCGTTCGCCAAGAACAAGACGGCGGGATTCGGCAACTCGCTGACCCAGGGAATCATCACCGACGGGTACCTGCCGTCGCTGGGCGACACCAGCAACAGCTGGATCCAGCTGCTCACCAAGGTTCACAGCACGTACATCCCGAAGCTGCCGATGGACGGCAACGTGGCCTACGGCGTTGCGGTCGGCTACACCTTCGTCCAGGCCATGCTCAAGGCGGGCCGCAACCCGACCCGGCAGGACCTGATCAACGCGATCAACGCGGGACTCCCGCAGGGATTCTCGGTGGCGCCGTACGCTTACTCGGCCAGTGACCACAACGGCATCACCGGGGCCTACATGGCGGAGATCAAGAATGGCGCACTGACCCCGCTCGGCCCAGTGCTGACCACGGATGACTCGCCGAGCGGCGGGTTCTCGTCACCAGGGACTCAGCCCGCGGCGCCGGCGAACGGGGTGCCGTCGCCCTGATCACGCCGCAAGCAGCGCCGGCCGCCCGCGGTAACGCGGGCGGCCGGCGCCCCCAGACGGCACCGGGCAGGTATGGGTGACCGGCGCCGACGTGCCCGTTTCGGGTCAGAATGGGGGTATCCACCGTGAGAGTCGCGGCCAGCCGCAAGCCAGCGGACGGCGATGAGCGGCCGCCGGCCGAACGGCTGCTGAGCGCCGCCGAGCACCTGTTCGGCGAGCGCAGCTACTCGCGTACCAGCGTGGCCGGGATCTGCGCCAGAGCCGGGATGGCGACCGGCAGCTTCTACGCGCATTTCCAGTCCAAGGCGGATATCTTCGTGGCCGTGATCCGTCGGATCAACGCCGACCTGAGGGCCACGATGCGCGAGGCGCTGCTGCACGCCGAGCAGAACCAGCGAGCCAGGGAGCGGGCGTCTTACCGGGCCTATTTCGACCTGATGTCCGAGCGCCCGTGGATCTACCGGATCGTGCGCGAAGCCGAGTTCGTCGCGCCGGCCGAGTTCAAGGCGTACTACGAGCGGCTGGCCCGCGGTTATGCCAGGGGGGTCCGGGTCGCGCAGCTGGCCGGCGATATCGATGCGCACTACGACCCCGAGGTCCTCGCCTACGTCTACGCCGGTCTCGGCAACTTCGTCGGCATGCGCTGGGCCGAATGGACAGCCGGCGGGCGGGTGCCCGACGACGTGCTCGAAGATCTCATCCAGGTTCTCGCCCGCGGTCTGCCGCCACGGGACCTGCCCCCCGCCCCGCCCGTATCCTCAGATCTATGACCGTCAGCTCTGACCTATGACCGTCAGCTCTGAGTACCGCGGCACGATCGGCTGGCTGCTCAGCCAGGCGGCCAGCCGCGACCCTGATGGCGCCTGGCTGCGCGCCGACGACGGGAGCCTGACGTTCTCCGGGGCCGCCGCCGCCGTCGGCTCGACCGCGCGGGCGCTGGCGGACGCCGGGATCGGCCGCGGCGACCTCGTGCTGGTGACGGCCCGCACCACCCCGCCCTACCTGCTGTGCTGGCTGGCGCTCGCATCGATCGGCGCGGTCACGGTGCCGGTCAACCCGCGCAGCGCCCCGGCCGAGCTGGCCGGGCTCGTCACCCAGACCCGGCCCCGGATGGTGATCACCGACGCGGGGCTGACCGGCCTGGTCGACGCGGCCTCGGTGAGCGACCTGCCCGAGCTCGGGGTGCGCGATATCGACGCGATCGTCGGTGACTGGACGGCGCTGGCTGGCGCGGTGGCCGCGGGGGCGGGCTCGGCCGGCCTGCCCGGTCCGGGCGTCTCGCCGGATGACCTGGCCGTCCTCATCCCGACCTCGGGCACCACCGGGCGATCCAAGCTGGTCATGCAGACTCATCGCGCGTATGCGATGGCCGGCGAGGGCTTCGGTTTCTGGATGGGGCTGACCGCGGCGGACGTTCTCATGACGTCCCTGCCGCTGTTTCACATCAACGCCCCCGCCTACTCGGTCATGGGCTCGCTGGCCTGCGGCGCGGGCCTGGCCCTGCTGCCGCGCTTCTCGGCCAGCGGATTCCTCGACGCCGCGCGCAGGCACGGCGCCACCGAATTCAACGCGATAGGGGCGATGCTAGAGATCCTGATGCGCCAGCCCGAGCGGCCCGATGACGCCAGCACCCCGCTGCGGCTGTGCTACACCGGGCCTGCGCCCGACCGGGCCCGGCAGGAGGAGATGGAGACCAGGTTCGGCCTGCGGATCGTGGTCGGCTACGCCATGTCCGAGTCGCCGTACGGGCTGATCTGGCGGCACGGGACCCGGCCGTACGGCACACTGGGATCGCCGCGGCAGCACCCCGCTCTCGGCACCGTCAACGAAGCGCGGGTGGTAGCAGCGGACGGCAGCGAGCTGGGCGCGGGGGAGACCGGCGAGCTGCTGCTGCGCAACCCGACGGTGACGCCCGGCTACTGGGGAATGCCCGAGGAGACGGCCGCGGCGATCACCGCCGACGGCTGGCTGCATACCGGCGACCTGGTCACCGTCGGCGCCGACGGCACCTACACGTTCGTCGGCCGGCAGAAGGAAGTGCTGCGGCGCCGCGGCGAGAACCTTTCGCCACTGGAGGTGGAGGAGGTGCTCGAGTCGCACCCGTCAGTGCTGGAGTGCGCGGTCGTGGGCGTCCCTTCCGAGCTGTCGGAGGAGGAAGTGAAGGCGTTCTGCGTGCCAGCCGACGGCAGCGCCCTTGACTTCGCCGAGCTGCGTGCCTATGCGGCGGCCCGGCTCGCCGCGTTCAAGGTGCCCCGGTACTGGCAGGTGATCGGCGAGCTGCCGCGCACCCCGACGGCGCGGGTCGCCAAGCACCGGCTGCCAGCCGGGCACCAAGTGGGGGAATACGATGCGGAGGACCAGCCGTGACCGAGTACCCCACGTCGATCGGCACATCGGACGCCACCTCCATCCAGCTGCTCGGTCATGACCTGGCCGGGGAGCTGATGGGCCAGCTCAGCTTCGGCGATCTCGCCTTCTGGCTGGTCGCGCAGCGGCGGCCGACGCCGGGCGAACTGCGCGTGTTCGAGACCGTCCTCGTCGCGCTCGCCGACCATGGGTTCACGCCGTCTGTCATCGCGGCCAGGCTGACCCTGACCGGGGCGCCTGAGTCGGTGCAGGGCGCGCTGTCGGCCGGGCTGCTGGGCGGCGGCTCGCGGTATCTCGGGGTCACCGAGGAATGCGGAAAGTTCCTGGCCGGCGCGCTGGCGGCGCACGAGGGCCCG
>WNEY01004249.1_pt1 | contig 10882 bp, 9 predicted proteins | sample 5400531 | NCBI WGS metagenome assembly WNEY01 (sample SAMN13153338, study PRJNA577476) | soil metagenome | isolation source: 200 cm saprolite under Douglas fir tree site 1 | place: USA:California | collected 2015-04-18
AGCTGATGACTTTGATCTTGTGTCTTGCAAATGCCCCGACTATTTGTTCCAGTCGAGACTTGTCATAGACCGAGATCAAAGCATTCCCAGTCAAGAATTTTCGCTCAGAGCCTGCCGAGCGCTGTGTATTATTTAATCTGGTTCCGTTGGATGACACGATACTGTCTCTAGGGCCAGCCCAGTCCTGCTTTTTCCACTGGCAGGATTCTTCTCGCGAGTTTTCCTGCGGCAGTATGCTGGTAGAATATTGCTAGTGTTAGGAGGCCGGTCAAGCCCAAGATCCCTACGCCTGCCCAGAAGAATGGAAGCGCTGTGACTGTGTGGAATATCGTTGCCACCACGTTCATCTGGGTGAAGACCTGGTTTTGTGACGTTATTGTCAAGAATACTGTTCCTCCGTTGGCCGCGGTGATAGGGGTGTTTGGAATGTCGAATGTTCCCGCGGGAAAAGTGCTTGTGAAAATTACCAGGTCCGTCTCAACGAGCGTCAGTGTTAAGCTAGCCGTGTTTCCGGTCGTTATGTGTGCTGACACGTAATAGCCCGAAAGCGCATATCCAATCACGGCTTGCAGGGAATTAGTCATTGGAAAGTTAGCTGGTGTCGAGTATGTTGCGACATCTTGTTCTGCAGGCGCAGGGAATGATAACAGTACGAGACCAGCAATTAGCAAGCTGCAAAGAAGGGCGAGAGTGTACCGTTGACGCTGGCTGAACTTGGGCATGCCGGCTCAATATGATCAATCGATCTAAGCCAGAACTAAGCCCGCCGTACCCTACTCCAATTCCCAACAGTAACGGTTACCCGCTCGCTATGCCTGTTCGAGAGCCCTAGTAATTTCCATTCGCGAAGCCCGGAGAGCAGGATACAGTGATCCAGCGACCACAGCAAGAATGGACAACCCAAGGGCTTGTACCATGGCACTATAGGGTATGACGAATGGGAGGTAGAATCCTGCGAGGGTGGTGCTGTTGGTCGCTCCCTCCAACAGGAGGAGGCCTCCAGGAACAGCGAGAAGGAAGCCGAATAGGCCGAGTATGATTCCTTCGCTGAGAAAAAGTCCTGATATTTGTCTCCTGCTCATTCCTTGGGAGCGCAAGAGCCCAATCTCACGCTTTCTATCTGTTACATTCATGATCATTGTGGCGCTTATTCCCAAGGTGGCGATGAGGAGGGCGAAGTAGAGAACCAAGAGGATAATCGTGAATATCCGGTTAATCGTATCTCGAACAAGCGAGAGGAGTTGTCCAAGGGTCAGCGAGTTTTCGGCAAAATCATACTTCGGATACGACGCGGCAATGTCATGGGCGACAGTGGCTGCCGCGGGTTTGTACTGAGTTTTTAAATCCACGAGGAAGAGGGGGGCAACGTTTGAAGGCTCATTTGGTGCGAGGAAGAATTGTCTCTGGGAACTAAAAGAGACAACAATTGAGTCGCTGGCAAAGCTATTTCCGAACTGGATGTACTGGAGGACGGGGCCTGTGAATATTCCTGCTACCTGAAAGGGCTTGGTCCCGTTGAAGGTCGTTATGTCTAAGTTCACGCCAACTGATACGTCAAGTCTCGATGCTAGAGACTCAGGGAGGAGGACCGTTTGGGAATTGTTCGCGAGCTCGGCGTAGACTTGTTGTTGGGGGGGCGAATGTACGAACTGGTAGTTTATGATCTGAGGGAAGGTTGCAGGGTCAACAGCTAGGACTCCGACTGATGTACTGTTGCCGTTGGGTCCGATAGCTTTTGGGTTGAACGGGAGGGGCGTGGGTCCAAGGGGTGTTGCTAGTGAGACTTGTGCTAGGCTGGTGAGGTTGTTGGTGAAGCTTATTGGTAGCGATTGGTTTGCGATGAGGATTATGTCCGCCCCAAGTGCTTCCTGAATTCCCTGGTCGAGGGCGGTCTGGACACCGCCCTGGATTCCGCCCAGCATGATCACGAAGCTGAGGGTAATCGTGATCATTCCGAACGAGATCGCGTTTCTAAGCAGCCTCCGTCTCCCGTTTCTCGATGCGATGTATCCTACCGCTCTTGAGAATGGTAGGAGCGGTGCGGTGAGTATTCGGCCTGATCGTCCGAACAGTACTGCGCCGAGGATGACTAGCCCCATGGGGATGAGTGCAACATCTAGGTAGGGCACGTGGAACGGCGTTAGCCTGGCAGCCTCCAGCGAGCCAACTGTGAGCATGCTCAAGCTGACAAGGACGATGATTGAATCTGGGATCTGTTTGTGCGAGTTTCGGGCGGAGGGACGAATCGCCTGGATAATGTTGATTCGGCTTGCGGAGGCGGCTGGGTAGAGCGATCCCGCGAAGACAGCTGCAAAGCCTGCTCCGAGCCCCATCAGAGTGATGGTTGGTGTGAGCTGGACGAGCGGGAGGGATGGGATTTTGAGAACGTTCTCTGCAACTGCGGTGAAGCCCCTCGAGAGAATGAGCCCGGTAAAGACACCGGTGACTGTTCCGATGGTGCCGATCAGCATTCCTTCAATCAAGAATATCTTGAAGATCTGTGACCGGCTTGTTCCGACGGCGCGCATAACCCCTATCTCGTATGTGCGTTCGTTTACTGTCATGAACAAGGTGTTGAAGACAATGAAAGAACAGACGACTAGCGCCACGGCGACCATCACGTTTAGCCCTAGTTCGAATCCGGCGGTTTGTCCAGCTATTCTTTGAACAGCTTCAGCTTTTGGAGCGTTTACGTTGAAAAGCGGTGAGCCTAGGAGATTCTGAATCTCGTCACGGACCTGTGGTGCGCGGGTTGGGTCATTTAGAGTTGCGTAGATGTGGGAGATCATTCCCTGAAAGTTTAGGTCTGATTGGAGCTGTGGGAGGTTGATGTAGATTGAGGCGCCAATGTTGCGTAGAGGATGGTTGATTGCAACTACTGATAGAGGAATAGTGACATTGGTTTTGGTGAAAATGTTTGGGGTGATGACGCTGACATTGGATCCGATTCTCAGCGCGTACTTCTGAGCCAATCCATCATCCACCGTTGCCTGGCCTGGAGCGAGAGTCTTGGCTCCGGTAATGTTGAAGCTGGAATAGTCGAAGTCGGTCCCGTTGACTCCTACTAAGGGAAAGTATGTCCTGTTGTCGGTGGTGCCAAACCAGACCAGTCTTACGGCGGTTTGTTGAACTTCAGAGGCACCCTGGACGCTGCTCAGATAGTGGCTCGGGAATACTGGTGGAAGTCCGCCGTAGCTTACGACGATGTCTGTCCGGCCCCAGAACTTGTTGATGTAATTGGTGAACTCGCCAGTCGCACTTGCAGTCGCTAGATTGATCCCCACGAGCAATGCGACTCCGAGGATGACAGCGAGAATTGTAAGCGCGGTTCTTGCGCGCCGTTTTGGGAGATTGCGGTAGGCAATCTTGGCCGAAAGCATGATCTAGTATCAGCTTTGCACTAGTTGGGTTGTGAGAGAGATCGTGCGGGTTCCGGAGGAACAGGCTCGATCGCTCTCAGTCTGTAGGACTCTTTGGGGTGCTGTTGTGATCCTTTCGTTATCATACCGTCGCGCATTTCAAACAGTCTCTCAGCCCGATCCGCAACCACCGGGTCGTGTGTGACGACTAGGACGGACGCATTCTCTTTTTTCGCTGCTTCGTACATTATCTGAACTACCTCAGTGCCTGTCTTCGTGTCCAAGTCTCCGGTTGGTTCGTCGGCTAGGATGATTTTCGGGTGGTTCGCGAGAGCTCGGGCTATCGCGACGCGTTGCTGCTCTCCCCCGCTCAGCTCGTCTGGCAGGTGTGTGAGGCGCTCTTTGAGCCCAACGCGCTCCAGCATTAAGCTAGCTCGATCTTGGGCAGCTTTCGGTTTCACTCCGGCGGTGAGCAGAGGCAGTTCCACGTTTTCCAGGGCTGTTAGTACTGGGATAAGATTGTGGAACTGGAAGACGAAGCCAATCTTGTATCGTCTGAGCTTTGTGAGCTGACCATCCTTCATGCCGGTGATGTCTTCTCCGTCAATTGACACTTTTCCAGATGATGGTCTATCCAGTGTTCCGATGATATTGAGGAGTGTCGTTTTTCCGGATCCTGAAGGTCCGGTTATAACCACGAACTCCGCGTGGTAGAGTGTGAGGTTGACGCCGCGGAGCGCGTTCACCATGACGTTGCCCAGGCGGTATGTTTTCTCCAAGTTCGCAACTTGGACTACGGCAGGGGTCTCCAACCACGCTCAGTCCGGGAGAGGCTAGGAGCGGCGCCCCGAATATCTTCCTTTCGAAAAGTCTCCCCAAAAGCGCTTAAGCTCCGAGTGAATCATCCTCGGACCATGGCTGCTAGGATCGTGATTCTCGATATCGAGACGACATCCCTTGAGGCCGATGCGGGAACCCTTGTGAGCGCTGGGCTCATGCCGGACGTGGGACGAGCGGAGTATTTGGAGGCGAAGAGGACGAGCGAGGAGAAACCGCTGTTGTCGAAATTGGCAACGCGTCTGGAGAGCTATGATGTTATGGTGACCTGGAATGGGAGGGGCTTCGACATTCCCTTTCTCACGACCCGTTTCATGAAACATGGTCTTGATCCGCGACCGATTCTTCGTAAGTCGCATATTGATCTCGCTGACGTTGTGAAAAGCCGGTTGAGGCTAACGTTCACCTATCTCGACCACGTCTGCGACTTCTTCCAGATAGATCGAAAGAAAGGTCCGATGGGCCTGGACGTCCCACACCTCTACGTTCGAGCGCTAGAAGGGGACAGGAAGGCGGCAGCGTCCATACGGGAGCACTGTCTTGACGATCTGCGGGCCACCCGGCAGGTTTTCCTGAAGCTCAAGCCTCTCGTTGAGCAGCAGCTAGAGTACGCCGAAGGGCAGTCTTAACCCGAAGAACGTTGCGAGAACTGCTAGTATCGCGAGGTATATGCCGAAGAGTCCGAGCGTGATTAGGAGATTTCTGGGCCATCGCTTGCCCCAGGCGATACCGAAGGGTACGCCAACTGTGAAGCCTATGACATGGGCGATGTAGGCGATGCTGGGGTCATAGCCAAGCCCCGGAATCAGAGTCGGATCGTACACAAGTGCCACGTTGTAGAGGAAGTAGAGCATGGCTACGAGACCCTGCGGAGCCATGAAAAGAAACGAGAATTTCAGCGGGTTCATCAGCATCACGCAGGCGGCTAGTGTGAAGATAGCCGCTGAGGCTCCGAGCATGCCGGTGTCGGGCGCGTAGAGTCCGAGGGCAGGAGGAAGGAGGAATGCCGTGAATCCTCCGATGAAGAAGACGGCTAGGTGGTAATCTCTGCCGATCATCTTCTCCAGCGTGTTTCCGAAAACGAATAGGAAGAGCATGTTTCCGAAGAGATGGGTCGGGCTGGCGTGGAGGAAGAGAGCTGTGAAAAGTGTCCAGACTCTTCCAGCTAACAGGTTGTTCCAGCTGAATACGAAATTTGTGTCGATGAAGTTGGGGTCCTGCTGCCAAGCCCAGAGGCTGAGGCCTACGCATCCCAGTATGAGCAGATAGTTTACTCTCAACCCGGACCCCGTTTGAAGCGTTCGGACATTCAGCGGCCTATTTCAGAAGTTCCTAACTACGGTTCAGATGCTCTTCGTTCTTTTCGATGTGTTGTGTAAAGGCCGTTTGCGCCAAACCCTTTTACCCGTCAGTAAGCCGAAGGCCTCGCGTTCATCCTTGGGGTTCAGAGCCCAGTCCGGAGCCCAGGCCTATCTCGAACTAACGAAGCCGAAGATAGTGTTCCTGCTGGACTTTACCGCGCTCATGGCTTTCCTTGTTGCGACGCGAGGCATCAATGTGTTCAACCTAGCCGTGGTCCTAGTTGCAGGCACTCTAGCATCGGGGGGAGCTGGTGCACTGAACTGCTATCTCGACAGGGATATCGACCAGAGTATGGGGCGTACGAGTCAGAGGCCGATTCCGAAAGGGGAGGTATCACCGTTCAACGCGCTAGTCTTCGGATTGGCACTGGTAGGTGGGGGAGTCGGAGTCTCCTTTTTGCTGAAATCTCTCTGGGCTAGCTTGTTCATTTTTCTCGGTGCCGCTATCTACGTCGGCTTCTATACGAAGTGGTTGAAGCGTCGGACAACTCTCAATATCGTCCTCGGAGGATCAGCAGGGAGTTGCGCGCCCTTGGCGGGCTGGGCAGCGGCCACAGGAAACGTTGGTGCGATCGCACCTTGGCTTATGGCACTTCTAGTGTTCGTCTGGACGCCAAGCCACTTCTGGAGCCTCGCCCTTCGAGCTTCCAAGGATTACGCGAAGGCTGGAATTCCAATGCTTCCAGTCGTTGTCGGTGACAAGAAGGCCGCCCAGTATATTGCTCTCAATACCTTCCTTCTCGTACCCTCCTCTCTCATCTTCGTCCCGCTGGGAACTTTCGGGATCATCTATCTCGCAATCGCCGGAGTGTTGGGTCTCGGAATGATTATTCTAGACTTGAAGCTGGCTTTCAACCCGACAAAGGCTCAGGCTTGGACAGCGTTCAAGTTCTCTAGCCCGTACCTAGCTATTGTATTTCTCGCGATGGTCCTCGACTATCGGATTCTTCCACACTAGCGGACTAGTTAGGCTCCTCGAATCTGTTTCAACAGGTTCTGGAGAATAATTCTACCATGAGGATGCTTGTCATTCGACCGCTCAGGATGGAACTGGACGCCGTAGATCGGTTTTGATCGATGCGCTATGGCCTCGACTTTCGATGTCGTCGATTGCGCTAGGTGTTGAAACTCGTCAGGAACTTTGGTCAATTCCTGTCGGTGCGACTCGGCTACGACGACGTCGGAGGGTAAGCCCTCGAACAACGGGTGGTTGAGGACGATGCTTACTTTTTCGTATCTCCGGAGCATCTGACCGAGGTCCCGGGTTGGAGTGCCGAAAGCTGACCCGATGATCTGGTGTCCATAGCATATTCCCAGAATTGGAAACTTGGCCTTTCTGACAAGGTCCATTTCAGGCTGGAATAGCTCATGGGTTCTAGGTTTCGAGAGTAGACTGCTGGACCCTGTAAGAATTACTAGGTCTGGTCCGGATTCTACAACTCTGCGATGAAGGTCCGGTGCGTTGAAATCTATCTTCTCTGTTAACTCTCCGGTGCATCTTTCTAGATTCCGGACCGCTCTCTCAGTCTGTCCGGTTTCTTTGTAGTTGTTGACAACTACGATTCTCAAGGCTTAGAGAGCGGCGAGGAGCTTGTCAATTTCCTCCTCTGTATTGTAGTAATGTGGTGAGGCTCTTATCGCGTTGACTCTGCTCGCGACCGTGATGTTGAGTTTCTTCAATTTCTCGTAGGTGGCTCCGGGCTCAGAGTCCTCGAAGACCACTATTCCGCTTCGCCGGTCGGACTGTAACGGTGTCAGTATCTTGCGTCCTTTCTTTTTCAAACCTTCGATCAGGTGCTCGGTGACCTTTAGGACTCGATGGGACCTTTCTGTCTGGTCGTGCTTCAATGCGAACTCTAAGGCTGCTTTGGCGCCTACAATCGATATTACTCCCCAGCTTCCACCTTCAAACATTGTCGCGTCCGGCGCGGGTATCGTCTCTTCAATGTTGAACGGTTTTCCGAATAGGTCTTGCTGGCTTGTGAGCCTCCTTGCCACTGAGTCTCGGACTCCATGCCAGCCGATATAGTTCGGGTCAAGATCCTTCAGCCTCTCACGCTTGGTGTAGACGAAGGCTGCGCCGTGGGGTCCCTGCATCCACTTGTACATTCCACACACTAGCGCGTCGACCCCGTCTTGTTGAGCATCAATCGGAAAGACGCCTAGAGCATGGAACGAGTCGGCGATGACAAATGCGCCGTGTTCGTGCGCGATCTTTGTGATCTCTCGAATTTTCTCTCGGCAGCCGTTGGTCCAGGAGACGTAGTCAACGGAGACGATCGAGGTATCATCGTCAATTGCTTTCTCCCATTGTTCTAGAGGGATTGTGCCGTTATTGTCGCGGTGGAGTAGGCGGACTTCTTTGGCTCGTCCATGTTTTTTCTGGAGGTGCCAGAGGTAGATGTTGGTTGGAAAGTTGAGTTCGCTGATAACGATGTTGCCTTTTGGCTTATAGTTGATGCTGCTGGCCAGGCCAATGAGCGCGCTGGTGACATTTGGGACGGAGGCTATCTCGTCGAGTGGAACGCCTCCTATCATCTTTCCAAATTGCCGGCGTGATTCGATGATGAGTGGTAGCCATTCTTCCCAGTTCTCGCCGTACTCGCGCCAGTCAGCCATGAACTCGCTAATCGCGTTGAGAACTGGTATGGAAGGCGGGCCAGTTCCTGCGTTGTCAAAATAAGCGCGACGGGATGTAACGGGGATCTGTTTTCTCACAAGGTCAACGTTCAAGGTGACACCGCTGTGGTTCAAGGCCTCATTTCGAAACCGGGTATAAAGGCAGTACTGGTAACGCGGAATGAGTAACCCTTGACTATGATCTGAGCTCGCCGTAGAATTCCTTGTGGTTGGTCTTGTTAGAGAGGCAGTTTTTGCACCAGAACCGGTTTAGCTGGGGGCTGTACTGGGCGTAGCTGTCGGTGACTATGTCTCCGCAGTGGCTGCAGCGGACGATGAGAACCTTCCTCAATTTGTGGTTTGGGAGGTCTTTCTTGTGGCGTTCGATATCCACGTCGCCAGGTTCAAGTATCATGTTACAGCTTTCACAGTAATAGATCGTGTCAAGGATTGCCCTTTCACGCTCGTCTACCCAGCCCTCAGCCATACCCGTTCCGTGCCTAGGGATCTCTGGATCGTCTCCACTTGAAAAGGTGACTAAGAATGACACTCGACTTCGGACAGAGTCCTAGGTAGTACAGACTAGGGCTGCCGAACAGAACGGAGTAATCCCCGGCTGGTAGCGAAATATGCCAAGACGTCGGCCCTTGACCACGGATCTTCTCCCAGTTGAACTTCCGAAAGGCTAATCCGCCCGAGCCCTAGCCAGTTGTTGGCGACTGCTACGAGTGGACTCTTGTCCCGAGGATCGGATCTCGACAAGCTGGCGTGTGGGGCAATTCTGGCTCTGCTTGTCCTTCTACCTCTTCTTCCAGCCATGCATGCAGAAGGCGCGAGTTCTCCCTCTATCAATAGGTCGGGCCTGCATACTCCTTCGGCCGTAGCGACTCTTACAGATTTCACAAAATTCCCCACGAACCCTAACGGCTACCAGATTAGCGGAAACATTTTCACCCTGAAGGGATGGGGCGACCAATCAGGATGGTGGCCTCTCGGACTCGGGTTCGCCAGCTGGGTCGATAACAGAACTCTGCAGCCGGCAACGGAATGGAGCCAGTATAACGGGTCCGGTATCAAAATCGCCATCTTGGACATTGGAACTAACACCACGATACCCGATCTCTCAAGCGTTACCAACCTCAACCCGTCCACACAGGAGGTAAGCACGTGCGATCCTTCTTTCGTAAGGTGGGCGCCGCTCTACATAGGTTTTGGATTTGACACCTCCAACCATGGCACATCGACCGCGACAATGATATCGGCAAGGAAGGATGGCCAGGGGCTTGTCGGGCTCGCTTATGGCGCGACTCTCTACTCGATAAACGTCCAGTACCTGAATAGTACTGCGGGTTTTGCCAATCCGATAATCACAGACTGCTCCATCGCCGCGGGTCTTGATCAGGCGCGAGCTCTAGGTGTCAACATAGTCAGCATGTCACTCGCCTTCGCCGGCATCAATTCCTGCAACGACCCTCGGCTCAAACCTGTCCTAGAGGGAGCCATCGTCAACGCATACAACAATGGAATGTTGCTTGTCGCGTCAGCCGGCAATAGTGGCAGTGACTCTTTAGCGACAACCCCTGGACAGCAGAGCACGGTCTGGTGCCCCGCATCCGATCCCAGAGTCGTATCCGTCGGGTCAATCGGAGATCTACCGAGCCTTTGGAATGCCCAGGCAGGCAACCTCGGAACTTCCTTCACGTACTGGACGGGAAGGTCTGCCTTCTCCAGCTGGGGACCAAAGCTAGACCTCATGGCTCCAGGCGAGAACATTCTCACTTGGTTCCCCAAGTTCTTCGTCTACAACGGAGGTCCCTATTCCCTAGTCTCGGGGACATCGTACTCCGCGCCGTTGGCGGCTGCGTATTTTGCACACCTTTTGCAGAAAGGAATTACACGAGATCAGATCGTCGGAGATCTTCAGGGCTACGCCCTTGAAGAGTCTGGAAGTCGAAACGTGTTCTACGGTCTCGGAAGGCTCGACGCATCCCTCGTCAATACACCTCTCGCTGGCCCGAGGCCGCCTCTCAGAAGCTATACGACCTATCAAGAGATTCAAGACGTAGTCCTACAATCTATCAACGTTCTCCCCTACAACGAGACTAGTGGGGTCCAGACCCTCTTGCCCCAGGCAACACCATATTTCTCGACTCAAGGCGGGGACACTGACTTGAAAGTCGGCGTCGATCCCTCCAAATGCAACGCGGGCGTAACAGGACTCGCCGGCTTTTTCACATCTTTGAACATGACGTGGAAAATTGTTACCCCGACCCTCAACGAGACTGGCATCTGGAACTTCCTCGCCCCAGGGGTACAGAACAAGACCTTCGCCTTCCCAGGCCAGTCCTACGCACAGGTCACTTTCGGCTGGACGTGGGTGCCAAACCGGCCCTTCGGTGTGGCCATCGAGCTTAAGCCTTGCATAAACACAAGCTTTGACTCAACACAGGTTCTAGCGCCTGCAAGCGCAACTCTTGCCTTGGACAGCTCAAGTGTCACCGTTAAGGGAGGTTTGATCATCGACAAACCATCTTTCATTGCATCGGGAAGAATCACTGTTTCCGCCGTGGATAAGACGACCGGGATCATGACCTTCTCGCGAAATTATACGATATCCAACCTTCCAGTCTCAGAATTGACAAGCACAATCTTCCAAACAAAAGTCCTGCTAGACGTAGCGGTCCTCCCATACCATCTCAGCCTAGA
>WNEY01004251.1_pt1 | contig 10880 bp, 8 predicted proteins | sample 5400531 | NCBI WGS metagenome assembly WNEY01 (sample SAMN13153338, study PRJNA577476) | soil metagenome | isolation source: 200 cm saprolite under Douglas fir tree site 1 | place: USA:California | collected 2015-04-18
ATGTCCAAACAATTGGCGGAAATCGCGAAGGACGCGCCGATTGAGGTCAAGCTGGCGGAGCTGGAACTACGTCCGCCAAACGGCGTGGCGCTGGCGGAACTCTATCGCGAGCTGGGATTTAGCTCGCTATTGAAAGAGCTGGGTGCGGAGGCGACGGCGCCTTCCGCGCCAGCGGATTCCGAACCGGCTGTAAAGGCAGATTACGCACAGCTTGCCGGTGTCGCCGAGTTTCGCGAGTACCTGGCCAAACTCTCGGCGAAAGCGCCAGTGGCGATCTGGCTGAATTTGGAGACAGGCGAGCGCGAAACGGAAGGCTTCGGGACGCGCATCGCCTCGATTGAGGTTTCCCTCAAGGCCGGTGAAGGACGGGCGGTTTGGATGGACGAAAAGGGCGAAGCGCCGAAGGCGCTTGAGCCACTTCTCAAGGACTCGAAGCGGCAGAAAATCGTTCACGACCCAAAACTGTTTCAACTGCTGACTGGCCGGGCGGTAAGCATCCGGCATGCGACACAGCTTTATTCCTATCTTTTGAGGCCGACAACCGCGAATCACAACTTCGTGGACGTGGTGATGCGGCAATTCAACGCGATGATAGGTGGCAGGCCCGGAGAGCGAGCCGATTATTTGCAGCGGCTTGCGCCCGCCCTGCATGCGCAGATCCAGGAGCAAGGGCTCGAGGGTGTCTACGAAAGAATTGACCTGCCGCTGGCGCCGGTGATTGCAGACATCGAGCGAACGGGCATTCGCGTGGACCCCAAAGAACTCGAGAAGATGTCACGATCGATGGAAAAGGAAGTCCGCCGACTGGAAAAAGAGATTTGGAAACTGGCGGGCTCGGAATTCAACGTCAATTCGCCGACGCAGCTTGCTGAAATTCTTTTTGACAAACTGAATCTTCAGCCCAACGCCCGACGGGGAAAAGCAAAAGCGAGGTCCACCGCCGCTGACGTCCTCGAAGAATTGGCTGCGCAGCATCCGCTTCCCGCAAAGATCATCGAGTACAGGGAAATTGCCAAACTCAAGTCCACGTATGTAGATGCGCTTCCGAAACTGATCCATCCGGAAACCGGACGCTTGCACACCAGTTTTTCGCAAACCGGAACGGCTACAGGCAGGCTCAGCTCGAGTGATCCCAATTTGCAGAACATTCCGATTCGTACCGAACTGGGGCGGGAGATTCGGGCCGCGTTCGTCGCCGAAAAAGGAAAGATCCTGCTTTCGGCGGACTATTCTCAAATCGAGTTGCGCATCATGGCGCATTTTTCGAAAGACCCGGTACTTGTCGAGGCTTTTCGCAACGGCGAAGACATTCATGCGCGTACAGCGCAAGAAGTGTTCGGTGTAGGGCCAATGGCGCAAACCGCGGAGCACCGCCGCGCCGCGAAGGCCATCAACTTCGGCATCATTTACGGTCTGTCGCCATTTGGACTGGCGCAGCAACTGGGCATCGAGCAGAAAGAAGCGGCGAAATTCATCAACGCTTACTTCACGCGGTATCGCGGCGTCAAGGAATACCTCGACAATATTCTCGCCGAGACGCGCAAGACGGGCGTTGCGAAGACCTTGTTTGGAAGAATCCGCCCCATTCCGGAAATCAATTCGCCGCAGATGCAGCTTCGCAACTTTGCCGAGCGCACGGCGCTCAATTCGCCGCTGCAGGGCACGGCGGCGGATTTGATCAAGCTGGCGATGATCCATATTGACCGGCGCCTGGCCAAGGAGAAGTTCGAGGCCAAAATGATCCTGCAGGTGCATGACGAACTGCTCTTCGAGGCCCCCACAAAGGAGCGCGCCAAGCTGGAAAAACTGGTTAAGGAAGAAATGGAAGGCGTACACAAACTGGCGGTACCGATCGTCGTGGAAATCGGCTCCGGGCCCAACTGGCGCGACCTGGAATAGTCCGTTTTTGCGGCTCACCCGGCCCGACTCATTTTTTAATTCTTTCCATCCGCATTACCAGGGCGTAGAATCCGGTCCAAACTCAGCCGAACTCGCTGCCTCGGCCGGCCATCCTGTTGGAGGAAAATATGCGCAGGACAGTTCTGGTCCTGAGTGCGATTCTGCTCGCTAGTTTTGGGATTTCATACGCTCAGCCGAATTCTATTCAAGAAAAGGCGGGATCCGCCGAGCCGAAGATGACGCCGGAGGACGCGGCTAGGAAGAATCCCGTCGCGCCAACGCCGGAAGGGCTGGCGGAAGTAAGAAAACTTTTTGGTTACAACTGCGCGATGTGTCATGGCAAAAGCGGCGATGGCAAGGGTGACTTGGCTGCGGACATGAAATTGGAACTGCGCGACTGGCGCGACCCTTCTTCTCTGGAGAAGATGACCGACGGCGAGTTATTTTGGATTGTCAGCAACGGGAAGGGGAAGATGCCGGGCGAAGGTGATCGAACGGCGGAAAAGGTACGCTGGAACTTCGTGAACCTAGTGCGCTCGTTCGCCAAAAAGGGCGCTACGGATAAACCAAAGGCAGAGACGCCGCCGGGTTAACAGACCGGCATTGCGTTCTAACCTCTTTAGTGAAAGTGATTGGGTCCCGGCACGCCGCCAGGCGGTGTGAGGTTCGTCTTCACCCTATGTTATGCTCGCTTCGAATCATTCCTGGAAGGAGTTTTTCCGATGGCTCACGCCCCCCAGTTTCTGAAATTAGTGAACGAAGCGAAAAAGAAGATCAAAGAAACCAACGTGGCTGACGTGAAGCGCCGCACCGACGCCGGTGAGAAGTTCTTGCTCGTGGATGTCCGCGAAGACAACGAATGGACGAAGGGACATCTTCCCGGGGCCATCCACTTGGGGAAAGGCATCATTGAACGCGACATCGAACAGCGTGTTCCGGACGCAAACACGAAGCTGATTCTGTATTGTGGCGGCGGATTCCGTTCCGCGCTCGTGGCGGATAATCTTCAAAAAATGGGCTATAGCAACGTCGAATCGATGGATGGCGGCTGGAAAGGCTGGCTGGATGCGGGGTTACCGGTCGCGAAAGACTAGAGGTGCCTGGCTGGCATCTTGGTTGGGGGGTGCGCTGGCCTTTCCCGCTTTTTTAGGTTGTCCGTTGAGGGGCAAAGGAGTAGAGTCCCATCAATTCTGTGGAGGACCTCCCATGAATCCACTTTGTTTGCGCGCGCGCTTTATTTTTGTCGCTGTGGCCTGCCTGACTTTCCAGCTCTTCGTGGTTGCAGCGGACGGGCCAACCCTGACCAAGGAGCAGATTAAGCAGTTCCTTCTCACCGCCAAAGTGGTGAATAGTCACGAGTCAAAGAAAGGCATCACCCACCCCTCGCGGCTTACGCTGTCCGACGGCACTGTTACCCACGATGCTTCTTTCCAACGTATTGATGAGCACAAACAGGAGATGAAGCTTGCCGACGGCAGCGTCGAACTGAACTTCGTGGACTCTTACAAGTACAACATCGCAGCTTATGCGCTGGCTGAGTTGGTTGGAATGGATGACATGCTGCCGGTATACGTCGAACGCAAATGGGAAGGCCACGCAGGCTCGTTGAGCTGGTGGTTGCCGGTAAAGATGGATGAGGCCGAGCGTCACAAGCAGAAATTAACGGCGCCGGATGCGGAAGCCTGGAACAATCAGATGTACAAAATCCGGGTCTTCGATCAATTGGTCTCAGATTCCGATCCCAACCTGACCAACGTGCTCATCGGAGAGAATTGGCAAATCTGGAGAGTTGATTTCAGCCGCGCATTTCGCCTAAACAAGGATCTGAAAAGCCCTAAAGACTTGGTTCGCTGCGACCGGCAATTGTTGCAGAAGTTGAAGGCGCTGGATGCGAATGCGCTAACAGAAAGAACCAACCGCTATCTCACCAAGGAGGAAGTCAAAGCGGTGATGGCGCGACGGGACAAGATTGTGGCGCAGTTCCAGGCGATGATCGCTCAAAAAGGTGAGAGCGAAGTGCTGTACTGAATGTCTGCCACTGAAGTAAGCCGCATCGCTCAACAGTACGAGGGATGCAGCGGATACGTTGGAAGGCCACGTTTAAGGTTTCGCTTTTTTTGGGTGCCCAAGGGCCGAGTGTTCGTGCTGCACATTGTATCTTTGCCGGTGATCCCGGTAATAAGGAGAGAAAACATGCTGAAGAAGCAACCTGCTCTGCTGTTTGCGTTGGTACTTACGTTCCTGCTGGCGACGACGGTGCTCGCGCAAGAGGCCGCCAAGTCGAAAGCGGCGCGCTGGGAAGGTCTTGTAGCAAGGAGCAGCAAGGAGCATTCTACTCTGACTGTTCGCAAGTCGGGCGAAAATGCAGAGAAGACCTGTGAGTACGACAGCTCGACGAAATGGGTCAGTCAATATCACGCTGACAAGAAGATTAACAACATTGACGCCAGCGAGGTTAAAGACGGAGATTACGTGATTTGCAAAGGCACTGAGGAGAAGGCAGGCGTAATCCACGCGACTGTAATCTCTAAGCGGCTCTCTCACTCCCCCCAGTAGAAGAGTTGGGTCTGTAACCCAAGTTGCCCCCCCGGATTTGTTGAAGTATTGCGGTTCACTTAGTAAGTAGATCGCGGAGCCATCATGCGTGATGGCTCCGTGATTGTGCTTATCCGTGTGGTACATCACGAACTCCCGCGTCAAATGCAGCCCACGATCCTTAAGCTCAAAGCCGATTGTGAGGATGGATTTGCCCCCTAGGGGCTGTAGGAGCCTGCATTGCGGCCTTTGCCCCGTCTGCGAGTTCGCGTATGCGTATTTTCAGCTCGTTGACTTGTGCAACTCTGGCAGCCTAAGATGCACCTCAATTGAGGAGCCTTGCGGACCGTAATGTTTTCGCCAAAATTCTACGGGTTGACTATGGGAGGCAGGAAAATGGTCTGCCATCCCCACCGCGCTTGGATTTCTGTCCTGGTCCTGGTGTGGGCAGTGCCAGCGTGGGCGGAGCCAGCCAAGGTTCCAGCGGAAGCACCAGAAACCATAGTCGCCATCGGCGATGTCCACAATGACTTTGACGACTTCGTCGCCATTCTCCGGCACACCGGTCTTATAGACAATCAGACGCGTTGGACAGGTGGTAATACGACGTTCGTCCAAGTCGGGGACCTCCTGGATCGCGGCCCCAAGCCGCGCGAGGTCATGGACCTGATGATGGCACTCGAGAAAGAAGCGGCATCGGCAGGCGGGCGGGTCGTAAGCCTCCTCGGTAACCACGAAGTGATGAACATTATGGGCGACCTGCGTTACGTCACTCCCTTGAACTATGCCAGTTTTGCCGATGGCAACTCGGATAAGCGGCAGAAGGCTGCGTATGACGAGTATGTGAAATGGAGGGCTGGTCATACATCCTTGCTAGCCGAGCTTCCACAACCGATGGAGTTGACTGAGACAGAGTGGATGGCACGCCATCCGGCAGGTTTCATTGAACATCGAGAGGCGTTTGGTCCAAAGGGAGAATACGGTGAGTGGCTGCGACGACATGCGGCCCTGGCAGAAATTGAAGGAATCATCTTCCTGCACGGCGGGATTCATCCTGGTTTGGCGAAGACGAAAACTGATGAGATGAATAACCGGATCCACGACGAAATGAAGGAATTTGATGCCTTAAAACAGTATCTCCAGAATGAAAAGATAATTCTGCCATTCTTTAATTTGCAGGAAATCAATAATGTGCTTCAGGCGGAAGTCATCGCTGAGCTCAAGTCGCATGTTTCAACGAACGATGAGCGCCGGGCTAAGATCCAGGAGTTTTTGAGACATGTAGATTGGCTCAGTGTGCGAGTCGAGGGCCCGTTGTGGTTTCGCGGTTACGACCAGTGGAGCGACGAAGAGGGTGCACCGCAGGTCAGCAAGCTCTTGGAGGGTTACAAAGCGACACACCTTGTGGTAGGGCACACGGTGCAGAAGGGTGGTCGCATCCGACCTCGGTTTGGCAACAAAGTGTTCCTGATCGACACCGGCATGCTCAGCAGCTACTACCCTGGAGGCAGGCCGTCAGCTCTGGAAATCTGCGGTAATGCCAAATTCATAGCTGTATATCTGGACCAGCAGGTAGTGCTTCTCGATTCGGCAGGGTCTTCGCCTCGAGACGGAGGACTTGGTGAGCATCCAGGGGCGGGGGATGGGGCAAGGGTTTCGGACAAGCTAGCCGTCTTACCAGCCGACCGTATATGTTCCGCAACGGCTGCCGCGCCGCAATAAGACCGAGTGGTTCTTGAAGGGAAGGTACCACGGATGAAACGGTGGATTGAGCGGGCCCTGAACATTCAACCTGGAGATCTGGGGCGCGGCACCCTCTTGTGCTCCTGTCTGTTCCTGATTATAAGCAGCTATGTAACAGGAAGGGTTGCGCGCGATGCGCTGTTCCTTGCCCGATTCCAAGCGGTCCAGTTGCCCTATGTGGACATCGCCAGCGCGGTTTTGGTGGGAATCGTAGTAGTCGGCTATGTTCGTCTGGGGCGGAGGACCTCTCTTGGCAACCTGCTCGTGGGCAGTCAGTTCTTCTTCGCGACAAACTGTGTGTTTTTTTGGGCGCTAGCCCACTACTACCATCCTGCATGGCTTTATCCGGCGTTCTACGTTTGGGTAAGCCTATTCGGAGTGCTCGCTCCGACCCAGGTCTGGACCCTGGCGAATTATCTTCTGACAACGCGAGAAGCGAAGCGAATTTTCGGCATGGTGGGCGGTGGAGCGATCTTGGGTGCGATTTTCGCCGGCTTGTTCTCGAAGACAGTGGCTAAGGCATTTGGCACTGAAAGCCTCCTGCTGGGAATGGCATTGCTTCTCTTGATTTGTACGATGCTGATGGGAATCGTGTGGCGGAAGTGGAAATCCCATCTTGCAGATCCGGGAGAAACGGCAGCCAGAGACAAGAGAATCGGACAAAGAGACCTAAAGGGCAGCATGCGGTTGGTTCTCTCCTCCAAATATTTACGAGCCACAGCCGCAGTCATCTGCCTCGCTTCGTTCGTCACTACGGTTACCGGCTGGCAGTTCAAAGCTATTGCCAAGCAGGTTCTGGTGAACAAAGACGCATTGGCCATCTTATTTGGAAACTTCTATTTCTACGCCGGGATATTGGGATTGTTGTTTCAGTTGCTGCTGACCACGCGATTGCTCCGCCGATTTGGGATAGGCACGATGCTGTTTGTGCTCCCCATTGCAGTGATGGTGGGCTCGGCCGGGCTAGTGATTTGGGGCACCCTCGCATCCGCTCTTGCGCTGAAAGGCAGCGATCAAGTGCTCCGCTATTCCCTCGATAAGTCTGCGGTCGAGCTGTTGTACCTGCCGCTACCTCATGCTCTGAAGTTACGGGCGAAATGGTTTATCGACACGGTGATCTGGCGTCTAGGCGACGGTTTGGCCGGGGTGACCGTCCTAATTTTTGCCAGCTATTTGCATCTCGCGCCACGCCAGGTCAGCTGGATTGCCCTGCTTCTCGTCGGTGCATGGCTCGTATCGGTTTCCGTCGCCGGGAAGGAGTATATTGCTGCTCTGAAGGAATCCATTAGTCAGCACCGGCTTACTGCAGACCAGGCCTCTGCGTTGGCGCTGGACCGTTCTACGGCGGATTTCTTAGCCAGCAAAATCCTTGCCTCCAACCCGGAAGAAATTCTCTACGCGCTCAGCCTTTTCGAAGTTGAGCGTCAGCGCGCTGCTCACCCAGTGATTCGCGGCCTCCTGACCCATCCCGCGCCCGAAGTCCGCCAAAAAGCGATTTCTGTTCTGTCCGCCGCCGCCGACAAGTCCGTGCAGCCATCCATTGAACTCCTGCTAAAAGATCCTGACCGCAGAGTTCGCACCGAAGCAATGCTCTACCTCGTTCACCACGCCCACGTTGATCCCATCACGCTGCTCGCAGAACTTGGAGACTGCGCTGATTTTTCAGTGCGCTCCGCGGTGGCCGCATATCTCGCACGCCCCGGTGAAGCGCAAAGCCTGGAAACGGCTCGTCAAATCCTCAATGAAATGTCCAGCCAGGGCGGCGCGGACTGCGAACGCGCGCGCATGGAAGTTGCGCGCCTCCTTGGCGAACTTCCCGATTCCTTCGATCCGCTGCTGGCGACGCTCCTCCGTGATCCCGTCAATCTTGTGGTGCGGGAGGCCATCCGCTCCGTGGGGGCGCTCAGAAAATTTTCGCTTGCTCCCATGCTGTTGGAGTATTTGTCGAATCACGACCTTTGTGGTGACGCCGGGCAGGCCCTGGGCAAATTCGGCGATCAGGTCCTTGACCTCCTCGGCGGCCATCTCGGCGATTCTTCCACTCCAATTGAGGCCCGGCGGGCGATCCCGTCCGTTCTCGTAAGCATCGGCACGCCTGCCGCGGTGCATGTGCTCTTAGACAACCTCCTCGAAAGAGACACGACAGTTCGTTTTCAAATCATCAGCGCTTTAAACAAAACTCACCAGGTTCATCCCGAAATCGAGCTGGACACGCAAATGCTCGAAACGATTCTCGCCGCGGAAATCATGGGCCACTACCGCTCTTATCAAATCTTGGAAGCAATGCGCATTCCAAGAAGCTCCGATGAACCCGTCATGCGCGCGCTAAGCGAATCTATTCAACAGGAGCTCGAAAGAATTTTCCGTCTTCTCGGACTTTTGCATCCGCATCTGGATTTTCACTCGGTTTATTTTGGATTACAATCGAACAATGCGACCGTCTACGATAATGCGCTTGAATTTCTTGAAAACGTCCTGAAATCGCAATTGCGTGGCATTCTCGTGCCGCTTCTCGACGGCAAGGTGAGCCCTAAGGAGCGAGCCGCAATCGCCGAGCGCCTTGTGCGTGCAAAAGTGGAGAATCGCGAGCAGGCCGTTGCCGAACTAGTTGCCAGCGAAGATCCTTGGCTCAAATCCTGCGGAGCCTATGCAATCGGAACGTTTGGAATAAAATCTTTGGAAATGGAGCTAAGACAGTGCCTGGAGCATCCGGACCCTCTCTTGCGCGAAACCGCTCGAGCCGCGAAACTTAGCCTGGAAGCCCTGGGAGCAAAGCCTTGACCTCTCACGGCCTCGTGCAAATCCATTGTGCTCCGAGATCGGCGCCAAACCGTGCAGAAGGGCGACTCTTTCTAGAGGAGAATTTGGCTGGGGCGGAAGGATTCGAACCTTCACCGTCCTCATTAACAGTGAGGTGTCCTACCAGTTGGACCACGCCCCAGCAGCGTGCGGCGGCCCCGGCTGGCGGGAGCCACACGGAACAGAGTAGGCTCCGCCGCAATAAGCGCGGCGGAGAGTACCTCTAAGATAGCACGACCCTGCCCCCGGCCCGAATGCCCCGCGCAAAAATGTCGTGAAAAAATGTTTAAACTTCTCCATTCGCTCAAGCATCAGACTCCGTGACGGTGGGTGAGTGCGGGCGCAGAAGGAAGTACGGACCGATGGACATCTATTTCGCCTCCACCTCGTTCATCGTTACGGGTTAGAAAACACAATCGGGAATACTGTTCGAAAGTTTTGCAGGTGCCACAAAATCTGTACGGGAAGTTGCAAGAAATTCTTTGCAGACAAGCGGGCGCGGAGGTTGCATTCCCTAAAGTTTTGATGGACACTATCGCGTCGAGAACGACCCGGGTTTGCACTGTCCGGTTAACTCGTGGGACGCCCTGACCGCAGCTCCATTCCGGAGCGCTCCCCCGCATAGTGCTGAACAGACATGGCCCAGATTTTTCATCGCAGTACCAACTTCATCGCGCGATTCAGTGTCTTTTCGACGCTTTTTCTGGTTGGAATCGCGCTCGTGGCTGTGCTGGCGGTGGCGCGTTCGCCCTATATGACGCGGCAGAACATCACGCGTGAACAGCCGGTGCAATTCAGCCACAAACATCACGTCGGCGACGACGGCATCGATTGTCGCTACTGCCATACGGGCGTTGAGACTTCCGCCGTTGCCGGGATTCCGCCGACAAAGACCTGCATGAACTGCCATTCGGTGCTTTTCAACAATGCTTCCTACCTCGAGCCGATTCGGGAAAGCTATCGCACCGACAAATCGATCCAATGGGTCAAAGTTCACCGCCTCGCCGATTTCGTGTACTTCAATCACAGCATTCACATCAACAAGGGCGTGGGATGCTCGTCGTGCCACGGGCAGATCAACCAGATGCCGCTAGTATTCCAGGCCAACACCTTGCTGATGCAATGGTGCCTCGAGTGCCACCGCAATCCCGAGCAGGTTCTTCGGCCGAGGGATCAGGTTTTCAATATGGACTGGAAGGCTCCGGACAATCAGGCGGAAGTCGGCGCCAAACTGAAGGAAGAATACCAGATTCGGACAACGGCTGAGCTGACGAGCTGTTCCACTTGTCATCGCTAATGGACGATATGCGCGAGCACGAACAACACGAGCACCTCCGCGATCAGCATGATCACAACGATTCGGCTGGAGACGCGAAGCTGCACGAAGGCCCGATGGATTTGGCCGCAGTCCGCGCCAGACTTCAGTCAAAAACCGGCAAGCAGTACTGGCGCACGCTCGAGGAGCTCGCCGGCGATCCGGAATTTGAAGAATTGCTGCATCGCGAATTCCCGCGCCAGGCGCCTTCGGAATGGGACGACGGCGTCGACCGGCGCGATTTCCTGAAACTGATGGCGGCATCGCTGGCTTTTGCGGGACTCTCCGGCTGCGGCCGCACGCCGGAGCAGTATATTGTGCCGTACGTCAAGCAGCCCGATGGACTGACCCTCGGCAAGCCGCAGTTTTATGCCACAGCGATGCCGTTTGGCGCGGACGCCATCGGGTTGCTGGTGGAAAGCCATGAAGGCCGTCCGACGAAAATCGAAGGCAACCCCGATCATCCGTCCAGCCTGGGCGCGACGAACGTGTTCGCGCAGGCTTCTATCCTTAACCTCTACGATCCGGATCGCGCGCAGACTGTGACAAAGTTTGGAGAAATCCAGACCTGGTCGTTGTTTGTCGATGC
>WNEY01004252.1_pt1 | contig 10879 bp, 11 predicted proteins | sample 5400531 | NCBI WGS metagenome assembly WNEY01 (sample SAMN13153338, study PRJNA577476) | soil metagenome | isolation source: 200 cm saprolite under Douglas fir tree site 1 | place: USA:California | collected 2015-04-18
ACGACGTGCCCGCTGATGGTCAGGTTGGGAACCGCGTCGAAGGTGACCTGCGTGTCCTGGTTGACCGCCAGCTTGGAGGCGTCGGATTCCGCGAATGGGATCACCACCTCCATCGCGCTGACGTCGCCGATGACCATGAACGCGCTCGACGCTCCGCTCGTCGGCAGCGGGGCCTGGGTCCCTGGAGCCTCCGCGGTGGTGCCGGAACCAGTGAGAGCGGTCTCTCCGTCGACACCGTTGATGCTGTTGACGACGCCGGCCATCGGGGCGACAAGGGTGGTCGCGGCGAGGTTTTGCTCGGCGGTCTGGACGGCCACCTGTGCGCTTGCCAATTGCGCCTGGGCGGACAGGATCTGGTTCGGCTTGCTCTCCGTCTGTGTGGTGAGGTTGTCCTGCGCGCTCGTCACCGACGCCGCGGCCTGGTTGATGCTGCGCTGGCCGCTGGTCTTGTCCGCGTTCTGCTTGGCGGTGTCCTGGTTGAGCCTCGTCTGGTCGGCGTTGACCTGGCTGGCGTACCCGTTGACCGCGAGCTGGTCGGTGTTGACCTTGCCCTGATCAGTGGAGACGGCGGTGAAGTCCGCCACGCACGCACCCGAATAGGGATAGGTCTGACTCTTGCAACCGTCGGCGTTGAACTGGTCGACGGCTGTCGTGAGCGTGGCCTGGTCGGTGGCGAGAAGCTGATTGGCGGTCTGGTAGGCGGCATTGAACGTCAGCGCCTGCTGATCGGTGGCCAGCTGGTTCTGGTCCGCGGTGACCTGATTGGCGTCCTGGGTGTTGGTCAGGTTCACCTGCGTGACGGTGTCGTTGTATTGCTGCTGCGTGTTGGCCAGGTTGTCTCGAAGCTGCGTGATCTGGGACTGGGTCAGCGGAGTCTGGGCCGACTGAAGGTTCGCCTGGGCGATGGCCAGGTTGGCCTGGGCGCTGGCCAGCGCGTTCTGCTGCGGGGTTGGGTCGATCCTGGCGAGCAGCTGTCCGGCAGTCACGTGATCGCCGACGCGTACGTCGATCTCGGTCAACGTGCCACTGACCTTGAAGCTCACATTCGCCTGCTGCATCGGCACCAGGTTGCCGGTGCCGGTGACGCTTGCCGTCACGGTGCGCCTGCCGACCGTGGTGAGGTTGAGGGCATTGCCGGCATTCTTGGTGCCGACGAAGACGTCTCTGTAGATCAGGCCCCCCAGCACCAAAGCGATCGCAGCAAGGGCAGCGACAACCAGTCTTGTGTTCTTCAACAACCGAGTCTCACCTCCATTGCTCTTGGCGTCACCAGTCGAGGTCGCGGAACGACCATCCGGATTCGGATCCAAAGCGGGTGACCACCGCCAGTCCAAGGCCGGCGATCGCGACCGCGGCGAGCGCAACCGCGCCCAGGTAGGGGATCACGGCCAGGTCGAAGACCACCAGGGCGCCGGCGAGGGCGGCGACCAGTGGATGCGCCGGCCCCAGGCCCAGCCGTCGCTGGAGGACGCGCCCAAGAGCAAACCCGATGCACGCGATTCCGAAAAGCGCGGCCGCGAGGGCGACGATCAGGACGGCGGGGACGACCGCCAGGAACATCAGCGTGAACCTGAGCAGGGCGGCCGCGCCCAGGGCGAGCAGGAATGTGGCGACTCCTGCCGCGAGCGCGATCTCAGGCCCGTGCCGGCCCTCGAGCCGCTCGACCGCGACCCGGGCTCGGTTGGGAAACAGCAACAGCACGCCCAGCGCGAGGAGGACGAGACCAGCGCCGTTGCTCAAGAAGGCGCGTAGCGCCTGCAGCGGACTGAACGTCCCGAGCCGGCCGAACGGCGCCCCGAGTGATATGTGCTCCGGAAGCCCTGTGCGGCTGAATCGTTTTGGGTCTGGCGTCTGGCGCGGGACGGTGATCACTTCCGACGGACCGATCAGGAAAGTGGCGTACGGGCCCAGGGAAGGTCCGTAGAGAGCGGTGTCGGCGACGGCCAGCAGCACGCCGAGAACTGCAAGGGCCGCCACCAGGAGCGGCCAACCCCAGCGCCGCGTCGACCGTGGGTCGGCGGGAGCCGGGCCGGCCGGCGCACCCTCTGCTGATGCAGGCGTCAGGGGCGCGTCATCTGGCGACGCGCCCTCACTTGCCTCCTGTTCGCTCACGCCCGGTGGCGCTCTCGGAGGTGAGGCGTCGCGGGCGGTTCGAGCCGCGCCAGCACCGATAGGTGGTAGGCCGCTATCGCCGTCAGCGCGATGAAGGCGCCGAGCAGCAGGACGTCCGCGACCGGGATGTTCGGCAGCGGTGCGGTGCCCGAGCCCCAGACAGCCAGGCCCTGGAGGTCGCTCCACCCCCCTGAAACAAGCGCGGTGAGGCCGTCGAGCCCGGACAGATACCAGAGGATGAACGCGCCCAGCAGCGCCTCCGGAAACAGTAGGCCCCAAGCGCGGCGCGACGCCTGTCGCGCCGGCGCGATCGAGCTCATCACGCCGGCGATCAAGGATGCGGGAGGGGCTGGTGAGCGGAGCGCCCGCATCCGAAACGGCAGCGATACGGCCTGCTCATGCTGCCGCCGGCAGTCGGCGCACGTGGTGAGGTGTTCCCGCACGGCTTGCGCGCTCTTGGGATCGTTGCGTTCGAGCTCGCCATCGACGTACGGCTCCAGGAGGACGCGCACGCGCGCGCACGCGAGGGTGCTCATTGGGGGCCGGCCTCCTCGGACTCCGCCAAGGAGTTGCGGAGGAGGGCTCGGGCCCGGTGGAGGCGGGACTTGATCGCCGGCACCGTGAGGTTCAGGCTCTGGGCGACCTGCTCCAGCGGGAGGTCCGCGTAATAGTGGAGAAGGATGGGCAGGCGGTAGCTGGGGTCGAGCTGGGCCAGCACGTCGACGAGCGCCGGATCATGGGCGGGGAGCAGTGAGCCGGCGCCGGTGATTGCCTGGTCGGGGGAGTGGTCGGTGGGTGGTGCCACGCGCTTGCGCCGGTAATTGATGGTGGTGTTGGCGGCCAGCTTCCAGAACCAGGGCTCGAAGGGGCGCTCGGCGTCGTAGCGCGCGAGGTTGCGAAAGAGCTTGACGAAGATCTCCTGGGTAAGGTCGTAGGCCTCATCGAGGTCGCGGAGGTGCTGGTAGGCGAAGCCGTAAACGCGACGCTGCAGCCGGCGGACCACCTCTTCGAAGGCGTCCACGTCGCCGCCGGTCGCCTGCCGGATGAGCTGGCCGGCCACCAGGGCGCGCGTCTCTGGAGTCCCGCTCATGGGGAGCGCGTTGGCCGCCGCCTGCGCATGCATCTACGGTAACTACCCCCGGTGGCGGCGGGCGGTTGCGTCCGGCGCAGCAGACATACCTCTAGCGGGCCCTCCCAACTGATTGGCTCCCCTCCCCCGAGCCGACGCACCTTGCCGGCACGCTAGTTCAGTCGCTCGGCGCCCGACAACCCCGCCCGTTAAGATGCTCCGGCCGGGGTACTTGACTTCGGATATCCGACTTCATATACTCCAAGTAGAGTATATGGGCGGTCTCGACGTTGAAGTCTCCTCTCCGCTGGCGCTCTCGATCCTCGAGCTCCTCGACGAGCGCCCGATGCATCCCTACGAGATGTCGTCGACCATGCGCGAACGCCACCATGACGAGTTCATCCGGCTCAACTTCGGGACGCTCTACCACACGGTCGACGTGCTCGAGCGCAATGGCTGGATCGTTTCGGTCGAGCGCGAGAAGGAGGGTCGGCGCCCTGAGCGGACCATCTACAAGCTCACGGACTCCGGACGAGAGGTGCTGAGCCGAACCCTGGGCGAGCTGCTTCGCAAACCCGTGCGCGAGTATCCCCAGTTCGTGGCGGGACTCATGTTCATGCATCACCTGGATGCGGCCGTGGCCGCCAGCCACCTCGAGGAACGCGCGACCCTGCTGGACGCGCACGTCACCAAGTTCGAGCACGTGCTCGATGAGCTTCGCAATCAGGGACTCACCCGCCTGGCCCTGATCGAGATGGAACACAAGGTCGCGATGCTCGACGCGGAGCGCAAGTGGGTCCGCAAGCTGGAGCGGGAAATCATCGACGGCAAGCTGGAGTGGAAAGTCGGAATCGATTCCGGGCATGAGAAGTTAAGGAGGAGTCATGGCGCAGGCACGCACTAATCCCTGGCTGGTTCTCGTCGTGCTGACGAGCGGATTCTTCATGATCCTGCTGGATACCACGATCGTCAACGTGGCCATCCCGGCCATGAGCGCGGGGCTCAACACCACCCTCGACCAGATCTTGTGGGTGCTGAACGCCTACATCCTGGTCTACGCGGTGCTGCTGATCACCGCCGGCAGGCTGGGCGACCTCTACGGGCAGCGCAACCTGTTCGCGATCGGTCTTTTCGTCTTCACGATCGCTTCGGCACTCTGTGGCTTCTCCCAGAACGCAACCGAGCTCATCCTCGCCCGCATCCTGCAGGGCGTCGGCGGCGCCATCCTGACGCCACAGACCCTGGCCATCATCACCACCCTCTTCCCGCCCGAGCGGCGCGGAGCGGCATTCGGCATCTGGGGCGGCGTGGCCGGCCTCGCCACCATCGCGGGGCCGACCGTGGGCGGCGCCCTGGTCACCTACGTCGACTGGCGCTGGATCTTCTTCGTCAACGTTCCCATCGGCATCGCGGCTCTGATCGCCACTTTCGCGATCATCCCCGACGTCCGGCCGGGCCGGCGCCACGGCTGGGACTTCATGGGTGTCTTCCTCTCGACGGCCGGCCTGTTCGCGGTCGTCTTCGGGCTGATCGAGGGCCAGCGCTTCAACTGGGGCGAGATCGGCTCCTACGGGATAACGATCCCGGAAGTGATCATCGGGGGCGTCGCGCTCCTCGCCGTCTTCATCGTCTGGGAGCGCTTCCAGGCCGAGCCCCTCATGCCGCTTTCGCTGTTTCGAGACCGGAACTTCGCGGTCGCCAACTGGATCGCGGCCGCTATCAGCTTCGGCATGCTCAGCCTGTTCCTGCCACTCGTCATCTACCTGCAGTCGGTGCGTGGCTTCACAGCACTGGTCGCCGGCCTGACCTTCGCGCCGATGTCGCTGACGTCCATGTTCGTGGCGCCATTCGCTGGTCGCTTTGCCGATAAGGTGGGCGGCAAGTACATCCTTCTGACCGGGATCTCGCTTTTCACGATCGGCTTCGGCCTGGTCGCAATCGTCGCCGGCCCCGAGTCGACATGGCTCACATTCCTCGGCCCGGCGATCATCGCCGGTGCGGGCATGGGCATGACCTTCGCGCCGATGACGACCGTCGCCATGCGCAACATCTCCCCGCAGATGTCGGGCGCGGCGTCGGGCATTCTCAACACCACGCGGCAGCTTGGAGCCGCCATCGGTAGCGCGGTCGTGGGCGCATTGCTGCAGAACCAGCTCGCCACCACCCTGCACAACCAGGCCGTTAGTCACGCCGGCGCTCTGCCGGCGGCTTTCCGCGACCGGTTCATCGCCGCGTTCAGCTCGGTAGCGAGCAATGGTTTCCAGATCGGCACCGGCCAGAACGGAGCCAAGCTGCCCTCCGGTCTTCCCCCGGCCGTTCAGCAGCAGCTGGCGGCATTGGCCCACGACGTTTTCGTCAGCGGTTACATCGACGCAATGAAGACGACCCTTCTCGTGCCCATCGCATTCCTGGGCTTCACTGCACTCACAGCTCTGCTCATCAGGCGCCGCGCCCGGCCGGCGGCAAGCCAGGGTTTGCCCGCTCAAGAAGAGAAAGAGAAGGTAGCCGCCGCGGCGGTCTAGGCTAAGGCCGGTGACCGAACCGGTCGACGGGTGGCTCGAGCGCGGCGGCGTCAGCCTCCACTACGTCGAGTGGAGCGTTGATGGGGACGCGCGCCGGGATGGGCCGCTGCTCCTGCTGCACGGATTGAGCTCGAACGCTCGCTACTGGGACCGCCTGGCCCGGCATCTCGGCGGCCGCCGACTCATAGCGCTCGACCAGCGCGGTCACGGCCTGACCGGCCGGCCGCCACATGCACCGACTGCGGATGCTTATTCGATGGACGAGCTGCTCGATGACGCGGCATTCGTGGTCGGCGCGCTTGGGCTCGAGCAGCCCGCTGTGGTGGGGCATTCGTGGGGCGCGACCGTCGCCCTCGAACTGGTGAGCACACGGCCGGGTCTCGCTTCTGCGCTGGTGTTCATAGACGGGCCGGTCCAGAGCGCGGCCAACATGTTCAGCTGGGAGGAGGCGCAAAAATTCATGCAGCCTCCGCTGCCGCGGTTTGCGAGCTTTGCAGATGCCATCGCCGCCTCGGAGCGCGATTTCGACGGCGCCTGGGCCGACGACCTCGAGCCGTTCGTCAAAGCGCGCGTGGTCCAGGATGGCGACCGCCTGGTGCTCACGCTGACGGCTGCGATGAGGCTCGCGCTCCTGCGCGGCCTGTACGACTCGCAGCCAGACATGCTCTGGCCGCGTCTCGAAGTGCCAGCGATGGCGATGCTGGCTAGAGGCGGTCCGGCCGCGATCTCCAGCTGGAAAGAGCACGGCGCAACGCGATTGGCAACGCTGGCGCCCAGCGTCGAAATCCGCTGGTTCGACACGCCGCACGACATCCCGATCTTCGCCCCCGCCGAGGTGGCGGCGGAGATCGAACGCGTCAGCGCTGCGGCGGCTGCAAGCTCAGGGTCATAGCCGGCCACCCGACAGCAGCTTCAGCACCGCCAACAGCACCGCCGCGCCGATGAAGGCGACGATGATGCTGCCCCAGAAGCCGACGGTCCCGCTCATGTTGAACACCGCGCCCAGCAGGTAACCGCCGATGAGGGCGCCCGCCACCCCGACCACGATGTCGGCGATGCAGCCGAACCCGCGCCCGGCCACGACGCGGGCCGCGATCGTGCCCGCGATCAGCCCGACGACGATCCACGCGAACAACGATCCCGGATCGAGGTGCAGGCTCGACGCCATCGGCAGCACCCGCGTGACTTCGATCACGACCTCGCCAACCAGTCCGCGATCACAGCGAAGACCTCCTCGTTGTCCAGGTCGTTGAAAGGCTCATGGTATCGGCCCTCGAGGAGCCTGAGCTCGCTCACCGAGGTGGTCAGGCGGTGCAGCTCCTTGCTGCCTTCGGGGTCGATCAGCCCGTCATCGGTCCCAGCGAGGATCAAGAACGGGATCTTGATCTCACCCGCGTGCTCGACGATGCGCTTGCACGCACCCACCCACTCGGAGTAGAGCCGGCTCGAGATCTTGTTGTGCACGAGGGGATCGGTGCGGTAGGCCTCGACCACCTCTGGCACACGCGACAGCAGCTTTGGATCGACCTCGTTGTCCAGGGTCAGCTTCGGCACGATTTTGGACGTCGCCTTGGCGAGCCCGATCTTCCACCCTGGCACCGGCACCTTGACCCGGAGCGCCGGGCTGGAGACTACGAATCGCCTGGCACTGGGCAGCTTGTTTGCCAGCACGGTGCTCAGCAGCGCCGCCCCGCCGAAGGAATGTCCGAGGGGGACGACCTCTCCCCCGGCGATGCCCTCGACATGAGCCACGAACGCCGCCACGTCCTCCGTCCACTGGGTCCACGAATCGACGTGCCCGCGGCGGCCGGCGCTTTTGCCATGGCCGCGCAGATCGAGGGCAAAGGTTGCGAAGCCATGCCTCGCCATCCCGAGCGCGAACCGCTCGTAGCGCCGCGCGTGCTCGCCAAGACCGTGCACGACGGCGAATGAGACTTCCGCGCCGGCCTTGGGCCAGCCGCGGTACGAGATCCTGGTGCCGTCGGCTGATTCGATCATTCCTTCGCGGGCGAGAGCGCCCTCAGCCGGCAAGGTGGCCGAAGCCTCTCAGGATCTTGAGCGCTTCTTGTTCAGCCTCCAGCAGCGTCGGGGCATAAGCCCGGATGCCGCACAGGGCGTAGGCCCATTCGGGGCTCGGCGGACTCTGCGAGTGAAGCCGAAACGTCGGCGGGTAGAAAAGGATGCGCTCGCCCTGGACCTTCTTGATCACCGGCCGTTTCGCCAGCACTTCCTCCAGCGACTGGCCGCTCGGGAGGCGGCCACGGTCGAATTCCAGCCGGCGCAGCTTGGCCAGCGGATGGTCCTCGTCCTTCAAGGTCGCCTTGATCCCATACTCGGCGCTGAGGTCGCGCAGGAAGATCGCGATGATCAACGCATCGGTCTCGTCGCCGGCCATCTTCACAAAACCGGATGCGCTGGTGTTGGTCACATCCTCGATCTTGAGATGCCGGAAGTACTCCATCTCGAACAGGCCTCGGGAGAAGGTGCTCGCGATCCAGGGTGGCTCGCAACGCCACGTGCGGGCGACGGCGAGGGCTTCGAACTGGGCATGCACGCGCTCGAGACGCTGCTCGGGTAGCCCATACAGGCGGTAGTGGAGGACTCTCCGCACGCAAATTAGCCTACCGGGAACGAGCGGCGACCGCCGTAGGCGCCCGCGCAAGCCGCATCGCCTCTTCCTGCCAGGGCGGCGCCTGGACGTGCATCGCGATGCGGTCGGGACCGGCCGCGAGCAGGAAGTCGCCGCGCCCGGCGCCCTCGAGAAACGCCCGCTGCTGTGGGCTGAGGTGGAACGCGCTCTCGAGCTTGGCCGCTTCGCCGGGCCTCTGCGCGCCCAAGAAGAGGAGGGCCGGGTTGGTGGCGACCACGGCTCCCTGGTCTGAGCTCAAGAGATCGCCAGGATTCTGAGTCGCAAAGACGAGGGACCCCTCGTATTTGCGGATCCGGCGCGCCAGGCTGACGACGAAGCGTCGAATCGTCGGGTCCTCGAACAGCAAGCCGAGCTCGTCGACCACGAGCATGCGGCGGCGGTCCCTGCGCTTGACGCGCGTCCACAGCGCTTCAGCGAGGAGAAAGTGGACCGGCGCGACCATCTCGTCGCGCAGCTCACGCATTCCGAACACGACGATGGGCGCTTCGAGATCGATGTTGGTCGGGGCGCTGAACATCTGCCCGAGGCTGCCCTGCACCCATCGGCGAAGGATCGCCGCCACCCGAGAGACCTTAGGGAGCGCTGCGGCGACGTCGCGCAAGAGAGGCTGCTCGCTTTTGGTGTAGGCGGTCCGGACCGCGGCTTCGACCAATGCCCGCTCGGACTCGTCGAGACCGCCGCTGATGGTCGCGCACAGGTCCACAGCGTCGGCGGTGGCGGTCCCCAGCCATGATTCGTCGCGGCGATCGGAGGGACGCAGGTCGAGGACATTGAGCGAATGGCCCGACCCGAGGGCAAGCTGGACGTCGATGCCGCCAAGGTGGCGCGCAAGGTTGCCGTACTCGTGCTCGGGATCGATCACGTACACCTGGGTGCCGCGGCCGAGCGATCCGATCAGCAACGTCGACAGCAGGTACGTCTTGCCTGCCCCCGAATAGCCGAAGACGCCGATGTTGGCGTTCGCATAGCGGTGCTGATCGAACGGGTCGACGAGCACGGGCGCGCCGCTCGCACGGTCGCCGCCGACGACCAATCCGCCGGCTTGCTGGATTTCGGCTCCCGACCACGGGAACAGCGTCACGAGCGTGCTCGTATCGAGGACGCGCCGGCGGGCGAGGCGGTCGACGCCGATGGGAAGGGTCGCGAGATGGCCGTCGAGCATTCGGAAGGTGCAGGGCTGGAGCTCGCATAGAGTCGCGCGAGCGGCGGCGTGTATCTTCTCGGATCCCTCTTCCAGGGCCTGCTTCGAGGCCGCGACCAGTGTGACGAGAACAGAGACGTGGAACGCCTTCTCCTGGCTGGAGGCGAGGCGGCGTTGCAGATCCTCGGTGTTGGGCAGAGCTCCCGCGAGCATGGCATCGCTGGTGCCCGCGTTGAGCTCTTGCATGCGCGAAGCCCTCATGTTGGTGAGCTGCCGCTGCAAGTAGTCGACGATCCACGCCACCGGCAGTGGATCCGCGTGCCAGGCGAGGCGCAAATTCAAGCCGGGAGGGATCAGCCTGAGCAGCCAACCTGCTTCGAGCTCTGTGCCGGGCATGCGCTGTACGTACCAGGACCGGCTCCATCCCTCCGGGATGGCGAGATGGCGAGGGAACTCTTCACCGAATACGGGGCTGTTGGGCGGCGTTGAGGTCGCGAAGCGGACGCTCATCTCGCGCAATGCGCCTTCGACGCGTGGCGCCTGGCGCCCGGAAGTGACCAGGGATGTCAGCCGCCTGTGCGAAGATGGCGATTGCGTCATCTGCTCGGCGAACCAGAGGTCCGCGCCCCTCATGTCGTCGAAGTCGCGCGGCCGGGGAGGGCTCACGCTCATGTCCACTCCAGACCCGGGCGTGGTTTCGATCAGAACCTGTAGTGGATCGTCGAGCCCATCGAGCAGTCGCCTGAAGGCGCTGAGCCACCGCGTTCGATCCGCGTCGGACGCACCGTCGAAGCCAAGCGGATGGGTGGCCAGCTGCACGACATCGTGCACGCCGTGCCACATCACCGAAGGGCCCCGCGCGGCCACGCGCACCGGGCCAAGGTTCAACCGCCTGATCGTGAGGTCCATACGATTCGGTAGCGCCGAGTGACGAAGATCGCGACGTCCGACAGCCACGAGTCTGCGGCTCGCCCGCGCCACCGACCCCAAGCCATCGCCATGCCCAGCCCGATGACCGCGAGGCACGCGACCGCCCGCGCCGGTTGCGGCGCCCATGGTGACGACCAGAGCGCGAAGCCTGCGAGCAACGACACCAGCAGGTAGGCCAGGCGCATTGGCGTCAGACCATAGAGGAGCTTGTCCTCCAGGTCGACGTCCAACGGCGCTCGCGCGGGCATGCGATGGAAGTTAGATGGATGCGGCGCAAGGAGGAACCCAGCGTGTTAAGTCCCTGGGCACCTTAGAATCGACTGTCGGCCCGTAACACGCTCGCGTAGCTCAACTGGCAGAGCAGGGGACTCTTAATCCCAAGGTTCAGGGTTCGACTCCCTGCGCGAGCACCAACATGTATGCACCATTGTTGTGTCAGGGCCTGCCACTGTGTG
>WNEY01007572.1_pt1 | contig 10879 bp, 8 predicted proteins | sample 5400531 | NCBI WGS metagenome assembly WNEY01 (sample SAMN13153338, study PRJNA577476) | soil metagenome | isolation source: 200 cm saprolite under Douglas fir tree site 1 | place: USA:California | collected 2015-04-18
CTTTTGGAGAGGGTATTGCTAAGCAATGGATCAGGCGCCCCGAGATGCGCGGCAGCCGCGTCATTACCGGCGAAAATCAAGGTCAGGCGGGGGACTGCTTGGACAGTTCCTGCTAGCTCGAAAGCTGAAACTGGCAACTGCCTTTTAATATTTCCAAACCGTCGTGGCCTGCGGACACCTTAGGCGATGAAAATGGGCCGCTGAGCAGCGTGTCGCCCCTCCAGCTCCAGGGCTCGCTCTCTTTTTCCCGTTTACCCACCACTTCGTGGTGGGCTATACCATTTTAAGGACTGCTGTATCCCGCAGATTGTGCCGCCCCGCTGGGGCTCACACTCTGTTAAAGCTTTCCCAGCGCTTCGCGCTGGGCTAAACTCTCCGCCGCGCCACCCCACCCCAGCACGCGCGGCGCGTGCCGGGGACCCCGGCTCCGGCGCTTGGAAGCATCTCAGAAGCGTGCGTTTGCGAGCACTGGAATTCCACCATGGCTGAAACAACATTCGATTTGTCAAAGACCAACCCGGCACAGGCCTGAGCCATGCATTTTCGAGGCAAAGATCCTTCGCACCGAAATCCGGCATTCTGGAACGCCAAGCCTAATGATCGGTCATCATTGCCCGCCAGGCAAGGGTTTGATATCAGATGAGTCGAACGCAACCATATAAGCCCGCTCTGGGGAGGGTCTGATGCGCGGATAGGTAAGGGAATTTTGGGGTTGGCAATGAAAAGTTCCGCCTTACAATAGCTGCATACCCCCTTTTGAACTGTTTCCGGGACGGGATTACCGATGGTGGATGTGTGCAAAGCGCTGAATAGCAGGATGCGCGTATACGAACTCGCACTGGTTGTTATTTTATTGACAGCCGCCGTTTTGACAGGCGACGTTCACGCCCAGCCCACTGCCACGCAGGTATCGTCGGCCGCGGCTTCCTGTAAGGCATCCCCGGCGCCATCTTCGATTGCAAAAGCTACGATCGCAAAAGCTTCGACTGCAAAAGCCAAGTTGGCCGCCAAAGTGAAAGTGGCAAAGGACCCTTCTACTGCATTGCTGCAGGCCGCGGAAAACGACGATCTCAGACTGGTGCAAACGCTGCTGCGCAGGGGAGCTGACGTCAATGCCCGCGATGAGCACTGCGGCACGCCGCTGATGCTGGCCGCGGGCAACTCTGACCCGGCATTGGTACAGGTTCTGCTCGATGCCGGCGCCGAGGCCAACGCGCAGGACATGGTCGGCTGGAGCGCGCTGCTCACCGCCGCCGATACCGGCAACGCCGAGGTGGTGCAATTGCTCTTGTCGCGCGGAGCCGCGGTCAACCTGACGGACATCAACGGCTGGTCACCCCTGATGGCGGCGGTCTTAGGGGGCAATCTTGAGGCCGTGCAGGCGCTGCTGCGGGCTGGCGCCGACTTTACCCTGGCTGACAGGAACGGCGATACCGCCCTCATCTTTGCCGCCGCGGAGGGCAACCTGGATATTGCAGCCGTGGTGGTGGAAGCCATCCACTCGCAGAAGCGGGTGGCAAAGCCGCCGATATTTTCAAATCAGCCGGTGGTTTCTGCAGATCCATCAGTGCAGGCAGAAGTTTCAGCGCAGTTGGCGACATCCAGCGCCGCCTCCAATCCAGCGCTGGTGGCACCGGCAAATACTTCGATGCCAACAGCGCCGCCAGTCCAAGCGGAGCCGCCAAGTCAGGTGGAGGCTACAACCCGGGCGGTGGCTCTGGACCAAGCGGCGGTTCCGAAGCAGTCGTCGGACCCGAAGCAAGCGGCGAACCAACCGGAAGCCTCAAATGCGGCAGAGACTTTGAATCAAGCTGCAGATCAGGCGAGCACCACAGGTGTTGCGGAAGCTGCCCATCAGCCTGCGGCTACTGATCCGGCACCAGCTTCGAGCCCGACAGCCACTCCAAGTCAAAGTGAGGCTATTGATGCCGGTGTACCCCGCAAACAGGCCGAGGCTAAAGCCCAAAACTCTACGAGCCTTACCCCCGGCTTAAAAGCCGGGGCTCCCACCGTGCTCCGCAGTGCGGAGGCTCCCACCGTGCTTCGCAATGACGGGGCTCCCACCGTGCTCCGCAATGCGGAAGCTCCCACCGTGCGCGTCAATAAGGACAGTATTAATGAAGGGATCAATAACTCCGCCGCAGTTTCGCCGGAGCTGGCGCAGCTCGATTGGCAAGACAGCGCCGGCTGGACGGCGCTGCACCACGCCGCCTCTCGCGCACACTCGCAGGTGGTGTTGCTGCTGCTGAATGCGGGCGCACAGGCGGATGCGCTCAACCATTTTGGCTGGACACCGCTGATGATCGCCGTGGAAAACGGTGACGTCATGACCGTGGGTGCGCTGCTCAGCCAGCCGGCCAATGTGAACTACACCGCCCCGGACGGAAATACTCCCCTGTATCTGGCGGCCGCGCACGGCGGCAACGTCATCGCCGGTCTGCTGCTCGACCGTGGCGCCCGGCCCAACACCCCTCGCCGGGATGGACGCACGCCCCTGATGGCCGCGGTCGAAGACGGCAACCTGGAGCTGGTGCAATCGTAATTCGAAAATCGTAAATCGCCTCAATTTACAATTCCCTCAGATTTCTTCTGTTACCATCAGGGGAATGCCGTCGCCTAAAGCTAAAGCTAAGGAAGTGAAACGGCGGAAGTCCACTCGCACGCCCGAGACCGAACTGGTAATCATCACCGGCATGAGCGGCTCGGGGAAGGCGTCTGTGCTCAAGGCATTTGAAGACCTGGGCTACTACTGCGTCGACAACCTGCCCATTGAGCTGATCCCACGCTTTGCCGAGATCGCGCAAGACCATTCGGAGATCGAGCACACCGCCCTGGTGGTGGATATCCGTGAGGGCAGCAGCCTGGAGCGCTTTCCCGCCATCCTGCGCGCCATCAAGCGCTCGATGAGCACGAACGTCCTGTTTCTCGAGGCCTCGGACGAAGCCCTGCTGCGCCGCTTCAGCGAGACGCGGCGCCCGCATCCCCTGGGCGACCTGCCAGTGAAGGCGGCGATCACCGACGAGCGCAAGCGCCTGCAGCCCATCCGCAAGCTGGCCGATATGGTCGTGGATACTTCGAGGCTCAACGTGCACGAGCTGCGCGGCCACGTGATTGACCGCTTTCGTCCCGAGGCCAACGACAAAAATATTTATATTTCCTGCGTGAGCTTCGGATACAAGCAGGGCGTGCCCCAGGATTCGGACCTGGTGTTCGATGTGCGCTTTTTGCCCAATCCGCATTTTGTCCCGGAGCTGCGGCCCTTCACCGGACGCCACCCCAAGGTCGCCAAGTACATCCGCTCTTTTCCCCAGACGCGGGAATTTATTGCCCGCATCAGCGAGCTGCTGGTCTATCTGCTGCCGCACTACATCCGCGAAGGAAAGAGCTACCTGACCATCAGCTTCGGCTGCACCGGTGGGCAGCACCGCTCGGTGATGATCGCCGAAGAGATCAAGAAACAACTGGCGGCAGCGGGATATAAGGTCAAAGTCACCCATCGGGATAGCCCGAAGTGATTGAGTCATTGAGTCATTGAAGAATCGGATAATGAAGTAGGAAGTACGAAGGAAGAAGTACGATTTACGATTTTTGAAAGCATCATCGGAAGAAAATCAAATTCTCTTTAGATCCCCTGAGCAAATCGTACTTCCTAAATCGGACTTCGTGCTTCATTCGCTGCCCTGATGAAACATGCCCCGATGAAACAATTACCCGATTATTCAATTCCACAGTAAAATTAAGGTTTGATTGCAGCGCGCCAACCCTCAACGTTGAAGAAACTCCGGCAGGTGTTATGCAACAGCTAAAGCGGCTGCTGCGCTATGCCCATCCTTACCGGATGCGGCTCATGCTATCGGTGCTGATGATGGCGCTGGTGGGCGCGCTGGATGCTTTTCGCATACTCCTCATTGGGCCGGTCCTGGACCGCGTGCTCAACCCGGCGTCGCCCTCGCGCGATCTGCCGCTGTTTCCCGGCGGCCGGGGGCCGCACCTGCAACAACTGATTCCCGCGAATTTTCCCATGCATAACCCCTGGGCGGTGGTGGCCTTTGCCCTGGTGGTCTCCATGCTGTTCAAAGGGATCTTCGACTATGCGGGCACTTATCTGGTGAACTACGCGGGCTTTGGCGCGATTACCGACCTGCGCAACGACTTGTATAACTCCATCCTGCGGCGCTCGGTGGGGTTTTTCATGAAGCACCCCACGGGAACGCTGCTTTCCACCATCGTCAATGACGTGGAGAAGGTGCAGTTTGCCATGTCGTCGGTGCTGGCCGAGTTTCTGCAGCAAACAGCGATCCTGATCGCTACGACCTGCGTGGTGGTGGCATTAGGCGGCAAACTTTCCTGGATTCTGTTGCTGTTTGTTCCTTTCATCATCGGCTCAGCGGTACGCATCGGGGAGCGGGTACGGCACACCACGCGCACCGGGCAAGACAAGCTGGCCGAAATCCAGAACATTCTGCACGAGACCATCACCGGCAACCGTATTGTGAAAGCTTTCGGCATGGAGTCGTGGGAGAGTACGCGCTTTGCCAGGGCGGCGCAGCGTCTCTTCCGCGCCAATCTGCGCTGGGTGGTTGCGGCATCGGTCAGCTCGCCGTTAATGGATATCTTTGGCACCATCGCCATCGCATTGTTGTTGCTGCTGGGGCGCGGCCAAATCAATACGGACAGGCTCACCCTGGGCACGTATATCGCGTTTCTCGCCGGGGTTTTCAGGCTGTACGATCCAATTCGCAAGTTTGCCCTCTTCAACAACAGCTTTCAACAGGCCCTGGGCGCCTCTTCTTCTATCTTCAACTTCATGGACGTAAACGACGAGGTGCAGGAGCGGCCCGATGCCCAGATTCTTCCTGGGTTTCACTCCAGCATCAGCTTTCGCAATGTGAGCTTTTCCTATGGCGAGAACGGAGAGGCCCGCGAGGTATTGCGCAGCATCAACCTGGAGATCCGCAGGGGCGAGGTCATGGCCTTTGTCGGCTCGAGCGGCGCGGGCAAAACCACCTTGGCCAATCTCATTCCACGATTCTTCGACGTGACTGGCGGCAGCCTGATGATTGATGGGCACGATGTACGCGACGTGACCGTGCTCTCGCTGCGCAGCCAGGTGGGCATAGTTACCCAGGATACTATCCTGTTCAACGATACCGTGCGCAACAACATCGCCTACGGCCAGCCCCACATTGAACAATCCGTGGTGATGGCCGCGGCCCAGGCGGCGCTGGCCCACGATTTCATCAGCCTGATGCCTGAGGGCTATGACACCGTAATCGGCGAGCGCGGCCTGCGGCTCTCCGGAGGCGAGCGCCAGCGTCTGGCCATTGCCCGCGCCATCCTGAAAAATGCTCCCATCCTGGTGCTCGATGAGGCCACCTCGGCTCTTGATTCCGAGTCGGAGTCGCTGGTGCAATCGGCGCTGCAAAACCTGATGGCGGGCCGCACGGTCTTTGTCATCGCGCACCGGCTCTCGACCGTGCGCCGCGCGGATAAGATCGTGGTGCTCGAAAATGGCACCATATCGGACATCGGATCGCATGAAGAACTTATGAGCCGGCTGGGAATTTACCGCCGCCTGTATGATCTGCAATTCGTGGATTCCGAAGTCCCCCGGCTGACCATAAGCTGAGAATCGAAAACAAAACATATGGCAATTCGCTCCATGACGGGATACGCGCAGGTAAAGGGACAGGCCGGGCAGGAATCGGCGCCGGTCAGCTTCAGCCTGTCGCTCAAGGCAGTGAACCACAGGTTCCTCGACCTGAACATGCGGCTCCCGGCAGAGAGCGACGCGCTGGAGATGAAGCTGCGCCGGCTGTTGAAAGAGAAGATGGCGCGCGGCCACCTGGATGTGACGCTGACACTGGAGCGCACGGGAAGCGACCTGTTCTCGCTCAACCGCGAGCTGGTAGGGGGGTATCTTCGCGTCTACCGCGCGGCGGCGCAGGAGTTCGGGGTCACGGCTGAGCCGGATTTGAATGCCGTGTTCAAGCTGCCCGGCGCCCTGATGGCTTCCGCCGCCTCCCTGAATGGGGACAGCGGCTACGAGGCGGCGGTGCTGGGCGCGGCCGAGCAGGCCATCGCAAACCTGGACCGTATGCGCACGGAAGAGGGCGCAAGCATTGAGCGCGAGCTGCGCGAGCGCATGGCGCATCTCGCCGGCGCCGCCGATGAGGTGGAGAAACTGCGCGCGGTGATCAGCCGCGCCCACCTGGAAAAGATCACCGGCAAGTTGCAGGAGCTGGTCGGCTCCATCGCCGACCCGGCACGGATCTTGCAAGAGGCCGCGATTCTGGCCGAGCGCAGCGATGTGCAGGAAGAGATTGTGCGCATGAAAGCGCACGTCGGCCACTTTCTAGGCCTGATGAAGGCGGAAGGAGAGATCGGCAAAAAGCTCGATTTTCTTTTGCAGGAGATGAACCGCGAGGCCAATACGTTGCTTTCCAAGACCGCCGGGCTGGCCGGGGAAGGATTGCGCATCACCGAGCTGGGGCTGGCCATGAAGTCAGAGATCGAAAAGGCGCGCGAGCAGGTGCAGAACGTAGAATGAGCGGACTCGTCTACATCATCTCAGCGCCCTCGGGCTCGGGCAAATCCACGCTGGTCAACGAGCTGCGCAAGACTGTCAAGCACCTGGAATTTTCCGTTTCCTATACCACGCGCCAGCCACGGGGAAGCGAGCAGAACGGACGGGAGTATTATTTTGTCACCCGCGAGGAGTTCGAGCGCATGCTGGATCAGGGAGAATTCCTCGAGCATGCCGATGTGTTCGGAAACTACTACGGCACGGCGCGCTGCTTCCTCGAGAAAGCCAAGGCCGCGGGCAATGACCTGCTGCTCGATATTGATGTCCAGGGAGCGCGGCAGATCAAGGAGAAGCTTCCCCAGGCCATCAGTATCTTTGTGCTTCCCCCGTCACGCCAGGCCCTGGAATCGCGCCTCCGCCGTCGCAGCAAAGCTGAAGGCGTAGATTCCGACCAGATCATCCAACGGCGGCTGAATGCGGCTTCCAAAGAGATTGAGAACTACCCCAATTACGATTATGTCTTGATCAACAATCAGTTGGAAGAGGCGATTGATCAGCTCAAAGCCATTGTGCTGTATGAACGCCTCGAGCGCTCGGAAAACGGGGAAGACTCCGACGAGGAGCGCGCGGCTCTCGGCAAGCAGGCCGAGGAGTGCCGCCAGGAAAATATTGGCCCCCGCCTCGCGCCAATCCTCTCTTCTTTTGCGATATAATCTGCGCACAGCAGAGTAGCTGAACAAACCCGGCGAAAGACCGGGAGGCAGTTTGAGATGAATGGGGTGATTGTCATGAAGTTGATGGATGGTTTTGACAGCAATTATCGTTATGTTCTGGTGGCCGCGCGCCGCGCCCGCCAACTGCAATCGGGCGCCCGCCCACTGATGGAGCAGGTCCGCTCGCGTAAAGCCTGCCGCATCGCTGAAGAGGAAATCGCCGCCGGCAAGGTGAAATGGGTCATCGGCGAAGCCGGCAAATCAGCAGCGGCACAGACGGCAAGCGGGCAACTGGACCGGGCCATCGGAGCCAAGTAAGTCCCCGGAAGCAGGTAAGTTACCAGGCTCTCGGCTGCAAGCTTCTTCTTCGAGCGTTCCGCGATTTACAATACAAGCATGAAGATTGCCCTTGGGGTGAGCGGAGGCATCGCAGCCTACAAGGCGGCGGAGATCTGCCGTCTTCTGCAGGAGCGGGGCATACGTGTGCAAGTCATTATGACGCGCGCCGCCCAGGAGTTTGTGCGTCCGCTGACCTTCGCAGCACTTTCGGGCGAGAAGGTCATCACTGATTTATTCGGCGCGGGGGCGGAGACGCCAAACATCGAATCCGCGGTTGAACACATTGCCGTGGCCCAGTCCATTGACGCGCTGCTGGTAGCGCCGGCTACGGCAGACGTTCTCGGCAAGTTTGCCAACGGGCTGGCCGACGATTTCCTTTCCACCCTCTTTCTCGCCACCACCGCTCCTGTGGTCGTTGCTCCCGCCATGAATGTGAATATGTGGGAGAACGCCGCTACACGGGCCAACCTGGAAAAGCTGAAGGCACGCGGGGTCCACATCGTCGAGCCTGATGCCGGCTACCTGGCTTGCGGCATGACCGGACCGGGACGCCTGGCAGCCAACGAGACTATCGTGGCGGCCGCCCTGGAAGCGCTTGGCGCCCGGCAGGACCTGAGCAGCGAGACTGTGTTGATTACCGCCGGACCGACGCGGGAGAAGATCGATCCCGTGCGCTACCTCGGCAACCGCTCCAGCGGGCGCATGGGATATGCCCTGGCAGAGGCCGCATTGCGGCGCGGCGCGCGCGTGATTCTGGTGAGCGGGCCGGTGGCCATCAAGCCTCCAGCGGTTCAGGAGCTGGTTGCAGTAGAGACAACGGAAGAGATGCGCCGCGAGGTTGTGGCCCGGCTGGCGCAATCGTCGATCATTATCAAGGCCGCTGCGGTGGCAGATTTCACCATCAAAACGCCGGCAAAGCAGAAGCTGAAGCGCAAGGGCGCAATCACCCTGGAGCTCGAGCCAACCAGCGATATTCTTGCCGAGATCGGACGCAGCAAGAAGCAGGATCAAATCCTGGTGGGTTTTGCCGCTGAGACCGAAAATATTCTGGAGAATGCCCGCAAGAAATTAAAAGAAAAGAATTGCGACCTGGTTGTGGTCAACGATGTCTCGCAGCCGGGCATCGGTTTCGACTCCGAGCGCAACGCGGTCACTATCATTACCGGCAATGAGCAGGGTGAAGCCGAGGTCGAGAAAATTGCCGAAACCAGCAAGTGGGAGGTCGCGCATCGCGTGTTCGATGCCGTTGTCCACATCCGCCAGCGCAAGAAAAAGGGCTCACCTGTTAAGATCGTCTGAACTCAGTTGAAACTGTTTTAAAAAATCCGCGCAATCCGTGAAATCCGCGGCAGGCTTTTTGCCTGGCAACCCTAAACTGGAAAACTTGAAACTCGATCCTGAAACCCGCCGCCAGCTCAGTGCACGCATGGAGTACTATCGTGAACTCGGGATTCATGATCTGTACCGGCGCGCGGTTGTCATTTCATCGGAGCCTGCGGCGCAGGCGGGGCCAGTCCCACAGACCACGGCTCCGGCGAATCCTGAGATTGTTCCTCGAACTATGAGCAAAAAACTTGAGAGTTTGGATTTACCCATTTTTTCCGCCGACCCGGCGTCTGACGCGGGCCGGCTGGCGGCCATTGACGTGGAAGAGCAGCCTGCGGCCTTGAAAGCAATCCGTGAAGTCATCGGCGATTGCATCCGCTGCAAGCTGCACAAGCAGGGGCGCAAGCAGATTGTCTTTGGCGTGGGAAACCCCAACGCCGAGCTCATGTTTGTGGGCGAGGCCCCGGGGGCCGACGAGGACCAGCAAGGCGAGCCCTTCGTAGGCCGCGCCGGACAGTTGCTCAATAACATGATTGATGCCATGACTCTCCGCCGCGAAGATGTTTACATTGCCAACGTCATCAAGTGCCGCCCGCCGGGCAACCGCACGCCGGAACGCGACGAGTGCGAGACCTGCTCACCATTCCTGATGCGGCAGATTGACGTCATCAGGCCCAAAGTGATTGTTGCCCTGGGCGCTGTTGCCGCCAAAAATCTGCTCGGCATGAACGATTCCATGGCCAACCTGCGTGGACGCTTTTACGACTTCCGCGGCACCAGGCTGGCGGTGACCTACCATCCGGCATTCCTGTTGCGCGATCCGCGGCAGAAGAAAGAGGCGTGGAAAGATCTGCAGATGGTCATGAAAGAGATGGGTCTCTCAGTGCCAAAATCGAAACAGGAATAGTTGCCAGCAACCAGTTGCCAGTGGAGAATCAAGAACTCAACCGCAGAGGCCACGGAGAAACGCAGAGGCGGTTTGGCTGAATGCTGAGTGCTAAATTTTGCGATGTCGCGGTTCCCCTGCCGCTGGAAGGCGTCTTCACCTATCGCATCGGAGACAACGGCAGCGAGCCGGTCGTAGGCGGGCGCGTGCTGGTCCCATTCCGCAATGAGAGGCTTGCGGGAGTGGTTACCCGGCTTCACGATACCCCTCCCGCAGTTCAAACCAAGGCGCTCATTGACGTGCTCGACCATCAGCCTGTGCTGGAGGCCGATCTGCTGCGTCTGGGCGAATGGATTGCGCAATATTATCTTGCGCCCATCGGCGAGGTCTTGCGAGGCATGTTGCCGCTGACCGCAGACGTGAAGCGGGCCCACGTCTATAGCATCACCGATCTGGGCAGGGAAGTCCTATTCAAATCGGCTACGGCGGGCTCATCGCTGCGGTCGAAAAAGAGCCACGAAGATCAGGCTGCCGAGATGCGAGTGCTGGATTATCTGGCCAACCGCGAGAGCGCGAGCGAAAGTTCCTTGCGCGGCACTGTAGGACCGGCACGAACGGTTATGGCCGGCCTGCTGCGGAAAAAATGGATTACGCGCGAAGATGCTTCTTCCGTGCGCGACAGCCGGCGGCTGCAGAAAATCGCAGTGTTGAAGCAGGAACCTGCGACGGCGCAGGAGTCGATTACGAAGGCCACGCCACAGCAGAAGAAAATCATTGAGACACTGCAGCAGCACAGCGGGCGCATGCCGCTCGAGGATTTATGGCCGGCGGGAGGCTCACGCAGCGCCCTGCAAACCCTGGTGAAGCGTGGTGCGGTCGAGATCATGGAAGAGCCGATGGTCTTTCAGGTATCCGGGCTCAAAGCCAAATCGTCGCTCGATTTCGAGTTGAATGCGGAGCAACGCGTTGCCCGGGAAAAGATTCTTGAAGCCACGGTCGCGCGGAAGTTCAAGGTGGCGCTGCTGCACGGCGTCACCGGCTCGGGCAAGACGGCGGTTTATTTGTCTGCGATGCAGTCGGTGCTGGCCG
>WNEY01004253.1_pt1 | contig 10878 bp, 11 predicted proteins | sample 5400531 | NCBI WGS metagenome assembly WNEY01 (sample SAMN13153338, study PRJNA577476) | soil metagenome | isolation source: 200 cm saprolite under Douglas fir tree site 1 | place: USA:California | collected 2015-04-18
TCTCACCCACTCGCTCAAGGATCCTCGCGACCGCGCGGCGCTGTACCGCAACCTCGGAGGGTTTCGCTTCGAGCGCGTGCCGCTGCCGGCCCTCGACGAAGCGACACGCGATCCGCGGGCGCACGGCCTCGTGTCTGGCGCCCTGTTTCTGGACTACGACAACGACGGCGACCAGGACCTTCTCGTCCTGATGGGTTGGGGGCGACTCATCTTTCTGAGAAACCGCCTGGTCGAGGACGGCAAGTTCGCCTTCGAAGACGCCACTCGCGAAGTGGGCCTCGACGACTACGTCATTTCTGTCGCCGCGAACGCGCTCGATATCGACCGCGATGGCCGGCTCGATCTGGTCGTCGGCAACGTCATGAGCCTGACTCTGAACGCGTATTCGCCGCCGCGCCGCTTCAACGTTTTCGACCTTCCGCAACCCGAGCGCCCGGGAGACCGGCGCATGTTCGACTTCATGCACCGCACCTGGCACGACGCGGCCAACGGCGGCGGCGCGCTCGTGTATTTCAACCGCGGCGGAAAGTTCGAGCGCGCGGATGCGGCAGCAATAGGCCTTGGGGAAAAACGCTGGACGGTAGCGATCGGAGCGGGAGATCTGAACGGCGACGGTTGGCCCGATTTGTACCTTGCAAACGATTTTGGCCCGGACCAGCTTCTGCTCAATCGCGGCGGCAAGGTTTTCGAGACGGTGAAAGGCAGGCTGATCGGCGATATCGGCCGGGATACCTACAAGGGGATGAACGCTTCGTTGGGAGACCTAGATGGCGACGGTCGGCCCGACATCTACGTTTCCAACGTCCACGAGAAGCTGCAGGCCGAAGGCAGCCTGCTGTGGATAAACCGCGGCGGCGAGGGCGCCTCGGCCTGGACCGACGAGGCGGTCAGACGCAACGCTCTCAACGAGAAACGCTTCGGCTGGGGCGCGGCGCTCGGCGATCTCGACCGCGACGGGCGCCTCGACATCGTCCAGGCGAACGGAATGGTGGACAACTCCTACGACCCGATCTATCCCGGCTGCCCGGACTACTGGTACTGGAACGACAAGATCGCGCTCACGCATCCCGACGTTCACGGCTACGCGGATCGCTGGGCGGACCTTCGGGGGCGCTGTATTTTCCCGCACGAGCTCAATCGCGTGTATCTGAACCGCGACAACCATTTCGTGGACGTCGCGAAAAACGTCGGCTGGACCCGGCGTGGCAATTCCCGCGGAATAGCACTCGTGGATCTCGACAACGATGGCGATCTCGATATCGTCGTGACTCATCAGTTCGAACCCGCCACGGTCTATCGCAACGACGGGCCGGACCGCGGATGGCTTGGGCTGCTGCTCCAGGGCAACGGCCGCCAATGCAATCGCGACGCGGTCGGAACGCGCGTTGTTCTTTCCGTAGCGGGCGTCCAAGGAACTCAGATGCGTGAGGTGCACGCGGCAAACGGGTTTTCCGCGCAGGGCGACCGACGGCTGCTGTTTGGGCTCGGTTCGGCGAAAGGCCCGGCCGAAGTCGCCATTTACTGGTGCGGTGCACCGGAACCGCAGCGATTCACGCTCGCGTCCGGGCGCTACCACAGCGTGCGCCAGCCATGACCTTGATCTCTTCGCGCCGAAGCTTTCTTGCGGCGATGCTGGGCCTAGGCCTGCTGCCTATGGAATCTGCGGCGCGCGAAATCTCCGGCGTTGCCCTGCTCGAGGAAGCAAAACTCTCGGCTGAAGGCCCGACCCTGCGCCTTGTCGGCGCAGGCGTATTCCGGTTCCTGTTTTTTCGTTATTACGTGTGTGCCCTCTACGCGCTCGCGGGCCTGCGCGGTGCGGCGCCCATCCTGGAAGCCGACGCGCCGCGGCGCATTCGCCTGGTGGCGGTCCGTAGAATCACGTCGTTCGAGTTTCTCTGGGGCCTGGACAGGGGGATCGCGGACAACACCGGCGAAATCGAGTTGAAAGCTCTCGACGTGCGGCTGGAGGCGCTTCGGGCGGCAATCAGGGAAATCGGCGCGATCCCCAGCGGTTCGCGCGTCGACATCGACTATGTACCGGACGCGGGCACGACTATTCTGATCGATAGTGCGCTGCGAGGCGGACCGTTTCGAGGAAAGCCGCTGAACGACGCCCTGATGCGGGTGTGGATCGGGGAGCGGCCGCTCGACGCGTCGCTGAAGGAGATGCTGCTTGGTGGCCAGTAGGCTCAACAACCGAGCGGACGTCCGATCCGCCAATATATTCTGCTGAGGAAAGACGGGATCGAGATGGGAGGCTGAGCGTGCACATTACCTTCATCCGGCCGAATCTAGGAGATTTCCGCGGCACCGACGCGATGGAGCCGGTGGTGTTCGCGCTCCTCGCCAGCCGCACGCCCGCCGACGTGGAAATCGCCTTTCACGACGAGCGCCTCGCGACGGTGCCGCTCGACGTCCGAACCGATCTGGTCGCCATGACGGTGGAGACGTACACCGCGCGGCGCGCTTACCAGATCGCGGCTCACTACCGCAGGCGCGGCGTCCCGGTGGTGATGGGCGGCTATCACCCGACGCTGTTGGCGGCCGAGGCGGCGCAGTACTGCGATGCGATCGTCATAGGCGATGCCGAAGGTGTGTGGGAGCGTATCGTCGAGGATGCGCGCGCCGGGCGGCTCGCGCGCGTCTACCGGCAGGACGGCGACATCCCGATCGACGGCCTGAAGCCGGACCGCGCCATTTTCCGCGGCAAGCGCTACGCGCCGGTATCGTTGGTGCAGTACGGCCGCGGCTGCCGTCTTTCCTGCGATTTCTGTTCCATCCATGCCTTCTACAAGCGGCGCATGGTGCAGCGGCCCGTGAAAGACGTGGTTGCGGAACTCGAAACCCTGCCGCGCAGCTGGCCGGTGTTCTTCGTCGACGACAACCTGTTCAGCGACGTGCCGACGCTGACGCGCCTGCTGGAGGCGGTGACGCCGCTCGGCATCCGCTGGACATGTCAAACCACGGTGGATGTGACGCGCGACGACAAGCTGCTCGCGCTGATGGCGAAAAGCGGCTGCATGCTCGCTACGGTTGGCTTCGAGTCGCTCTCGGAGGCCAACTTGAAGCAAATCGGCAAGAAATGGAATCTTCGCCGTGGCGACTATACGAAGGGCATCCGCAAGCTGCACGACCACGGCATCATGATTTACGGCACATTTGTCTTCGGCTATGACGACGACGGCCCGGACGCCTTTGAGCGCTCGGTGGAGTTCGCGGTCGAATCGGGCTTCTGCATCGCCAACTTCAACCCTCTCACGCCCACGCCGGGCACCGCCCTGATGGAGCGCCTGACGCACGAGGGGCGCCTCTTGCACGAGCGCTGGTGGCTCGATCCGCGCTTCCGCTACGGCGACGCGACCTTCGTGCCGCGCGGCATGACGCCGGAGCAGCTGACCGAAGGCTGCTGGTGCGCAAGGCAGTCGTTCTACAGGTACTCCAGCCTGGCGCGCCGCGTCTGCGCCGAGCCTGCCCTGTACGCGCGCCCGACGCGCCTTGGCGTGCTGCTGGCATCCAATCTAATTTCGCGCAGGGAGATTCGGCGCAAGCAGGGCAGCCGGCTCGGCACCGAGGAAGCCCTGCAGCCCCTGGAGGTCGCCGCATGAGGGTTACGCTAATCAAGCCCATTGGCCGGATGGCGAGCGACCTCTGCATGGACGAGCGGCTTAGGGAGCCGCTCAATCCGGAGGTGCAGTTCAATCCGATCCTCCGCAGGGAAGTGTTCAAGAAGCAGGGCATGCGCTCCGGGATCCATTGATGGGCTTCTTCAACATCTACCAATACGCGGCGCCGCTGGTCATCCTGCCGCTGTCGTACTGGCTTTGGCTGGAGCGCTGCGGCGGCGAGCACCGCCTAGCCGCCCTGATGCTGGCGATCCCGGTGCTCTACGCCTACATCGTGCCGGCCGTGGGCACCAACGTTTTCCGCATCTGGGAGTTCAACACGCGATTGCGGCTCGGCCGCTTCCGGCCGCACCACGGCTTCGTGTTCGGCTCGGCGACGAGCCTGATTGCCCTTGCGTCGCTTCCCCAGGGCATGACCGGTCCCTGGGAGCTGCTGCGCGCTGGCTTCGTGCTCGGTTCGGTGCTCGCGTTCTGGAACTGGTTCTACGACGTCCAGGCGCTGCGCGCCGGGTTTCTGCGGGTCTACACGCGCTCGTATGCCGAGCGGCGCGGCCCGGAAGCGATCGCGATGGACTACGCACCGCCGATCTTCGGACTGTTCGGGCTTTGTTACGGCATCGCCATTGTGCTCGCCGAGACTGTGCTCGCCGATCCCGCACGCTGGGATCTGTACTGGGGTTTTTTCGCGCTGGCGAACGCGGTCTGTATCGCCGTGCCGGTCGGCGGCTACGTCGCATGGTCGTATTGGCGCACGGGGGAGAGCGGCCTGAAGAGCTACGAGGGCGCGGCATGAAGGTGCTGAACCTCGAGCGCATTGCAGCGATTGCCGCGGATCCGGCGCGACGCACTGCGGCCGTGCCGGATACGCCGGCAGACCTGTCGCTACCGTTCATCCCGGAGGACCAGACACACCTCTATTACACCCCCGGCTACGCGGCGCTCACCCGCGCGCAGAAAATCCGCTACAACCAGCTGTTTGCACTGCGGGTGAACGAATACATCATGATGCTGGAGCGCGACTTCGTGGACCCGGTGCTCAAGGCCCTGCGCCGTCGCGCGCAGCAGAAAAGCTCGCCGGCGCTGCGCCGCGCGCTCGAAGGGATGCTGGCTGAGGAGGAGCGGCACTATCAAGCCTTCGTCCGCCTCAACCGCCGCTGCGCGCCGCGCGACTACGAACACGTCGAAGCGCAGTTCATGCAGCTGCGGCCCTACGAGCATGCGGTGCTGCATGCGATGCATGCCGGCGCGTGCTGGCTGCCGTTCGCGCTCTGGATCATCATCGCCATGGAGGAGTCGTCCATCGGCCTCGCGACCTCGATGGGCCGCCACGGCGAGGGCGCGCTCGGCCCGCTGGAGCCGGGCTTCCTGGCGGTGCACCGTGAGCACGCAAAGGACGAGGCGCGCCATATCCACATCGACGTGCACCTGGTGCACGCCTGCCTCGCCACGCTGCCCGCGGCGTGGCGCGCGCTGAACGCGAAGCTTTTCACCGTTTTCATGCGTGACATGACTTCGCCGAAGGCCAAGGGTACCAGCGCGCGGGTGGTGCGGCGGCTGGTGGAGGAGTTTCCCGAGCTGGCGCCGCGAGCGAGCGAGCTAATCGCCAGCTTGGTGGCGCTCAAGGACCACGATGAATTCCAGAGGAGCCTCTTCAATCGCAAGCTCACGCCGCTCGCCTTCGCGCTCTACGACGATGAGCCAGCGCTCGCGAATCTCGGCAAGGTGCTGAAAGCCTATGAACGACCTGCAGCAGCGTGAAGAGTTGACCCGCGAGCTGACCCGTGCGCTGCCCGCGGGCGCGAAGCCCTCAGGCTACTCGCTCGCGCTCAACTTTCTGCCGTTGCTGCACTTTCTGGCGGGTGCCGCGTTCGTTTGGTTCGTCGATGGTGCGGTGGCGCGCATCGGCGCCGCGCTGGCATGGGTCTACATCCTGCCGCCGCTCGCGTGCCGGGTCGCGATGGCGCTATTTGGCGCGCCGCAAGGCGAGGGCTTGGGCCAGGAGGCTCGCGCCTACAAGGTATGGTGGTTCCTCATGCAGATGCAGGTTCTGTTCAACCGTTTCGCAGTACTCGAAGAGCTGCTGCGCATGGTGCCAGGGCTGTACGCGCTGTGGCTGAATGGCTGGGGCGCGCGGGTGAGCTCGGTAGTGTACTGGGGGCCCGGCGCGTTGGTGGTGGACCGGCAGGCGGCGCGCATAGGGCCGGGAGCCGTCATCGGCGTGCGTGCAGTGCTATCTGGCCATCTCGCGGTGAAGGACTCGAGCGGCGCTTTCCGCGTCACGCTCGCGCCGGTGGAGATCGGCGAAGGCGCGCTGATCGGCGCCTATGCGGGCATCGGCCCGGGCTGCAGGGTTGCGGCGGGCGAGGAGGTGCCCGCGGCGGCCTTTCTGAGGCCGTTCACGCAGTGGACGGGCGGGCGGCGCGTGAAGGCGGATCGCCCGAGGCTCGGCTGATGCAGCGCACGCAGCAGATGGACCTGCGCATTCCGCACGCGCTCAACGTCTGCATTGCGCTCTCGGCGTACGCGGCGGCGGCATGGCTGCTGTGGTTCGCTTCGCATACGGAGCCGCTGTGGCAGACGGCCGCGGCCGCGATCGCGTTCTCCTACGTCAACAACACCATCTTTTCCCTCCTGCACGAGTCGGTGCACGGCATCTTCCATCCTCGCCGTGCGGTCAACGACTTTTTCGGCATGATCGGCGCCGCGTTCTTTCCCACCGGCTTCCTGTTCCAGCGCGTCTGCCATTTCGGCCACCACCGCCGCAACCGTACCGACGACGAGCTGTTCGACTGCTACACGCCGAACAAGAGCCGCTTCCAGGCGTGGTTCCACCTCTACTGTCTGCTCACCGGCTGGTTCTGGTTCTCCGCGCCGCTCGGCTGCGCCATCTACCTGCTGACTGGGCCGTTCTTCTCGCGGCCGCTGTTCAAGGAGAGGATCGCGCGCTTCTACGGCATGGAGCCGATGGTGGCGGACCTCGCGCGTGCGTCGACGTGGCGCATGCGGGGTGAACTGCTGTTCACGATCGCCTTCCAGGCGAGCCTGGTTTTGCTGCTGGATCTCACGCTCGCGGGCTGGCTCGCCTGCTACATTGCGTTCGCGCTCAATTGGTGTTCGCTCCAGTACACCGACCACGCGTACACGCGCCGCGACATCCGCGAGGGGGCGTCCAACCTGAAGGTAAACCGTCTGGTGCAGTGGATCTTCCTCAACTACCACCACCACCTCGCGCATCATCGCGATCCGACGATGCCCTGGATCCACCTGCCGAAGTTCGTGGATTTCTCGCAGCCGCGACCGTCGTTCCTGCGGACCTACGCGAGGCTTTGGCTCGGGCCGAGGCACACGAGCGAACCGGCCCCGAGCGCGCCGGACGGGCGCCTCGAGCGCCAGCTGCTCTCGGGCTAGGGGTCAGCCGAGTCGGCGCAGAACTGTTTGATCCGCCGAGGCGGCCAGACCTTCATTTGCCAGCGGCTGAACGCTCCGCTCTTGAGAAGCACGCAGCTTTCGGAGCGGACTGATATTGCTTGTGTCAATCGAATCCCGGAAGAGGCCAAACAGCATGCCCTGTTTCTTGTACGCTTCCTTGGCGTAGATGGGGTTGTAGCTGAGATAGACTCCCAACCGGGTCGGTGAGTGCATGTGGGTCTTGAAGTCCCACATCCGTTTCCAGATTGAACTTGTCCTGTTCCAGTGGTCGCGGCAATACCAGCAGGCCTCGGTGAGCTCATCCGGCGTCATATTTTTGGGTTGGAAGGCGGCGTGGTTGAAACGATACTCAGGATGTAACCACCACTTGCCGTCCCAGAGGAGGCGGCCCTCCCGTTTCAGTCTGTCGTAGAGCGGCGTGGCCGGATAGGGCATCAGGATATTGAACGCGGCGAAACAGAATTTGTGGTGCATGGCGAAGTCGAGCGTTTCCTTGATGGTCTCCACCGTGTCGTAGTCGTGGCCCAGGGTAAAAGACGCCCAGTTTTGCAGATGGTGACTTCGAAGGATTTCGCATTGCGCCCGGTATCCATCCCATCCTCGCCGCGTCAGGTTGGAAGCCTTTTTCATGGATTTGAGGTTCCTGGGATCCAGAGACTCGAAGCCGATCACATTACCCAGGCAGCCGCTCTCCTCAAGCAGGTCCATGAGCTCCGGGTCATTGGTCATATCGATGGAAGCCTGGGAGACCCACTTGATCCGCATGGGGATCAACTCGCGCAGGAACAGCTTGGCGGCCTCATGGTTGGAAAGAAAATTATCATCCACGAAAAAGATGACCTTTCGATCCTGATTTTCGATCTCCGCCAGCACCTCCCGCGTCTGGCGCACGAAATTCGTGCGATTGAAGAACACGCTGATCGCGCAAAAGTCACAGGCGAAGCGGCAGCCGCGTGAGAATTGCATGAGGGTGATGGGGAGATATCCCTTGCCCTTGAAGAGGTCCCTGCGCGGCTGAGTTCCACCGGGCTGAGGGACTCCCGGCTGTGCCCTATAGATCCGCTTAAGCCTGCCGTGCCTCGCGTCATCTACCGCCTGGTGCCAGAGAAACTCCGCATCTCCGATGTAGATCGAGTCGGCATGTTCCAGACATTCCTCGGGAGCGAGCGTCGGATGAAACCCACCCATGATGACAGGAACACCCCTCAGCCTGAACTCGGCGGCGATCTCGTAGGCCCGCCGGGCGTTATAGATTTCAACCGTGATGGCGGCTAGATCCGTCTGCTCGTCGTAAGGAATTTCCTCACAGCGGTCATCAAAGAGGACGCACTCCACATCCGGAGGAGTCAGACCGGCGATCACACCTAGCTGGAGCGGCTCCATTCTGCCTTCATCGACGTAGAGGCTGTGCTCCATGCGTCCGATATTGGGCTTGATAAAGGTGATCTTCACCCTCCCTCCACAGTCAATGGCTCAACCCTTGCGGCGCTTGAGCAGCAGAGTGCCGAGCACGCCGACGATCAGCCCGATCACCACGCCCACCGCGCCCCAGACCCAGCGCAGTCGTTCGACCGCGTCGAGGATGGGGTTGTCCAGGATGTTGAGGCCGATGTGGGCGTTCAGCACCTTCCACTTGCCGTCCTCGTTGATGGCGGTGCCGGTCCAGCGCGTGTGGATCTTGAACACGCGTCCGTCCTTCAAGGTGTAAGTATCGGTGGAGCCGCCGCGGTTGATCCCGAAGCGGCCGTTGAAGAACACCGTCAGGATGTCGGCCTCGGGCTCGATCTTCACGTCCTTGAGCGGAGATCCGGGCGCGTTGAACTGCTTGTCGATATAGCCCTTCAGCTCTCCAGGCGTAGTGACCACGTCCTGGTTCACCATCGTTACGGAAAAGTCCTTGTGGAGGTAAGGCATCAGGGACTCGACCTGGCGCGAGTTGAAAGCCTGCGTAAAAGTCTTGAGGAGAGCACGCAGCTCGTCGTGGTCCTTCTTGTCTTTTTCGTCATCGGCGCCTTGAGCTGTACCTGCAACGAGCAGGCAGGCGGAAAACATCCCGGCGATCAGCTTGTTCATCACGCTTCCCCCTTTATCCGGACCCATGTACGGTCGCCCGCAACGGCGTAGCAGGCTCCCAATGCTACAAGCATACCGCCGAGCACGTCGAGTAGGTGGTGTTGGTGTACCAGCACAGCCGCAGCGCAGAGGAGCAGGAACCAGAGCTCCAAGAGGCGGCGGGTCCAGGGCGGTGAAACCACGCGCAGCGAGCCGAGGATCAGGGCGCTCCAGGAGACGTGTAGCGACGGCACGAGGTTGTGGGGCAGGTCGAACAGGTAGATCAGGCGGAACGCCGCTGCTTGGCCCGGCACCTCCGCCGGTCGCTCGAAGCCTAGCTGTGCCGGCAGGAGCAGGAACAGGAATCCCGACGCCACGACCGCGAGCGCAAGGCGTTTGCACAGCACATTCAGAGCGGCTTCGCGTAGTGCGAACATCGGAAGAAAGAAGGTGACAAAGAGCGAGAGATATACCCAGACCATCGCCGAGACGAAGGGTATCTTGAGCTCCCAGTCGAACCATAGGCGGTATAGGCCGGTCCGCTGCGAGGTGATCCAGTTGCAGCCCAGGTAAACTGCCAGGAACAGAAAAGTCAAGAACGCGGCCCAGCGCAGCGAGACCACTACATCCTGGCGCTCGGGTCGCAAGGTCCACCCGTCCCGTGGGCTCATTCGCGCGATAGATAGCAAGGAAAAGCGGGATACCTTTGCTCTAACGCTTCTTGCGTCGCCTCGGCCTTCCCGCCATCTCCTCGAGCACCGCGCACACCGCGCCCGTGTCCTGTTTGCCGAGGCCCATCGCCATCGCGGCGTTGTAGATCGGCGCGCTTGCGGCAAATAGCGGTGTCGGGCAGTCGATTTTGCGGGCGAAGTCGCCGATGATGGTCATGTCCTTCTGCCAGACCTCGTTCTTCATCGTCGCTTCGGAGTAATCGCCTTTCACCATCATCGGTCCGCGCACCTGCAGCATTCTCGAGCTGCCGGCGCCGTCCGAGACGACTTTCAGCACGAGGGCCGGATCGAGGCCCGCCTTCATCCCGAGCACCATCGCCTCGGCCGCGGCGACGTTGTGGATTGCAACGAGGAGATTGGCGACGAACTTCATCTTCGAGCCGGCGCCGAACGGGCCGACGTAGTAGTTGGCGCGCGTAAAGCCCTGCAGCACCGGCACGGTTTTCCGGTACGCCGCGCGATCGCCGCTCGCGTAGATGATGAGGTCTTTCACGCGCGCCTGGGCGCCGGTGCCGCTCAGAGGGCAGTCGAGAAGGACGACGCCGCGCCGCGCGAGCACGTCGCGCGCGGCTTCCTTTACCGGGATCGGCAGCGTGCTCGTCTCGATTACGATCGTTCCACGGCCGCCGGATTGCGCAAGGTCTGCGGCGACCTCCGAGAGGGCATTAGCAGACGGAAGCGAGGTCACGATGATGTTGGCGCGCCGCGCCACATCGCGCGGGCTTCTCGCCGCAATGCCGCCGGAACGGACGAGTTCGGCGCGCCGATGCGGCACGATGTCGAAACCGACCACGCGGAATCCCGCGCGGCCGAGATTGAACGACATCGCCGAGCCCATGATTCCGAGCCCGATCATCCCCATGGTTTGCTGCGCCATCGCTATTTCCTCCTCGCCTGAGCATTCTAACGATTGCGGCGTCATTGCCTCCACCTACGACCGGCACCGGATCGGCAAGTAGCCCGGAGGAATATTCGTCTTGTTTTCGCCTTTGACCGTCATCTTCTCCGGCGCGGTGGCGTAGCCGCATACCCAGGTGACGGGG
>WNEY01004254.1_pt1 | contig 10877 bp, 8 predicted proteins | sample 5400531 | NCBI WGS metagenome assembly WNEY01 (sample SAMN13153338, study PRJNA577476) | soil metagenome | isolation source: 200 cm saprolite under Douglas fir tree site 1 | place: USA:California | collected 2015-04-18
CTTAGTCCAAATCGCCGTATCGTCAATGCTCCGCCTCCACTGCCCGGTTTTCAACACCACTCTATCTGCGGAGCACTGTCGATACGGTACTACAGATTTATCAACAACTGACGATGCCTTGCAAAGTTCCATGCCTTGGGGCGGCGCTGTTGTCAGTTGTGCCGCACGATGTGCATCAGCAGGCCCAGGATAACCACTGGAATCAGCGCCAACGCCAGGTAGAACATCACCCGCCGCGCGATCGGCGACTTGCCTTCCTTCCCGTCCACCCGCTCGTTGCGCTCCGGGCTGCCCACCTCGTCCTCATGCAGCAGATCCCACATGAACTGCTCCGCGCTCTTGTAGCGCTTGTCCGGCTCGCGCTCGAGGGCCCGATAAATGATCTCCTGCATCTCCGGCGTAATGTGCGGGTTGACCTCGCGCGGAGGCGCCGGATCGTTCACCAGGCGGTCGTTCATGACCGCGAAAGGGTTGGGGCCGGAAAACGGCGTCTGGCCGGAGAGCATTTCGTATAACATCACCCCGATTGCATACAAGTCGCTTCGGCGATCCCCGCGCTGGCTTTTCAGTTGCTCGGGCGAGATATAGTCGGGCGTCCCCATTACCTCCGACAAGTCTCCGAACGTCAGACGCCGCGCCCCGGCCAGGGACGCGATTCCAAAATCGATCACTTTGATGCGGCCTTCATCATCCACCATGATGTTTTCGGGTTTCAAATCACGATGCGTTACGCCATGGTCGTGCATGTAGTCGAGCGCCTGCAGTACACCGAAGACGATGGCTATAGCGACCTCCTGCGGCACCGCCTTCTCCGCGATGATCTTGCGCAGGGTCCTTCCCTCTACCCACTCCATCACAGCGTAGAATCTACCCCGCACGGGCACTTCATACACCTTCATCACTCCCGGGTGATCCAGCCTCTTTCCGATTTCGGATTCACGCACGAAGCGCTCGTGCAATACAAGGTCGCTTTCCATTTCTTCATGAGGAAACTTGATCGCGACGGGCTGGCCGTTGCGCGTGTCGGTCGCGCGAAAAATGGACGCCATGCCACTGCGGGCGACCAGAGATCCAATTTGGTAATGGTCCAGCCGGTCGCCCTGGTGGAGGTTCATCGTTTCGGGAACTTTCCGCAGTATGGTGGGAAGTCATCTTAGCATGGCGCATACGGTCTTCTGCGATCTACGCGCGCGCGGCATAGACCTGGTGCGACAACTCCTGGATTACGAGTAACCCCGAAAGTAATCCACTCGCCCGAAAGAACACTGTGTGGAACGTCGGCTCGCCATAACTGTCGTTATCAGGCGTCACTGCTGTCCGGTTAAAAGTCGAAGAGAATCAGTTGGTTGACGTTTTCGGCGAAATTGGCGTGCTGGTCGATGGCCTGAAGGGCGCATAAAATGGGCGTTTTCTCAAAAAGCGTGAGGCTGAGAATCTGTAGAATCTGGTACAAGCTGGCCTCCAGTCCCAGTCGTTTGCGCACGATCGCCACCAGCACGTACACCGACACCGCAATCCAGATTTGCGTTTTCACTGCGTTCTCGCTGGTGCCGTAGAAAGCCTTGATCCGCAGGTGCTGCTTAATCCATTTGAAGAACAGTTCCACCTGCCAGCGCTGCTTGTAGATTTGCGCGATGGTCAATGCAGGGAGCGCAAAGTTGTTGGTCAGGAACTTCAGCCGTTTACCGGTTTCAGCATCAACGTAGCTCACCCTGCGTAGCGTGTCCGGATACACCGAGGCGGATTCGTAGGACGATAGAATCACGGTCTGGTCCGAGCGTACGCCCGTGCTCTTGTCCACCCCATGCGAGTAGCGCCGTTGCAGCAACACGTTCGACTTGGTGCGCACCACGAAGAAAGCCGAGCTCAGCGTCAGCACGAACAACCGCTCGAAATCAATATAGCCGCGATCCATGACATAGAAGGCTCCCGCTTCCGGCATGATCTCGTCGAGCATGTTGACGTCATGCACCTTGCCATCGGTAACGCGAATAAACGTCGGAATGTTGCCGCGCAGGTCCAGCAAGGTGTGCAGCTTGAGGGCAGCTTTGCGTCGCCGGAACCGGGCCCACGGAAACAGCGCCAGACACAGATCGATGGTGGTCGAATCCAGTGCATACAGGCTCTCGTCGAGATCGACGCCCATGGGATCGCGGACATACAATCCCCGCGCAGTCGCAATCAACCGGTGGGCGAAGTCGGCGAAGATGCGCCAGTCGCGCGATTCGTTCGCATCGGCCAGCGTCGAGCGCGCCACCTTGCCACGGAATCCCAGGTGATAGAGCTTGCCCTGCAACGAACCCAAACAGGCTTCGATGTCGCGCAGACTCTCGCGATAGGTCAACTGGGCGAAGGCCATCGCCAGATACTGATCCCAGCAGGTGAAGCCGCGCAGCCGCAGGTCGCCCTGATAACGCTCGACGCAACGACGGAAATCGCGGTCGGGAAGAAAGCTGATCAACTGCGAAAAGACAGTGCGGCCCTGATTCATGAGCCATTGTCTGCTCTCCTCGCATTCAAATCGCGGCAAGCCAGAAATGACTTCAACTTGTTGCGCAGCTACTACTTGCAGCCAGCACCTTGTAACTTAACCGGACAGCAGTGAGTCACTAGCATCAGCCGGGCCGACGTCATTCCTTTAGAGAAGCTTCGTTCCCTGCCCTCGAAGTTCAAATTGTTCGCTTGCGTGGAAGACCGACAAGTGGCTTCGCACGAAGGTATCAGTCGCGCATGCCCTGCGGGTCACCACGGGGAATGAGAATGAGTCGTTGAGGTTACCGCACCCGTGTGCTCTTGTCGCCGCACGCCATCTGCTCAACACTACGTGAAGTCTGAAACTGCCGTACAAGGCTACATGGGAATACAGAGATGAAGAAAAACTTTCATTTGTCCGTTGTGATTGGCCGGCTTGTGGGACCGACGGAAGCCGCACAGGGACAGACCGAAGAAGCGCAGGCACCGACGGAAGTTGATCTCCGTCTCCGAAGAGCGCGATTCGGCATCTCCATCGTGGGCAACTAGCTCGGCCTTGGCAGCGCCTTCGTCATCTCGATGATGCTCGACGACTCGAGGGAACCAATTCACAAGGAAGTATTGATGCGAATGCTCAGTTATTACGAAATCAGGTCGGAAACGTTGCGACTCGGCGATGTACTGACCAAAACGAACGCGGCGCAGCTCACTACTGCGACGCACAGGAGGAAGCAATGACGTTTACGGAGCTGTTGAGAAACGTCGGCCTGTTCGGGGCCGCCGTGATGTGTTGTCTTGTCGCGCTGTCCGTCTTTTCCGTGGCAGTGATCGTGGACAAACACCGGCGTTTCCGGTTGGCCGCGCGCCAGTCAGAGATTTTCAAGCCCATGTTCACGAAATTTCTCCACGGGGGAGAGATACAGGAACTGATCGAGGCCGTGCGGCAGCACCAGAATTCCCATGTGGCGCAGGTGGTCTCAGCGGGCATTCTGGAGTACGACGGCGTGCGTCAGGCCGGCGGCGATCCAGTCGCCTCACTCGAGCTCGTCACGAGTGCACTCAGAGACTCGATTTCCGAGACGCTGATCCAGTTGAAGCGGGGTCTCGGGTTCCTGGCCACGATCGGCTCGACAGCCCCGTTCATCGGCCTCTTTGGCACGGTGGCCGGAATCATCAACGCTTTCCGGAACATCGCGGCCACGGGCTCTGGCGGAATGTCTGTGGTCTCGGGCGGCATCGCCGAGGCCCTGGTCACGACGGCTCTAGGCATCTTCGTCGCGATCCCGGCAGTAGTCGCTTTTAACCAGTTCACCGGCAGGATAGAGACTTTTCAGGTCCAGATGAATCGGGCCTCATCCCAGCTCGTGAACTGCCTGTTCAAAGTGCCGCAGGTCATGGAGCGGGAGCTCCGGGACCCGCAGGTTGTAGAGCAGGAGGTCAAGGTAGCGATGGAGGCGAAAGCCTATGCGGCTCGGTGAACCAGCCAAGATGCAGGCGGCCATCAACATCACACCGCTCGTCGACGTAGTGCTCGTGCTGCTGATCATCTTCATGGTGATGGCGCCGCAGATGCGGAAGGGACCGGACGTGAACCTGCCGAACACTGCGAAGCCGAGCAACCAGGGTGACGAGAGAGGCCGGATTCTGGTCTCCATCGACGATGCCGGCAGGCTGTGGATCGATGACCGGCAGGTCGCAGCCGACCATTTCGGCGAAGCCCTGCGCACTGCAGTGGGTGCCGAGACGGATCCCAAAGTCGTGATCCGGGGCGACGCAAAGCTCAACTTCCGCGAGGTCCGGCAGGCCATGGCCGCGATCGAGCAGTCCGGCTTCCGCGGGGTGGGGTTGATCGCCAAGCCCGCTGGGGCCCGGGGGGAATGACATCATGCATTTCAACACAGGCGATTCCAGCTCCAGTCTGCAGTCCGAGATTAACATCACGCCGCTCGTGGACGTGGTGCTCGTACTGCTGATCATCTTCATGGTCGTCGTTCCCCTGCTCATGCACGGCTACAACGTCGACATCCCTCGAAGCTCCGCGGGTGCCGCGCAGGCCCAAGAATCGCGGCTGATTCTGAGCATTGAGCCCACGGCCTGCCACATCCTAGGTCCCCCGGCTGGGGAAGGACTTCCCGCGGATTGTCGCGTGACCCTGGCTGATCAAAAGATTCCTGCGGCCGAATTGCCCGCGCGAGTGGCAGCGATCCTGGCTAGCCGGCCGACCGAAAAGCGCGTGCTCTTTTTGGCCGCCGATGACCGCCTGAACTACGAGGGCGTTCTGCGCATTCTCGATCTCGCGAAATCGGGCGTTGAGGATTTGCAGGTCGAATTTATTACGAGCAATTAAGGTGGCTGCTTTGGTGACAACCATGGAAATCGGCGGGCACATGTTCAAAGAATCCGGGGCTCCCTCCACCCGCAGCATGGCGGAGAGCGTGGTGCTCCATGCCCTCGTGCTGGGCTTACTGCTGCTCGTGTCGGCGTCATTGCTGCTTCACAGTGTCCCCCCCAAGAAAAAAGAGGTGGACATCGTTTTCTATCGTCCATCGGAGGTTCCGGTTCCCGCGCGCGCAGTCCCTCTTGCAGGAGGGAAGACAGCGGTCCCACCCGGGGCACCGGCACCCGCACCGAAACCGAGACTGAACGCTCCGAAAGGTCCTGATGAGCCCGGGAAACCGGAACTCCCATCAGGTCCGCATGAAGGTTTTTCCGCGGAGGCACAACCGCCTCAGCCACAGCCAAACGTGGGAAGGTCCGGCATTTTGGCATTCAAGGACAAGCTCGCTAGCCTGGCACAGGACAAGATCGCTCCGCGTCTCGGAGCCGATGCGCGGTACGGTGCCGCCGATGACGTGGGCCGGCCGTCGTCACTGTCCATATTGGCGACCAATACGCTGGGATCAAGCGGTGGCATCGATGTCGGCTCTCTCAACCGGAGCGTGGGAGGTGGCGGCGGCAGAGGTGGTGGCGGAGGAGGTGGAGCCGGAGGCACTGGCAGCGGCGGTGCCGGAGGCGGTATCCCGATAGCCCGCGCAACCAGCGCAATCGCCTCGATCGGCGGCGGCGACCGACCCAAGGCCCATGGCGGGCCGGGGCCTTCCCGCACCGACGAAGAAATACAGATCGTGTTCGATCGCTACAAGGCGTCGTTTTATCGGCTTTACAACCGGGAACTGCGCAACAACCCCGCTTTGCAAGGCAAGATGGTGCTGCGCCTGACGATCGAACCGGACGGCAGTGTGTCGATGTGCACGCTGCAGTCAACTGACATGAATGCACCCGATCTCGCCACTCAGGTGGTGAACCGCGTCCGGACAATCAATTTCGGCGCAAAGGAGGGTGTTCAGACCGTGACGATCGTGTACCCGATCGACTTCCTACCGGCGGCGTAAAGTCGGCGGCCCGAAGCGGAATGGCACGGATACAGGAGGTTGGAGAAGCTGCGAATTTGATCAGTTAATTCCGACGCGATTTTGACAAAGGCAAAGCCATTGAAAGATGGCGACGCAAAGTTACCGGTCTAACGGGCCTCAAGGCCCCATGACGGCGGGACCGCCGAAATCCAGCCCACAGTGTGGCTGCCTCGGTCCCGATAGCGACGAATCGCTTAGTGAGTGGAACGAGGGCGTAAATGACTTCTAGCGACACGAACAATGCGACGCCGCGCGGCAGCTGGATCAAAATCCTGCTGTTCCCCTTGGTACTGTTGCTGCTGAGCGCCGTCCCGGCACATGCGGCGTACACTTGCCCATCGCCACAGAACAACGGCGTGATCGATGGCTTTGTCAACCCTGTTCCTCCTTCCCAGATCGACATCGTCGGCAGCTGCACCATCCAGAACTTCCCCGCGTCCAACCCACTGACCTCCAACATCAGCTTCTTCGGCAACAACTCCACGAGCTTTCTGGTCATCTTCGACAACGTCGACTTCACCGGCAACATCTCCTGCGACAAGCCGCAGGGGGATGCGATCTGGTTCGTCAACGGCTCCACCACGACGGTCCGACCCGACTGTCAGAATCTCTTTATTCCCGTCGAGAAAATCGACAAGCAGAATCCGGCGGGCCAGACCACGGCCGCCATCGGCGTCCCCTTCACCTATAAGCTCACAATCCCGGTGCTGTTTGACCCTCAAACGGGCACCGTCATCAACAACTCGGGATCGCCGAATGATTTGCACAGCGTCACCGTCACGGACGATCTCAACGCGACCGGCGCGGTGCTCAGCTACGTAAGCCACACTGCTTACTGGAAAAGCAGCGGCGCTCCGGTGTCGCATTCATTCTCTAATGTCGGCGGTGTGCTCACCTTCAGCAACTTTCCGATTATCCCGGCCGGACAACAGATCGTCATCGATATCACAGTTGTCCTTAACAATGCCCCGGCGAACACCCCGGGCACGCAGTTCTTCAACACGGCGAAGTGGGAATTTGGCAGGCTCATCAACGGCATCTTCTACCAACCCCTGCCGGGCGAGTGGGGAATCTCGCCTCCCATGACCATCGTCGCTCCTAATCTGGTGATGACCAAGACGGGACCTGCAACGATGAGCCTGGGGCAATGGGGGCAGTTTGCGCTCAACGTCCAGAATACCGGCTCTGGCGATGCATGGAATGTCACGCTCCTTGATCGGTTCCCCAAAGGCAATAGCGGCGGCACGTGCTCCACGACACCGCAGATACTCAGCGCGCAGGTTTTCCAGGCGGACGGCGTCACGCCGGTTGCAGGCAAGGGACCTCTGGTTCCGGGCACCGACTTTTCGATCAGCTACACCGGCGCGCCCACCTGCGAGCTCACGCTGACCATGCTCACCGCGGCCGGTACGATTAGCGCGAATCAGCGTCTGATCCTTACCTACCGCACCCAGCTCGACGCCAACAGCCAAACCGGCGCTCAGCTCACGAACGTGGCGGGTGCAATCCAGTGGTTCAATGCCGACAGCAGCGTCTCCACCCGGCAAACTTATACGCACACGCTCACCGACGGCACACCCGGCGTCCTCGATTTCCAGGACGCTCACACCATCACGGTGGTGGTCAACGCGCTCACCATCACGAAGAAAGTCAGCGTTGTGGGCGGCGGCGCTGCCATGCCGGGCGGACAGCTCGACTATTTGGTGCACGTGACCAATGTCTCGACGAACCCAGTGTCTCCGGTCGTGATCACCGATGACCTGAACACCGCCGGCGCGGGGCGGCTCACGTTTGTGAATTCAACGGCAACGATGAACGGCTCCACGGCGGGTGTCACTATTGTGGGCTCATTGCTGACCGCGGACTATTCGGCTGTGTATGGGCCGTTGCAGCCCGGACAATCCATCGACGTTCGATTCCGGGTGAACATTGCTTCTGGCCTTCCCGCCGGCACGCCTCTCACCAACACCGCCGTCGTAACGTGGAACACCCCCCCGCAGACGGCGAGCGCCACCGTCTCCATCGATATCGGAGGAGTCCCCGGTGCGGGAAGTTTGAACGGCACCGCCTGGCTCGATGCCAACTTCAACAAGATAGCCGACCTCGACGAGCCGCGCCTGCAGGGCTGGGGGGTCGGGCTCTATCGTAATGGGGTCCTGGTGCAGTCCGTCGTTACGGATGTCAGCGGCGTTTATCGCTTCACCAGCGTGCCGCCGACCGATGGTACGACAGAGCGGTACGAGATGAGATTCACCGCGCCTGGCGCAGGCCCCAATACTGCCAAGCTCGGCAAGGCCGACTCGGCCTTTACCAACTGGCTGCAGCGCATCACCAACATCGCCGTGCCCTCCGGCAGTAATCTCCAGAATCTGAATCTACCGATCGCGCCGAATGGCGTCGTCTACAACTCGATGACGCGCGCTCCGATTGCAGGCATGAGCCTGAACATGCTGAGCGCCGGCAGCCGTACGCCATTGTCAGCGGCCTGCTTCGACGACCCGGCTCAACAGGGCCAGATCACCCAGGCCGGGGGCTATTACCGCTTCGACACCAACTTCTCGGATCCGGCCTGCTCCGTAGGCGGTAGCTACCTTCTCGCGGTGACCGCGCCGGGGTCGAGTTACGTGGCCGGTGAGTCGAAGCTCATTCCGGCCACTTCGGATGCGGCGACTGCTTCCTTCTCGGTGCCGGCGTGCGCAGGAAGCGCCTACGATGCACTTCCGTCCATCCCCTACTGCGAGGCCCAGGTGTCGGAGTTCGCGCCGCCAGCTTCCGTGCCCTCAGGCAGCACTGGGACTCGGTACTACCTGAATCTCACCCTGGACAGCACCGCAGTGCCCGGTTCGAGCCAGATCTACAACAACCACATTCCACTTGACCCACAGCTCGCGGGCGCATTTTCGATCACTAAGACGACGCCGTTGCGCTACGTCACTCGCGGGCAGCTCGTCCCGTACACCATCACGATCAACAACGTGTTAGGCGCATCCATGCAAGGGGTGCGGATTGTAGATAGCTATCCAGCGGGCTTCCGCTACGTCCCAGGCTCCGCGCGCCTGGATGGTGGGCCCGCAGAGCCCACGCTGGCCGGCCGCCAGCTTGTGTGGAACGGCCTGAGCTTCGGCACCTCAGATCATCGCACGATCGTCCTGTTGCTCGCTGTCGGCGCTGGTGTCGGCGAAGGGGAGTTCGTCAATCGCGCGCAGGTCATCGAAGGCGCGACGGGGAAGCCTCTGTCCGGTGAGGCGAGCGTAACGGTTCGTGTCGTCCCGGACCAGACCTTCGACTGCACAGACGTGTTTGGCAAGGTCTTCGACGACGTGAATCGAAACGGCCAGCAGGATCCTGGCGAGAAAGGCTTACCCGGCGTACGGGTGGTTACGGCACGAGGTCTGGAAGCGGTGACGGACCCGTACGGACGGTTCCATATCACCTGCGCGGACACTCCGGATGAGAACCGTGGCAGCAATTTCGTGCTGAAGCTCGACGACCGGACTCTCCCTAGCGGTTACCGGATGTCGACAGACCAGCTGCAAATCAAGCGCGCCACTCGCGGCAAGGCCCTGAAATTCGATTTCGGAGCGTCAATTTACCGGGTAGTCGCGATCGACTTGTCGGATGCGGCGTTCGAGCCGGGTAAGACGGAAATCCGCGTCCAGTGGCGGCCACGTGTCAACCTCCTGCTCGAAGAGCTGCGCAAAGCGCCGTCGGTGCTGCGCCTGTCCTACGTCGCCGATACGGAGGATGCAGCACTAGTCGAACGGCGCGTGCAAGCGGTTAAGCAGCAGGTGACCGAACAATGGCATGCGGGGAAAGACAGCTATGTGCTGACCATTGAGCCTGAGGTCTTCTGGCGCCTTGGCGCCCCGCCGAAGCGGCTCGACGTGCATTCGCCGGAGAGCAGGTGAACGGTATGAGCAAGCCACGCCAGCTACTGCTAATTGTTGGATCCTTGATAATGGCCGTCCCGGCAGGCCTCGGCCAAGTCAACATGGTCAAGCCGGGCGAGCCGGTGGAGAGGCATCTGTCCAGCGACCAGACATTCCGGGAATGGTCGCACGACTCGAATCCGACCGATGACGTCAAGCGCATCAAGGTCTGCCGGGTGGAGACCGTCTGCAAAATGCGATACAAGGAAGGCCACACGCCGCGGACACGCGTGAGGAACCTTGTTCTGCCATTACGATACGAGGACGAGACCGCTTCGATTTCCGACGCTTTCACCAGACAGGTCCGGCAGGCGCTCGACAATTTTCGGGCCAAGCAAGGTGTGACGGTCCGGTTCATCGGCTACACCGACGATGCGCCCCTGACCGGCCGCGACGAGAGCATTTACGGAAACGCCTTGTCGTTGTCAAAAGCAAAGGCGAACCGTGTCGCGTTGGCGATGCAGAAAATCCTGGGGTTACCCGCCTCGGCGATCGAAAGCGAAGGTCGCGGGGCGTCCCATCCGGTTGCCTCCAACGAAACCGCGCAGGGGCGCGCGTTGAATCGTCGCGTCGAGGTAGAATTCTGGTACGACGATCCACTCCAGGAGTTATCGGACGAGCCGCAATTATGCCCGGACGATGTCGAAGAAACGGTGACCAGGGTTTACGATCCCCCGTGGGGCAGCATCCCGAACCTCGCGCTCGCGAACGGCCAGCCGATTATTCCGGCCGGCTACGCGGGGGACCTGCACCGCGCACTGACCGACGTGGCGGATCGGCCTAACGCGCGACTGCGGTTTATCGGTTATACGAAGAACGAGCGACTCGACCGCCGCACTGCGTCTGTGTACGGCGATGACATCGGACTTTCCGCGGCGCGGGCTCGTCGCGCCATGGACATCATCATGCAAGATCCGCTGTTGCCGGGCGCCCGGTCCGAGCACGAGGGACGTGGCTACGTCCAGTCCGATGACGTCGTGAACGCCGGCTTCATCCAAGGCGAAGAGTCGTTCGTCCGCGTGCAGGTCGTATACGACGAACGGTTGCCGTTGGACAACTACGA
>WNEY01004255.1_pt1 | contig 10876 bp, 9 predicted proteins | sample 5400531 | NCBI WGS metagenome assembly WNEY01 (sample SAMN13153338, study PRJNA577476) | soil metagenome | isolation source: 200 cm saprolite under Douglas fir tree site 1 | place: USA:California | collected 2015-04-18
TCACACGCAAAGTACTCCCACCGAGAGGGTCTTGCAATAGAGTCGGGTTTCAAACGGGGGCGGTACTTGGATGCTTATGAATTGCCCGACTGACATATTTTGGCAAATTGTGACAGCGTCCGCCGTTTCTACTTCCAACATCGGCATGAGTTTTCGTGCCAATAGGATAGTGGCCCCGCGAGCAAGATTGCTTGCTTCCGTTCTTCAGTCATGGAGTCCCCGCAGTTTAGGATTGAAATGCGGTAGAGGCAGGAAAGCGGATTGTACTTCTTATCCCATTGAGCACTACCCGTGGAGAGCGATTCACCAAGCCTCTCGCATCCTTGAGAAGATAGACGAGCGCTGGCCCGCCGGAGGAAAAGACGGAAGTGTGTCGCCGTGAAAAAAGGGTTTAGTTTCCCCGCGCGAACACAAGAAAAAGGAAGTATTCTCCCGTGGGTAATGCGACCTCCAACGCTGCTTCGAATTGCGCAGCAAAAGCGGGACCCCCAAACTCCGGCGGATCACTCGGTTTTCTCCGACTGAAACGGCAGCCACGAAGGTCAAGCTCAAGACCACAATTGTCCCCTTGTACTATAACAGTGCCGGGGGCATTCGATGGGTCAACCGCAATCACCGATCCTGTCAAATGCGCGCGTATGGTAAGCGGGTTATCCGGAAGTCCGGGTTTTCCTGCAGTAAGGTCAACCCGCACCTTCAAGGAATCCTGTTTCCATTTGGAAAAGAGATCAAATGCGGCTTCAAGGGAGGTGGTCATATCTTGGGTTTCTACAACCTAGAATGGGAGTGTCTCTCTGTCATGCCCCCCGCCCTCCCACTCAGCGGATTCCACCTAACCTCTGTCGAAGCTCATGGACGCTCTCGCTGAGGATTCATAGTCTCCTGTCGCGGACAAACACCCAGCCAGAACCGCCGTCGCAATGGCTACACTGCGCAATACCCTCGTACCCAGAAGCCGCACAAGCTGAACACTCGACCCAATCATTCTCCTGATTGGCGCTCTGGTTCGTTCCTTTGCATCTCTTCCAGTTAACCATGCGTCCGCACTTTCCATTGGTTAAGCCTATGTTATAGCCAGGTGCTCCACAGTTCGTACAAGACGTGGCTGGCTTAGGGCGCTTCATTAAGGGACTAGGATAGTCCCCTGCTGCGTATCCGTCACTTCGATGGCTGTGTTTGATTCTATTTGATTTTGCGGGCCAGTGAGTTAGACCACTATTATGCGGGAGTGGCGGAACTGGCAGACGCGCCAGACTCAAAATCCGGTGGCCGCAAGACCGCGAAAATTCGATTCCTTTCTCCGGCACCAAATTCCTTCAAGGCCACACAGATGGGTGGCGAAAAGAAAATTTTCATTGCCCGTGCGCTGTTTTATCACACCCGCGAAACCTCGAAACACGTCACGCTGTTGGTTTACCGCGATGCGGCAGGCGTGTATGAACTATTCCACGATGCCGATGCGTTCCATGACAACCTTGCGGGCGCCGAGGATTTCATCCTTGCGGAATGGCGGAAGGCAAACCAACAGCTAATCGAGTCAAGTTTCCAACGCGACAATCTGAGGGGCGAGAACAAATTCCAGCAATTCATTTCCTAAAAGTACTTGACCACGGCAAGCGCACCCGACCCCGATCCGTCGATAGCGGGACGTGTTTTACAGAGTGGCAGGCGCGAGGAGTCAGAATGAGGCCGGACGGCTGCGCAGAACGCCGGTAGGCTGCGCGAACCGATGACTACGAATTATCTCCTGCAAGGTGCGTCTTCGCGTACGATGGCGTGCATGCGCAAAATCGAGAAGCCCTCACCGAGCGAAGGACCATTATTGTTGGAGTTCGATCCCCAGCCAGCCGAAGAGGTCCTGACCGCGCTGGGAGGCCTACCCCTGGTGGTGCAAGCCTTTCGTTCTTTGGGATTACCAGGGAGTGTGAAGCAACACCTGGTGGTGAAGGAGCGCCAACGGGGTTATGACGAGGCTACGTTTGTGGAGAAGCTTCGTGATTCTGAATGCCGCTGGAGGGGAGTGCCTGGATGATTTTGAGCGCCTGCGGGCGGACCCCGGGCTAGAATCCAAGGCCTATTGGAGTAAAGCAGACGAGTCCCAGATTCTGAAGTCGCCTTCGGCATAGGCGGCTGCCAAGCGAACTCCGTTTCTGTCGAAGGCGACACGTTCGATGACTCGGGGAAAAAGGGGATTCGGCGGCAGGGCCGGCTCGAGCGCTGTCTTCGACCGATCCGGAACAGCTTTATACTCGCGAGAAGAAATTTCTCGACGAACGCCGCGTTCTGCCTCTGGTCTCCCTGCCGGAATATATCGGTCTCAGCCAGAATGTTCGCGACTGGAGGTCGGCGCGATCGGGCGAATGGCCTCTCGCCGACGTGTGGCTCGATCTTCTTGAACCCAGCCCTGCCGAGACCGGCAATTCGAACGCCCCGGCAACTACTGTCGCTCAGTCGCCTGTCGTGTCCCCCGGAGCCAAACCATGAGTTTCCGAACGAAATTGTTGTTAGTGGTACTGCTCACCATCTTTGCTTCCGTCTCGGTGGTCGCTTATGCCGTGACGCATTACACGCAGGCCGCGTTCGAAGCGATGGATGCCGAGCGCACCGAAGCCTTGGTTGCCCAATTCAAGAAGGAGTTCGACCAGCGCGGGGAGGAAATCGCCCATCAAGCAAAAAACATAGCGGAAGCCAACTTTACCGAGCGCATGGCGATTGACCTGTCCCGTCCCAACGCCGACCAGTCTCTTTATGTGCGAGACGCAGTCGGCTCTGCTCAAGAGCACGGGCTGGACTATGTGGAGTTTGTGAATTACGACGGCGTACTCATTTCGTCGGCGCAGTTTCCAGCTCGTGTCGGCCATAAGAACGACTGGGTGACCTCGGTGAAGGATTGGAATGACACTCCGGCTTTCTTGAAGAAAGAAGAGTTGCCCGATGGAGTCTCGCTTTCCCTGAGCGTCGTGCGTACGAACAACACTGTGGCCGACAAGAGTTTGTACATCATTGCGGGGCACCGGCTGGACAAGAATTTCCTGGCCTCACTGGTTTTGCCCACGGGGATGCGGGCGCTCATCTATACGAACCTCGAGCCTGCCTTTGTTCCTACGTCCCTGATGGCCGAGAAGATCGATGCGGAGCAAGCAGAACGGTTCGCGCCGCTCGTCGAGCAATTGCAAAAGCAGCCGCAGCCTGTGGTGCGGACGATTGATTGGACGAGAGATCCGGCGGACGCGGAGACGTTTCATGCCCTCCCCTTGACCGGCCGCAACCATGAACTTCTGGGCATCTTCTTCGTCGGCAGCTCGCGAAAAGAGCTGGTGATGTTGACCCGCCAAATCTTGAAAATTGCCGCCGCGGTTGCGGCTGCCGCGCTCTTGATTGGACTACTCGTCGGCTTCTGGGTCTCCGCGCGGATCACCAAACCGGTCGAAGAACTTGCGGAAGGGGCTCGCGAGGTAGCCAGCGGAAGATGGGACACGCGCATCGAGGTTCACGGGCGCGATGAAATCGGCCAGCTTGCCGAAGCATTTAATCACATGACGCAAACGCTTGCTGCGCAGAAGGAGCGCCTGGTGCAAACCGAGCGCGTTGCCGCGTGGCGTGAACTGGCGCGGCGTCTCGCACACGAATTGCGCAACCCGCTCTTTCCCATGCAGATCACGGTCGAAAATTTGCAGAAAGCCCGCCAGCTCGACGCCAAGCAATTCCTGGAAGTCTTCCACGAATCGACGGCCACTTTGAAAGCGGAACTTGCCAATCTCAATACCATCGTTGGGCGGTTCAGCGATTTTTCAAAGATGCCTGCGCCGCAGTTTGTGCGCGTGAACGTGAATGAGGCGCTGCGCAACGCGGTGCGCCTCTTCGAGCCGCAATTCAACGAAGTCGGCAAACCCACCATCACACCGGAGTTGTTCCTGACCGAACCTCTGCCCGATATCGACGCAGATCCCGACTTGCTCCACCGCGCGTTTCAGAATCTGGTACTGAATGCGCTGGACGCCATGCCTGCCGGCGGGACGCTGACCTTGCGAACCTCGGAACAGAATGGCAATGTGCGCATCGAAGTGGCCGACACGGGCAAAGGCCTGACTCCGGAAGAGTGCTCGCGGCTGTTCACCCCGTATTACACGACGAAGTTGCAAGGGACGGGGCTCGGGCTCGCCATCGTGCAGTCGGTGGTCAGCGATCATCACGGCGCCATTTCGGTGACCAGCGACGAGGGCCGCGGTACTGCTTTTCGAATCGAACTGCCGCAACGCCAAGCAGGCCATGCCGCGACACCGCGCGAGCCGGCGTCGGAGTCCAAGAGCACGCCGTCGACTCTGGCCGCGGCTTCCGACTAACCCTTCGCAAAGGACCGAAGCTTGCCCCGCAAAGCTCATCTGCTCATCGTCGACGACGATCCAAATACGCTGGCATCGCTTTCCCGCGCGTTCCGGCTGGCGGGACATGAAGCGACTGTTTGCGACAACGCCGCCCGCGCCGTCGAACTCCTCCGCACGGAATCGTTCGACGTGATTCTTTCCGATGTGGTCATGCCCGGCAGGAGTGGCCTGGAATTGCTCGAGGATCTGAAGAAGGCCGGCGTGAAGACGCCGATCGTGCTCATTTCCGGTCAAGCAAATATCGAGATGGCGGTGAAAGCCACGAAGCTGGGCGCGCTCGATTTTTTGGAGAAGCCGCTTTCCACGGAGAAATTGCTTGTGACGGTTGAAAATGCGCTGCGGCTGTCGCGGCTCGAAGATGAGAACCGCGAGCTGCGCCAGCGCCTGGGGAAACACGAACTCGTGGGTTCGGGCCCGGCGATGAAGAAGTTACTTGCGCAGATCGACCGCGTCGCCGCGAGCGAGACACGTGTCTGCATTCTTGGCGAGACCGGCACAGGCAAGGAGCTGGTGGCGCGCGCGATCCATGAAAAATCGCTGCGGCGGGAGCACCCGTTCATCACTCTGAATTGTGCGGCCGTGCCAGCGGAATTGATTGAATCAGAGTTGTTTGGCCATGAGAAGGGCGCCTTCACCGGCGCCGCGGTCAGGCATGTGGGCAAATTCGAACAAGCCGACGGCGGAGCGCTTTTCCTGGACGAAATCGGAGATATGCCGGTGGCGATGCAGGCGAAGCTGCTGCGCGTGCTGGAAGAAGGCGAGGTTGAACGCGTCGGCGGCGACAAGCCCATCAAGGTGAATGTGCGCGTGGTGGTCGCCACGCATCGCAACCTGGAAGATCTTGTGAAGCAGAACGCCTTTCGCCGCGATCTTTTTCACCGTATTTATGTTTTTCCGCTGACGCTGCCGCCCCTGCGCGAGCGCCCGGAGGATTTTCCCGGCCTGGTTGCGCATTTCGCGCGTCAGGTGGCGGCGCAAAACGGCTGGAAAGAAAAAATCTTCACGGCAGAGGCCATCGGGGAATTGCGTAAATACGGCTGGCCCGGAAATGTCCGTGAACTGCGCAACGTCGTGGAACGATTGATCCTGCTTGCTTCGGATGAAAACGTCGCGGCTGCGGATGTCCGGCTCATTCTTCCCACTTCGGACGCGCTCTCTGGCGGTCCATCAGCCTCCTCCGCCGGAAATGCAACGGGCACGCTGGCCGAGCGCACCGAAGCATTCGAAAAAGAAACGATGCTCGGGGAAATTCGGCGCCACAATTTCCACATGACAAATGTGGCGCGGGCATTGGGATTGGAGCGCAGCCATCTGTATAAGAAGTGCCAGCAACTGGGAATCGATCTGCAGTCGCTGAGGAAGCCGGAATAGATTTGGTTTGCGACGCAAACTACTTTGCGGCTCCCTTGTTCGCGCGGCCAATTCAGTAACTCGTTTAAATTGAGCTAGATACAAAAAAAGAAGGGGATGCCGATTTCGCTGGACAAATTACATATTGCAATATAGACTTTGCATATTGCTATAACGTGGAGTGAAGTATGAAACTTGGCGACAAACTCCGCTCCCTCCGCGCCGTCGAAGGCTCGCTCCGTGGCTTGGGACGTTCGATGACTCAACAGGAATTGGCCACCGCCATGAAGAGCGAGATCGGCCGCGGTTTGAGCCAGGCCTATCTCTCGCAGATCGAGAATGGCGCCCGGCCTCATCTAACGCACACAACGCGCCAGCTGCTGGCGCGATTCTTCCGCGTCTATCCAGGATTTCTGGTGGACGATCCTGAGGGCTACACGCCGGGACTTCAGTCTGAATTGCGTGCGATCGATGCGAAAATCGATTCCTGGCTTTTTGCCGGCGCCGAGCAGTTCACGGCCGATCCGGTCCTTCAGCGTGCGCTTCTCACTATCGCGGAGCATGAAGATTCACGCCGGGCCATTTTGCTCCTGGCGGAAATTCTCCGGACGCCGGATTTGGCCGAGCGCCTCGGAGAAGTTTTGCACCACGGCAATCATCAGAACGGGGGACAGAAGGGCAGCGGTCATCCGCCGCCGTCTGCTTCTCTGCGCAACGGAGTGGTGTCGACCCCGGGAGGGTCGAGGTAGCACCTAACAGGGCCCGCGTCTCGAATTCCAGCTCGCGCACGAAGTGCGCTCGAGGTGTGCCATGACCTGGTCTGATTTTTATCTTCTCTGCTTCCTTGTGGGCTTTTCACTGAGCGTGCTGTCGTTCCTCGCCGGCGCCATTCACATCCGCCTGCCGTTTCGTCTACACCTGCCGTCTTACGGTGGACATCACTCCGACGGTCTCCACTCCGGCGGCCACGCGCACGGCGCGAGCAGCGCCAAGGGCGCATCCACGCATGCGGACGGGCATTTTTCCTGGTTCAACGCTTCGACGATGCTGGCTTTTCTCGCCTGGTTCGGCGGCACGGGCTACATTTTGACGAAGTATTCGAATCTCGTGGCGATTGCTTCGCTTGGATTGGCGACGCTCGCCGGGCTCGTCTCGGGTTCAATTGTTTTCAAATTCATGGTGAAACTGATGCGTTCAAATGAAACACAACTCAACGAAGCGGATTACCGCGTGGAAGGATCGCTCTGCACTGTAACCATGCCGATTCGCGCGAACGGCACCGGCGAAGTGGTTTTCTTGCTTGGCGGCGTGCGTCGCAGCGCAGGCGCACGCACCGACGACGGCAAACCCATCGAAAAGGGCGCCGAGGTAGTGATCGAGCGCCACGAGAATGGCATCGCTTACGTGAAACGTTGGGACGAATTCACAAGCTGATGGACTGACAGCGCGCGTCTTGCATGTGGCGCAAGTGAAACGAGTTTCGGACTGGCGAACGATGCAAACAGTCCGCGCAGGGCAGGAAAAGGGAGGTCTCTATGTTCGGGTTTCCACTGGTTCCAGTCGTCGCCGGACTTGCCATTCTGGCGGTGATCCTGGTCATGGCCACAGTAGCGAGGATGTATCGCAAAGTAGGCCCGCACGAAGCGCTCATTATTTACGGCATGGGTGGCACACGCATCGTGAAGGGTAGCGGCGCGGTCATTTTCCCAATGATTCAAACATGCAAGGAGCTGTCGCTGGAGCTGATGTCATTTGACGTGGCTCCGCAGCAGAGCCTCTACACGCAACAGGGCGTGGCCGTCACGGTGGAGGCCGTTGCCCAGATCAAGGTGAAGTCCGATCCGGTGTCCATCCGCACCGCGGCGGAGCAGTTCCTGTCCAAGCGGCCGGAACAGCGCGAGGGCTTGATTCGGCTCGTGATGGAAGGCCATCTGCGCGGGATCATCGGCCAGCTCACCGTCGAGCAGATCGTGAAAGAGCCGGAGATGGTCGCGGACCGCATGCGCTCCACCAACGCGAGCGACATGAACAAGATGGGGCTCGAGGTCGTGAGTTTCACACTCAAAGAAGTGCGCGACAAGAACGAGTACATCACCAACATGGGCCGCCCGGACGTCGCCCGCATCAAGCGCGATGCGGAAGTGGCGGCGGCAGAAGCCGACCGCGACATTGCCATCAAGCGCGCCGAAGCGACACGTGCCTCCGCTGTTGCCAAAGCGCAAGCCGATCAAGAGCGCGTCGCAGCTGAAACGGCTTCGCTAGCCAAGCAAGCCGAAGCCGAGCGCGACCTGGACATCAAGAAGGCCAGCTATTTGGAGATGACCAAGAAGGCGCAGGCCACCGCCGACAAAGCGTATGAAATCGAAACCAACGTCATGCAGCAGAAAGTGATTGAAGAATCCGTGAGGGTGCAGCAAGTGGAGCGCGAAGCCCAGGTGAAAGTACAGGAAGCGGAAATCGAGCGCCGCGAACGCGAGCTCATCGCTACCGTTTTGAAGCCGGCGGAAATCGAGCGGCAGCGCATCGAAACGCTGGCCAACGCCGAACGCCAGCGCTTGATGAGCGAGGCGGAAGGCCGCGCCTCTTCGATTCGTGCGCAGGGCGAAGCCGAAGCGGAAATCATCTTCAAGAAGGGCGAAGCTGAAGCCAAGGCTATGAACGTCAAGGCAGAGGCCTTCCAGGAATACAACCAGGCCGCCGTGCTCGACAAACTCATCTCTGGACTGCCGGAAGTGGTGCGCGCTCTCGCCGAGCCGCTCGGCAAGGTGGACAAGGTGACCATCGTTTCCACAGGCAATGGCGATGCCGCCGGCGCTTACAAACTGACCGGGGACATCACCAAAATTGCCGCGCAGGTACCGGCGCTCTTCGAAGCGCTCTCCGGAATGCAGATGTCGGAACTGCTCAGCAAAGTGCGGCTGATCGGCGACAAAGCGCCGAAGCCGGAGCCGCCTCAAGCGCCGGTCAAGAAGGCGTAACGATTGCTTCCGTCTCGGTGGGTCTTGAATTGCCACCGGAGCGCCAAATGGTCCTGGGGGATGGCCATGAGTATGAAAGAAAAACTTCTCTTCGTTTGGCTTCTCGTGGTGGTGGCATTCAGTTTTTTATTCCGCCACTTTTGGGCGAGCGCAGTCTACGCGCTTGGCAGGGCCGTCGCGCTGAACCTAGTTTCTTTGCCGGGCCTTGCGAAACTTGCGGCAGGAATTTGCGGTGTCGGCTTCCTGCCCTAAGTGAGTCCGATGGCGCGCCGGCGGTTTGGTTTTTCTGAAGGTTTGAGTGGTTCGCATCATTTGGAATTCGAAAGGAGATTCATCATGGGACTTTTAGAACGAGTAAGCACTTTGATTCGCGCGAACATCAATGACATGGTCGATCGTGCGGAGGATCCTGAAAAAATGATCAAGCAGGTGATTCTCGACATGGAGAACCAGTATCTCCAGGTCAAGACCCAGGTGGCGGTTTCCATCGCCGACCAGCACATGCTGGAAAAAAAGTGGCGCGAAAACGAAGACTCTGGGAAGGATTGGATGCGCAAGGCAGAGACCGCCGTGGACAAGAGCAAGGATGATTTGGCCCGCGCCGCGCTCGACCGCTTCCAGACCTCGCAGCGGCTGGCGGAAAGCTACCGCGAACAAGTGGACGATCAGAAGGCGCAGGTCGAAACGCTAAAGGGGGCGCTCGTGAAACTCGAACAAAAGCTCGACGAAGCGAAGTCCAAGCGCGATCTGCTTCTCGCTCGCCATCGGCGCGGCATTGCCCTCGGCAAAGCGGCGCGCGCGCAAACCGTCATGGGCGACAGCTCCAAGAGCGCCGCGTTCGACCGCCTCAAGGACCGCGTGCATCACACCGAAGCAGTCGCTACCGCCGAGGTGGATCTCCTCTCCGACGATGCCGTTGAGAAGCTGACCCGTCTGGATCGCGACGCTGAAGTGGACCGCCTCCTCAGCGATCTGAAAGCCCGCCGCGGCCTTCCGCCGGCGTGATGGCGGCATTGGTCGGTCAAAGATGCCGCGTCACGGGTGTCAACATGAGCTGCACTAGGAAGAAGCAGACGTTTATGCCGGCGGAAATGCCAAACGCTTGAAGCCGGCTGATGCCTTCGACTTCTTCGAAGACCATCATTAGGACGGCGGTCCAGCCGATTGCCGCGGCGAGCGTTCCAGCGACGGGAATAAGAACGAGGCCGTTTACAAACCATCCCAGCAGCAAGGGTCGCATCACGCCCAAATAGCTTGCGGTGCCGCCGAAGAACCATTTGGCAATGAGATGGCACAAGCCAAGCTGGATAAATGCGAGCATGGCCATTATCGCGAGGCCAACACTCATGCCTACAACCACACCGATAACCATGGCAGGCCCAGAGGCGTGAATAGCGGCCAACATTTGTGGAAGAGCTGTGCCCATCAGGACGATGGTCGCGGCGACGATCCAAAGGAAGGCGCCGTAATAGATCGCGTTAGAATCGCGCGAAGCGCGGCGGATAGCGATGTCATCCCAGCGCACAATATTGAAGGCCAGACGCAGATAGTAGCCTGGTGAAAAACCACCCGGCGGGGGAGCCGTTTCTTCTTCCGTCAGAACCGGCGCAATTCCCGAACAATTGTGGGATAAACCATAATCCATGCCACACACATCGCATCTCATGGCCCACCTCGGAGAAGGAATCCGTCTGACTCTATCACATCCACTAAGTAGCCGATAAGAAAGCACACCATGCCGGATAAGCAGCACAAGTCACACTGTGCGAGAATGGGCGGGCAAGTCCGGTACCTGCTTCTAGTGCGAACTTGTTGAGAAATCCGGACTAGGCTGGCCTCACCTTGGCGTCTGCCACGCGAATGATGAGGCGCTTGCCCAAAGCCCGCGCTGCGCGAGCAATGGTACCGAGCGTCACAGAGACGTTTTGAGGGTCCAGCAGGCGATCTAGCTGTGACCGGCTGGTGTGCAGTTGCTTGGCCACTGCCTGTTTGGTCTTCTGCCGTTCCCGCATGGCCTGTTCAAGTTGCCACGCCAATACCCGTTTGATGGCCACAGCTTCTACTTCTTCCCGGATTCCTTCCTTATCGAGAAAGCTGTCAAAGGTCGAACCGCGGTGGTCCATTTTCTTGCGATTTTTTCTTGCGTTCATGGAAGTCCCCTTT
>WNEY01004259.1_pt1 | contig 10872 bp, 10 predicted proteins | sample 5400531 | NCBI WGS metagenome assembly WNEY01 (sample SAMN13153338, study PRJNA577476) | soil metagenome | isolation source: 200 cm saprolite under Douglas fir tree site 1 | place: USA:California | collected 2015-04-18
CAGGAGTTGATTGGCCAGTGCGTCGTTCGGTTCTTTGAAATACGAACCGATGCCGAGGATTCTGCCGTTGATGCAGGGCTCCGTTTCGCCGTGAAGGAAAGGCCGGTTGTTAAGCGGCTTAAACACGAGCCGCTTGTCGACCCGGTCGATCATTTTGCGAGCCTCCTTGCTGGCGGGGTCGAGACCGAGGTCCATCAAGACGACGAGACTGTAGAGGGTAATAAGCAAGCCTCGGTCCTCCTTCGGCAAATCGTCTCTCCACCCGCGGGGGCTCCGGCCCCAGTTGCCAGCAGGAGATTGGCGGGCGAGAAGTTGGGCTCCCCAGCCTTCGGTTGCGACGCGAGACCGCTCGGCTGCAATCGCGTTGGGGGCTTCACCGGTGAGGTCCCTCATGACCTGCCAACGGATGGCCGGGTCCGAAGCGAGGAGCCATTTGAGGTGCGCGGGCCGGGGTGCGTAATCGTGCAGGCGCATTGGTCTGTTATAGCAAAGTGGTGTGTAAGTTTTGACCCGTGCGCCGAACCGTGCTCGCATTGGCTCCTGCGTGTGGCAGAAGTGGGGACAAAATGCCTTCCGGGCGGATTGTCAACCCGGAAGTTAAGACTTGGCCCGGGTTCGGAAATCGTCTGCCAGAGTGTAACCATTCGGCATAATTCAGTCTTAAACCGCTGAAAGGCTTAGTTCAAAAATATCGGGGTTAAGCAGAAAAGTTCGAAAATCGTCTGCTATGGCCGACCAATCAACAACATACAGGGATATGTGCGGGTCTTCGGGAGAAAAACGTCACTCGCCTTGGAGGATTATGCCCGCTCGATTTCAGCAGCTTAGCAGAGAGCGCCAGATGTTGATGGGCGCCTCACCCGCAACTCTGAGTTGATAGAAATACAGCCTGATGTGGTTGAACACCGAGTCTGCTTCCCAGAATGACCTGAACGAAGCCGTGTGCCAGACACGCGAGAAAAGGCTGAAAGCCAAGGGGTGCAACTCAGCGATTCGAGCCATTAACGCCTAACTCCTAACTCCTAAAGTGGAGCGGGTCGCCTCTCAAAATTCCTCAGTTGAAAGAGCCACAGATTATCTTGCCCACGTTCTCTCTGCCGGAAGTCAAGCTGCTCGTCTCTTGGGAAACGAAAGGCTTTTACAAGCGGCGGCTACATCTCCTGGTCTGTGTGCTGTTCGACACGGTCGCCCCAGTCTCAGAAATCCTAGGACTGCACGTTTCTGACTGCGACCTCGACGATCTTCTGGTGAACTTGACGGGAAGGGTTCGAAACAAGGGAGGGTTCCGTTCAGCTTTGAACTGCGGAAAGTCTTGGGGAGATGTGTCGCAGGTTTCGAGTACTTTCTCAGTGGTCTCGCACTTTAGTGCCATTGCACGTTGGTTGTCTCAAGCCGAGCATGTCCGACAGCGGAGAAATCCATGAAAAGAGTGATGGGACTAACACTGCTGCTCCTGTTGACTACGCTGCCCGTATTCGGGCGGGGCAGCCATTCTCACTATTCCACCAGAGGCACAAGAGGCGGCACTGCCTGCTGCTCCAGAAGCCGAAGCGACGTGCATGTCTACGGCTATACCAGAAGAACGGAACCGTTGTTCATCCCCACTACCGCTCACATGAGAACCGTACGCAACGAGATAATTTTTCAACACAGGGGAATGTCAACCCGTACACCGGAAAGAGAGGAACGAAAAAAGCGACACACTAAGGAGGTTGACGCACCCTATGCTGTCGGCAGGCTGCTCATCCCTACGTTGGAGAGAACACTTTGATTCCGGTACGTTTTCTGAGGCGGACTCTCTGGATTGTCGCGTTGTTTTTGCTAACCGTGGCCGCAGTGACGCCGCAAGCTCAACCGTCATCACAATCCGGTTCGAGCACGGAGAGAACCCGCAGCCCGCAACCCAAACCGAATTGCACCAACAATGGCAGCTACGTAAACAAGCAGGGACAAGTTGTCTTGCGCCCCGAGACTTGCTCAAGTGCACCGCAGGGTGCGACGGCGCAGTGTCGCGATGGAACCTACAGTTTCAGCAAGCACAGGAGTGGGACGTGTGCACATCATGGCGGCGTTGCCAAGTGGTATTGACTAGCTTGGTCGGGTCAAGAACCAATAACCGCCGCTGGGAAATGTATGGCGTTCGTTCTGAACAGGTTTTCTTGCGCATGAATGGGTGACGTGGTAATCGTAGCACTGACCGCAGAATGAACTTCCGCAGCATTCGACACAGCAATCAGAACAAATCGAGGCTCCGCAGTCGGCACACTTAGCCACGGCCGGTTTGCTGCAAGGCATGCCAACATCACTATCGCTGGAGACGTATTCGATTTGACAGTTAGGCGTGGGTTGGAATGCCATCGCGCGGTAGAATAACAAACCGAGTGGCGAAGATGGGGCGAAGGCTCCGTTTCGGACGTCGTATGATCCTCAACTGCTTGGGGTGTGAGGGGTCGGCAGTTCAAATCTGCCCGTATCGACCAATGTTTCAAAGGCTTTCAGGCATCCCCATCGAGTTTGAACCAGCTCATTCGGCCGCTGGTGGTGATCCTCCGGAGCCTCTTCCACGTGCCGATCATGTGCCCTCGTAATTGCAGTCCGTGATGGCCTCAGCACTGCCATCAGGTCCGGCGCTGGCCTTCCGATTTGTAAAGGTGCGTAAAGAAAATCAATCATGCTTGTCAGGATGATTGTGAACTTGCCATAATCCATGGCCAGTCGTTGGTTAGATGCTCAACTCATGATGACTGCGTCTGGGGCGTTCCGAACTGTCGCGGTTGGGCTGTGCCTAGGTTTCCTCGTATTTAGACTAAGCTCTTGCACGTCGTCGCAAACCACATCTTCGGGTTCAGTGACAATCGCGAGCGACGTGGTGACGTTTCACAACGACAATGCACGCACGGGGCAAAGTCTGAATGAAACCGTCTTGACCCCTAACAATGTCCACACTCCGACTTTCGGTAAAGTCGCATTTTTTATAGTGGATGGCAAAGTCGACGCTCAGCCCCTCTATCTTTCCAATGTGAATGTTCCCGACCAGGGTGCACATTCCGTGCTCTACGTGGCCACGGAACACGCCACCGTCTATGCCTTTGACGCAAGTAACGGTCAAGAGCTGTGGCACGTTTCCCTGTTGGGGGCCGGAGAGTCTACCAGCGATTCCCGCGATTGCGATGAGGCGGTTAATCCAGAAATCGGGATCACAGCAACACCCGTGATTGATCGCGGCCAGGGTCCTAATGGCGCAATTTATGTGGTGGCCATGTCGAGAGACACATCAGGCAATTATTTTCAGCGATTGCACGCGTTGGACGCTACTAGCGGCGCCGAACTGTTTGGAGGGCCGAAGAACATCACCGCATCGTATCCGGGCGCAGGCGACAACAGCTCTGGAGGCTCCGTAGTTTTCGATCCGAAACAGTACAAGGACCGAGCGGCGCTGCTTCTGCTGAACGGAGTCGTCTATACAACCTGGGCATCTCATTGCGATCTGCGGCCCTATACCGGGTGGATCATTGGCTTTGACGCATCCACACTAAACCAAACCAGTGTGTTGAATGTCACCCCGAACGGCAATGAAGGCGGTATCTGGATGAGCGGAGGCGGCCCCGCCGCCGACAGTCAGGGGAACATCTACTTGCTCGATGGCAACGGGACATTCGATACAACACTTGATGCCAATGGGTTTCCAAGCCTGGGCGATTTTGGAAATGGTTTTCTCAAGTTGTCAACCCAAAGCGGAGCTTTGGCGGTAGCTGATTATTTTGAGACCGTCGATCAGAGAGAAAACGACACGGACCAGGATCTCGGTTCGGGCGGGACCGTGGTGCTGCCAGACCTGACTGACGCTTCAGGAAAGGTCTGGCATCTGGCGGTCGGCGCCGGTAAGGATGCAAACCTCTACCTGGTAAATCGGGACGCTATGGGAAAATTCAATCCCGTGGCCGACGCCGTCTTCCAGGAAATCAGCCAATTGTTTCCCGGACCCGTATTCTCTACACCCGCATACTTCAACGGCACCGTCTACTATAGTGCGATCGGCGACCAGATCAAGGCCTTCACACTCAACAACGCGCACTTCCCGTCCGCCCCGACCAGCCACACCACCACAGTATTCTTTTATCCTGGGGCTACGCCGAGCATTTCTGCGAACGGCACGAACGATGCGATCCTGTGGGCGGTAGAGAATGGCTACTCAGCCACGCTGCACGCTTACGATGCAACAGATCTGTCAAGAGAACTCTACAACAGCAATCAGGTCCCTTTTGTACAAGACCAGGTCGGCCCCGGCAACAAATTCATCACGCCTACAATCGCCAATGGCAGGGTGTACGTGGGGACGACCTATGGGGTCGCGGTCTTCGGCTTGCGATAGTTGAGACCCTCTAAGAGTCCTCCGTGATCGCCCCCCGGTCGGCACTTCGCAGTGGCGAGGTCCTTTTGGTTAACTACTTCAGTTTTTTTGCCATCCTAACCAATTTTCTTGTTGCCTTCGGGAACACCTCATCATTGGCGGTACCCCATTCCAGTTGGGGAGAGGTTTTCTCCCGACCCGTAGCCGCGTCCGGCACGACGGTTTACATCGCGATCGTGGGTGTAAGCTATTCCCTACTGCTGCGGCACTTGTGAAACCCGCAGGGAGCACAGAAGATCGCCGACATTCTTCTGCACGATGTTGTGCCGGTGATGTACCTGGGATACTGGCTGATTTTTATTCCCAACGGTTCATTGCGCTGGAAGGTGCTCTCTTCTGGTTGCCCTATCCGCTAGCCTATTTTTGTTAGTCCTTGATTCGCGGAGCGGCGGTTGGCTGGTATCCCTATCCCTTCATCGACGCAAGCAAGCTGCGATATTCACCCGTGCTTGCCAAGGCGGCGATGCTTGCTTGCGCAGTCGATAGGGGACACAATTCGCGACCCGGCCCTCGGTAGTTCGAATAAATTTGTTGCAATTTTCTCGTAGGTTTTGGCACGGCAATGTATAGTGCGGCCTCTCAGCGAACTGGTTGCGCTCAAAGCGCTTAAGGAGGTCCTGTCATGCTCGGCAACGGTCGGTCGCGAAACTTGGCAAGGTTGATTGTGTTGGCCGCCTGCGGGCTGATTTTCACTGCAAAATCAGCCATGCTGGTGTTATGGGCTCAGAACCCCCAGATACAAGCTCCTCCGGGACAATATCCTCCCGGTCAGTACCCGCCGAATCGACCTCAGCCAGTAGCCTCTCAATGCCAAAACGCGCTGCTGGACCAGGTTAGCGCCGACGCGGGTCGGCGTGTGACCCTCAACCTGGATTCCCAGAATCCTTATTCCGCGGCTAACGGACGTCAGGGTCTTCGCGGAAGGTTCCGCTATGGCATCGGAGGCCCGAATAGCTGGAGGGCCGCGACCTACGATTGCGTTGTGAACGTTGGCCAGAATCGGGTGGAGCGCGCGACTTACAGCCCGCGTGCAAGCAGCGGCGGTAGTAGGCCCGGCGGACCTGGAGCTGGCGGACCCGGCGTGGGCAACTACCCCCGGGTGAGGGTAGATACATCGGGACGAGGCAGCTTCAACAGCGGGGCTACCGCGAATGTCAGAATTACCCGTGGCTTCGTGGATAGCACCGGGCGCCCGTCAGTTTCGCTCAGGGGCAGCAACTTCATGATTACGTTCTATGGAGTGGTCGAGCGCTCCGATGGCAACCGGGAATTCAGCATGCGGATTACCGGCTCCGATCGGGGACATGCACAAGGGCGTGCGGATGTCAGGCTCAACCGCGACCGAAACGAGGTTGAGGTGATCAGCATGAACGGGAGGATGGGGCGTAATAACTTTACCGGCACCTTCAGCCGCAACTAGCGCCGCGCCGAAAGCATGGTGAGAATGTCGCGCAATCCCTGGCGAACGTACTTGAGATCGGAAGTCGGGCGCGCTGGGAAGGGTAGCGGAGTCTGCTTCTTGTCGCCCTTGACCTCAGACCGCAGGTGTTGACGCGCACCGGGGATGGTGAATCCTTCTTCGTACAGCAGTTGCTTGATGCGCAGAACGCTTTCGACGTCCTTGCGCCGATACATGCGCTGGCCGGTGCTGCTCTTAACTGGCTTGAGCTGAGGGAACTCAGTTTCCCAGAAGCGCAGAACGTAGGCGGGCAGATGGCACAGGCGGGAAACCTCTCCGATGCGGAAATAGAGTTTTTCCGGAATCAATATATCGGCGGTGACTGACTTGGCAGTGGCGCGGGCTCGTGGGCTCATCTTAATTTTCTGGAACGCGATTTTCAGGAACGCGCTGGGCGCATTTGTTGCCCATGCGCGTTTCTAGCACGACCGCGCCTTAGGAACAACCATATTCTAGAGCCGCATTCTAGAGCAACCAGCCTTCCTGCAGGTAGCATCGGGGCGAAATCCAAGCAAAAAGCCGGGCTTGCCCCGATGATGGTGCACGCGGACGTTGTCGTACACTGGCAGTCGATGGCCGGGAGCCCATGTAGCGAAAGGCGGCTCGTCTCGCTCGGGGCAGTCTCTCGGCCGTTTTTCCAGGAGTCGGACTGGACGGCAGAGGTCGCCCTCCGCTAGATCGACATTGGTCTTGAGTTATGCGACGCGATCCCATCGAACTGGAAATCTTTAAGAACATCTATCACTCCATTGCGGAGGAGATGGGAGCGGCTCTGCGTCGCACCGCATTTTCTCCCAATATCAAGGAGCGGCGGGATTACTCCTGCGCGATTTTTGATTCTGGCGGCAACGTCATTGCCATGGGCGATCACATGCCCGTGCACCTGGGCTCCATGCCAATGTCGGTGCGAGCGGCCATCGAGAGCTTCGAACTTGGGCCTGGCGACGTGGCGATGCTGAACGATCCGTTTCGCGGCGGGACGCATCTGCCGGATATCACCCTGGTGGCGCCGGTGTATATAGGGAGCAAACAGCGAGGGCAAGATGCCCTCGCGACAGCCGGCGAGGACGCGGGCGCTGTGGGGCGTCGTCTCCGTCGGCGAAACAGCGGGGCCCGTCCGGATTTCTATGTGGCTTCGCGGGCTCATCACGCGGACGTGGGCGGGACTTATCCCGGGTCGATGGGCCTGTGCCGCGAGATTTATCAAGAGGGGCTGCGCATACCGCCGGTTCGGATCATGCGCGCCGGAAGAATGGAACGCGACGTTCTGGAGCTGCTGTTGAATAACGTACGTACACCGGATGAGCGCGAGGGCGATCTGGGCGCACAGATTGCAGCTTGCCACACCGGGGCTGAACGGTTGCACGAAATTTGCCAACGGTATGGCTTGGAACGGGCGACGAAAGCCGCAGGAGCACTGCAGGATTACTCCGAGCAGATGATGAGAGCGTTTTTGATGCGTGTGCCCAAGGGAACGTATCGAGCCGAAGACTTCATGGATAGCGATGGAATCAGCGAAAAGCCAGTGAAGATCGCAGTCGCGGTGAAGTTTGCGGGCAGCGCAGAGCGCGGGAGGGGGACCCGCGGCCACGCGGTGATGGTGGATTTTACTGGCACGGATCTGCAGGTTGAAGGAAGCGTCAACGCGGTCGAGGCGATCACCTACTCTGCCTGTTTTTATGTGTTTCGATGCCTGCTGATGGAAGATGTGCCGGCAACCGCCGGGTTGATGCGCCCGATCCGGGTGATCGCGCCCTCAGGGACAGTGGTGAATGCGCATTCCCCGGCGGCGGTGGCGGGCGGAAATGTGGAAACGTCGCAGCGCATCGTGGACGTGTTGTTGCGAGCGCTGGCGCAGGCCCTTCCGGAGCGAATTCCCGCGGCGGCGTCAGGGACAATGAACAATCTCACCATCGGGGGGATTGATCCGCGCACTGGCGAGCCATTTGCCTACTACGAAACCATCGCAGGCGGGATGGGCGCCCGTCCGACCAAGGCCGGGGTCTCGGGTGTGCATACCCATATGACGAATTCGCTGAACACTCCTGCGGAGGCGTTGGAGTATTCGTATCCGCTACGAGTGTGGCAATATTCGCTGCGACGCGGAAGCGGTGGCGCCGGCAAACACCGCGGCGGGGACGGTATCGTACGCGAAATAGAAGTATTGACGGACGCCGAAGTGACCCTGCTGGCCGACCGTCGGACGCGCGGGCCCTGGGGATTGAGCGGAGGCGCGGATGGCTTGCCAGGGAATACATCCGCAATCCGGCGAGACGGGTCGGTGGAACGATTGCCCGGAAAAACCAATGTCCGCCTGCGTAAGGGCGAGCGCATCAGGATTGAGAGTCCAGGCGGCGGTGGGTGGGGGGAGGTCTGAAGCGTGTGATCAGGTAATGTCGCTCGCGTAATGCTGCCGGACTGGCACGCGATCCGGGAAATATTCAACCCCGAGAAATGTCCAATCCCGTGAAACCGGGAGGCCAGTGTTAAAATCGCAGTTCGACCCATCGCTCGAAATCTCCATCATGGCAAAGACCATGCTCGCCGTCGTTAAGCCGAAAGCCGCACCGGGCGCGGAGATTCGTGAAGTCAAGGTTCCGGGCTTCGGCCGGAACGACGTGCTGGTCAAGGTTAAAGTCGCATCCATCTGCGGAACTGACCTGCATATCTACGAGTGGGACCGCTGGGCGCAGAATCGGATTCATCCGCCACTGATCCCCGGACATGAGTTCTGCGGCGAGGTGGCCGCTTACGGCGACGAAGTCACCAGCGTGAAAGAGGGCGACTTCGTTTCCGCCGAGATGCACGTGGCATGTGGCAAGTGCCTGCTGTGCCGCACCGGCGAAGCCCATATCTGCCAGAACGTAAAAATCATTGGAGTGGATGCCGACGGCGCCTTCGCCGAGTACGTTGTGATTCCGGAGTCGAACATCTGGAAGCTCGATCCGGCCATTCCGCAGGAGTACGCGTCGATCCTCGACCCGCTGGGAAATGCGGTGCACAGCGTGCTGGCGGGTGAGATTGCAGCCAAGACAGTGGCGATTACCGGTTGCGGACCGATTGGGCTGTTCTCAATTGCAGTGGCGCGGGCGGTAGGCGCGACGACGATTCTTGCTATCGAAGTAAACGAACACCGGCGCCGGATTGCCCGCGACATGAAGGCGGATTTCGCGCTCGATCCATCCAAGAATGACGTGCGCGCCATCGTCATGGAGCAGACTGACGGCTTGGGCGCGGATGTAGTGCTCGAGATGGCAGGGCATCCCAGCGCCATACGGACCGCGTTTGATATTGTGCGGCGCGGCGGGCGAGTTTCTCTTCTCGGTCTGACTTCCAAGCCAATCTCGCTGAACTTTTCCGAGGACATTATTTTCAAGGGCATAACGGTTCAGGGCATCAGCGGCCGGCGCATGTACCAAACCTGGTATCAGATGACAGCTCTGCTGAAAGCGGGGAAGCTGGACCTGCATCCCGTGATCACTGATCGCATCGGGATGAGAGACTTCGCCAAGGGCATGGAGCGGTTGAAGACCGGCGAGGCCAGTAAGATTCTGGTTTATCCGAACGGGACGCAGTAGCTTTAGCTATCAGCCTCAGCGAATTTCACACCTTCCGATGAGCGGGCTGGTTCCGGGGTTTGCGCTTACATCGGATACAATTCCAAAACGATGCTTCGTTACTTCACCGCCGGGGAGTCTCATGGGGAGGGTCTGGTCGCCTTTCTTTCAGGCCTGCCCGCGGGATTAGCGGTGGACCAGGTGTTCCTGAATCGTGAACTGTGGCGACGGCAGCAGGGCTTCGGTCGCGGTGGACGGATGAAGATCGAGACCGACATCGTCCGCATTCTTTCGGGTGTGCGTAACGGGGCAACTATCGGTTCGCCAATCGCCATTGTGCTGGAGAACAAGGATTGGAAGAACTGGCAGGAGTCGCTTCCGGTCGAAGAGGGGGATCCCGCCAAACATAAGCGGGTGGCGTCGCCGCGTCCGGGGCACGCCGATCTGGCCGGGGCTCTGAAGTACAATTTTTCCGAAGCGCGTTATGTGCTCGAACGAGCTTCGGCGCGCGAATCGGCGGCGCGCGTCGCGGTCGGCGGCCTGGCCAAGTTGCTTCTGCGCGAACTCGGGATCGAAGTGCTCAGCCACGTTGTGGCCGTGGGTGGCGCCACACTAAAAAAAGAGATTTCCTGGGAACAAATTCGTGGACTCTCAGAACTGAACGAGGTTCTGCTGAATTGCGCTGATGCTGACGCCGAGCAACAAATGAAGGAGGAAGTAGATAAGGTACTGCGGACAGGAGATTCCGTCGGCGGTATTTTTGAAGTGGTCGCGCATAAAGTTCCGCCCGGGCTGGGCACGTATGCGCAATGGGATGAGCGCCTCGATGGACTGCTGGCCGGTGCGGTCATGTCGTTACAGGCAGTCAAGGCAGTCGAGATTGGCGCCGGAGTTACCGCGGCGTCCGCCGCCGGTTCCGCCGTGCACGATGAAATAGGATATGGCGGGTCGGCCGGCTTCACTGGATTTACCCGAAGCAGAAACAACGCAGGGGGAATCGAGGGGGGAGTGTCAAACGGCGAAGACATCATTGTGCGCGGATATCTGAAGCCGATCTCTACTTTGCGACGTCCTTTGCAGTCGGTGGATTTCACCAGCCGGGAGCCGGTCAAAGCCGCTTACGAGCGTTCTGATGTGTGCGTAGTGCCGGCCGCAGGGGTGGCGGCAGAAGCAATGGTGGCGCTGACTTTGGCGCGCTGCGCGCTCGAAAAATTCGGCGGCGATTCCATGACAGAAACCCTGCGAAACTTTAAGGGATATCTCGACCAACTGAAGAGTTACTGATTGCTTACTACCGACGACGAACGACTGGCGACTGAACCTGCATGATCTACCCCATCGTGAAGTATGGAAATCCGGTGCTGGAAAAAACTGCCGAACCGGTTACCGTTTTTGACGGCGACCTGGAAAAGCTGGTCGAGGACATGTTCGAATCCATGTACGCG
>WNEY01004260.1_pt1 | contig 10869 bp, 8 predicted proteins | sample 5400531 | NCBI WGS metagenome assembly WNEY01 (sample SAMN13153338, study PRJNA577476) | soil metagenome | isolation source: 200 cm saprolite under Douglas fir tree site 1 | place: USA:California | collected 2015-04-18
CGCCCCCTCTATCTTATTTCCGTCCGCGCCCGTATCGCCGCGCTTGCCCTCATTCCGGTGGTCGGCTTCGCGATCGTCGGCCTTGCCTATCTAGCGGGCGAGCAGGATGTCGAAACCGCGTTCGAGAGCGTGAAGACTTCGGGCGCGCTCGCCGATGCAAGCCGCGACTTCAAAAGCGCGATTTCGACCATGCGGATCGGCGCCAAGGAATTCGCCACCTGGCCGTCCGAGGACAAGATCAATGCCTTTCATGAGGGCTATGCGCTCGCGCAGAAGAGTCTCGAAACCATTGCGGGCGAAGACTCGGAGCACAAGCATATCGGCAGTCTGCGGGGCCGCTTGACGGAGCTGAAAGAAAGATTCGCGGCGCTCGTCGCGGAGCAAGAGCAACTCGGCTTCACGGACAGCGACGGCATTCAGCTGCGCATGGTTAGCGCGGCGGCCGCGGTCGAGCGCATCATCAATGAAGACATGTCCTGGCTCGCGGACGCCGATCAGAAGAAGCTCTTATTCTCGCTCCTGATCATGCGGCGCCATGAGGCGGACTACCGGCTCAACCAGCGGCAATATTCCCGCGACTTGTTCTTCAAAGAGCTCAAGAATTTCAACGGCACGCTCGACAAGATCCAAGGCACGACCGAAAAAATCGGGTCTCCCGCGCTCTCGAAACAGCTCGGCGAGCAGGTCAAAGCCTATGCCGAGACCTTCAACGCGTGGATCGAGACCATCAACCAACTCAGTCCATCGCTCGCCATTATCGACATGGACAGCCGTGAAATGCTGCCGGTGGCCGACGAAATCATCGCGTCGGCGGGCAAGATCGACGAGGCGGCGGGCGCGGCACTCGCCGCGTCGCAAAGCCGGACCCGATGGATCATCGTCACGGTCGGAATCGCGGTCGTTATGATCGGGTTCGGGCTCAGCTGGCTGATCGGGCGGAGCATCACGGGACCACTCGCCGGCCTTGCCGGCGCGATGAAGCGGCTTGCCGAGGGCGATCTTTCGGCGGAAATCCCCGCGGCAAGGGGCAACGACGAGATCGGCGCGATGGCCCGCACCGTGCTCGTCTTCCGCGATCATGCGCGCGAGCGCGATCGGCTCGAAGCCGAGCAACTGCAGGCGAGCGGCGAGCGCGAGGAACGCGCGGCGACCGTCGAGCGTCTCGTGCGCGGCTTCGGCGGCACCGCCGACACGGCGCTCTCCTCGGTGCGGACGGCCGCGGACAAGCTCGGCGCCGCCGCGCAAGGATTGGGCGACACGGCCGGGCGGGTCGGCTCGGAGGCCGAACAGGCGGCGCGCGCCGCGGGAGCCGCTTCGTCGAACGTCGCGCAAGCCGCGGTCGCCACCGAGCAGCTCGCGGGCTCGGTCGCCGAGGTCGCGCGCCAGACCGCAAGCTCGACCGAGGTCGCCGGCCGCGCCGTGGCCGAGGCTCAGCGCTCGGTCGGGATCATGGGCACGCTCGGTGAGGCGGCGAGCCGCATCGGCGAAGTGGTCGGCTTGATCCAGTCGATCGCGGCGCAAACCAATTTGCTCGCGCTCAACGCCACCATCGAGGCGGCGCGGGCGGGCGAAGCCGGGCGCGGCTTCGCGGTCGTCGCGGCCGAAGTGAAGTCGCTCGCAAACCAGACCGCCCGCGCGACCGAGGAGATCGCCCACCAGATCAGCGCGATCCAAGAGGCTTCCGGCGAAGCCCGCACGGCGATCGATACGGTGAGTTCCGTCATCGAGGAAATGTCCGCGATGGCCGCCTCGATCGCCTCGGCGGTCGAGGAGCAGAACATGGCGGTCGTGTCGATTGCCAACAACGTGGCGCGGGCCTCGAACGACGCCGACGCCGGCGCTGGCGCCATGCGCGGCGTCGAACACGCGGCCGGCGGCGCACGCATCACCGCGAGCGACGTGGCGGTGCTTGCCGTGCAGCTCGGCGGCGAGGCGGAGAATCTCAGCGCCGCAATCCGCCAGTTCCTCGACCAGGTGCGGGCGGCCTAGAGCCCCATCCTTACCGCTTCCTCGGCCTTTCTTTTCTCTTGCCAGGTTGGCGCCAATTCGCGATTTGATGGCCATACCTAGGGCGGGGGAACGCCGTGAACCGCACATACAGGATCGCGCTCGACGCCTTCTACGCCTTCAACGATGACGACGGCTGGGCGATCGCGAGCCATATCGCGCTGTCGGCGCTGATGGCGCTGTTTCCATTCCTGATTTTCGTTACCGCGCTGGCCGCGCTGTTCGGCACCAAGGAGCTCGCGGATCAGACCGCGATCCTCTTGCTCGAAAGCTGGCCGAAGGAGGTGGCGGTGCCAATCTCGGCGGCGATCCATGACGTGCTCACGAACTTGCGCACCGATGCGCTCACCTTCGGCGTGCTGTTCGCGATCTATTTCTCGTCGAGCGGGATCGAGAGCCTGCGGATCGGATTGAACCGCGCCTATGGCGTGCGCGAGACGCATCCGTGGTGGTGGACGCGGATCGAATCGATCCTCTACGTTTTCTTGGGGGCGATTTCACTGTTGGCGCTCGCTTTTCTCATCGTTCTCGGGCCGCTGATCTGGGCGACGGCAACGAAATACGCGCCCTGGCTCGTGCCGTTCGCGGGCATCGTGGACCTCACGCGCTACGGTCTCACGGCGCTTGTGCTCGTCGTCGCGCTGATCGTGGCGCACAAGTGGCTGCCGGCGGGACGCCGGAGTTTTGTCGAAATCGCGCCCGGGATTCTGGTGACGCTCGTCCTGTGGATTGCGGCCGGTGCGATGTTCGGATCGTATCTGTCCGAATTCGCCGATACCTACGTCACCTATTATGCCGGACTCGCCTCGGCGATGATCGCGCTCGTGTTTCTCTATGTGACGGCGTCGATTTTCGTCTATGGCGGCGAGTTGAATGCGGAGATCCGTAAGCGGCAGAGGGGATACTGAGCCCTTTACTTCACCAGTTTCGGCAATTGGCCGCGGCATAGCCGTCAGCCGTCAGCCGCCCGACGCCTCGATGACATCATCGAAGGTGCGCAATCCCATGCGCGGCGCGTTGACGAGCACCGCCATGTTGCCGGGCTTGTGCTGGTTCTTCCACATCAGCATGTGGGCATGGGGAATCTGCTGCCACGGCAAGACGTCGCTCATGCAGGGATCGACGCGGCGATCGAGCACGAACTGATTGGCGGACGATGCCTGTTTGAGATGCGCGAAATGCGAGCCCTGAATGCGCTTCTGCCGCATCCATACGTAGCGCGCGTCGAAGGTAAGGTTGAAGCCGGTGGTGCCGGCGCAAAAGACGACCATGCCGCCGCGCTTCGCCACCAAAGTCGAAACCGGGAAAGTCTGCTCGCCCGGATGCTCGAACACGATATCGACGTCGCGCTTGCCGGTGATGTCCCAGATCGCCTTGCCGAAGCGCCGCGCCTCCTTCACCCACTCGTTATATTCGGGGCTGTTCACGTGCGGCAGCGGGCCCCAGCATTTGAAGTCCTTGCGGTTGATCACGCCCTTGGCGCCGAGGCCAAGCACGTAATCGCGCTTGTCGTTGTCGGAGATGATTCCGATCGCGTGCGCGCCCGAAGCCGCCGCGAGTTGCACGCCGAATACGCCAAGGCCGCCCGAGGCGCCCCAAACCAGCACGTAATCGCCCGGCTTCACGATGTGCGGGGCGTGGCCGAACAGCATGCGGTAGGCGGTGGCGAGCGTGAGCGTGTAGCAGGCCGACTCTTCCCAGGTAAGATGCCGCGGGCGCGGCATCAACTGGCGCGATTGCACGCGGCAGAATTGCGCGAACGAGCCGTCGGGCGTCTCGTAGCCCCAGATGCGCTGCGAGGGCGAGAGCATCGGGTCGCCGCCGTTGCACTCCTCGTCGTCGCCGTCGTCCTGATTGCAGTGGACGACGACCTCGTCGCCGACCTTCCAGCGCTTCACCTTGGAGCCGATGGCCCAGACGATGCCGGAGGCATCGGAGCCCGCGACATGAAACGGATTCTTGTGGATATCGAGAGGGGAGATAGGCTGGCCGAGTGCCGCCCACACGCCGTTATAGTTCACGCCCGCCGCCATCACGAGCACGAGCACCTCGTCGTCGCCGACCGGCCAGGTCGGCACCACCTCGATCTGCATCGAGGAGGCGGGCGGGCCGTGACGCTCCTTACGGATCGCCCAGGCGTACATTTTCGGCGGCACATGGCCGAGCGGCGGAATCTCGCCGATTTCGTAGAGATCTTTGGCTCCCGCCGACTTCAAGGCCGTCGCCGTCTGCACCATTGCCGTCAGTCCCGACCGCTCATTCGCGTAACCTTGCAATGCAGCATAGCAAAGCGGATGCACCATAGCGAGCGCGCCGCCGTCGCCTGACGCGGCGGCAGGCGTGCGAACCGCTCGGCGGAATGCCTTGTTTTTCCAGTCGGCAGCAGGGCCGGGCTGCGCTATGCTTCGGCGCTGCGATGGGGATCGCGCCGTTCCTCCGGATCGGCCGATTCGTTGAAGGCTGAACGGTAAATCCAAAGGGAGGGCTACTACATGGATCCTACAGGCATTGTCATTTGGCTCGTGATCGGCGCGATCGCCGGCTGGCTCGCCGGCGTCATCATGAAGGGTTACGGCTTCGGGCTCATCGGCAACATCATCGTCGGTATCATCGGCGCGGTGATCGCGGGCTGGCTCCTGCCGCGTCTCGGAATCTTCATCGGCTCCGGTTTTGTTCCGCAGATCATCAACGCGGTTATCGGCGCGGTGATTTTGCTGATCATCATCGGTTTTGTCAGACGCTGAGGACTTGAATGGCGGAGGCGACCGGAGGCAGGCGGGGATCGAACAAACGCGATGCACCATGGTTGATCCGCACCTATGCGGGCCATTCCACGGCGGCGGAGTCGAACCGGCTCTATCGCGCGAACCTCGCCAAGGGTCAGACAGGCCTCTCGGTCGCCTTCGATCTTCCGACCCAGACCGGCTACGATTCCGACCATCCCTTGGCCAAGGGCGAGGTCGGCAAGGTCGGCGTGCCGATCTCCCATCTCGGCGACATGCGGACGCTGTTCGAAGCAATCCCGCTTGCCGAGATGAACACCTCGATGACGATCAACGCCACGGCCGCTTGGCTGATGGCGCTCTACATCGCGCTCGCCGAGGAACAGGGCGTCGACAAGGAATCGCTCTCCGGCACGACGCAGAACGACATCCTCAAGGAATATCTCTCGCGCGGCACCTACGTGTTCCCGCCGGCGCCCTCGATGCGGCTCGTCAAGGACACGATCCTGTTCGCGACGCGCGAGATTCCGAAATGGAACCCGATTAACGTCTGCTCCTACCACCTGCAGGAAGCGGGCGCGACGCCGCAGCAGGAGCTGGCCTTCGCGCTCGCCAACGCCATCGCGGTGCTCGACGCGGTAAAGGCGTCGGGCGCGGTGAAGGGGCGCGACTTCGAAGAAGTGGTCGGGCGCATCTCGTTCTTCGTGAACGCGGGGCTGCGCTTCGTCACCGAGCTCTGCAAGATGCGCGCCTTCGCGGAGCTGTGGGAAGAGATCACGCGCGAGCGCTACGGCGTAAGCGAGGAGAAGCACCGCCGCTTTCGCTACGGCGTGCAAGTAAACTCGCTCGGCCTCACCGAGCAGCAGCCGGAAAACAATGTCTACCGGATTCTGATCGAGATGCTGGCGGTGACGCTGTCGAAAAACGCGCGCGCCCGCGCGGTGCAACTTCCCGCCTGGAACGAGGCGCTCGGCCTGCCGCGGCCGTGGGACCAGCAATGGTCGATCCGCATGCAGCAGATCGTCGCCCTTGAGACCGATTTGCTCGAATACGGCGACTTGTTCGACGGCTCGGCGGAAATTTCGCGCAAAGTCGGCGAGCTCAAGGCCGAGGCGCGGGACGAACTCGACCAGATCGAGAAGATGGGCGGCGCGGTGAAGGCGGTCGAGTCGGGCTACATGAAGGAGCGACTCGTCGATTCCAACACCAAACGGCTGGAGGCGATCGAGCGCGGCGAGCAGATCGTCGTCGGCGTCAACCGCTTCGTTGACACGGAGCCGTCACCGCTTTCCACCGGCAACGAATCGATCCTCACCGTGCCGCACGGGGTGGAGGAGGGGCAGATCGCGCGGCTCAAAAACTGGCGCGCGGCGCGCGACAAGGTCGCCGTGAAAAAATCGCTCGATGCCTTGAACCGCGCGGCCGCCGACGGCTCGAACATCATGCCGGCCTCGATCGCCTGCGCCAAGGCGGGCGTCACCACCGGCGAGTGGGGCGCGGCGTTGCGCAAGGTGTTCGGCGAATACCGCGCGCCGACCGGGGTCGGGCGTGCCGCGCGCAACGACGCCACCGGCCTCGACGAGGTGCGCGCCGCGGTCGACGCCGCCTCGCGCCGGCTCGGCAAGCGGCTGAAGTTCCTGGTCGGCAAGCCCGGCCTCGACGGCCATTCGAACGGCGCCGAGCAGATCGCCGTGCGCGCGCGCGACGCCGGCATGGAGGTGGTTTATCAGGGCATCCGGCTGACGCCGGCCGAGATCGTCGAGGCCGCGCAGAAGGAAAAGGTTCACATGGTGGGGCTGTCGATTCTCTCCGGCAGTCATGTGCCCTTGGTGCGCGAAGTGATGGAGAAACTGCGCAGCGAGGGGCTCAACGTGCCGGTGGTGGTCGGCGGCATCATTCCGCCCGAGGACGAGTTATTGCTGAAAAAGTCCGGCGTCGCCGCCGTGTTCACGCCGAAGGATTACGAAGTGAACCGCATCCTCACCGACCTGGTGAAGATCGTGGAGCAAGCGGCCGGCAAGAACGCGGCATAACGCACCGCGCTCTCGGTGCTTTCGATCTCGTTCAGGCTGTGGGTGCCCGGTATCGGGCCGCATTAGGGCCGCGAACTATTTCGAAACGTCCAACGACCATGTTTCCTTGGCCGATGACAGCGCGATGAGCGTTTCGGTGCGCTCGACGCCTTTCACCGCCTTGACGGTGTTCGCCAGAAACGATTCGAGCTCGCCGGTGTTCTTGATCCTTATCTTCAACAAATAGTTCCAGGCGCCGGTAACGTGATGGCATTCGAGCACGGTGGCCGAAGCGCGAATCTTTTTTAGGAAATTCGGCTCGGTCTTCGGATCGCTCCAGCCGACAAGCATAAAGGCGAGAAGATCGAGCCCGAGTGCCTCGGGCGCAAGCCGGGCATGAAAACCTTTGATAATCCCTCGGCGAATGAGCTGCTTGATACGGTCGTTGACGGTCGAGGGGGCGATGCCGACCTCGGCGCTGAGTTTCGTGAGCGGCAGGCGGTCGTCGGCCTGCAAGAGGGCGAGCAGCTTGCGGTTGATCTCGTCGAGCTGGTCCATATCCGGGCCGTGATTCGGGGCGGCGAGCTGATCGCGGACGCGTTCTGCTTCGCAGGGCGGCACCATAGAGCTATGCCTGCTGCCGCGGCTACTTGCCTTGAAAGCGGTCACGAAAGCCTCGCCACCGGTTATTTCCGGTCTATTCTGTTGTAAAAACGGCACATGCCTGGCCTAGCCGTATAATATACGGAAATATAGCTTGAAAGCCGAATAATATTCGATCATCGTCATCCCGGATTAGGGGCTATTCGATGCTTTATCACCAGCTTCGTGGGCTTTTTGTCGTGGCGCTGACGCTTGCTCCGATTTTTGCCGCCGAAGCGGCATCTCCCTTCGATTGGACCGGTTTTTATTTAGGCGCCAATGCCGGTTACGGCCTCGGGCGAAATCCGGCCGCGCTTGATGGCCTTCCCGGTTTCGCAATTGGCCAGCGAATTTATCTTCAGCCGCACGGATCGTTGGGCGGTCTGCAGACCGGCTACAATTGGCAGAACGGGAATTGGGTTTTCGGCACGGAAGCCGATTTCCAATGGACGGATCAAGACACGCGAATTTGCATTGGGGTGTGCGGACCCCTTTTCCGTATCCCGATCGAGCAGAGATTGCCGTGGTTCGCCACCGTAAGAGGCCGTATCGGTTATGCGAGCGGGCCATTGTTATTCTACTACACGGGCGGCGTAGCCTTCGGCGAAGAAAAAACGAGAATCAATGAGACGAATGTGAATCAAGCCGGCGATTTCCGATTCGATCAATCGAAGACCGGGTGGACAATCGGCAGTGGAGTCGAGGCGGCTATCGGCGGCCATTGGACCGCAAAAATCGAATATCTCTATGTCGATTTTGGCCGAGTGTCCGGCGGTTATATTTTTGATGGCACCGCCCATACCTATCATAACGATATTCACGATCATATTTTCAGGGCGGGGCTAAACTATCACTTTGGTCCGGCCACCTCCGCTCAAGCGCTCATGCCCGCGCCCATGCTCGAATGGGCGGGTCTCTATCTCGGGGTCAATTTTGGACATGCCGTCGCTCGCGACGCCATCTCGTTGGGCAATGCCATCACCGGTCCCGAGACGCTCGATCTCGCGCCCGCAGGCTGGCTAGGCGGAATTCAGGGCGGCTATAACTGGCGGAACGGAAATTGGATCACCGGCATCGAAACCGATTTACAATTCGGCGCGCAATCCGATTCCAGGACGTGCATATTTGCCTGCATCAGCAATCAATATGCGAAATTCGATCAAAGCTTGCCCTGGTTCGGCACGGCGCGGGCTCGGGCAGGCTACGCATTTGGACCATCACTAATCTATGCGACCGGCGGCCTGGCGTATGGCGAGATCCGGACGAAGGTAGAGGATTTTCTCACCGGCACGCTGGGCAACTATACATTCAGCCATACCAAAGTCGGCTGGACGGCCGGCGGCGGCTTTGAAACCGCGGCGCCGTTCTGGAAAAACTGGACGATCAAAACGGAATATTTATTTGTCGATCTCGGTGGCGTCACCGACACATTTACGAAGGCGGACTTTGCCGGTACGCGAGTGCTGAAAACAGAAGCGCATAACCATGTCTTCAGAACCGGCCTGAATTATAAGTTCGGTAGCCAGTGACTGCGATCCTCGCGCGGAAGTTTTTTGTTCTGCGGCCGATGTACTAAAGCCCGATTTTGTGCCGCACGTCGGCGGCGCTCGCGCCTTGCGCGCGCAGGTCGCGCAGCGTCGTCGAGGGGTCGCGCTTGGCGAGCTTGTTGCCGTCGGCGTCGAGGATCAGCCGGTGATGGTGATAGACGGGTGCCTCGAGCCCGAGAATTTCTTGCAGCAGCCGGTGGATCGAAGTCGCCTCGTAGAGATCGAGGCCGCGCACGACGTCGGTCACGCCCTGCAGCGCGTCGTCGAGCACGACGGCGAGGTGATAGCTCGCGGGCATTTCCTTGCGGCCGAGAATCACGTCGCCCCAGCGTGCGGGCTCGGCCGGATTTTCGCCGCAGATCCCCCCATATTTCTCGATCCAGCGCAGTGGTATCCTGGTACGGGCGAGCGCGGCGCTTAAATCGAGGCGCCACGCATAGGGCTCGCCGCTCTCGATCCTTCGCCGGCGCTCGGCCGCGGATAATTCGCGGGCGTCGCCGGGATAAAGCGGCGCGCCGTCGGGATCGTGCGGCCAGTCCGCGCCGCGGGCGGCGGCGAGGCGGGCGATCTCGGCGCGGCTTTCGAAGGCGGGATAGACGAGGCGCGCGCGTTCGAGCTTTTCAAGCGCGACCCGATACTCGCCGAAATGCTCGGATTGCCGCCGTACCGGCCTCTCATATTCGATGCCGAGCCATTGCAGATCTTTGTAGATCGCGGTCTCGTATTCCGGCCGACAGCGCGCCGCGTCGATGTCCTCGATGCGCAGAAGAAGCCGCCCGCCGGCGGCGCGCGCCAGGTCGTGATTGAGCAGCGCCGACAACGCGTGGCCGAGATGCAGATAGCCATTGGGCGAAGGCGCGAAGCGGAAGACGGGTGCGGTCATTGCCAATTCATACGTCATGCCCGGGCCGGCGCGCAGCGCCGAGTCCCGGGTATCCACGTCTTCTGATAAGCGCAAAGGCGTGGATGGCCGGGCAGGCAAGTTTGCGCAGCCTGCCTAAAGTTGGCTGCGAGCCCGGCCATGACGATAAATCGGGTTATACTTTTTTCCGCTAATGAAGCTGGTGTCTTCCATGTCCTCCCGCATCGAAACCGAAGCCGATCTCGAAGCCGGCCTCGCCCGGCTGGTCGAACTCGATCCGCGTCTGCAAGACGTGTTCGCCGTCGCCGGCCGGCCGCCCTTGCGCAAGCGCGCGGGCGGCTTTCACGGCCTCGCGCGCATCGTCGTCTCGCAGCAGCTTTCGACCGCGAGCGCGGCGGCGATCTGGGCCCGGGTCGAGGCCGCCTTCGACCCGTTCCATCACGACACGGTGCTCGCCGCGCGCACGCCGAAATTCCAGCGCGCCGGATTGTCGCGGCCGAAAATCAACACCTTCCGCACCGTCGCCCGCGCGGTGCGCGACCGGCATCTCGATCTCGATGCGCTGCACGACATGCCGGCCGATGAAGCGCATGCGGCGCTCACGACGGTGAAGGGCATCGGGCCGTGGACCGCCGACATTTATCTCCTGTTCTGCATCGGCCACGCCGACGCCTGGCCCGCCGGCGATCTCGCCTTGCAGGAAGCGATCCGGCTTGCCTTCAAACTGCGCAAGCGCCCCGACGCCAAGCGCATGCAAAAGCTCGCCGAGAACTGGCGGCCGCTGCGCGGGGTCGCGGCGTATCTGTTCTGGGCCTATTACCGCGCGGTCAAGCGGCGCGACGCGGTGCCGGTCGGGCCCGCGGGCGCGGAAGCGAAGGTCGCTTGAGCGTCACGTTTTCTTACTTTTCGATTGGATCGAAGTTCGGATAGAAGATCGATCCGATCGAACTCCCTTCCTGCACGCGCTTTTCCTTATTGGAGACCCAAATGGCCGCTTCCCTCGACGGGCCGCGCATTCCGCCGCGCGGCGGAATGCCGGCGCGGCAGCTCGTCGTCTTTCTCCACGGCTACGGCGC
>WNEY01007805.1_pt1 | contig 10864 bp, 8 predicted proteins | sample 5400531 | NCBI WGS metagenome assembly WNEY01 (sample SAMN13153338, study PRJNA577476) | soil metagenome | isolation source: 200 cm saprolite under Douglas fir tree site 1 | place: USA:California | collected 2015-04-18
GCGACCTTCTATTACTGGAGCGATCAAGAACATCGGGGCACACTGGGCTCTACGCCATTTCAATTCTGGATTGGCAGTGAGGTCACTTCGCGTCTGACCTCCGGTCTTGGTCCAATCCAGGTCAAAGGGTTTGCGATCTACAATCGGGGTGAGGGCTTTTTTGGCCGGCGCACGGGTAAGAACCACGGGGTGAATGTAAGTCTGGCTGGAGACCTGCCGTTGAATTTTGGTACTGTGGGCTTGCAGGTGCAGTACATTACGGGCGAAAAAGGCAGTAAGGAACAGATGGAAGGCGGCTCCAAGAACGGCAAGAATATTGGCGCCTGGGTGAGCTACTTCAATCGCATGTATGATGGGCCTGAAATCATCTCCCTCGGGCCAATTATTGACGTTGGGGACGGTTTTAGCAGTAAGTGGGGCACGGGCAACGGTTTTTATAATGGCGATTACAATGGCCGTCTCCTCCTCATTGCCCGGAGTGCCTTCCCCGTGTTGCCGAGCGTGAGCCTCCATCTGGTTGGGGCCTATGACCGGGCGGCTGCCAGTAATGTCAATGGCAACAATAGCCGTGGAGCGGAGTTCGATCTGTGGGCGCAATGGAACATCCTGCCGAAACTGTGGTTCCGCTTTGGTGGGGCCTACTATCTCACTGGCAATTGGTGGAAGAATAATTCCGATGCGTCCTTTGACGGCCGTCGGCCTGGCGTCCCCCATCCCGACAACATCTGGCAATTTGGCACACGGTTGCAATATGATTTCGGGTAAGCTCCTGCTGCCATGGGTCATGGGTATGCTCGTTGGTCTAGGATATCTCGCCTGCGGCGTGGTTCCCAGTACCAGTCCGGGGCGCCCGCTCCCGGCCGCCGGACACCGTTATGGCCCAACGGCTCCAGGGGGTTACTATGTACGGGTGGAGCCCCGGGCGCTGACTACGTCCGCGAACCAGAACCCGCCGATCACGGTGGCAGTCGAAACTGCTGCTGGGCAACCGGTCGATGATGTGCTCGTCACCTTTACCCCTTCAGAGGGCACGCTGACCACTGGCAGCAGTCGCACCCGTGGGGGCACTGTGGTCGGGACATTTACCGCTGCGCCAGGCAGCGATAGCCCTCGTACAGCGTCTCTAGTTGCCGCCGTTGAGGATGTGGAAGTTACGGTCTTTATCGATATTGTGCCGGTGGTTTTTGGACGCTAGCGGCACTGCTTTGAGCCAGGTAGCATGCAACGTCTTCTGCTCGGCGTGTATAGTATCCTTGTGACGCTCTGCTGTCTGGCCTCGCCTGCGGCCGGACAACTTGAGCGTATCCTGCTGGTGGGCGGTAACTACCGCATCCAAACCACCTTTAATAACATGCAGGATGGCTTTTTTGGTGCCCCTCCTACGACTGGTGCCAACGAAGCGGAGACCTTCCTGGACACGCGTCTGCGGTTGTATTTTGACTTCCGCCCCAGTCCCTTCGTTCTGATCAACTATAAGATGGAAATTGGGGATATTACCTTTGGGGCGGCCAATCCTCCGATCTCGGATTCGGAGGGCCGGCGGCTTCCCAATGTCGGACGAGGGTCGGGTGGGGCGCCCGGCTCGGATGGGGTCAATGTTGAAACGAAAAACGCGTACATCGATCTCCAGGTGCCATGGGTCCCCGGTCTCTCCTTCCGGGGTGGTATTATCGGCTGGGGGGATCAGTTCGATTGGACCATTTTGGCGACTGATTTTACCGGTTTCCAAGTCACCTACCAGCGTCAGGCATTATGGACGCAATTTACCTTCTTAAAATTCCTCGAGGGGAGCATCCGCAGCAGTTCCGACGACTCGAACTGGTATGCCCTCGATACCCGCCTGGGTCTCTCCTCCAAGACCTCCTTGACCGGCAGTGTGTATTTCTGGCGCGATAACGTCGATGACAACCCGCTCACGGGTCGTGATGCCTACCAGCTCTATGCCGGCCTGAAGTTGAACACGGTACTGTTTGACAAGGGCCTGCTCGAAGTTTCCGGCGTGTACGATATGGGGCAGGAATTCCTCGGGCAGACAGTGCGGGTTGGCCCTGGAGATATTACACGGCGCGGTCTGACTGGCTCGAAGAACCATGGTTTCATGGCCAATGTGCACTTCGACTATCCCTTGGGCAAACACTGGGCGGGCACTACGCTGCAATATATCTCCGGGGCGCGGGGCAGTCGTGCAGCGTTGGATGGCAGTGGCAAGGATATTGACGCTTTCCTGAGTTTGTTTAACTCCCAGTATAGTGGTTTTGGCCTCTCCCGCTATACCGAAGGCGGTGGTCTACAGCTCATGACGCTCGGTCAGATAAACGATTCCACGGCCGGCCTCAACAATGTCTCGGTATCACCCTACTTTGGGGGTGGCTATAACGGCCGTATCCTGGCGGTCGCACGCGGCAAATTCTATGCCACTCCTGTGCTATCCGTGTACGCCACAGGGGGTTGGGATCTCGCTGCCCAGCCGAATGCCAATGGCGACAGAAATCGTGGGATCGAGTTGTCCTCCTATCTCCATTGGGACATTTTCCCGAAGCTCTGGTTGCGCGTCGGTGGGGCCTTTATGCTGACGGGGAATTGGTGGAAGAACAACCCTGATGTCTCACTCCAGGGCTTCCCCAAACCGTTGAGTTTGCGGAGCGGCAAGACGGAGGACAACATCTTCCAGCTGATGCTGCGTCTGCAATACAACTTTGGTTAAATACCGTGCGCAGTAAATACGCAGCGGGTTGTAAATCTCTACTCACACAAGACACATGGTGACCCACCCCGCCAAACTGGCGGGGTAATTGCCGTGCGCAGCACTAAATTGTCATCGTCACATCGCTCGGCATGTGGTAGGATGATGTCACTTCATAGGCACATGACGAGACATGAGGAGCCGCGTCCTCTCCAGACGGTGAAGGTGGCATGTTACGTTCAGAAATCCCGCGCGGGACACGCGTGTTACTGCCAGTCATGGCAGCGAAAAAGCGGCGTCTGGAAGAACTCCTGCTGACGGTCTTCTTGCGTTGGGGCTTCCAGGAAGTCGTCCTTCCCACCTTCGAGTATATGGATGTACTCACCTTAGGGTTGGGGGAAGCCTACAAGGAGCGTATGTTCAAGCTGGAAGAACGCCGCACGGGGCGTATGCTGTCCCTGCGCCCCGATATTACCACCCAGATCGCCAAACTCTCCGCCACGCTGCTCAAAGACCAACCACGACCGCTGCGCTTCTGTTATCTGGCCAATATTTTTCGGCACAACGATTCACAAACGCGCAACCTCCAGGAGCTGTACCAAGCAGGGGTCGAACTGATTGGGCTGGAATCGCCGGAGGCGGATGCCGAAATGATTGCCATCGCCGTGGAGTGTATGCAGGAAGTCGGTCTGCACGATTTTCGCCTGGCGGTCAGCCAACTCGAGTTCTTCCGTAGTATTCTCGCGGAAGCTGGACTGAGCGATACGGAGCGTGAGCAGGTCCAGGCAGCGCTGCAGAAGAAGGACACCTCCACCCTGGAAACGCTGGTAGCCCAGTGTCCCATCACTGATCACTATCGTCACGTGCTCCTGCACATTCCTTCGTTGTTCGGGAAAACGGAAGTATTGCATCAGGCGGCCAATCTCAGTCAGAGCCGGGCAGCCCAGGCAGCGCTGGCCAATCTCGCCCAGGTCTACGATATGCTCAAAACCTATGGTCTGGAAGATCGCGTGCTGATCGATCTCAGTGATATCCGTGGGCTCCATTACTACACGGGCATTACCTTCGAGGGCTTCACCTCTAACCTGGGCTATCGTGTCTGCAGCGGCGGACGGTACGATCACCTCCTGGGCTGTTATGGCCCTGATGATGCCTCGACAGGGTTCGCCATTGACCTGGAGGCCTTGCTCGAAGCCCTGGAGCATGCGAATCCTTTGCCGGCACGCAGTGGGGCTGACTGTTTGCTGATGGACTTTCGTAAGGACAAACGCGAAGCCTTACGCATCAGCCGTGAATTGCGCCGGCGTGGGCACCGGGTGGCGCGGGATATCATCACCCGTGACTTGCAGGGGTCGCTCGACTACGCCAAGCGCACCGGCATGCGCTATGGCCTGTTGATGGGCCTGGCGCCGCTGACCGACGAGGAGGCTATCCTGCATGACATTGTCGCGGGCACTGCCGAGCGCCTCGCGCTTGCTGACGTAGTGGACTATGTGGATGCGGTGCTTACGCGGGGACAACAGGGCACCAAGACACAATCGCCCAATAGTGACGGCACAGACGAGGTGAGGGAGCACAACGCCTAAGGCGTTGCTGGCTGGCGGATGCCGGCGAGCATGAAGGGAGACGATATTATGGCCGTGGTGGCCGTTGTGGGCCTGCAATGGGGCGATGAAGGCAAAGGCAAGATCATTGACCTGCTCACGCCACGGGTGCACATGGTGATTCGCTGTCAGGGTGGCGCCAATGCTGGTCACACAGTCGTCGTTGGTGAAGAGAAATATGTCTTCCACCAGATCCCGTCCGGTGTGCTGCACCCAGGCACGCGTTGTGTGATCGGTGCTGGGGTCGTCCTGGATCCGGGGGCTCTCGTCGAGGAGATCGAGCACCTGCAAGCCCGGGGTATTGACTTGCAGGATCGTTTGTTTATCAGTCCCAAAGCCCACGTGACGTTGCCATATCACCGCCTGCTGGATGAGGGACGGGAGGCACGGCGTGGCGCCAACAAGATTGGTACCACAGGTCGGGGCATTGGTCCTACCTATACCGACAAAGCGGCACGCTGTGGCCTGCGCATGCAGGACCTCATCCAGCCGCAGCAGTTTCGCGCTGCCGTGCAAGCCAACCTGGAGGAGAACAATTTTCTTCTGGAGCATTTTTTTCATCTTCCCACGGTTGACCTGGAAGCGGTGTGTCAGGAGTACACCCGTTACGGCGAGTTTCTACGTCCCTTTATCCAGGATACAGACAGTATGGTGCGTGAGGCTGTGCTGCGCGGAGACCATATCCTGCTCGAAGGTGCCCAAGCTGCGCTCCTCGACCTTGATCATGGCACGTATCCCTATGTCACGTCGTCCAATACGAACACCAGTGGCCTGTGCGCCGGTGCCGGGATCCCTCCCTCACACGTGACCCACGTGCTGGGGGTCGCCAAAGCCTATGCCACGCGCGTTGGCATGGGGCCTTTCCCGACTGAATTACACGATGCCACCGGGTGTCTGATGCAGGAACGTGGCCAGGAATTTGGTGCCACGACTGGACGGGCCCGCCGCTGCGGTTGGTTCGATGCCATCAGCCTGCGCTACAGCCTCTGGCATAATGGGGTCACCAGCCTGGCCCTGACCAAGCTCGATGTCCTCGATCCCTTGCCACGCCTGGCCCTGTGCACCGGGTATCGCTATAAAGGTGATATCCTGCGTGAGATGCCGAGTGACGCGGCTGTGTTGCAGCAGGTGGAGCCATGCTACGAGGAAGTGCCTGGATGGCAACAGAGTACCTTTGGCCTCACGGAGTACAAGGATTTCCCCGATGCTGCCAAGCGCTATATGGATCGTATAGCCCAGGCGGTGGGCTGTGAAGTCTCGATCATTTCGACTGGCTATGGCCGCGCACACGTCGTCCTGCAGGGCACGATTTTCTAGTGCTGCGCACGGCTACTGCGTAGGGCTCATTACCCCCGCCAGTATGGCGGGGCCAATTGCGGTACGCAGTACCTAGTTTGGCGGGGCAGGTCACAGAAGGACACAAAGACTCCAAGATAGGGAGAGAGGCGGGCATGGATTTCGAACTCACCGAGCCGGAACAGCGCTTTCGAGACCACCTGCGCCAGTGGTTGCAGGAGAACCTGCCGCCAGGCTGGGGCACAACGGTCTTTGAGCCGGTGGACCTGCACGCCAAGGTCGTGTTTCTGAAAGACTGGTCACGGAAACTGTACGCCGCCGGTTATGCCGGTCTCTCCTGGCCCAAGGAATACGGCGGGGCTGGTGCCACGCTCATGGAGCAGGTCATTTTTAACGAAGAAGTGGCCCGCTTTAAGGCCCCAACGCCCTACAATGGCATTGCGCTGGGGATGGTCGGTCCCACCTTGATCGAAGTGGGCACAGAAGCCCAGAAGCAACGCTACCTGGCGAAGATGCTGACGTGCGAGGAGATCTGGTGTCAGGGGTATTCGGAACCTGGTTCCGGGTCTGACCTGGCCTCGTTACAGACGCGTGCCGTCCAGGATGGAGACGAGTTCGTAATCAACGGGCAGAAAGTGTGGACGAGTTATGCGCACGATGCCGCGTTTTGCTTTTTGCTGGCCCGTACCGATACGAGCGTGCCAAAGCACAAAGGGCTCTCCTGTTTTATCGTCGATATGCACAGCCCTGGGATTACCATTCGACCGCTCAAACAGATCACCGGCGAGTCGGAATTCAATGAGGTGTTTTTCGACAACGTGCATGTGCCCCGTGCGCATCTGGTCGGCGAGTTGCACAACGGCTGGATGGTGGGCATTGGCCTGCTCATGCACGAACGCGCCACCACCTCGATTTTGGGGCAGGCGAACGTGCAGGTGATGATGCAGGAACTGATCGCTCTCGCCCGCCAGCGGGGGCGACACCAGGAACCGGTGATCCGGCAGCGTCTGGCGCAGCTCTATACCGAGAGCGAGGCCATGAAATACTATGGCTATCGCTGTCTCACCAAGCGGCTACGTGGTTTGCCGCCTGGGCCGGAAGGCTCAGCGCATCGCCTGGCACTGACGCGTATCGTGCAGCGCCTGCAGGAGTTGGCGATGGAGCTCGAGGGTCCCTACGCCCAGCTGCTGCACGGTTCGCCCTGGGCGGTACAGGACGGGGCCTGGCAATTTAGCTTTCTGCGCTCCCGCTCTGCCACCATCGCCGGTGGCACAGCCGAGATTCAGCTCAATATCATTGGCGAACGCGTGCTGGGCCTCCCCAGGGGATAGTGCGGCTGCTGTGTGTTCCTGCACTTACCGCTCTGGCGCTGGCTTCGGGCGTGACACCTTGATGCCGGCATCCTCCGAAGCCTGGCGACGCTGGCGCTTCAGGTAGCCCTGGAGTGATTGCTGCAGCACGGGATCGTCCTGCAAAAGCTCGGCCATGGGTTTCAGGGCCAGCGCCTGATCAAACTTCTCCACGGCCTCCTGGTGTTTCCCCATACGCGCCAACGCCGCCCCCCACTGATAGTAGGCTTCCGCGTTCGCCGGATCGCGTGCGAGGACGTTCTGGCATTGCACAATGGCCTCTGCCGGTTTGCCGCTGGCGGACAGGGCTGCGGCCCAGTTGAGACGCGCTTTCAAGTGTTCTGGATCAGCGGCCACCACACGGGCGAATTGCGCTGCGGCATCGTCGTAACGCTGTTCCTTAAAAGCCACTCTGCCAGCTTGATAGGTCTGCTCCAGTGCCTGGGTCTGCGGTGCAAGTGACACCTGCACTGGTGGCTTGCTGCTACACGAGACCAGCAGCACCAGCGCGTACACGAGCCATACGAGCCCTATCCCTCGCCAGGCGGTTCCCATCATGTTTCCCCTCTCCTACACGTACTGTAAGGTACTGAACGATGCGCGCAAGGCCTGCACGGCATCTTTGACCACTTTGCCCTTGATAGCATCAGCGAGCAGCCCAGCGAGACGCTGTATATCACCCTCACGCATGCCATAGCGGGTCATTTCCTGCGCGCCGATGCGCAAACCAGATGGGTTGCGCGGCTCGGTATCGAGCGGCAGCAGGTTGTAGTTGACGATAATATCGTTCGCCTCCAGGCGTTGTGCCACCGTGACCCCACCCCCATAGGCCGCTACATTGACCGCGATCTGATGACTCGCCGTATAGCCAAAATCGCGTGCTTCCACACAGATACCCTCATCATCCAGCGCTCGTCCCAGCGCTTGCGCGTTGCGTACGACCTGCGCGGCATAGGCGGTGGCGTGCTGGCGCATCTCCCGGAGGGCCACCAGGAGCGCCGGCAGAGTGTGCAGGTGGTGATTGCTGGACGAGCCAGGGAACACCCCACGGTCAGCTGATGGCCAGTACTTGCGCTCATTGTCCGCATCCAGATCAGCCACAATGACCCCGCGCTGTGGACCAGGGAAGGTTTTGTGCGTACTGGCCGTCACCCACGTGGCCCCTTCGCGCCAGGGGTCTTGAAACTGGCCACCGACAATCAGCCCAAAGACATGCGCCCCATCATACAGGATAGGAATCCCCCGGTCGCGACACACGGTGGCGAGCTCCCGTACCGGCTCAGGAAATAAGAACAGACTCTTCCCCAGCACAATCATGCGCGGCGTCACCTGGTCGATGAGCTGGAGGCTCTTCTGGACGTCCAGGTGATACAGATCCTCGGCCAGCGGGAAGTAGTGCAACGGGATAGGCTTTGGCGCGTCGAGATTGAGTGACAGCCCACGGGTCTGGATGCGGCGGCCGAACACCCCAATGGTATTGTGACTGATGTGCCCGCCGGCGGGCGTCGAGTTCACAATCACCGCATCCCCACCCCGCAAATACCCCAGGGCAATGGTGGCGACAGCGGGTCAGCGCTAAAAGCTCCTCACGGGCCATGGTCTCGATCTGGTCGATGTAGCGCGTGCCCTGATAATAGCGCCGCACCTCATCACCCCTATTGGGATGCCCCTCAGCATAGCGCGCCATAAAGTCCGAATTTTGGATGGCACGCACCGCCGGGCTCTGGGGATTCTCGCTGGCAATGAGATTAATCGTCTGCCGCTCACGCCATTGGTTCTGGGCGTCGACAATCTGGAGTACATCGGCGATATCCACCGGCATGGGATTGCCCTCCTTGGTGTCTTGCGTGCTCTACGGGTGGGATATCACCCCACCTTCGACCAGACCCGCCTCCGGTCACCACAGCCACTTTGCCGGCCAGCGAGAGTCGTTCGAGTCCCCCAGTCTCTCCTTCCCCGCACCGTCCTATACGCCGTATGCGTCCCCTGTTCTATCTAGCAGGGCCGGGTAAACGTTTGTTATACTACCGCATCTTGCACGCCAGGTCTGCTGGAATTTTGTGCCGCTGATACATATTGGAGCACGGGAAGGAGACGTAGGCATGCTGGAGTTTAACCGCATCTTGCTGGCCACCGACTTTTCCGCTGCCGCCACCGCGGCGCTGCAGTACGCCGCCGTGCTGGCGCGCCTGTCACACGCCACGCTCCAGATATTGCACGTGATTGATACGCGTGTGGCAGCCTTCTCGCACTGGACGGATGTGTTTCGCTCTACCGAAGTGTTGGCGGCCCAGGAAACGCAGGAGACGGCAGCGCTCCAGAAGCTCCTGGCCCACCCGGCATTGACAGCACTTACTGTTGAGCGGCTCGTGCGCCATGGGCACCCGGCTGATAACATCATTGATGTGACGGCCAACGTGGATCTCGTGGTCATGGGCACGCAGGGCACGACCACCGCTGCGGGCAGAGCCGCAGGCAAAGTGGCACGGCAGGTCGCGCACGGCAGTCTTGCCCCCGTCCTGCTGGTGCCAGCGGCGTACCGCGATGCTGAGATAACCGCCACGCCGCCGCCGTCGCTCCCCATACAGCGTATCCTGTTGGCCATGCACGTCGTCCAATATGCCCCGCAGGCTGTCACCCTGAGCCGTGCGTTCGCTCTGGCATGCAATGCTACCCTCTCTGTCCTCCAGGTGCTCGAACCTGACAAGCTGCGTTCGTATCCCCTCGATGCTGGGGCAGGACTGTCTCACAACCTGCCGGGTATGCAGGCGCTCATGCAGCAGCGCCTGGAAGATATTGTGCCCGATGCGCCTACAGGGCCAGCGGTCGAGCGTCTGGTGGTCATCGGCACATCGTCCGAGGTCATCCTGCAGCAGACCAACGAACGCCATGTGGATCTCGTGATCATGAGTGTACACGCCTATGGGGGGCTGCAAAAGTTTTTTACGCCCTCTACGGTCGATGCCGTCTTAGAACAGACGCCATGCCCCCTGCTGGCGGTTCCCTTCCCACCTGCATGGTAGCGCCTACGCCGAGTCCTGTTGCGTTATTTTGACAATATCCAGCTTGGCAATCTGCGCGGTGAGCACGTCGTGGCTGTAAATCAGCACGGTATGGGGACGTGAGGTGTCCACCCGCGTAATATCTTTGTACGTGCGCTGCTCGCCATTACGCAAGTGAAATGTCACGGTCTTCACTGCTGCCATACGCTTCCTTCCTCCATCTCCCGCTTGGCGCTGCTCCAGTTTTAGGCTAAGGTAAGATACCTGTATGCAGAGCACTTCTGCAAACGCATCAAATCATACACCGAGGGGTAACACCATGGACGTTTCCACCGTGCAAGCTCTCACCTTCGACGTCTTCGGTACTGTGGTAGACTGGCGGGGGAGCCTCATTCGTCAGGGCCTGGCGTTTGGTGCAGCACGCGGGCTCAGTGTGGATTGGGCGCATTTTGCGGATGACTGGCGCGGTGGGTATGGACCGTCTATGGACCGGGTACGCCGTGGCGAATTGCCGTGGACGAATATTGACACACTGCACCGCATGGTCCTCGACCAATTGCTGGAAAAATATCATATTACCGGCTTGAGCGAGGCCGACAAGGAGCACCTCAATCGCGTCTGGCACCGACTCACGCCATGGCCGGACGCCGTGGCTGGTCTCACCCGCCTACGTGTGCGTTACGTGTTGGCAACGCTGTCGAATGGCAATGTGGCACTGCTCACCAATATGGCGAAGTACGCTGGCCTGCCCTGGGATTGTATTCTCTCGGCTGAGTTGATGAAACATTATAAGCCAGACCCCGAAGTGTACCAGACGGCAGCCAGTCTGCTGGGCCTCCGTCCAGAGCAGGTGATGATGGTCGCAGCGCATAAGGGCGACCTGCGAGCCGCACAGGCCGTCGGCCTGCAGACGGCGTTTGTGCCGCGCCC
>WNEY01004264.1_pt1 | contig 10862 bp, 9 predicted proteins | sample 5400531 | NCBI WGS metagenome assembly WNEY01 (sample SAMN13153338, study PRJNA577476) | soil metagenome | isolation source: 200 cm saprolite under Douglas fir tree site 1 | place: USA:California | collected 2015-04-18
ACGATCACGTTTCGCAGCACGCGGTCGCTGACGTCCAGCACGCGTCGCCAAGTGACGCTGTCGCGGTCCACGAGCGTCTCGTGGTGGTGGATCTGGTTGTCGATCATGGCCGCGAGCAGGTTGTGCGCGGCGGTGATCGCGTGCATGTCGCCGGTGAGGTGCAGGTTCAGCCGTTCCATCGGCACGACCTGGCTGTAGCCGCCGCCCGCGGCGCCGCCTTTGATACCGAACGTCGGGCCCATCGACGGCTGGCGGATCGCGACGATCGCCGGGCGGCCGATGTGCGACAGCGCCTGGCCGAGACCGACCGTCGTCGTGGTCTTGCCCTCGCCTAGCGGCGTGGGCGTGATCGCCGAGACCACCACGTACTTGGCCTCGGGCCGGCCGGCGAGCTCTTCGATCGCCTCGAGCTTGATCTTTGCCACGTCGTGCCCGTACGGCTCGAGCAGGTGCGCCCCGATGCCCATCCTCGCGGCGATCTCGGGCATCGGCAGCAGCTTCGCCCGGCGGGCGATCTCCAGGTCGCTCGGAAACGTCACCGCCACACCACTCCCTCCTAACGCGCTAACGCAATCTCGCCAGCATCTGCTGCCGCCACTGCTCGGTCGGCTCGATCTCGTTGAACGTGAACACGTGGATGCCGGCCACCTTCATCTCCGGCCGGGCCAGCTCAGGCATCAGACCCGTAGCGAAGCGCTCAGGAGCGTAACCGCCCGGCTGGATCATGCGCATGAGCCAGTTCGTGTGGCCGCGCAGGAATCGCGCCGAGTCGGCGATCCCGATGCGCGTCGACACGCGCAGCAGCTTCGCCGGGTCCGCGACACCGGCCATGCCGATGAAGATCGGCAGCGGTACCCGGCGCTTGCGCACGCGCGCGACCCACGTCTTCACAACGCGTACGTCGAAGCAGAGGTTGCTGACGATGTAGGTCGCCAGGCGGCGCTTGTCCCACATCGCCTGGATCGTGAGGTCGTCGTCGATGAAGCCGTGGCGTTCCGGATAACCGGTCACGCCAATCGCTTTCATCGCCGGCGCATGGCTCGCGATCGCATCGAGCAGCGAAACCGAGTCGGGAAACGCGCCGGCGGGCTCCTGCGAGTCGCCGGCCACCACGAAGACCCGCCCGCCGATGGCGTCGAGCCTCTTTAGGATCTCCTTGAGGTGCGATTCGTCGCGCACCAGCCGCGCGGCCAGGTGGGGAACGACTTCATAGCCCCTGGACGAAAGCTTTTCCGCGAGCGCTAGCGTCGCCTCGATGCCGCGCCGGGGCGACGACGTGACCGTGATCGTGACCTCGGTCGGGACGTTGCGCGCTACCAGCTCCCCGGCCTCTTCGGTGGGCAGGACCTCATAGCGAGGGTGGGACAGAAACCGCGTCAGTGCCTCTCTGGAGGCGGAGTCGAGCCGCAGGCGGGACGGCTTGGCGGGCGGGCCGGCGATCATACCCTCTGCTGTCGCACTATACGCCCCTGTCGCGCACAGCGCAACACTACCCCCTAGCGCAGCGGGAACGGGGCGGGCAGGGTGAGGATCACGTTGCGGTCGGCCGAGGTTCCGGCCCGGGTGGTCAGGGTCCCCGCGATCGGGTCGTTGAACGCCAGCTGCCGGTGCAGGCCCGCCATTTCTGACGGCGTGAGCGCCGGCCCCGGATCCGCTGGGCCGTCGTGGTCGACCATCGTGCAGGCGATCGCCAGCCGGCCGCCGCCCGCGTCGAAGATCTCGACGACCCTCCCCTGGCACGGCCAGTCGACCATCGAGCTGGTGGTGACCTCCCAGAAACCGATCGACGAGCCCTCGCGGTTGGCGTGTGGCTGCACGAGGTTCATGTGGATGTGCCCGTTCAAGCACAGGATCACGTTGGCGAACCGGTGCAGCAGCCTCCGCAGCTCGTCGCCCCGAACCGCGCCGGCCATGCGCTCATTGCGCAGCGTGAACAGCGGGTGGTGAGACGCGATCACGACCAGACGGTTCGTGTTCGACGTGCGCACAGTCTCACCGGCGGGGCCTGTGTAGGCCGCGTGCACCTCGACAAGCCTCTCCTCGAGCCACGCGAGCTGGTCGCGGTCGATGCTTCCGTCCGCGCCACCTGCACGGCATGCCGTGTCGAGCACGATGAGCCGGACGGCGCTCGTGTCATGCACGTAGTACGCAGAACGGTTGCGGCGGTTGGTCGGTGAGAAGCCGTGACCGTCAGGTGCTGCGCCAGACTGGAAATGCGCCTCGACGAACGCTGCAATGTCGAGTGGCCTGCGGCCAGGGTCGGCCGCGATCGCGACGGTGGCGCCGGACATGAAGTGCTGCGGGCGCGTGATGAAAGCCTCCAGCGCCGTCGCCGCGTCAATATCTTCAGGGACGCCGATGGGCTTGCGCCCGGCGACCATCGCGCGCGCGAGCTCGGGAGTCACGATGCCAACGCCCTGGCACAGCTCTTCGTGGTTGCCGTGGCACCCGATCCACGGCAATCGCAAGCCGTGCGATTCGAACGGCCGCATCGCCCGGTCGAGCAGGCCCGGCACGAGCGGAAAGTTGTGGGCCAACCGGAACTGGTCCGGGCCGAAGCCGCCGCCGTCGGGCTTCCAGAAGATGTCGTCGGGCCAGCCGGGCGATTGCACCGACTCGATCTCGGGCCCGCCTGAGTTCGGGCTCACCATGCCGCCCTGGAACATCGCCATGTACGTGGCGAACTCGTTGGCTTGCGCGTTGTCGACCGCATCGCCGGTCATGACCAGGAGCTCGAGCGGGCTGCCGCTGACAGGCGCCGTCTCGACCGCGTTCATCGCCCGCACCATCGCGGCGATCGCGTGGGGGTTGAGCGCCTCCTGCGGCCGCTGCATCGTGAGCAGCTCGCGGAACCGCGCGTCGCCCGCGAAGCGATTCAAGAACTCGAATCGTGCGGGCGACTCGACGTCGGTCACATGCAGGTCCGTCATGTGGCCAATTGCAAGCAGCGCGGCGCCTCGCGCCTTGACGTCGTGGCCGATCGGGCCCGTGAGCTCGGTGCGCACCGAGTGGCGCTCGCCTTCAGCGGTGAGTAGCGACCGATACGACGACGAAGAGCCCGCGCGCAGCACCGGACCGGGCACGATGCGCTCGTGGACGGTCAGCAAAGGGTCAGGCTTCGGCCGCGGCTGTCTCGTCCCTCGCGATGAGGACGGGGTCGGGGCGCAGCGTCAGGCGCACGCGCGAGCCGGCCGGGTTCGCTGACGCCTGGGACGTCGGCATTTGGGCCAGCACGATCACGTCGCCGAGGTCGACGGTGACGCGACTGGTGGCGCCCAGGAATGCGACCGCGATCACTGTGCCCACGAGTTGCCCCGACGATGACTCGCCGTCAGCCGCTAGCGACACGGCCTCGGGCCGGACGAGCGCGACGGCAGGGCCGGTCGGAGTGTCGGAATTCACCAGAGGTAGGCTGACCCCGCGCACCACCACCTCTCCGAACTTCACCTCGCCTGCGATCCGATTGGTGAGGCCGACGAACTCGGCGACGAACGGTGTCGCAGGCCGCGAATAGATGGTCGTCGGCGGGCCCAGCTGCTCCAGCCGTCCCTTGTTCATGACGCCGACGCGGTCGGCGATGGCGAGCGCCTCCTCCTGGTCGTGCGTGACGAAGAGCGTGGTGATGCCGACATCTAGCTGCACGCGCCGGATCTCATCACGGAGTCGACCGCGGACCTTGGCGTCGAGCGCTGACAGGGGCTCGTCGAGCAGGAGGACCTTGGGTTGGATGGCGAGGGCGCGCGCGAGCGCGACACGCTGCTGCTGGCCGCCGGACAGCTGATGGGCGAAGCGGTCCGCGAAACCGGAAAGACCGACGAGCTCGAGCATCTCGCCTGAGCGCTGCCGGCGCTCCTGCTCGTCGACGTGGCGCATGCGCAGGCCGAACGCCACGTTCTGCATCGCGGTCATGTGGGGGAAGAGGGAGTACGCCTGGAACACCATGCCGACGTCCCGTTTGTTGGCGCCCAGCGTTGTGACGTCGGTGCCTCCAAACACGACTCGACCGCTCGTCACCTCATCGAGGCCGGCCACGAGCCTGAGCGCCGTGGTCTTGCCACACCCCGACGGGCCGAGCAGCGCCACCAGCTCACCCGGGGCAAGCGTGAGCGAGAGCTCGTCGAGCGCCACTACACCCGCGAAGACGCGGCGCAGCTGCTCCAGCCGGACCTCGATACCGCGCTTGCCGGCGTTCGCGCTCATCGAGACCCTTCCATCAGCAGCGACGGGGGTGGGATCGTGGTGCTGGGACCGATCGGGGCAGCCGCGGGCACTACGTGGCCACCGCGCCGCCGCCGGCTGCCGACGAACGACAGGATCATCAGCAGCACGAAGGCGAACAGCAGCGAGGCGACAGCCACCGCGATAGACGTGCCCGCGCTCACGAGGGAAACGTACTGGATTGCCACTTGCAGGTTCTCGTAGTTGAGCAGGTTCGCGAACGTGTACTCGCCGAGCACGAGCGAAGCCGAAAGAAGGCTCGCGTTCAGGATCGCTGAGGGCATGTTCGGTACGACCACGCGGAGCATCACCGTGCCCCACCCGGCGCCGAGGCTGCGCGCCGCCTCCGTGAGGGTTTTGAGGTCGATGGCGGCGAGTCCTGCGTCAAGCGAGCGGTAGGCGTACGGCAGTACCAGGATGAGGTAACCGAACGCGAGTGCAAGGATCGAGTCGGTGAAGTTGAGGCTGATCCAGATGTAGAGCGGTTTGATGCCAACGACCAGAGCGATGGCTGGAACTGTGAGCGGCATCAGGCAGATGAACTCGATGATGCGGTTGAGACGCGGCAACCGGAGCCGCACCCACACCATGGTCGGGAGCAGGAGGCCCAGCATCATGATCGAGGTGATCGCCGCCAGCTCGAGGGAAACGGTGATCGCCGTGGCCAGCTCGGGTGTGCTGGGGATCGCGGCCCAGGCCGACAGCGTTCGCGGTGCTGCGACGCCGTTGCCGCGGGTCGAGAACTCGAACATCGCGCCGATCGGGACCAGGAAGAACACGGCGGCAAACAGAAAGATGACTACGCGCAGGGTCTGCAGGCGGATGCGACGGGCTCGGCTCATCTCAGCCAGTTGCCTGTGCGGCGCTGGAGCAGCGCGTACAGGCTCATCACGAAAAGCACCACCGCGATCATGGCCAGCGCGAGCGCCTTCGCCAGGCCCGGCGAGCTCGAACCGGTTTCGCTGGTCAGGAGGCCCTGCACCTGCAGCGGCAGGATCACGCCGCCCTGGGTCAGCAGCGCGTTTGCCGTCGCGTAGGCAGAGAAGGCATTCGCGAAGAGGAGCAACGTGCAGCCGAGGAATGAAGGAAACAGGAGCGGACCGGCGACGTAGCGCCAGTAGTGCCAGGCGTTACCGCCCAGGCTGTCGGTCGCTTCGCGCCACTGCGGGCGGATGCCGTCCAGGGCCGGGATGAACACCAGCACCATGAGCGGGATCTGGAAGTACAGGTAGATGAGCGTGAGTCCCGGCAGGTCGAAGAACCAGACACCGTTCGGGTAGAGCTCGATGCCGTGCTGCTGCAGCCACAGGTAGACGAAACCCTCGGTGCCGATGGTCGCGACGAACGCGAACGTCAGGGTGACACCGCCGAACTGGGCGACGACGCCCGAGGCCGACATCACGCTTCGTCTCAGGAAGCCCTTCGGGTTTCCAGTGGCCACCGCGTAAGCGAGCAGGGCCCCAAAGATGGCACCAAGGATCGCGCTGACCGCCGAGATCTCGAGGCTGCCCGTGAGCGCCTTGAACATGTACGGCTTGTTGATCCCCTCGAAGTTCGAGAGCGAGATGCTCCCGTCGGGGGCGACCAGCGCACCGGCCACGATGATCGCGGTCGGCAGCAGCAGGAAGATGCCGACGTAGACAAAAAACGGAACGACGCCGAGCCAGGAGAGGGGGAGCCGCCGCCCGCCTCCCAGGGGGCGAGCGGCGGCGTTGAAAGCCGGGTTACCGGCTGCCGTCAAGCGACGGCCGCCGACCAGTTGGCGACGACGAATTGGCTGGCTTTGGACGTCTGATCACCGCTCGGCACCTGAGGCGTGCCGGGGACGGCTGGCAGTGCCGCGGCCGCGGTCTTGTCGACGGTGCCTGCGGCGGTCATGGCCGCCTGGCGAACAGGACGCGCACCGCCCTTAAGCCAGAGGTTCTGGCCTTCGTCCGAGTAGAGGTACTCCTCCCAAAGCCGCGCGGCGGCCGGGTGCGGAGCCTGCTTGTTGATGGCCTGGCTGTAGTAGCCGCCGATGACGGCGTTGCTCGGCACGAAGATCTTCCAGGTCGGCACGTCCTTGCCGTGCGACGCCGAGAGGTAGTCCCACTCGAACAGCACGGGGGTCTGGCCCGACTTGACCGTGGCGGCGGTGCCGACCACCGGCACGTAGTTGCCCTTCTGCTTGAGCTGCTTGAAGAAGTCGACGCCCTTGCTGACGTCGTCCAGCGATCCACCGTTGGCGACCGAGGCCATGATGACGCCGTTCAGGCCCTGGTTCGACTTGGTCGGGTCACCGGCGAGCGCGACCTTGCTCTTGAAGCTGGAGCCGAGAAGATCCTGGACCGAGGTGATAGCGGGCACCTTGGTCGAGTCGTACCCGATGCCCATGTAGCCGCCGTAGTCGTTGAACCAGAGGCCCGTGCTCTCTTTCGCGCCGCCAGGAATGTCGCTCCACTCTTTCACCTGGTAGGGCGCGAACTTGGCGGTGTTGGCCAGCGCGACGGCCTGGCCGACGTCGACCACGTCTGGCGCGCGGCTGGTGCCGTCGAACGCGTTGACCTCGTCCTGGCTGCTCCCGTTCGGGTTGAGCGAGGTGATGTCGATTCCGTACTTGGCCTTGAAGCCACTGATGACTGCGCCGTAGTTCGCCCAGTCGGGCGGCAGAGCGATGACCGTGAGCTTGCCCTCGACCTTGGCGGCCGCGACCAGAGCGTCCATGCCGCCGCCACCGGAGGCTGACGTCTGCTTGGACCAGTCGGTCGCTCCCGCTGTGCTCGAAGAGCCACACGCAGCGACGACGAGCACCGTCGCCACGGCAATACCCAAACGATGGAACCGATGCCAGTTCATAGACTTCAACTCTCCCCAAGTGACGTGGTGGCTGCAGGAAGGGGTCGCCCCGCGGGGCAGGGCTATATTGCGCCAGCCCCGGCTGTGGTGCAAGAAAGCATGAGGGAGCCCAGGGGAAAGATCCGTTAAGTCTTGGGGACGTCCCGGGCCCCGCCCGGGGGCCTGTAACCGAGCCGGCGCGAGAGGTCGTCGGCGGCCTCGCGCGTGCGCGCGACCATCTCTACCAATGAATCGTCCCCGAAGCGGTGGGCCGGGCCGCTGACGTCGAGCGCAGCGACGACATCCCCACCGGGCGCGCGCACCGGCGCGGCGATGGCGCTCAGACCGACCTCGAGCTCTTCGGTGGTGCCTGCGTAGCCGGCTGAGAGCGCCGCAGCGAGCTGCGATTCCAGCTGGGCGCGGTCGACGATCGTTCGCGGCGTGCGCCGTTCCAACGGCCCGCCCAGGAATCGTGAGCGGACCGCCTCAGGCCCAAACGCCAGGATGACCTTGCCGCTCGCGGCGCAGTGAGCCGGCGACCGTGTCCCTAGCCAGCTGACGCTGACCACGGACGTCGAGCCCGACGCCTGCTCGACTGGCACGATCTCGTCGCCGTCGAGCACGTCGAGCGTGACCGTCTCGCCGACTTGCCGCGCCAGCGCCGCGCACACCGGACGTGCAACAGCCCTCAGGTCCGCCTCGCCCCGAACCGCGCTGGCGAGCTGCACGAGGCGGCCGCCCAGGCGGTACTTGGCAGTTCTTTGATCGCGCTCGACCAGGCGATGACGCTCGAGGGTGGCAAGCAGCCGCAGCGCGGTCGAGCGGTGGACGCCGAGCTCGCGCGCCACCTCGGCCCCCGCCTTCCAGCCTCCGGCCGCAAGCGCATCGAGGATCGCCACCGCGCGGTCGACGGAGCGGATGAGGCCGGCGTCCCGGCCCGGGTCCACGCCGTTGCTCATGGCGCAACACTATACGGAGGTGTAGACTGCTGTTGGGCCCTGAGCATCTGTTGGGCGATGCGCAACAACACGGTGAACTGAGAGCGCCTGGAGGTCCGCCATGAGCCGCGAAGAGGAGATCCGCGCGGAGCTTTTCGAGCACACGCTCAATGGGCACGCGCCCGAGGTCAAGGCCCTGACAGAAGAGGGACTGGCCCTCCACATGGATCCGATGGACATCCTCTTCAAGGCCCTGATCCCGTCGCTCGAGGAGGTCGGGCGCCGCTTCGAGAAGGGTGACTTCTTCGTCCCGGAGATGCTGATCGCCGCCCGGGCCATGCAGGGTGCGCTTGTCATCCTGCGGCCGCTGATCGCGGAGACCGGGGCTAAACCGGTGGGCCGCTATGTCATCGGAACCGTGAAGGGCGACATCCACGACATCGGGAAGAACCTCTGCGTGATCATGCTCGAGGGCGCCGGGTTCGAGGTCTACGACCTTGGGGTCAACACGGCACCTGAGAAGTTCGTGGAGGCGGTGCAGAAGCACGAGCCTGACATCGTCGGCTTCTCGGCGTTCCTCACCACGACCATGCCGATGTTCAAGGCCAACATCGAAGCGCTCCAGAAGGCCGGCCTGCGCGACAAGGTGCACATCGCGGTCGGCGGCGCGCCGGTCACCGAGGAATACGCGAAGCATGTTGGCGCCGACAGCTACGCGCCCGACGCGTCGATGGCAACGCGGATGGCCAAGCAACTGGTCGGCGACCGCAGCGGGCAGTCAAAAGGCGCCCAGGCACTCGAACAGGCGGTCATGAAGATCGACGAGACACTCCGCAAGGGGTAGCTGATGGATACCGTCCTCTCCTCGCGCTCGCGCGAGGTCGTCGTCTCCATCGAGCGCGCTTTCGTGATCATCGGCGAGCGCATCAACCCCACGGGACGGAAGGTGCTCGCCGCCGAGATGAAGGAAGGCCGCATGGACCGGGTGCGCGCGGACGCCATCGCACAGGTTGGCGCCGGCGCGCACATGCTCGACATCAACGCCGGCATCCCGATGGCCGACGAGCCTGCGCTGCTGGTCGCAGCGATCAAGGCCGTGTGCGAGGTGACCGACGCCCCGATCTGCATCGACTCCTCCATCGTCGAGGCCCTCGAAGCCGGGCTGTCCGCCTACGAGGGCAAGGCGCTCGTCAACTCGGTGACCGCGGAGGAGGAGCGCATGGAGCGCATCCTGCCGCTGGTCAAGAAGCACGGCGCCGCCGTTATCGGCATGGCCAACGACGAAACGGGCATCTCGATGGTCCCCGAGGAGCGCCTCGCACTCGCGCGCCGGATCATCGAGCGGGCGGCGGATCACGGGATCCCGCAGCACGACGTGATCATCGACCCCATCGCGATGACGGTCGGCGCGGACCCGCTGGCCGGCCAGATCACGCTCGCGACCATGAAGCTCATCCGCGACGAGCTGGGCAACAACATGACGTGCGGGGCATCCAACGTCTCTTTCGGCCTGCCCGACCGCCCCACCGTCAACGCCGCGTTCCTGCCGGTCGCGATGTACGCCGGCCTCACATGCGCGATCACGAACCCATTGATTCCTGAGGTGCGGCGAGGTGTGCTGGCGTCAGACCTGCTGCTCGGGCACGACGAGTACGCGATGAAATGGATCAAAGCGCATCGCGCCGAGCTGGCCGAAATGTCCGCGAAGGCGGGACCCACGCAGTGATCCAGCGGAAGCTGGAGGTGACCTACCTGCCCTTCGACCGGTCGACCAGGGTCCCTCCCGGCACCACCGTGTTCAGCGCCGCTCACTGGATCGGCCTGCCCATCGACTCCACCTGCGGCGGCCGCGGCACGTGCGGCAAGTGCAAGGTGCGCGTCCTCGGCGCGCCGTCCGAGATCACCGACGCCGATCACCGAGAGCTGCGCCAGGACGAGATCGCCGATGGCTGGCGCCTGTCGTGCCAGGCGCACATCCACGAGGACATGACCTGCGAGGTGCCGCAGCTGCTGCGCGTGCCGAAGGCCGCAACTATGGGGCTGGGCCGGCTGGTCATCCTCGACCCCAACGTCCGCAAGGTCTATGCAGAGCTCGAGCCGCCGACGCTGGAAGACCAGCGCAGCGACGTGGCCCGGCTGCACGACGCGCTGGAAGCCGAGGGCCACGACATGACCGCTGAGGTGCCGGTGCTGCGCTCGCTGCCATCGGTGCTGCGTGGCGCAGAGTTCAAGGTGACGGCCGTGCTCGCCGGCGAGCGCCTCGTGGCTGTCGAGCCGGGCGACACAACAGGCGAGTGCTACGGCATCGCCTTCGATGTCGGCACTACGACCCTGGTCGGCACGCTCATGAACCTCCGCACCGGCATGGCCGCGGCGGTGAGCTCCACCCTCAACGGCCAGGCGCCGTTCGGGGCGGACGTCATCTCGCGCATCAGCCACGGGATGAATGGACCTGAGGCAGTGAGCGAGCTGCAGGCAGCCGTGGTGAAGACGATGAACGAGATCATCGGACGGCTCTACGCGGAGGCCGGCGTCACCGCCGACCGCACTTACGAGGCGGTGGTCGTCGGCAACGTGACGATGCTCCACCTGCTGTTCGGCATCGACCCAGCGCCAATCGCGGTGATGCCCTTCGCGCCCGCGTTCATGGAGCCGCTCGCGGTTCCGTCAGCGGAGGTCGGCCTGAACATCCACCCGCACGGATACGTGCAGACGCTGCCGGCGCTCGGCGCGTATGTCGGCTCCGACATCGTCGCGGGCGTGCTGGCCACTAACATCGCCCGGGACGAAAAGCTGCGCGTGTTCGTGGACGTCGGCACCAACGGAGAGATCGTCATCGGGAACGCTCAAAGGACGCTCGCGACCGCCGCACCTGCAGGCCCCGCGTTCGAG
>WNEY01004265.1_pt1 | contig 10861 bp, 9 predicted proteins | sample 5400531 | NCBI WGS metagenome assembly WNEY01 (sample SAMN13153338, study PRJNA577476) | soil metagenome | isolation source: 200 cm saprolite under Douglas fir tree site 1 | place: USA:California | collected 2015-04-18
ACGCCCTCACCCTCGTGGATGAGGCCGAGCAGGATGTGCTCCGTGCCGATGTAGTTGTGGTTGAGCATCCTGGCCTCTTCCTGAGCCAGGACCACAACCCGCCGCGCCCGGTCGGTGAACCTCTCGAACATCTCGTCGCTCCCTCACAGAGCGGTCGGGGAGGCAATCTGCGTTTGCCCCGTCCTTCCGCATGCTAGCCCGCGCGCCGGACGACGTTACCCGTGCGACGTTACCCATGCGATATGTCGCACATGTAAACGTTCCCCGAGCGGAGGGCGTTCACCCCATCCAACCTAGGCCACCAGGGAGGTGTTCCCAGGTACGCCGGAAGCGAACGGCGCGGGAGTATCAGTTAGCGGGAGTATCAGGCGGGAGTATCAGTTAGCGGCGTGCCGCGCGTATCTGCGCGCGGCACGCCGCTAACTGGAAACTGCGCTGCGAGCGATCAGCGGGCCGGGACCCCCTGGGCGCTGGCCTTACGCGCCCGCTGCCCGGTGCGCCTTAGTGAGCGGGCGCCTTAGTGAGCGGCCTCGTACTCCTGGATGATCGTCGCCGGGATGCGGCCGCGCTCGCTCACCTTGTGCCCGCGCTGCCGGGCCCAGGCCCTGATCTCCGCGCTCCGCTCGCGACCGGGGCCGGTGCGAGCCCGGCGCCTGCGGCCGCCGGTGCCAGCGCGCCTCGCGTGGCCGGTGTATGCGCTGAACTTGTCCTGCAGTTCCTTCGCGTGTGCAGTACACACGTCCATCTCGTACGCAGTTCCCTCAAAGGAGAACGAAACTGTCTCCTTACTCACGACCTCGCCATCGTGGGGAAGGTCGCAGACGACCGTCGTCGTAATCTTCCGTGCCATGAGATCCAGCCCTTCCGCTGCAGCAGGCATTTTAGGTTTGCCAAACATATACCAGAACCGTTGCGCCTGACAATTCACGGCACCGCGATTCACGCCACGAGTTGCGCCTAGTACGGGAATGACGGCATTCCGGAAGTTCGCAGTAACTCTCCGTAATCAGCAGCCTGAGCCACCTCGACAATGCCTGCGGTGCCGGGCAGTAGTGCCCGGGACATGTTACTGACGAGACAGCCAACTTCACTGACGGGGCAGGCAACCGCCCTGCCCAGTTTCGGTGTGCGGATCATTGCCAGTCCCTGCATCGGGCGCCGTAGCAGACTCGCCGATTCCGCGATCCGGGATCTGGTCGTTGTCTGAAATATCGGCCGGCCGCTGGCCATCGCCGCCTCGGCCGCGGGTACCCATCTCATGCCGCAGGAACGCCCAGATGGCGATCAGCAAAGCCGCGCAGACGACCAGCGGCGGAGTGAGCACCGCTAGGTCACCGAGCACTGCGCCCTCCTCGGTCAAGGCCGGCTGACCGGGCCACGGTAGCGGCCGCGGGCGGCCAAGCGGCAACTCCCTTCGCATTGTCACGCACTAGCCATGGCGCGGTCGCGCCGGGGAGCGTACGCGGAACTGCGCATCCGGGACGGCCTGCCATGGCAATATCAGACTAGGCGCAGCGCCTGGCGCCGTTTCCCCCAGAGCGGACCGCGACAGCTTGTTCCATGCCGACCTGCACATCCACTCCAGGTTCTCCCTGGCCTGCAGTAGGGACTGTGACATAGAGCACCTTGCGTGGTGGGCACTGCGCAAGGGCATCACCGTTGTGGGTACTGGCGATTTCACCCACCCCGCCTGGGCGGAGGAACTGAAGGAAAAGCTAATTCCCGCCGAGCCGGGCCTTTTCCGGCTCCGTCCCGGGATTGCGGACCGGGTACGGCGCACCTTGCCGCCGAGCTGCGATCAGCAGGTCCGCTTCATGTTGTCAGCCGAGATCTGCACGATCTACCGTGGCGGCGATCGGACCAGGAAGGTGCACCATCTTCTGTATGCGCCAGCGTTCGGGGCAGCCGACCGCATCACTGCCGCGCTATCGAAGATCGGGAATCTGGCATCGGACGGCAGGCCGATCCTGGGGCTCGACTCACGTCATCTGCTCGAGATCACCCTTGACGGCGGGCCGGGCTGCTATCTTGTGCCGGCTCACGTTTGGACACCGTGGTTCGCGGTGCTCGGTTCTAAATCGGGCTTCGATTCGGTCGCGGACTGCTACGCCGATCTGGCCGGGGAAGTCTTCGCAATCGAGACCGGGCTGTCCTCGGATCCGCCGATGAACTGGATGTGCTCGGCACTGGATGGCTATCGCCTGATGAGCAACTCAGACGCGCATTCTCCGCCGATGCTCGGTCGCGAGGCGACCACGTTCGGTACGCGCCTTGATTACTTCGCGATGGCGGACGCGCTGCGCACGGGCAACGGACTGATTGGCACGGTCGAGTTCTATCCGGAGGAGGGCAAGTACCACCTGGACGGGCACCGGAAGTGCGGCGTGCGCTTCGAGCCCGCGCAGACCAGATCCCGCGACGGGAGCTGTCCTGAGTGTGGCAAGCAGGTAACCGTCGGCGTGCTGCACAGAGTCGCTGAGCTTGCTGACCGGCCAGCCGGCTATCGGCCGCCCGGCGCGGCCCGGTTCACTAATCTGGTGCAGTTGCCGCAGGTCGTTGGCGAAATCCTGGCAACCGGCCCGAAGAGCAAGAAAGTCGGTGCCGAGGTCAGCAGGCTCGTCGCTGCATTCGGCCCGGAACTCGGCATCCTCTGCGACGTTCCGCTGCGCGATCTCGGCCGGACCGGTGGCAGCCTGCTGGCCGAGGCGGTCGCTCGCCTGCGCCGTGGCGAGGTGCGGCGGGAAGCCGGGTATGACGGCGAATACGGCGTGCTGCGCCTGTTCGGTCCCGGGGAACTCGAGCAGTCCGCACCGCTGTTCGAGCTGCCGCTGCCGCCATCGGAGCTGCCGCCATCCGAGCTGCCGCCATCCGAGCTGCCGCCATCGGAGCTGCCGCCATCCGAGCTGCCGTGGCCAGCGCTGCCTGGCCGGGCGGGCGGCCCGCCGGGCCGGCCGCCCGGCAACGGGCAGCCGGCGCTTCCTCGCCGCGCTCCGCCGGGTGACCTCGATCCTGATCAGCGCGCGGCGATGCTGGCAGGCAGCCCGCTGATGATCATCGCGGGGCCGGGCACCGGCAAGACCAGGACGCTGGCCCACCGGATCGTGCACCAGCTCGCCGAGCGCGGCGCGGCACCGGGGTCGGGCCTGGCGATCACCTTCAGCCGGCGGGCGGCGCGAGAGATGCGCGAGCGGCTGGCCGCGGTCGCCCCGCAGCAGGCCGGGCAGATCACCGTCACCACCTTCCACGGCCTCGGCCTGATGATCCTGCGGGATCACTACGAGCGCGCCGGGCTGACCGGCGGCTTCCAGATCGCTGACGACGCCGCACGGCTCAAGATTGCGGCAGAGCTGGCCGGTTCCGAGCGGGACGGCCGGCGGCTGCTCGCCGACGCAGCAGCCGACCCGACGCAGCGGGACCTGTTCACGGCGGCGCTGCGGGCCCGTGACCTGGTCGACTTCGACGGCCTTGTCGAACTGCCCGCCGCACTGCTGCACGCCGATCCCGCACTCGCGGGCCGGCTGCGCGACCGATGGCCGCTGATCAGCGTGGACGAGTACCAGGACATCGATGCCGGGCAGTACGACCTGCTGCGGCTGCTGGCGGGCGACGGCCGCGGGCTCACCGCCATCGGGGACCCGGACCAGGCCATCTACGGCTTCCGCGGCGCGGACGTGGGCTTCTTCCTGCGTTTCGCCGCTGACTTCGCCAGCTCCGCCACCCGGCAGCTGACCAGGAGCTACCGGGCGAGCCTGGCCATCGTGACCGCCGCGGCGCAGGCGATAGCCCCGGCGACGCTGGTCCCTGATCGCCGTCTCGAGGCCGTTCACCCGGCTGGCGCCCCGGTCACCTGGCACGAGGCGGCCGACGAGCACGCCGAGGCCGCCTGGATCGCCGCGGCCATAGACCGCCTGCTGGGCGGATCGTCTTTCCACTCGCTGGACAGCGGCCGCTCGGACGGGGCCGGCCAGGACGGTATCGGCCTGTCAGACATGGCCATCCTGTACCGGACCGATGCCCAGGCCGGCCCGCTCGGCCAGGCGCTTGCGCGGGCCGGGCTGCCATTCCAGAAAAGCTCGCACGACCTGCTTGAGCGCAGGACTGGCGTAGCTGAGATCCTCGGGGAGCTGCGGCTGGCGAGCGCCGGGCCCGGCCGCAGGCCGGATGCAGGCGGAGCCGGGGAGAACGGCCAGCCGGTGACCGCCAGGCTCCGGTCTGCGGTCCGCAGGCTGGCCGCCGACGGCCCGGGCCGGGCTGCCGCTGGCGGCTGGGCGATAGACCTGCGGTCGGCCGGCCAGCTGCTGCTCCCGCTGGCCCGCCGATGCGGCAGCGACCTGGATCAGTTCCGCACCGAGATCGCCCTCGGCGCGGAGGCGGACGCCCTGGATCCGCGGGCGGACGCCATCACGCTGCTGACCTTGCACGCCGCCAAGGGCCTGGAGTTCGGCACCGTCTTCCTGGCCGGCTGCGAGAGCGGCCTGCTGCCGCTCCGGCTGCCCGGCGCCGCCCCGCTATCCGGCCAGCACCTGGCCGAAGAACGGCGGCTGCTGTTTGTCGGGATGACCCGGGCCCGAGCCCGGCTATTCCTGACCTGCGCCGCCCGGCGCAGACGGCACGGCAGGTCTGCGGCCGCGGGCCCGTCGCCCTTCCTCACCGCCATCGACCCGGCACTGCTCGATCGGCTGGCATCGCCCCGGTCAGGCCGGCCTGCCGGGCGGCAACTCCGGCTGCTCTGAACATTCTGCGCGGCAATTCCACCAGGGTTCAACGCAGTGTTACGAAGCAATTACGTAGTGCCGTTATAAGATCCGCCCGCCGCTCAGCCAGCGCCCGATAACGCGCAGATCACGGATGCCTGCACCGAGGTAAAAGCCAGTCACAGTCGACACTGCAGCAAAGTCCGGAACTTCTGTCGTTCTGGTTCGCGGCAGGCCCTGGTTCGATTAGTCTCCAACGCTGTTACCCCTTTGTTAGCTGCCCCGCCCGGGGCGGCTGACACGACCCGCCGAGTTCCTGGTGCGCGACCCCGCGTCCCAGGGAGCCGGGGACCCATTTTTCCCCGGGGTGAATCGGCGGCCGTGCTCGCTCCGGCGGCCGCTGTAGGGCTGCTCCGGCCCGAACCCGTCAGCTAACCCGGTAGGCGGCCGAGGAGAGGAGACCGCACGTGGAGCGCTTGCCCACCGGCAGGCAGGCCGAAAGTCGTTCGCGGGGGAATCGCGCCCGCGGCGGGTCTTACCGGACAGCCAGGTCGCGCCGGGCCCGGGGCAGCATCGTCATGCTGGCCGCGGCGGCGACGCTGGCCAGTTTCGCGCTGCCGGCCGTGGCCGCCAGCGCGGACCCGGCCCCGACGCCTGCCAGCCTCAAGGCGCTGCTGGCTAAGGCCGCCAAGCTGTCCAACCAGATCGCCAGCCTCAGCGAGCAGTACGACGGGCTCAAGATCCAGCTCACCGAGGCGAAAGCCGAGGCCAGGATCGCCAGGCAGACCGCCGCGCGGGACGCCAGGCAGCTCAGCGCCGGCCGGGTCGCGGTCGGCCAGATCGCCGCCCAGGGCTACATGACGGGCAGTTTCGACCCGGCGCTGCAGCTACTGCAAAGCAGCGACCCGCAGTCGTTCATCAACCGGGCATCGATCATGCTCCAGCTTCAGCAGGAAAACGGCGACAAGGTGACCGGCCTGGTCGCGGCCGAGGCCGCCGCCGAGCGGGCCAGGCTGACCGCCCAGCAGCAGGCCCGCAAGGCCAGGTTGCTTGCTGCCCAGATGAACACCAAGGTCCAGGCGATCCAGCGCAAGGAGAACGTCCTGAACGGTGCTGCGTTCGCACGCGCCATGGCGGTTTTCCGGCAGACCGGCCAGTACCCGAACTTCAAGATCCCCGGCAACTCGGTCGGCGTCCAGGCACTCAGGTGGGCGCTGACCAAGCGCGGCGATCCCTATGTATGGGGTGGCGCCGGGCCGAACGTCTTCGACTGCTCCGGCCTCATCATGTGGGCGTACGCGCAGATCGGGATCAGCCTGCCGCATTTCACCGGGGCCCAGTGGAACTCTGGCGTGCACATTTCCCGAAGCCAGCTGCAGCCGGGTGACCTTGTGTTCTTCTTCGCTGACATCAGCCACGTCGGCATGTACATCGGCAATGGCCTGATGGTGGACGCGTCAACGTTCGGCCAGCCCGTGCATGTTCAGCCGATCTTCTGGAGCGCCTACGTCGGAGCTGTGCGGATCGTCGGCTGAGCAGCCTGCCCGTCCAGCCGGAGAGCTCGCTTATCCCGTCCAGCCGGAGAGCTCGCTTATCCCGTCCAGCCGGAGAGCTCGCTTATCCCGTCCGGCCGGGGAGCTCGGCTATTCCGGCCGGCCGGGGAGCTCGGCTATTCCGGCCGGACGAGCGGGAACAGGATCGTCTCCCTGATGCTCGCACCGGTGAGCAGGATGAGCAGGCGGTCGATGCCCATGCCCATCCCGCCGGTCGGCGGCATGCCGTACTCCAGTGCCCGCAGGAAGTCCTCGTCGAGCTGCATGGCCTCGGCGTCGCCGCCCGCGGCGAGCAGCGACTGCGCGGTCAGGCGCGCCCGCTCCTCGCCCGGGTCAGCGAGTTCCGAGTAGCCGGTGGCGATCTCGGTGCCGAACGCCACCAGGTCCCATCTCTCCGCGAGCCTGGGATCCTGGCGGTGCGCCCTGGTGAGCGGCGCCACCTCGACCGGGAAGTCGCGGTAGAACGTCGGCGCCGCTGTCCGCTTCTCGGCCAGCTGCTCGTACAGCTCGAGGAGCACCTGGCCGCGGTTCCAGCCGGCCTCCAGCCGGATGTCGGCGCTGGCTGCCAGCTTCCTCAGCCGCTCCTCGCCGGTGTCCGGGGTGACCTCCTCGCCGAGCGCCTCGGACACCGCCCCGTGCACCGTCTTGTGCTCCCACTCACCGCCGATGTCGTGCTCGGTCCCGTCCGGCCTGCGCAGCTCGGTGCCGCCGAGCGTGGCCAGCGCCGCCGCCTGGATCAGCTCCCTGGTCAGCGTCGCCACCGAGTCGTAGTCGCCGTAGGCCTCGTACAGCTCCAGCATGGTGAACTCGGGGTTGTGGGTGGCGTCGGCGCCCTCGTTGCGGAAGATCCGGCCGATCTCGTAGACCTTCTCGATGCCGCCGACTACCAGTCGCTTGAGGTAAAGCTCCAGCGCGATCCGCAGGTACAAGTCCATGTCATAGGCGTTGATATGGGTGACGAACGGCCGCGCGTTCGCGCCGCCATGCAGCGCCTGCAGGACCGGCGTCTCGGCCTCAAGGAAGCCGCGCTGGTGCAGTTCCTCGCGTAGTGACCGGGTGACCCCGGCCCGGAGCTCGGCCATCCGCCGCGCCTCGGGGTTGACGATCAGGTCCACGTAGCGCTGCCGGACCCGCGATTCCGGATCCGCCAGGCCGGCATGCTTGTCCGGCAGCGGCCGCAGCGCCTTGGCGGTAATCGCGAAGGAATCGGCGAGTACCGAGAGCTCGCCGCGGCGCGAGGTGATGACCTCGCCGGTCACCCCGACATGGTCGCCGAGGTCGACGTCGGCCATCCAGGCGGCCAGGGCGTCCTCGCCGACCCGGTCCAGCGAGATCATCACCTGCAGGTCGCCGGTGCCGTCCCGGACCGTGGCGAAGCACAGCTTGCCGCTGGTGCGATAGAGCATGACCCGGCCGGCGATGCCGGCCCGCTCGCCGGTTGCCGCGCCAGGCTCCAGGTGACCGAATCGGCGCCGTACCTCGGCGATGGTCGCGGTGCGCGGATAGCCGGCCGGGTAGGGATCCGCCCCGGCGGCCCGGATCGCATCGAGTTTCGCCAGGCGCACTTGCATCTGCTCCGGAAGTTCTCTGGCCGGCCCGCCCGGCCGCTGACTGCCAGCCTGATCCGCTGTCATCTGCCCGAGGTTACCGGCCGTCCGCCGCGGACTGCAGCCCGGTTACCGCCGGGCTGCCGCCGGCCAGGCTTGCGCCGCTGCCGGCCATCCGCGGCTGCCGGCCATCCGCGGCCGCCGGCCATCCGCGGCCGCCGGCCATCCGCGGCCGCCAGCCATCGGCTGCTAGCCATCCGCGGTGTTGCGCTCGAACGTCAGCCGCAGGCCGATCAGCGTCAGCCAGGGCTCGTAGACGTCGATCAGCCCTACCTCGTCGATGACAAGCGGCGCGAGCCCGCCGGTGGCGATCATGGTGACCGAGTCCGGGTCCGCGGGGGCGAGTTCCTTCGCCATCCGCCGCGCAATGCCCTCGATCTGGCCGGCGAACCCGAAAATGATGCCGGACTGCAAAGCCTCGACCGTATTACGGCCGATGACGCGATTCGGGCGGGCCAGCTCGACCTTGAGCAGCTGCGCGGCCCGGCGGGACAGCGCGTCGACCGATACCTCGATGCCCGGCGCGAGCGCGCCGCCGACGAACTCGCCCCGCTCGCTGACCGCGTCGAAGTTGGTCGAAGTGCCGAAGTCGACAACCACGGCTGGCCCGCCGTACAGGTGTGCGGCCGCGGCCGCATTCATGATCCGGTCACTGCCGACTTCCTTGGGATTGTCCATCCGCACCGGCACGCCGGTCTTCACCCCCGGCTCCACGATGATCGCTGGCAGGTCGTCGTAGTAGCGGCGGAGCATCTCCCGCATCTCATGCAGAACAGACGGCACGGTGGAGCACAGCGCGATACCGGTCACCTCAGGCTCCTTGACCAGGGTGCTCTGCGCGAGCAGGCCCTGCAGGATGACGGCCAGTTCGTCGGCGGTCCGATCCGGGACGGTGGCGATGCGCCAGTGCTCGGCGACCTCATCGCCGTCGAAGATGCCGAGCACGGTGCTGGTGTTGCCCACGTCGATCGTCAGCAGCATGGCGGTCTCACCCCCGTCTCCTGAGCTGTCACTGCGGGCCGCCGATCAGCAGCGGCATGTTGTCGATCAGCCTGGTGGATCCGGCCGTGCCCGCCACAAGCAGCAGCGCCGGGCCCCGATAGTCATCGGCCGCGTCGTCGAACGTGGCCGGATCGACCAGAGCGAGATAGTCGGCCAGCAGCGGCGGGTTCCCGCGGGCGGCGTGGTCGAGCACTGCTTGCGCGGCCGCAAGCACCTGCGCCCGGCCGGCCCGTGCCCGCTGCAGGCCCGCCGTCAGCGCTCGGGACAGCGCAAGTGCCGCCGTCCGCTCCGGGCCAGACAGGTAGGCGTTCCGGCTCGATATGGCCAGGCCGCCGGAGTCCCGGACGGTGGGTTCCGCGACGATCTCGACGCCAAGGTCGAGGTCGGCGGTCATCCGCCGGACCAGGGCAAGCTGCTGCGCGTCCTTCTCGCCGAATATCGCCGCATCGGGCTGGACCAGGTGGAAGAGCTTGAGTACGACGGTCAGCACGCCGCCGAAGAAGCCGGGCCTGGACTTTCCTTCGAGTAGCTGGCCCAGCGGGCCAGGATCGACCGTGACTGCGGGCTCGACCGGATACATCTGCCCGCGATCCGGCGCGAAGACGACCGCTGCGCCTTCTTCCCCGCAGACCGCCATGTCCCGGTCCAGCGCCCGCGGATAGCGGCTGAAGTCCTCGCCGGGCCCGAACTGCAGCGGGTTGACGAAGACGGAAACCACCACTGCCCCGTCTGGGAGCGAAATTTGCCTGCCGCGGCGGAGCAGTGCCCGGTGCCCGTCGTGCAGCGCGCCCATCGTCGGGACGAGCACTACCGGCCCGGCCAGGCCGCCGCGCGCCGCTGCCAGCCCGGCCCTGGTCCTGGCCAGGACGGGGATCACCGCGGAACCCCGGCGAGCACGTCTAGCAGCCGCTGTGCGTCCGCGGTGGCGAGCGTGCCCGCAGCGAGCGCCCGGTCGGCGGTGAGCCTGGCCAGCGCGACGTAGGCGGCCACCGCCGCCGGGGACGCGGCCCGCAGCGCCTGAATGTGGCCGGCCACGGTTTCGGCGTCGCCGCGGGCAACCGGTCCGGTCAGCGCCGCGTCGCCGAGCCGCAGCGCGTTGTCGAGCGCGGCGGACAGCAGCGGTCCGAGCATCCGGCCCGGATTGGCTACCCCGGCCTGCTGTAGCAGTTCCGCTGCCTGCGCGACCAGTGTCACCAGGTGATTGGCGGAACTCGCGAGCGCGGCGTGGTAAAGATCCCGGTGCTCCTCGGCGATCCGGACGGGCTCCCCGCCCATCTCGACCACCAGTGCCTCGGCCACCGGGCGGAGCGGCTCAGGTGCGGTGACGCCGAAGCAGATCCCGGCCAGCTTGTCGATGTCATCCGGCCGCCCGGTAAAGGTCATTACCGGATGCAGCGCGAGCGGCAGCGCGCCGCCGCGGACGGCAGGCTCAAGCACGCCGAGCCCATGCCTGCCGCTCGCGTGCGCGACCAGGCGGCCCTGCAGCGGCGCCCCGGCCGAGGCCAGGCCGGCCACCAGGCCTGGCAGCACGTCATCAGGCACGGTAAGCAGCACCAGATCGGCGCCGGTGAGGACCTGATCGGGTGGCAGCACCGGCACGCCGGGGAGGTTCCTGCGGATCCGCCGGACGGACGCATCGGATACGGCCGAGACGGCCGTGATCCGGTGCCCGGCCCGGCCGAGCGCGACGGCCAGCACGCTGCCTACCCGGCCTGCGCCGACAACGCCGACCCGAAGCCGGGCCGGGTGCGGCCCGCGGTCGCCCGCTGGCGCGGCGGACGGGCCGCTCAGGTCGTCATTGCTCATCTCGTTCCAGTCCTCGCCGGTACCGGACGGCGAGGATCAGCATATCCGCGGCCGGGCCGACGCGGGGAGCCTGACCTGGCTACTCCGCTGCGTCGTCGCCCGGCGGATCGGGAGCCCGGCAGCAGCGTTCGAGGTAGAGGGCCGCCGCGGTCAGGGCCAGGGCGGCCGCCAGGGTGGCGCCCGCCGTGATCGCGTCGGT
>WNEY01008672.1_pt1 | contig 10860 bp, 7 predicted proteins | sample 5400531 | NCBI WGS metagenome assembly WNEY01 (sample SAMN13153338, study PRJNA577476) | soil metagenome | isolation source: 200 cm saprolite under Douglas fir tree site 1 | place: USA:California | collected 2015-04-18
GCGATATACCGCACGCGCTCGAGGGGGTAGAGGACGAAGGCGGCGGGCTGCGCGTTGAGGCCGATGACAAAGCTCACCACCAGGATCGCGAACGGAAGCGTGGCGCCGGCATAGGCCGCACCGTAGAGGACGACCATGAGCGCGGTGGCGAGCGGCAAGATCAAGAGCAATGCGGCCGACGCGAGCCCGGTGAGACGCAGCGTACGAGCGACATAGGCGCGCAGGTCGGCTTTTGCCCGGTACTGGCTCGCATCCGGAAATGACGAGGTGAGGACCGCGTTCTGGACGATCTCGAACTTGGCCAGCAGCGCCAGCGCGGCGCCGTAGAGTCCGACTTCGGCCGCCGGCCGGAAGTGGCCGAGGAGGAGGACATCCAGGCTCAGGAAGATGGTGGAGGCGATCGCCGCGACCGCGATCCAGCGACTGAAGCGCCACAGCTGCCCGAATTGTGTGCCGAGCGATGCCAGCAGGCGCGGTCGAAGATCGGACGGGAGGGAACGCTGGCCCACGACCAGGAGCACCAGCGGAAGCACGACCTCGATGCCGACCAGCGGCCAGAGTGCGATCCGACTGGTGAGAAAGAGCGCCACGATAATGATCGCTCGCAGCAGCGCCTGCGCCACGCTGATCAGGCTCAGCGCGCCAAAGGTCTGGCGAGCCTCGAGCAGCGTCTGCAGGTAGTTGAGCAGCCCGCCCGTGAGCAATGTCAGCGCGGCCAGTCGAATGAGTCCTGGCTGGACCGCGCCCGCATACCATCCGTTTACGATCCACCCGGCGAGGCCGGCCAGCAATGCGGCCGCGAGCGTGCCGAACACGAGCTTTGCCATCAAAAATGAACGGGCGACGGCCTGGGCCTCGGCCGGTGAGGCGGCCCCGGCGATATAGGTCACGGCTGCGTCGCGGAAGCCGAACTCCGCGACGAACGAGAACAGGCTCACCAGGCCCATGACAATCGCGAAGCGGCCGGCGTCCGCCGGGGCGAGCGCCCGATAGGTGAGCACGGAGGCCAGCAAGCCGAACGCCAGCTTGACCAGGTTGCCACTGAGGAGGACCGCGACGTTTCGCAGTGGCCGGCGCAGCGTGGCGAGGTCAGCGACCACGGGCCACCGCAACCAGGTCGTGAATCGTCCGCGCGATCGCCCGGCTGTGCCACCGATAGCGGGCTGACGCCAGCAGGCTCCGTCGATAGGCGCGGCGCGCTAGCGGGACTGAGGCGCGTCGATTGGCGAGGCACCAGCTGAGCGCCTTGCGCGTGACCCGGATATTGGAGCGATAGATCACGCCCCCCGGCGCTCGGCTCAAGCTGTCGGGCGGAGCGCCGATGACGACCAGCTGGTGCGGGACATGAACAGCGAGGAAACGAGCGGCCATCCGCAGCCAGTAATCCCAGTCCTCCGCCGGACTGCATCTCGGATCGAATACGCCTACGGTCTCCGCGACGGAGCGCCGCACCAGCACGCCGCTGGTCACGAGGACATCCAGCCCGAGCAGCTGATTGAAAATGTCGCCGGCGACCGGTAATGGCGGCGGATGGAGCAACGGGGGCTTGTAGTCACAGTGCGCGAAACCGGCCTCGGGATGGTCGTCCAGCGCCGCAGCCAGCTCGTCCAGCGCGGTGGGCCGCCAGACGTCATCGGAGTCGAGGAATGTGATGAGGTCTCCGTGCGCTCGCTCCAGGCCGGCATTGCGAACCACCGCGGGGTTCCCCGAATGGGCGACACGGATCAATGTCACCGGCTGCGTCCCGAGGAACTCGACCGTGCCGTCGGTCGAACCGTCGTCCACGACGATCACCTCTCGGTCGGTCAGGGTCTGGGCGAACACACTGGCCAGGGCGCGGGCCAGCAGCGCACGCCGTTCATACGTGGTCAGGATGACCGAGATCACTACTCTGCCTTGTTTGTACGCTCCGGGGTTTCTCGGTGCTGAGCCGCGGGTCGCTGTAACCAGGCTGCGTACCGTCCTGCAGGGAAAAAACCGCTCGTCCAGCCAAGGGGGACAGCTTAATGAAGGTCATTCTCTATAACCCCCAGAGCACCGCATCGCGAAAGCGCATCCTCCCGCTGTCGTTGCTGGCTCTGGGGGCGCTCCTCGAGGGCCGGCACGAGTATGTGATCGTCGACGGCAACGTCGAGCCAGATCCACTCGAGGCGCTGGACCGGTGGGTGCGCGACTGGGGCGCACCGGTGCTGGCGATGACGGTCATGCCAGGTCCACAACTCAGCCAGGCCGTGCCGTTCGCCCGCGAGCTGAAGCGGCGCCATCCGGGCCTCATCATGGTTTGGGGCGGGTACTTCCCAACCCAGCACTCCGAAGTCTGCCTGCGCGCAGCCTACGTCGACTACGTGGTCCGCGGCCACGGCGAGGCGAGTTTCCTCCAATTGCTGGACCGACTTGACCGTGGGGGCAGGCCGGCCGATGTGCCAGGGCTCGCGTTTCGTGCGAATGGCGACGGCATCATCTCGAACGCGATGCCGCCCATCCCCAATCCGCAGGAGCTCCCGGACTTCCCCTACGACCGCGTTCCCGTCCGGTCCTACTCGAGGGAGAGCTTCCTCGGCAAGCGGACGCTGCCGCACCACTCGAGTTATGGGTGTCCATTCTTCTGCAACTTCTGCGCCGTGGTGAACATGGTCGGCGGTCGCTGGCTGCCGCAGAGCGCGGAGCGGACCGCGAGCGTCGCGCGCTATCTGCACGATCGCCATGGCGCCGATGCCGTGGAGTTCTATGACAACAACTTCTTCGTGCTCGAGGCGCGCACGGTGGAGTTCGCCGAGCGAACCCGCGACCTCGGCATTGGCTGGTGGGGCGAGTCGCGCATCGACACCTTGCTCCGCTACCGCCCTGCCTCCTGGCGGGCCATGGCGGAGTCCGGCCTGCGGATGGTCTTCATGGGTCGGACGAGACCCTGAAGCGAATGAACAAGGGCGGCACGGCTGCCGTCGAGAAGACGCTCGAGATGGCAGGCTTGATGCGCTCCTACGGGATCGTCCCTGAGTTCTCCTTCGTGCTTGGCAATCCCCCGGATCCGGACGAAGACACCAACCGGACGATCGAGTTCATCCGCAAAGTGAAGCGCGTGAACTCGCGCGCCGAGATCGTCATGTACGTCTACACACCCGTGCCGCTTTCTGGGGACCTCTACGATGCTGCCGTCGCCGAGGGCTTTCGTTTTCCGCAGACACTCGAGGAGTGGGTGTCGGCGGACTGGTCGGAATTCTCGCAGCGACAAGGCGCGAGGCTCCCCTGGGTCCACACCGCCTTGCGGACCCGGGTGCGCCAGTTCGAGCGGGTGCTGAACGCGTATTACCCGACGGTCACCAACGCCCGGGTGCTGCGCGGCCCGGTCTGCTGGATCCTGCGCACCTTCAGCTCCTGGCGTTACCACCTGCGTCTGTACGCCCTCCCGCTCGAGCTGCGGGTGCTGGAGAAGGTGACCGGCTATCAGCGGCCGGAGACGAGAGGGGCATAGATCGCCCACGGGAGCCTGATCGGAGCGTACGAAGTCGAAGCGGCTGCGTACGACGCGCGGCTGCAGGGAGACGCCTGGATGCGCAGCCTTCTCTGGGAACGCTACGCGGGGCTATTCCGACCGGGTGATGCCGTGCTCGACGTCGGATGCGGGACCGGGATCGACGCCGGATTCCTCGCCCGGACCGGGGTCCGCGTGGTGGGCATCGACGTGTCCCCTTCGATGATTGCCCAGGCGCGAGCCAGGCTCGAATTGGACCCATCCAAGGAGCTGGTCGAGTTGCGGGTGCTGGACACTCGTGAGATCGGTTCACTGCCGGCGGCGGGCTTTGATGGGATCATCTCCGCCTTCGCGAGTCTCAGTACGGTCGCCGATCTCGATGCCTTCGCCCGGCAGGCGGCGGGCCTGCTCCGGCCTCGCGGCGCCATGCTGCTGCATTTGCTGAATCGCTCGAGCCTCTGGGAGTGGTTGGGACTTGTTCGCGCCGGTCGCTTTCGCGCCTCGCGCCGCCTCGGGCGTAACGTCGAGCGGAATTTCGTTATCGGCGGGCGTCCCGTCCAGCACTATCTCTACCACGCGCGCGACGCGTACGCGCGTTTTTTCGCCGCCCACTTCCGGCTGCGCCGTGCCTATGGACTCGGCATCCTGCGCCCACCGCACACCCTTCGTCGGGTTCCCCCGGCCGTCATCACGGTTCTCGATCGAGTTGAACGGCCGGTCCGGGCGGCGCGCCCCTTCGTCGATTGGGGTCGATTCTTCGTGCTCGAGCTTGAAAAGCGCTGATGGGCGCCGTTCAACTCGTGAAACGGCAGCTGACCCTATCGACCCACCGGATCTCCGCCCTGCCGCTCGTGGTCCTGATGCCGCACAGCGCGTGCAACTGCCGTTGCGTGATGTGCGACATCTGGATAGCGAACCGCAACAAGCGGGAACTATCGCGCGAGGACCTGGCCCCGCATCTCCGGTCGATGCGCCGGCTCGGCGCCAAGCACGTCGTGCTTTCCGGGGGCGAGGCGTTGATGCACTCGAACCTCTGGACGCTGTGCGACCTGCTGCGCGAGGCCGGTGTTGTGCGCATCACGTTGCTCTCAACCGGGCTCCTGCTCGAGCGGCGGGCTGCGGAGGTCGTGCGCTGGTGCGATGAAGTCACGGTCTCGCTCGACGGCAGTCGCGAGGTTCACGATCGTATCCGCAACATCCCGAATGCGTTCGACCGCCTCGCCGCGGGGGTGCGCGCACTCAGGGCGCTGGCTCCGGATTTTCGCGTCACCGGCCGATCGGTCATCCAGCAGCAGAACTACGGGGATCTCCCCAACATCATCGAGGCGGCGAAGACACTCGGCCTGGACCAGATCTCCTTCCTCGGGGTCGACGTCTCCAGCTCGGCCTTCAACCGGCCCGAGGGCTGGCCGCCGGAGCGGGCCGCTGCCGTGGCGCTCACGTCCGCCGATGCAATGCGCTTCGCGCAAATCGTCGAAGAGACGATCGCTCGCTATCCGGACGAGTTCGCCAGCGGCTTCGTGGCGGAAAATCCGACTCGGCTTCGCCGGTTACCACGCTACTTTATGGCGCTCAACGGCGAGGGGGAGTTTCCGGAGAACACCTGCAATGCACCCTGGGTCTCGACCGTGATCGAGGCCGACGGCACGGTGCGACCGTGCTTCTTCCACCGCAGCCTGGGCAACATCCGGGAGCGACCCCTCGACGAGATCCTCAACGGCCGCGAGGCGATTGAATTCCGTCGCCGGCTCGACGTTCGGCGCGATCCGATCTGCCAGAAATGCGTCTGTACGCTCTACCTGAGCCCGCGAGCGCAATGATCGGCGAAGCCGTTCGCAGCCAGCCACGCACTGGACGCGTCGCCGCTTTGGCCGAGAGCGATGCGGTGTTCTTTCCCCCGCGTAGATTTCGCTGGCTCTCCCTGCTGCCCACTGTCCTGGTGGCCGCAGCCGGCTTGGTCGCACTGGCACTGACCCGTTTCGACGGACTGTACGGCCAGGATTCATTCGCCTACTTCGACTACGCGACCGGCCCACTGCGGCAAGGCCTCCTGCACCTGCAGCCGCCACCACCATTCTTCTGGCCACCAGGATACCCACTGCTGGTCGCCCTGATGTCCGTCGTCGTGGGAATCATTCCTCTCGCCGGGCAGATCGTCAGCATCACCGCCGGTGCCGCGGTGCCAGCCTTCACCCTACTGCTTGCCGCGGAAATGGGGAGAGCGGGCAACACGAAAGCGACCAACCAGCACTGGTACTTCGTGCCGCTGGTCGCAGGCTTGATCGTCGCCGCGACCGGACAGCTGCTCCAATCCAGTCTCGTGGTGATGGCCGACACGCTCGGCCTCGCCACCGCGACAGCGGGCGCCTGGGCCTTCGTGCGATACCGCCGAACCGGCGAGGCGCGCTGGCTCGCCATCTCCTCCGCCGCGTTTGCCTGGGCGATCATTTCCCGCTGGATCTACGGCCTCGTCGCACTTCCGTTTGCGGTGTGGTCGTTGGTCCTGCTGGCACGCCGTCCGCGCCGAATGTCGCTCCTGCACGGTGCCGGTGCAGCTGCGGTTGCGGTCGTCATTCTCGGGCCAGTATTGGTGCCTTCCATTGCTGGGACCATCGCCGGCGGGAATGCGCCGTTCGCCGGCGATCTGCAGGTCTATTCATGGAGTCCCGTCAACGCGCTCCGACGCGTGTTCTTGACCGGGGATGGAGAGCTGAGCTACAGCCTTCCGAACGGACTCTATTACGCAATCGCTCCCGCCTTATGGTGGTTCTGGGGTCCTCTACTTGCCGCCCTCGTCCTGCCGGGTCTGTGGGCCGTGCTACGTCGCCGCGCCGTGCTTTTGGGAAGTCTCCCGGTGGCCTGGGTCGCCAGCGTCTACGCCTTCCACGCCGGCGCACCCTGGCAGAATCCGCGATTCGCGCTCGCCTATCTGCCTCCACTGGCCATCCTTGCCGCCCTGGGATTCGCGCAACTGCAATCCGCAGCCCATCAAAAAATCCGGCAGGCGGCAACGATCGCCCTCTTCGGCGGACTCGCGCTCGCCGCCGCCGGCAGTGTGGTGCTGACGAACGAGTTCATCGAACGCAAGCAGAACGACGTCGCCATGGTGCACTGGACCGAGCGCCTCGCGCCCGGGGATGCGCAGGTGTTCACTTTCGGGTTGACTGCCACGTTTCAGCACTACGGCCGACTCGAGACGCTTGACCTCTCGGAACTGCGCTCGTCGACGATGGCTCAGCTCCTCGCCGACGGCCGTCCGACCCTGGTGCTGCTCGACGTGGCGGGCATCGAGCGCCAGTGGAGGGGGCGCCCGGCCTGGGAAAACTACCACGCGCTGCGAGACGGGCCGGGGCTGGTTCCGCTGGGCGTTCGCGATGGCTACAGCCTCCTTGTCGTGAAGCAGGGCGGACCATGAGAGTCGGCCTCCTCGTCCCGGGCTTCAGCGCAGGCCCGGGTGATTGGTGTATCCCGGCGCTGCGCAACCTCGTGAGCCAGCTCGCCGGCGACGCCGACCTTCATGTCTTTGCGCTCCGCTATCCCTATCAGCCGGCGCGCTACGAGCTGTTCGGCGCGCACGTCACCGCGCTCGGCGGCGGCGATACGCGAGGCCACGGCAGCGCCCAGTTGTGGCGGCTGACCGCGTTGGCGCTCGCTGCCGAGCATCGCGATCGCCCGTTTGACGTGCTTCACGCATTCTGGGCCGGGGAGCCGGGTTTCGTGGCAGCCCTGATCGGCCGCGCCCTGCGCATTCCGACCATCGTCAGCCTCGCGGGCGGCGAGCTGGCGCGGCTGCGCGACATCGGGTATGGAGGTCTCCTCCGTCGGGCAGAGCGGATGAAGACACGGCTGGCGCTTCGCCTCGCCCGTGTGGTGACGGCAGGATCCGCACTGGGGCTCACTTCGGCGAGGCCATGGTTGGGCTCGCCTCGCCAGCCGCGCCTGAGAAAAATTCCACTCGGTGTCGACGTTGCGATGTTCGCACCAGCGCCGCTCCAGCCCGACCGTGGACCCGCGCGCCTGCTGCACGTCGCCTCGCTCTCGCGGGTCAAGGATCAAGCCACGCTTCTTTTCGCCGCAGCCCTGCTACACGAGCGCGGCTATTCGTTCCAGCTGGATATCGCCGGTAACGGCCCGCTCTTGGGCGAGCTGCAGTCGCTTGCCGGCCGCCTCGACCTCGATCCGGTTGTCCGGTGGCGCGGCGATATCGTGCACGACCGGCTCCCGTGCGAATACCAGCGCGCGCAGCTGTTCCTGTTGAGTTCTCGGCACGAAGCTCAGTCGATGGTCGCCCTTGAGGCGGCGGCCTGTGGGCTGCCGGTGGTTGGTACCCGTGTGGGTGTTCTGCCTGAGCTGGCGCCCGGCGCCGCGCGGGTCGCTCCGGTCGGCGATGCAACCGGCCTGGCGGACGGAATCGCCGAGCTGCTGCGGGACGAACCGAGCCGGATCAGGTCGGGTCAGGTTGCGCGCGAGATAGCGGTGGCGGAATACCGGCTCGAGCGGTGCGCCACCAGATTCCACGACCTCTATATAGAGGTTGCATCCGGGGACGCCACGGCTTTGGGCGTCGGTTGAGCTTTCAGCGCGCCCGCCGCACAGCTGGCCTGGTCGGGGCTCGCTTCCGATTGTCGTTGCTGAGCCGCATAGCGCCTGCGATGTTGGTCGGGCTCGCGCTGGCGGGAAGCCTCTGGTTCGGGCTCCTTCCAGCGTTCCTGCAGCGCCGCCTGCTCGTCGCGAACGTCGACTCCGGGCTCCTTGACGCGGGCATGCTCGCGCTAAACGCAGCATTGCTCGCCTCTTTTGTCACCGTTCGCATATACCGCCGATCTGGCCAGCCAATGGGCGAGGAAAGCAGAGTCGATGATGGCACGCCATCGAGCGGAGTCCCCAACTCTGACGAGGTATCCGGATGAAGATCTGCGCCATCAGCGCATTTCCCCCGACCCGCGCAGGGATCGCCGACTATGGGGCACATCTGGCGCAGCGTTTCGCCTGCGATCCGCGTGTCGAAAGCGTCACGGCGATCGCCGACCGGGCGCCAGGCGCGCTTCCGCGCGAACGAGCTGGTCGTGTTGACATTCATCGAGTCTGGATGCGGGACGGCATTGGCACGTGCCGCGCAGTGCTGCGGGCTGTTCAGTCGGCGCGCCCCGATGTCGTCTGGTTCAACCTGGGGGTGACGATGTTCGGAACGCGTCTGGCAGCCGCTGCCGGCGGCCTCGTCGCCCCGCTCTGTACCAGCATGCTGGGATATCGAACCGTTGTGACGCTTCACGAGTTGCCGGCTCTCACGAATCTCGAGGCACTCGGTCTTCGTCCTGGTCCCCATTGGCTTGGTCTGTCTCTCCTGCCCAGGTTGGTCCTGCGGGCCGATCTGGTGGTGGTCACGCTGGACCACCATCGCCGCTACCTGATGCAGCGGCATGGGGCCCGCAACGTTCGACACATCCCGCACGGTTCCTATAACGAACCGGAGTGTGCCGACGAACCGGGTCGGGAGACAGTCCTCGTGTTTGGCACGTTCGGCCCACACAAGGATCCAGGCGTCGTAGCGCAGGCGGTGGCGGGCCTGCGTCGGAGGGGTCGGGTCGTCCAACTTGTCGTGGCCGGCGCCGATCACCCGCGCTATCCGGGATTCATGGCCGAGTGCCGTTTACGCCACGGGTTGGACGGGTCGTGGATCGGCTACGTCCCCACCGAGCAGCTCAATGCACTCTTCGCAAGGGCGACCGTCGTCGTTGTTCCTCCGCGCGCCGCTACCGGATCGTCGGGTGTGATCTATCGCGCCATGAGTCACGGCCGGGCCGTGCTCGCGAGTGACCTGCTCGACTACCGTGGGCTCGCCCAGGACGAGAACCTGGAACTCGCCTGGTTCGAGCCCGGGAACCCGGCTGATCTCGCGGACGCGCTCGAGGCGTTGCTCGACGACCAGAAGCGTCGGCAGCGAGTTGTGAGACACAACCTCGAAGCGATGAAGCGACTCGGACCCGCGCAGACTGTTGAGGCCTACCTCGCGGGGTTTGCCAAGCGAGCCGCACGCATGGCGGACACGCCCGTGGTCCCAACCGGCGACTTGGTCCAGGCAGTCGAGCGAGGCGGTGAGACGTGAGGCTCGGTCGGGGCCCGATGCTGGGTGTTTGGCTGGCACTCTGTTTCCATGCTCCGCTGGTAGCCGCGGGACTGTATCGCCACAGCGCCGACGCCGCGACGCACATCTTCCTTGCGGACCATTACCGTCGGTCCTGGTTCTCACTGTGGGAGCCTCGCTGGTTCGGCGGGTTCTCGGTCGGCTCTTACCCGCCGCTCGTCCACCAGCTGCTGGCGCTACTCAGCATTCCGTTTGGGTACGATCGCGCCTTCGCCATCCTGCTGCTTGCGACGCTGATCGCGTTCCCTGTGGCCGTTTGGCGCTTCGCGACGATTTTCGTTCCCCCTACGGCGGCGAGCACAGCCGCGGTTGTCGCCGTGTTTCTCCCCGGTCTCGCGCTCGCAGAATATGCCTACGGCCAGCTGCCTACTGCGGTGTCCCTCACTATCACGCTCTTCCTCGTCTATGAGTGCACCCGCTTCGTCGAGCATGGCGGCCGTTTCGCGCTCGGCCTGATTGCCGGTCTTACGGGGGCGGCGTTCGCCGCACATCACGCCACGCCGCTGCTGTTCATGCCCCCGGCACTCCTCGCGGGCCTGTCGACCGTGCTTCTCCTCGGCGTCGATCGTGACGCGCGTGCTCTGCGCCTACGGCGCGCATTCTCGGCGGTGGCAACCTGCCTCATCGCGGGTGCCGTCGTCATCGCGCCGTTCTGGCTGTGGGCGAGCAGTGGCCTGCACCAGGCGTTTATCCCGCACGAAACTCGGACGAGCTTCCTCGTTGATTTGCGAGCGCAGTCCCTCTTCGTGTGGGGTGAGTACGGCGTTGTCCCTGCCCTGGCAGTCTTTGGAATGTGGCGACGCATCGACCGACGCACGATCGTTGTCGCCGTCCTCGCCTGCTTCCTGGGTGTTATAGGGCTCGGCGGCACCACCGCCATCCCGGCGCTCGTCTTCGGGCCGCAATGGCAATGGCTCACCTACGATCGCTTCGCGCTATGGGGGGCCGTCGCGCTCCTGCCGCTGGCCGGTGTCGCAGTCAACCATCTCCTGTCGGCCCGGGTCGCGCTGAGCCGCGCCCTCGGGATAGCGGCCCTGTTTGTGCTCTTCGCCTACTCCAGTGCCAACGCCGTGATGTCGTTGAGCACGTCAGGCGCGCGCCGGGACGTCCGGCCGATCGCCGAGTACATGAACGCCGGACGCACGCAATGGCGATATCAGACGTTCGGCCTCGGGAATGATGCGACGGCGTTAGGCTACCTGACGCCGGCCACCACCATCGACGGCTTGTATTACTCGGCACG
>WNEY01004266.1_pt1 | contig 10859 bp, 10 predicted proteins | sample 5400531 | NCBI WGS metagenome assembly WNEY01 (sample SAMN13153338, study PRJNA577476) | soil metagenome | isolation source: 200 cm saprolite under Douglas fir tree site 1 | place: USA:California | collected 2015-04-18
CCACGGCGCGGATCAAGAATGTGAAAAAGACCGCCACCGGCTCCGAGATCGTGATCGGGCTGCCGGCACGGCTGAGCGACCTGGTGGCGGAGAAAGGTTCGATCGCCGTCGATGGGGTGAGCCTCACGGTGGCGGGCGTCGACGAGCCCAGCGGCACCTTCAAAGTGGCCCTGATTCCCTACACGCTGGCCGCCACGATCGCGGCAGGCTACGCCGTAGGCACGATGGTGAACCTCGAGGCGGACGTGATCGCCCGCTACGTGGCCCGAAACCTGCGCCGGTAGTATTCACTGTCGCTATGAGCCTGGCTACCGTTCCGGAGGCGATCGCCGACTTCGAGGCCGGAAAGTTCGTGATCGTCGTCGATGACGAAGACCGCGAAAACGAAGGTGACCTGGTGGTCGCCGCCCAGCTCGTTACGCCCGAGCACATCAGCTTCATGACGCGACACGGATCCGGCCTGGTATGCATGCCTGTCATGGCCAAACGACTGGACGAGCTGGGCATCGCGCCCATGGTTGAGCGCAACACCAGCCGCCTCGGAACCGCGTTCAGCGTCAGCATCGATGCCAAGGACAACGTGACTACAGGGGCTTCCGCCTACGATCGGGCCGCGACGATTCGAAAGGTTCTCGATCCAGCGGCGAAGGCAGCTGACTTTTCGATGCCGGGCCACACCTTTCCGCTGCGGGCGGCGGAAGGCGGCGTGCTCACCCGGGCCGGCCAGACCGAAGCAGCGGTCGATCTCGCGATACTGGCCGGGCTTTACCCCGCCGGGGTGATCACCGAGCTTATGAAGGCAGACGGCACGATGGCGCGCATGCCCGATCTCGAAGCGTTTGCCCGTGAGCACAGCATCAAGGTCATCACGGTCGAGCAGATGATTGCCTACCGGCGACGCAACGAGAAGCTCGTTGTGCGCCGTGTCGAAGCCGTGATCCCGATCGGGGATGAGAAACCGCGGCAGTGGAAGCTGTATGCGTACGAAGACGTGCTTCGGCACGAAAACCACCTTGCTCTGGTCCTCGGGGACATCGATCCGCAGCGGCCGGTGCTCCTGCGCGCACACTCCGAATGCTTGACCGGGGACATTTTCGGCAGCCTTCGCTGTGATTGCGGCGCGCAGCTGCATACGGCGATGGAGATGATCGCCACCGATGGGGTCGGTGTGATCCTGTACATCCGGCACCAGGAAGGCCGCGGGATTGGGCTCCTCGACAAGCTGCACGCCTACAACCTCCAGGATCGTGGCCTTGACACGGTGGAAGCGAATGAGGCTCTTGGCCATCCCGCCGACAAGCGCGATTACGGGATCGGCAGCCAGATCCTCTACGACCTCGGCGTGCGCAAAATCCGCCTTTTGACGAACAACCCCAAGAAGATCTACGGTCTGGAAGGATTTGGGCTGGAGGTGGTCGAGCGTGTGCCGATCACGATCCCGTCCAACCCCCACAACGAGCGCTACCTGAAGACCAAGAAAGACAAGCTCGGTCACCTGTTGTAGGCGGGCTGACGATTGGGGGAAAAAGGCAGCCAGCCTGACCTGAGCGGCGCGGATCTTCACATCGCCGTGGTGGTCGCGCGCTACAACGAAGATGTGACCAAGCGGCTGTTGCGCGGGGCGCTCGGGGCATTGGTGGCGCGGGAGGTGGCTGAGCCTGACGTCTACTGGGTCCCGGGCGCGCTCGAGCTGCCCGTGACCGCGCTCACCCTGGCCGAGAAAGGCCAGCACGATGCCATCGTGTGTCTGGGGTGCGTGATCCGCGGCGAGACTTTTCACTTCGAAGTGGTGGCCTCTCAGGCCGCAGCCGGGATCATGCAAGTCCAGCTCGATACGGGAGTGCCGGTCGCGTTTGGGGTGCTGACAACCGAGGACAAGGACCAGGCTCTGGCGCGCTCCGGTCCAAAGAACAACAAGGGCACCGAGGCGGCGGAGGCGGCCATCGAGATGGCGAACCTCCTGCGCAGCATCCAGGGCTAGCTGCTCTTAACAACCTGGGTTGCACTGACTTTTTCCCGCGGCTAATCTCGCGCGAGGTGCGTCGGTTGGGGGAGGGAACGGCACCGGGACAGGGAGGGCCCAAAGGGCGAGGTATTTTTTGCTAGCCGGCGACCGAGTAGGCCGCCACCTCAGCCCCCGCCGGCGCAACCACGAACCCTTCGGTGGCGGCCGGCGTACTGAAGTGACGCGCCTGCCCAAGGGCCACGGTATACAACACCGCTCCCGACGTGAGGTCGAGGGCGTAGAGCCGCCCCGAGTCCGGCTCGATTGCCCACACGGCGCCGGCGGCGAGGATCGGAGAGCCGAGCCGTGGAGACGACGCCTTCCACGCGATGCTGATCGTGGTCTGGGTAACCGTCAGCGCGACCAGCCCATCCGAGCACGGAACCCATAGCATCGAACCCGACGACGCAGTGCCACCCCAAGCGCCCGCGCAGACTGCGCGGCTCGCGATCTGACCGCCGACGCCGCCCAGCTGGTCGGCCCGTAGCAGGTACGCGACTCCCTCTTTCCCGATGGCGACCACCACCCCCAGGGACGGCAGCAGCGTGGCTCCCACCGAGCCGAGGTCGGTGTCGCTAGCGTCAAGGGATCGCCAGTTGCTGGGCGCGAAGAACGATCGCAACTGAAGATCGGGCGATAGCTGGATCACAGAGTTGCTATAGGCAAATGTCTGCGTGGCAGACCCGTTGCCCGTCACCACGTATACAGCCCCGGTCGAGTCGATGGTAGGGCCCGCAGGGCTCCAGATTCCGGCCCCTCCAATGACCGGGGACCAGTATTCAATATGCCCTCCGCTATCAACTGGCACGGCCGCCACATAACCGTGGTAATTGCCGCAGTCGCCATAGAGCCCACCAAATGGGATGTAGACGCGACCGGTCCCGAGAGCAAGCGCGCCGCGCTCCTGCTGAACCAACGGGTCAGAGCCGGGTGGGTCGACATCGTGTTGGCCCACCACCGACCCGTCGGTCAAGCTCAGGGTGAAGAGAACGTGGTGGTATCCGCGTAAGAAGGCGACGACGTATAAACGCCGGCTCACCAAATCCGCAGCCGGCGTGCCCGTGATGCCGGTCACCGGCCCGATGTTTCCGCACGGGAGCGTGGATGCGTCGACTGGATCGCCCAGGTGCCGATACCAAACCACCGCCCCGCTGAAGAGATCCAGCGAGTAAACAGTGTTGTTCTCGGTCGCGACCACGACGTGCCCCGCAACGATCAATGGCGAAGCGTAAACATCGCCGTCAACCGCAGCCCGCCACGCTTGATGGGGGATTCCAAGCGAAGGCGCGCCTGGGCCCGCGCCCGAGCGAGCCGCGTTTTGGTGGTACTCGGGCCAGTCGAACCCAAGGCTGGGCGAAGGCGAAGGCCGGGAGACTGCGGAGGCGAAAGGCGAGCTGGAAACGCTGCCGCCGGGTCCACCGCCGCACGCCACGCCGACCGCGAGCACCAGACCGATGCCAATTGAGAGCCGGGTCTGCCCCCGACGCCGTGGGATGATCACAGCCCCCAGCTGAACTTGCGCACCCCCGTCAGGCGAGCTCGCGCAGGTCCGATGAGCTCGGCTCGCCCCTGCACGGTCACGCCTCGTTTGGGTCCCATGGCATCGACGGCGATGGCCGCGCGCGGCTCGGCGGTCAGGTTGCGCAGCTTGACCCCATCGACATCGAATTCGAAGGCGCCGGAGTCGTTGAACGCATACATGACCGGCACGACGTGCGGCCATCCGGACGGTCCAACAGTGGCGAGGCGGCCGATGCGCTGCGAGCGAAGGAACTCGAGCTCCGGCTCGGTGAAAACCATCACGTCCAATCCTATCGTCGCGGCGGCAGCCGTCCCGCTCGTAGACTGCAAGGACTCAGTCTGGACAAGGTCGATTCTTCGGCGCCGGAAGACGCGGCGCCGTCATGGGAGTGTGGGATGGCCAGTATCGGCACGCGCGGTTTGGAGGCGGTCGGCGGCTACACGATCGTGCGCCACGAGCCACTCGAGCGGCTCGAGGGCTCATTCATCGAGCTCGTTCACGAGCGCACCGGGGCCAGGCACATTCATATCGAGTGCACTGACGACAACAATGCCTTCGGCGTTTCCTTTCCGACCGTCCCCAAGGACTCGACAGGCGTGGCCCACATCCTGGAGCACGTGGTGCTGGCAGGATCGCGACGCTTCCCAGTGCGCGATCCCTTCTTCAGCATGACCCGGCGTTCGCTCGCGACTTTCATGAATGCACTTACGAGCTCCGATTCGACCACGTATCCGTTCAGCACGCGCAACGCCAAGGACTACATGAATTTGCTGCTCGTGTACCTCGATGCGGTCTTCTTCCCGCTGCTGGAGGAGGACTCCTTCAAGCAGGAGGGAATCCGTTTTGAGTTCGAAGACCCAGCCGATCCCTCCAGCGGGCTCCGCTACAAGGGCGTGGTCTTCAACGAGATGAAGGGTGCGCTGGCGACGCCGCAGGCGGCGATGCAGCGAAACATGGGCCGTACGTTGTTTCCGGGCCTAACGTACGCGAACGATTCGGGCGGAGACCCGGAGCGCATCCCCGATCTCACCTGGGAGCAGCTGCGGAGGTTTCACGCGGCGCACTACCACCCGAGCAACGCCTACTTCTACACCTATGGCGACCAGCCGCTGGACAGAACGCTCGCCACGATCGAAGAGAACGCCCTGGAACGATTCGAGCAGTTCGCAATCGACACGTCGATCCCAAACGTGGTGCGATTCAAGAAGCCCGTCACATCGGTCGAGGCCTACCCGGCCACCCCGGGCGAAGACAACTCGCGCAAGGCCCAGGCCCTCGTCGGCTGGGTCACGGTCCCGGCTGTCGACTCGTTCCAGCTGCTCGCGATGAGAGTCCTATCCGAAGTGCTGCTCGGTAACCCTGGCTCGCCTCTGCGCAAAGCCCTCATCGATTCGAAGATCGGCAGCGCGTTGGCGGACGGCAGCGGTTTTCATGACGACTACAGAGAGACGGTCTTTGGCGCTGGGCTGAAGGGAATCGCTATCGGCGATGCACAGAAGGTCGAGGCAGTCGTCCTGCAGACCCTCGAAAAGCTGGCCAGGGATGGTGTGGACAAAGCGCAGGTCGATGCCGCCATCCACAGACTCGAGTTCGAGAAGAGGGAACGCTCGAACGCCGGTTATCCCTATGCGCTCAAGGTTCTGTTCACGTTTCTCGGCCCCTACCAGTACGGTGGCGATCCATACACCCCGCTCAATCTCGATGCAGACCTGGAACACCTCGAGCAGGCCCGGAAGGAAGGGCGCTTCTTCGAGAACCTGATTGCGGCCGAGCTTTTGGACAATCAACATCGAGGCCTGCTCGGCCTCGAGCCAGACCCCAACCTCGAGGAACGAAAGCGGCGCCACGAGCTGGAGCGCCTGGCGGCCATCGAAGGCACGCTCACGGACGCAGACCGAGCCCGCATTGTCGCCGACGCGCTTCGCCTCAAAGCCGCGCAGGAAGCCAAGCAGGATGTCGCGGCCTTGCCGTCCCTCGAGTTGACCGACATCCCCATGCAATTCGAGGACGTCACCAGCCGGCAGATCCACATCGGACCTGCGACCGTGGAGTTTTTCCCGCTCCCAACCAACGGGATCACGTATATCGACATTCGCTCGGATTTCTCGGCCCTGCCGCAGGACTTGAAGGACCTGCTGCCGTTGTTCAGCCGCGTGTTCACTCAAACGGGAGCGGCCGGCCAGGACTATGTGGAGATAGCGGCCCGCATTGCCGGCTATACCGGCGGTATAGGCGCTGCTCCGGCGGTCCAGCCAATGGCAGCGCGCGACGACTACCTGCAGTCCTTCTATGTCTCAGGGCGTGCGCTCGACCGCAACGTCGGTCCGTTCATCGACCTGCTCGCGGACCTGACAGCTCGGCTGGACATCGAACCAAGCCGGCTCAAGGAGGTCATCGACGAAAGCGCGACTCGGCTGGAGAGCTCGATCGCCGGTCTGGGCTTTCAATTCGCCGTCCTCAGGGCCACCTCCAAGCTCAGCTCTGAAGGCGCCATCAACGATGGTTTGCAGGGGATCGGAATGCTTGACGAGGTTCGCCGGCTGGCGCGGCTCGATGAAGGGGAGCTGGGCGAGGTCATCGCCAGGCTGGTCGCCACACGCACTGCCCTCTTCCGCCAGGACTCGGTCCACATCATCGTGACCTGTGAAGAGTCGATGATCGACTCCATCGCGGAGCGACTGCAGGGCTTGATCGGGGCGCTGCCGGCGGGCGGGGCGAACGGCCATGTCGCGAAGCCCGACCCACTCGCAGCCGCCCCGGAAGCCCGGACGACGCCGCTGCCGGTGGCGTTCAACGTCCGCGGATTCAAGACCGTTCGCTACACACATCCCGACGCGCCTGCATTGCTGGTGCTCGCGAACTACCTTCGCGACACCTTCCTGCACCGCGAGCTCCGCGAGAAGGGTGGTGCCTACGGGGCGATGGCTCAGGCGAGCATCGGTAGCGGAACGTTCTATATGGCCTCATACCGTGATCCGAACGTAACGCGCACGTATGACACGTACGACCGGGCGATTACATGGCTCATCGAAGGCGAGGTGGCCGTCGACGCGCTCAAGGAGGCAATCCTGGGCGCTTGCGGCGACGTCGACCCTCTGGAATCTCCCGACATCAAGGGCCGGCGCGAGGCGGGCAACCGACTTACAGGGTTCACCCGACGAGAGCGGGAGAAGTTCAAGGGGCGCCTGCTCGAAGTCACGGCCGCCGACCTCAAGCGAGTAGCGGGGAAGTACCTGGCGCGTGGTCGCTACGTCCAGGCGACGGTGGCCGGCCCTGAGTTGGTGGAGGCGGCACTCAGGGAGCGGCCCGGACTGTTCGAGGTGGTCGCGCCGGTCTAAAGCCTGTCCATGTCAGAATCGGCCCCATGAATCTCTGGCGTCGCGAGTACTTCTGGCCCGCCGTGTTGATCGTGTTCGGGGTCTATTTGCTCCTGAGCAACCTTCACCTCCTGACCTGGCTGCGTGGGGACTTGATCTGGCCACTGGCGCTGATCGGCCTTGGTGTGTGGCTCATCCTGAGGCGAACGCGCGCCTGATCGATTTGGAGCTCGGGTGATGGGAATCAATCGGAGGTATAGGAGCCTCTTCTGGCCGGCGATCCTGATCCTGGTCGGGGTGTTCGCCTTGCTTGTCAACGTGGGGCTGGTCCCGGTCGACCGCCTCGACCGCCTGGTGGACCTGTGGCCGCTGATCCTGGTCGTGATCGGACTGGAGCTCGTCGTCCGGCGTGCCTTGCAAGGAGCCAGCGCCGAAATCGCCGCCGCGGTGATCGTGCTGCTCGCGATCGGCGGCGCAGCCGCTTACGTGGCGCTTGGGCCTTCGACTCCGACGGGGATCCAGACGCTCGATACCGCCGGCAAGATTGGGAGCCTCAATCATGCGGCGGTCCAGGTCGACGCGGGCTCAGCGACCGTCACGATGCAGGGAAGCAGCTCCATTGGCGACGACCTCTTTCGCGCGCATATCGAGTACTCGGGGCGTAAGCCGGATGTGAGCCTGGATTCCTCGAGCGGCGAGCTCCATATCTCACAGAACGACACCTCGGGCTTCTTTTTCCAGAGCCGCCGATTCGCTCTCACCCTGCAGCTCAACTCCGGCGTGCCCTGGAAGATTGGCGTCGACACCGGTGAGTCGAGCAACATGTTCACGCTGTCGACGGTTCACGTCGCGAGCATCGACCTGAACACCGGCGCCAGCAAAGATGACATCTCCGTCGGCGCGCCCTCCGGCACGGTGCCGATCACGATCAACGGAGGCGCGCTCACCGTGAACGTGCACCGGCCCGCGGGCGTTGCCGCCTCGGTCTCAGTGTCGGGTGGGGCCGCGAGCCTGAGCTTCGATGGCCGCCAGAGCAAGGCAGTGGGGACCCTGACAGCGCAGACGAGCGACTACAACCACGCCTCCGATCGGTACCAGATCCAGGTCGACGGCGGCGCATGCAATGTGAATGTGGATGCGAGGGGCCTCGGGGCCTAGGGTCCGACTTCTCCGAGTCTCTGGTCGAGCGCGCCGATTCGCGCCGTGTGCCGCGACAACGTGTCGCGGTCAAGAGCGGACCGAAGGCCTCGCGCGGCGATCTCGAGCATGGCCTCCAGCTCATGTTCGAGCACATCAGCCGCTTTGAGAACCTGGACCAGCGCCGCCATCCGCTCCGCGCCCGCGAGCAGCTCACCTTGATCGATTCCGATGCGGGCGAGATCACCTGCCTCTCGCTCCAGCCGGCCCGCGAGCCTGGTGTGCTCGTCATCACCGCGCGCCGCGCAAAGCTCCGCGCCGCGTTGGGCGGCGGCAGCGGCGAGTCGCGCCTCGAGCAACCGCCCGCCTGCAGCCGGGAGAGCCGCGAATGCCGGGCACAATCCGATCACCTGCTGCCGGCCGACCTCTACGCCGCGCCGTTCCAGCTCCGTGATCACTGCGGAGGGCGTCGTCTCATCGAGGCGGAATAGGTTCAGGGATAACTGAATGCGTTCGTCCGAAGTCAAGACGCCGCGCGGGAGTTCGAAGACCAGGGCCTGTACTCCACGCATGCCGCCGGCCGCTTCCCTCAACGATCTGGCCAGTGCGCGGGCCGCCCTTAACTCCAACCCGGGCAATAGGACGTTGAATGCCAGCAAGAGTCGCCGCGCGCCGACACATACAGCGCCCGCGGACGGGTGCAGCTCCGGACCGCCGAGGGTTGGCCGCACCCGTCCGGCTCGGATGTCTGCAAGCGTGTCCTTTTCACCGTGTCCATAGAAGAAAACCGGGATCCGCAACTCGTTCCAGATCCGCTCGCCCAGCTGTCTCGCGAGGTCGCGAGCGGCCGCGACTGACGCCTCACCGAGAGGCACGATCGGAATGACGTCGGCGGCTCCCACTCGGGGGTGGACTCCACTGTGTTCGCGGAGGTGGATCCGTTGCGCCGCCACCCGGACGGATGCAGCCAGCGAGTCGACGATGTGTGGGCCCTCACCGGCCAGAGAGACGACCACCCGGTTGTGGTCGACGTCGGCGTCGACGTCGAGGACGTGCGCATGGGCGGCAGCGCCTGCGATCTCTGCAATGACTTCAGCACGCCTTCCTTCGGAGAAGTTGGGAACCGATTCGAACAGGTGGAGGCGCCCCATGCCCCTGTTAGCCTACGTGCCCATGCCCGGCCCGGTCGCGCTCGTGTACGGCGAGGAGCTGATGAAGCATCGCCTCTCCGACCAGCACCCGCTGCAGCCGATCCGGGTCAAGCTGGCCGTGGATCTCATCCGCGCGACGGGCCTGATCGAGCACGCTCACCTGCTGCCCCCACGGCGCGCGACCGTCGCCGAGCTCGAGCTTGTTCACTCGCCCGATTACGTGGACCTGGTGCGCAAGCTGAGCGATCCCGCGCAGCGGCGCCACGTGCCGCCCCACCTTGTCGAAGCCGCCGGCTTCGGATCGGCTGACAATCCAATCTCAGACGAGCTGCACGAAGGGACGGCTCTGGTGGTGGGCGCGACCCTTGTCGGCGCCGAAGCCCTGGAGAGTGGGGCTGCGCTTCATGTGTTCAGCCCGTCAGGCGGTCTCCACCACGCTCATCGTGACCGGGCGTCGGGCTTCTGCACGTATGACGACCCAGCGATAGCGTGCCGGTGGCTGCGCGAGCGCGGGCACCGAGTCGCCTATGTCGATGTGGACGTTCACCACGGCGACGGCGTCGAGGACATCTTCTACTCCGATCCGGATGTGCTCACGATCAGCCTTCACGAGAGTGGTCGTTACCTGTTTCCCGGCACGGGATTCCCGAGGGATTGCGGCATCGGTGAGGGTCGAGGCGCGGCGGCAAACCTGCCCTTCGTGCCATTCACGTGGGACGAACCCTGGCTCGAAGGATTCGAAAAAGTGGTGCCGGCCCTTCTGCGTCGGTTCAAGCCGACCGTGCTTGTGACCCAGGACGGCTGTGACACGCACCATCTGGATCCGCTGGCTCACCTCGCCGTGACCACCCGGATCTGGCCGCGCGTGGGGGCGATGTTCCACGAGCTCGCGCATGAGCTGTGCGAGGGCCGGTGGCTGGCGTTGGGGGGCGGGGGGTACGCGATCTACGAGGTGGTGCCGCGAGCCTGGACCCTGTTCTTCGCCGAGATGGTCGAACGACCGGACCTGGCCGCCGATCTCAACGATGCCTCGAGCGTGATCCCGGCGGAGGAGGCGCAGGAACGTGTGTGGGCTTCGCTGCGCCAGGACCTGCGGACGCTCGGCGAGGTCCACGGCCTCGACTTCGGCTGATCCATCGGGGCGCCCAGCCCAAAAAAGCACCCATCCCAAAAAAGCACCCATCCCTAACCCCCACCCTCCCTTGGGGAATCCTTATGTGGGGGCCACGATAGGCGTTGAGTTGCGACCCGGGCAACCCTGCCCGTTAAGACCCGCGGCCAGCTCGAACGAGCTGTCGCTCAGGCGGCGTAGGTGCGCAGGCAGCGGGTGCAGACGCGTGCGCGGACCGAACGCCCGGCCACAGTCACGCGGCCCATCTGCAGGTTGGGTTCAAATCTCCGGTTGACCCGGTTCTTCGCATGACTGACGTGGTGTCCGTACTGCGGCTCCTTGCCGCAAATCGCGCAGCGTTTGGCCATGAGTCACCTTCGGCGGGGGAATTCAGTCGAAAGGCAGACGCCCTGGCGAGCCAATCTCACCTGAGCGTTACCGAATTGTACCATGGGCTCTCCATGGCCTCGAAAATCCCCACCGCGCTCGGGCGGGCTCAGCGCTGGGGCCGCATCGAAGTCTTCCCGTCCGCCGTCGCAGCCATCGCCGGTCATGCCGCCACGAGCTGCTACGGCGTCTCGGGTATGGCCGCCCGCGGACTCCGCGACGGCGTGGC
>WNEY01004267.1_pt1 | contig 10859 bp, 7 predicted proteins | sample 5400531 | NCBI WGS metagenome assembly WNEY01 (sample SAMN13153338, study PRJNA577476) | soil metagenome | isolation source: 200 cm saprolite under Douglas fir tree site 1 | place: USA:California | collected 2015-04-18
TCAGGGTGCCGGAGGTCTGATCAATGGTAAACGCCGAGACGCTATTGGAATTGTTATTCGCCGTGTAGAGGAAGTGCCCACTGGGATCGACGGCCAAGCCAAGCGTGCCCTTGCCGGCACTGAGCGTGTTCTGGAAGGAGAGCGTGCCATCGTTATTGATCTTGTAGGCGCTGACGCTCCCTCCTGTGGTGTTGAAATTGCTGACGAAGACAAACCGGCTGAAGGGATCTACGACGATAGCTTGGGGGAAGCCCGGGGCCGTCACCGTGGGAGTGTTGAGTGGGCTTAGGGCGCCGGTGTTCTGTACGATCGAATATTGTGCGACATTGCCTGTGCCTGAACTTGCTCCCTGGTTGGCCACATAGGCGTAGAGCCCGTTGGGAGTGACAGCAATTGTTTCCGGGGTGACTGTGGTTGGCGCCGTAGTTGTCAGTAATGTAAGCGATCCATTCCCATTGACCGTGAACTCTGAGATCGTGTTATCAGCCGAATTCGTAACATACGCGCTCCTGCCGCCATTGCCACGCACAGAGAAAGCCAGCATAGTTGGGCCATTGCCTGCAGTAAACGGAGAGCCTGTAATTGGCACAAGCGTTCCGTTCGAGTTAATGGCATACGCGGAAACAGTATTCACGGTCGAAGTCAAACCATTGTTGGCTACATAAACGTAATTGTTGCCGGGGTCCACGGTGACCCCTTCGGGACCGGTATTGGCGCCGTTGAATACATATCCGTTATTACGCAACTGTCCGTTGGCGTTGACCGTGTACTCCTCGATGGTGTTGTCATTGAAATTCGCGGTATAGGCGAAGCGGGCGGGCGGCCCAATCACCCGCATCGTCGTGTTTCCCGAAATGGAATTCTGTGTGGCCTTGATAGTTGTAGTCCCAATCGAAACCGCCGTCGCGAGGCCAGTGCTGCCATTGATGGTAGCGACTGCTCCCGCGGAAGAGCTCCACGTGGCTGTGTTGGTCAGGTTCTGCGTGGTAGTGTCGCTATAAGTTCCAGTTGCCGTGAATTGCTGCGTGTTGCCCTTGCTAACGATTGGACTGGGAGGAGTGACGGCGATGGAAACCAGGTTCGGCGGCCCGACCGTCAAGTTTGTCGTACCGCTTACGCTATTGTAGGTAGCCGTAATGACCACCGGACCGCCCTGCGTCTTGCCTGTTACCTGTCCATTCGTTCCATTGCCAGGAATGTTGACGATGATCGCGATTGCGGCATTCGACGAGCTCCAGTTTGCCAGGCCGGTCAGGTCTTGCGTCGTGCTGTCGGTGTAATGTCCGGTGGCGACCATGTTTTGGCTGGTGCCGTTGGCGATCGTGGAATTGGCGGGCGTGACGGTGATCGACGTCAGGTTGGGAAGCCCGCAATTCAGCGTGGCGGAACCGTTCACGATGCCGGAAGCGGCAGTAACGAGCGAACCGTTGCCAACCTGCTTACAGGTACCCAGGCCGGTGTTATTCACTGAAATCACACCGGGATTGTTTACGCTCCAGGTGGCCGAGTTGGTAAGGTCTTGGGTCGAATTGTCGGTGTAAGTCCCGGTAGCTGTGAACTGCTGGGTCAGGCCGTTAGGAATGGTCACAGGGGACGGGGTGACGGCAATCGATTTCAATGCCGGCGGCCCGACACTGATCGTGCCCACATCGCTGAAGCCACTATAGCTGGCCGTAATTTGTACGTTGTTGCCCTGAGAATGACTGGTCACCAGGCCGGCGCTGACCGTGGCCACGGCCTGATTGTTCGAGCTCCATGTTGTGCCGCCGTTGCTGGTCACATCGAGCGTTGCGCCGTCTGTGTAATAGGCGGTCGCCGTGAACTGGTAGGTGTTTCCCAGGGGAATTGTTCCTGCACTGTGCGGGCTCACCTGCACCTGGTTGACGACCGCCGGCCCGATGGTCAATACGGTGCTGTCCGTTTTCCCGCTGAGAGAGGCACTGATCGTGGTTTGGCCTTCTGCCAGTGTGGATGCCACTCCTGTGTTGCTGATCGTGGCCTTATTCATATCTGACGAGGCCCAGGTCACCGAACTTGTGATGTCATTCACGCTGCTATTCGTGTAAGTACCGGTAGCCGTGAACTGCTGTGGACTGCCTTTGGCGACGCTCGGATTCTTTGGAGTCACGCTGATGGAAACCAACGCAGCCGGACCGACGGTAAGGTCGGTCTGACCCATTACGCTGTTGTAGGTAGCTTGAATAAAGGCGCCGCCTGTGTTGTTACTGGAAGCTGTTGCCAGGCCCCCAGGCACAATCGTGGCAATTGTTTGATCGGTGGAAGCCCAGGTTACTTGTCCTGTCAGGTCAGCGGTTGATGCATCGGCATAGTTGCCGGTAGCAGTAAGTTGCAATGTCGTTCCTTGAGGAATGGTCTGACTAGCAGGCGTTACCGTAATGGAATTCAATTTCGGTGTTACGGTCAACAACGTGGTACCGCGGAACGGCCCGCTCTGTGCCCTGATCAAGGTAACACCCTTGGCTACTGCGGTCACCAACCCGGTGGAGGAATTAATGGTGGCCACGGCTGGATTCGAAGAAGTCCACGCAGCGGTCAGTAGCCGGTGCTGTTGCGGTTGCTGAAATCCGCGAAAGCCTTCCAAAAATGCCTGCATCGGCTGTGTGTCGCCAATGACAATCGTGAGATTCGCCGGAATCACTTCCACTCGCATCGGTCCGAGTGGCTTTACGACCACAGTGGCGCGCACGTTATCAATCCCCGCTACCAGTATGAAAAGCGCGGCAAGGATTGTGAGCCGGTATCTCATCTGCTTCTCCACAGTCCGTTTTCTCCACAGTTCGTTCAAATTGAAATTTGATTTGACGGTGATAGCTTACGAAGACGCCTGCAGTCACCCACCCCCTAGCAAGTGTCCACAGGCGTCCTTATTTCGCCTTTCAAAACTCACCGTGTGCGGCTTACGCTAAAACACAATGCCGGTGATGGCAATGCAACCGTAAACATTTTTGGGAAATGTTTGGATAACGGTTCAACCTACTGAAGTTAAATGACTTAATTGCATCCATAAACTTGGGCAAAGAGGAATGGAAAGGCATCGCAAGCGATGCCTAAGGTTATTTGAATGATAGTAGTACAGCCCTCCTCGGCTGTATGCCCGTAGCGGAAAAATTCCCTCGAGTGTGAAGACTTGTATCAGCGATATGCGCCGTGGGTGCACTGGCATGAAAATAAGAAAGAAACTGTCCATTGAATCGAAAGGACTTAGTTTCTAATGTTGATGAAAAACTCTTTCATCACTCAGATGCCCCACGAAAGGTTTTATTCGTGCCGCAAGTCGTTCAGAATGTGTTGGGCTTTAGAATTGCTTTAGTGTTTGACCCTTGAATTACTCATAAGGATCACAATTCAAGACGGCAAGACAACATACCAGCCCCGAAAAGGGGCGGCAGAGTCTGGCCCAGGCGCGTAAGCCCTGGGAACGATAAAAAAACCACCTCCGATCTGCCGAAGGCATACGCGTAGCGAAGTGGAGCGCACAGAATAAACGTTTTTCGCAGCCTGTTTCAGCTCCGGTGTCGCGGGGTACATCAATTCTGGAATTGCCTTAAACCCTGGATTTGAATGGTAAAAAGGAAAGCCGTGTTCCCCGAAGCGCATTCACGAACAGCCGCAGACTGAATGGTGACTACTAGGTAGGCTTGTTAACTTAATTGCCTTTTCTTGCTGCCCTCGCCTTTTGTAATCCATTGAGGGCTGCCTGGCTGCTGGGGTCTAGCTGCAGCGCGCGCTGGAATGACCGGGCCGCGCCTTGATAGTCACGCATGCCCATCTGGGTGTAGCCCTGCTGCACGTACTGCACCGCGGCGGCCTGATTGCCGCGGCCTGAATTACCGGTGTTCGCCGATGATGAATTGTTATTGGCCTGCGGGACAGGTGTCGGGGCAGGATGGCTGTTGTTTGGTTGCGGATTCTCGCTGCCCGAGTTTTTTTCTTGTTCCGAACGCCATATCGTGTCGTGTTGCTCTGGCGCTGCCGCCACCTGCAGTTCGTTGATCACCCCACGTACTCCCAGGACATCACGCGCCAGGTTCCCGGCAATTTCTACGTCATAGGGCTTGCTGACTGTGCCTGTAAGCCTGACGACGCCCCTTTTGACATCGGCATGGAGGGAAGCGTGCTTCAGCGGTTCCGATTGCGCCAGCGCGTCGCTGACGTCTTGCGCGATGCGGGCGTCATCTTGCGCCTCCTGCAGCGTTGAGGCGCTTCGGTTCGATTGCACATGCTTGACCACCGTGGTCACCAGCACCAGGCCGGCGATGATTCCCGCGATGATTACAAGCTTTCTCCAATCGAATGACCCACCGGCTGCCGCGGGGTTGCGCCGCCGTAATTTGGTCTCATCAAAGACCGTTCCTCCGGCTTCGGCTACGTAGGTACCGGTAGTGGTGGTGTGGGCCGGCGTCAGAACCGCAACATTGCGTTGCGGTTGGGCTGGCGCAGCTGCTATTGCCTGCGTACGCTGCGGTGGGGGCGCCACGGGAGCCGGTCTCGGACCGGGTATGCCGGTGGGTGTCACCGGCGTAGTTACGGGCTTCACCACCGGAGGGATCGGAGCGTTCAGCACCCGGCTCATCGCGCTGATCATCTCCTCAGCCGATTGATAGCGCCTGTTACGGTCTTTTTCCAGTGCCTTCATGATCAGGCTGGAAACCGTGTGGGCTACACCTGCAGGCGGGGTGGGCGGCGTCTGCAGATGATGGATGAGGTAGCCGATAGGCGTATCGGAATTAAAGGGCAGTTTGCCCGTGATCATCTCGTAGAGCACAACGCCCAGCGAATAGAGATCAGAGCGCCCGTCAATCTGATCGCCAATCTTGCCTGAAGCCTGCTCCGGCGAAACGTATTGCGGCGTTCCCACCACCATGCCCGTTTGCGTGGCGTTGCGGTTGCCCTCAAAGCTGGGGTCGGCCATTTTGGCAATGCCAAAATCCAGCACCTTGACCAGGTCCTGGGTGCTCTCCACCTGGCCAGGCTGGTGAATAAGCAGGATGTTGTCTGGCTTGATGTCACGATGAACAATGTTCAGCTTGTGCGCCGCGCCCAGCGCCGCCGCCACCTGTTTGCAGATATTCAGCGCGCGCGGAATGGGAATGGGGTTCGTTCCATGAATCCATGAGCGCAGGTTCCTGCCCTGCACGTACTCCATGACAATGAACGGGCGGCCGTCTTCCGTGGTATCGAAGTCATCGAGCTGCACCGCGTTCGGATGCCGCAGTTTGCGGGTAATAATGGCTTCGTTTCTGAAGCGATTGAGAAAGTCCTGGTCATTCAATAACTTGTTATTAACGACCTTGATTGCGCGGATTTCATTGAACGTGAGGTGCCGCGCCTTGTACACGGCGGCCATCCCCCCGATCCCGATCTTCTCCAACACCTCATACTTGTCGCGGATAATCATCCCCGGCATGAAGTCGTTGACCTGCCGTAGCGATTCTTTGTCCTTGGGACAGGAGTCTAATTCGTTGGAATAGATGCTATGACAGGTTTCGCAATACTTCATCGATTGTGGTCTCAGGTGCAATGGCTACAAATCGTCCATCGCATCCAAAAATGGACCCTGGGGAGAGTACTCTACAAATCATATCCCTGAATCGCTCCGAAGCCAAGCCTCATCATGTGACGGAAGGGCATGAAACCGGGTGGTAAAATCTAATTTCTACCTCTAAGGAACACACCTTACATGGCCCTTAGCGTGCAAGTTCATTCCCAGCGGCAAGTTACCGTGCTTGCCTGCAAGGGGATTATCGTCTTTGGTGAAGAGTCTGATTCCTTGCGTGCTCTCGTGAAAGAGCAACTGCGACAGCACAACGCTGGGGCGCCGGGCCTAGCCCTGGTTCTCGATCTCTCCCTGGTTCAATACGTTGATAGCGGCGGCCTGGGCGCGCTGGTAGGACTGCTGACCTCGGTACGCTCTGCTGGCGGAAACCTGAAGCTCGCCACTTTGAATGAACGCGTCAGCCGGGTTTTCAAAACCACCCATCTCCATAAGGTTTTCGAGATCTATGCCACCACCGCAGAAGCGGTGAATTCCTTTCGTGCCGGAAGTGCGGCTCCGGGCGCGGCGGTTCAGCCATGAGCTCTGCTCCAGCTTCCCAAGCATTGAATGAAGCGTCGAACCGTGTGCTGGTCGTAGAAAACGAGCCTGCTACGCGCACGCTTTTGCAGAAAATCCTCATCCCTGCCGGCTTTGCCGTCGAAGAAGCTTGTGATGGTATGGAAGGCCTGGAGCGGCTCACCCGCCACAAGTTCGATGTCGTGCTGCTCGACGTTTGGATGCCCCGCATGAACGGATTGGAGGTGCTGACCGAATTGCATCGTCGCGGCTCTTCGCAGCGCGTCATCCTGATGACCGCCGATCACAAACCGGAAACGCTGCTGCACGCCGTGCGCGAGCAAGCCAGCCAGTACATCAGCAAGCCATTTTCAGGTGAAGAGTTGCTCGGCACCATCCGCAAAGTGCTGGCCTGTCCGGTGCAGCCGGCCATTGAGGTGCTGTCGGCCAAGCCCGACTGGGTCCAGCTTCTTGTCCCCTGCCAGCGCGAAGTTGTGGACCGCATCCAGTCGTTTCTCATGGGCCTCGATGCCGATCTGCCCCTGCAAACTCGTGAGTCCCTCGGCCAGGCCTTCCATGAGTTGCTGCTGAATGCCATCGAGTGGGGAGGCAAATTCGATCCTAACCTCAAAGTGCACATCGCCTGCCTGCGCACGCGCCGCATGATCCTCTACCGCATCGCCGATCCCGGCTCCGGCTTTCGCTTTGATTCGCTCAAGCACGCCGCCATCAGCAACCCGGAAGAGGGCTCGCTCGAACACCTCAAAGTACGAGAAGAAAAAGGTATGCGCCCGGGAGGCTTTGGCATCATGATGACCCGCTTCCTCGTGGATGAACTTCTCTACAACGAGAGGCAGAACGAAGTGATTTTTGTTAAATACCTGGACTAGAGGCTATCTCATAAATAGTTAAATATTCTTTCGGAGGGGCACCGCTTTTAGAGCTTACGGAAGAACGTTGTATGGGCGTGAAGTCGTGCCCTGACACGTCTTCACGCCCATACAGCGTTTTTCCGCAAGCTCTTAAGTCGTGCCGTTTAGGCCCTTAAAAATATGGGCTTTAGCCCCTGCGGCCAGCCGTAGTCGAAGATGCAGGGCATTTTTGAAACAAGCTCTAGTTTTCGGCCCCGCCTGGAAAATCGTCTATGTCTTTTTCGGCGCGTACCTCAATAATGCGCTCAATGGCTTTGAATGGCATGTTGGCAAAGAGCAGCACTTCGACCATGCGCACCGGACGCGTACAGCCCCCGCAGTTCCCTTGCTCATTAATGCGTTGCGAGTGGCACTCACAAAATCCCATGGGAACTCCTGTCTTTGAGCTTCTATATATATGTGCGGAAAACGGCCGAAACATTACAGGGTGGGAAGAAGATATTTTTGCGGGCCAGAACCGGACGAGACAAAAAAAGTTCAAATTTCGACAAAGACACGTCCGCGGGCTGTTGCTACGATTTGCCCTGTAAAGCGAGGTTTATCCTCACGTTGCATCGTGGTTGCAAACGGCGGTATGCCTGATACCGCCGTTTTGCTTTTAAGCGGAAATTGTTGCCACGGATCCCCCGAAACCGGCTACCAAGCGCGGAAGCAAAGAGGATTACCGCTAAACCCGCGACCAGAAAGACTGGTACACATTCGCCAGCAACTGATTGATTCCCTCCTCATCAACTTCCTCGGCCAGCGGTGAACGTTGCTGCTGTTTCAGGCACCTCTGCTTCAATTCTTCATACTGCTGAACGATCTGCTCGAGCGAATACTCTCCATTCCGGATAGCAATCAAGTGCCGCGCGTGCGGATTGGGAAACGCCATCGTGCCGTCGCGCAGTAGATCGAGCGCCTCATACATCAAGCGGATGCCGTGCATGGCAGCTTTAGTATCGAAGCCGTACTTTTCCAGCAGTTCGGGACGGAACTGCTTGCGTGCCCGCTTGCCAGTCAGGCGATCGAATTGCGCATCGGCGTAGCCGATGAACTTGCGCAAGTGTGACTGGGCCAAAAAACTGCGACGCCGGGCGGTAACGTAGTCCCACCAGGGGTTGGCGCCCAGCACATTCTCCACAAACAGGAAATGTAGGATCGTAGGATTACCGGCGGCAGCCAGCCGCGCAAACTTGGTCAGCGAATACATCACCAGATCAACATCGTCGCGCGTGTTCTTGCGCGTGCTGTCGGAAGTGGACCACACGTGGTGCTCCGTGGAACGCAAACCGAGGCGCGTCTGCGGCGGTTCGAGGTAAACGGCATAGTAGTCGTGGTCGTCACTGCCCACGGAAGCGCCGTGCATTACCGATCCGCCTTCAAAGGCAAGAATAATGCTGTCGTCGGAGAATAGGTACTCCGATTGACAAACGGCACTGCGAAAACACTCGAGCAGCGCAGGTTTTTTTCGTAGAGTTTTCGGCACTTGGAAATTGTAAATGGATGGCGAGATGGTCTTCCCGGATTTGCCCTTCTAAGCCGTAGCGGATGACTGCGAGCTGGCGGCCGGCGCCAGTTTGGCCCACATCCGCACTACAAACGCCAGCCACATGACAAGCGCCAGCGGGGCATAGATCAACGCGTTTCTCAAGACTCCAGCAGTAAAGACGAGGGTGAAAATCGCCCAGACGAGGTACAAGGTGAAGGTTTCGAGTTTCGGCGGGCTCAACTCGGAATCGAGCGATCCAATATTTCTCTGCTGTACCAAAGCCCTCCACGCCAGGTAGTAGATGAGGACGTAGCCCAAGGCGCCGCCAATCAAGCCCGCCAGTGCTGCTTTGGAAAGGAAGTGCGCGGGCGCGAGAGCAGCCAGGGTCACGATGCCGCCAAGATGCAGGGTGTGCGACAGCGCGAAAAGCAGAATAAGCCGGTAGCGGCTGGCGGCCATCCACGCCGTAAACGGCGAGGGCAATAACCGGCCGAGCCCGGGCGCCGCGAATGCGGCAGCCAGCAGCATGGCCGAGATGCGCGCGGTCACCCGCAGATAAAGCATGAGCATGGGAAAGGATGAATGCATGTTGCTTTAAGATTTACGAAATTAACTTTCGTCTCCCTTTGTGTCCTTTGTGGTTAAGCTTTTGTCTTGGCCGTGCGTAACTGCTCCAGCCGCTGGCAGGCATCGCGCAACTCGGAGTCAGTTTTAGCAAAGCAGAAGCGCAGCAGGTTTCCCCCGGCGCCGCCGTTGTAAAACGAATCTCCGGGCACGGCAGCCACGCCGGTTTCTTTCAGCAGGCACATCGCCTTCTGTTTGCTCGTGGTTCCCGGCAGCGCGGAGGCGTCGGCCAAAACGTAGTACGCGCCCTGCGGAATGTTCGGCTTGAGCCCCGCGGCTTCCAGCGCATGGCACAGCAGATCGCGCTTGATGGTGTATTCGGCGGTCAGCGAGCTGTAGAACTCCGGGCTCAACTCTTCCAGGCCTGCGGCCACGCCATGCTGAAAGGGCGAGGGCGCGCAGATATACGCCAGATCGTGGAAGTAACCAATCGCGTGCGCCCAGCGGCGGTCGCAGACGGCGTATCCGATGCGCCAGCCGGTGATGCTGAAAGTTTTTGAAAATCCCGAAATGGTAACGCAGCGCTCGGCCATGCCGGGCAGCGTTGCCGGACTGATATGCTTGCGTCCGTCGTAGAGAAAGTATTCGTAGATTTCATCGGTAAAGATGAACAGGTCGCGCTCGCGGGCAAGGGCGGTGATCCAGCCAAGCTCTTCGCCGCTGAAAACTTTTCCCGAAGGATTGGCCGGCGAGTTCACCACGATGGCGCGCGTCTTGGCGGTCATGGCCCGCTCCAGCGCCGCGCGGGAAAAGCTCCAATCCGGCGGCGCGAGCGTCACGTAGACAGGAACGGCGTGCATCGCCATCAGCGTGTGCACGTGATATCCGTAGTAGGGCTCGAAGACAATCACCTCATCGCCGGGATTGAGCAGTGACAGGCAGGCGCAGTAAAAAGCTCCGGTCGAGCCGGCAGTGACCACCACCTCGTGCTCGGGGTCGGCCTCGACTTTGTTGTAGTCGCGCATCTTGCGCGCGATGGCGCGGCGCAGGTTGGCGATGCCGTCGAGGCGGGTGTAGGAGTTGAAGCCACCCTCGATGGCGGCTTCCGCCCCGCGGCGCACCGGCAGGGGAACTTCGGTATCGCAGATTCCCTGGGCCAGGTTCACACCTCCGGCTTTTTCGCATTCAACGGACATGATGCGGATCTCTGACTGCGTGATGTGCGAGGCGAGCTGGCTAAGGCGCGGCATTCAGATATTGTAAATCCGCAGCGAAAGCGGTTCACCACAAAGGACACAAAGGAATTTAGCCACGGATTAGCACGGATCAACACCGATCTGGAAAAGAGCCGGGGGCACCTGCTGGCTTTTTACTTAATAGACTCACGAGGTCTATCCGCATCGAAATCTGTTACATCCCTGCGCATCCAACCGATAGGCGTGGCCCGGCAGGGGGTACAATCTTGCAAGCCAAATGCGGGCGCTGAATCGGTCAATCTGGCCGGAGGAGGAGATATGGCGCGAAACTGGTTTCTTCAGGAAATAATCACTGCGGCCGTGTTGCTGATGATCTTGTCAGCGGCGCCGGTGGTGCAGGCACAAACGCAAGCACAAGAGGCAGGCCGGCGGATCAGCCAGCTTTCCTCCGACGAGCGTCAGGCGGTCATGGAGCTGATGATGAACCTCATGTCTCGCGACAGCTTTGAAAAAAGGATGGAGCAGGTCCGGGAACAGATGCTGGCCCAGGTGAGCGAAGTGGCGGCACAGCAGAAACGGCCTCTTCCCTACGACGCCTCTGAGAGAATGCAGCGCGCCATGAA
>WNEY01008314.1_pt1 | contig 10859 bp, 6 predicted proteins | sample 5400531 | NCBI WGS metagenome assembly WNEY01 (sample SAMN13153338, study PRJNA577476) | soil metagenome | isolation source: 200 cm saprolite under Douglas fir tree site 1 | place: USA:California | collected 2015-04-18
GCGCATTGCCGTTCGCGTCCTTCGGCGTGGCGGTCAGCTGGACCGCCTGGCCGACCGGCACCGATGCGGGCGCGGGGCTCACCGCCACCGACGCGACCGGCACCGTTACCGTGGTGACCGTCATGGCCGCCGTTCCGCTCTTCCCTTCGGACGTCGCCGCGATCGTCGTCGAGCCGGCCGCCACCCCCGTCGCGATCCCGCTCGAGTTCACGCTTGCCACCGCCGTGTTGTTACTCGCCCAAACGATGACCCGGCCGCCCAGCGCGGTGCCGGTAGAGTCCAGTGGCACCGCGACGAACTGCACCGTGCCGCTCACAGGCGCGCTCGCTGCGGCCGGGAGCACGACCACCGAGGCGATCGGCACTGCCGTGGCAGTCACCACGGCGGTCGCCGAATCGGACATGCCGGTCGCCGGGTCCTGGGCGACACCTTGTAGCGGCCCGACCCGCCCGCCTTGTAGTGCCCGTAATGCATGCCCTTGGCGGTGACCGAATCGGTGATGTTGCCACCCGTGACACTCCAGTTGACAGCGACCGCCGTCGTATCGCTGGCGGTGGTCACGCCGAAGGCGACGAAGTCGGTAGACTGATTCTGCAGCAGATTGACGGTCTTGGGGAGGACGACCACCTGGGCGAGGCTGGTGCCCGGATCCGTGGTGCGCGCCGGGAGCTCGCAGCTCGCGACCACCGCGGCGGCCAGGGTGGCCGCCGCGAAGAGGACACGGCGATCCTTCAGCATCGCCAGGCGCACCGACAGCTTGTGCTTGAACGTCATGGGTCGTCTCCTGCCTTTCGATCCGCCTTACGGGTTGAAGAACTCGCTCATGTCAGGTGCGGTGGCCGCGGCCCCGGGGAACGTGTTGACGCCCAGTCCCTTGAGGATCAGCCGCAACGTGCTCGGGTGCTGATACGTGGTCGTGGACACGTAGTGCGGCTTGGACTTGGGGCTGATCGCCGCCCAGTACACCTTGCCACCGCCCAGCGTATTGTCGCCCCCCGATTCGTCGAACACGACGATCAACAGGCCGTCCTGCTGGAACACCGGGCTCGCGAGCAACGGGCCGATGTTCGTCTGCAGCCAGCTATCCGCCGTGCCGAGCGAGCAGTCGTGCGCGTCGTTGCAGAGGTTGGGCACGATGTTCGAGAACGCCGGCAGCGTGCCGTTCGCGAGATCCGTCGCGAACTGCGTGAACGGAACGTTGTTGCACGCCTGACCCGTCGGGTCATTCGCGACGTCGGACAGCAGCGCGAAGATGTTGTGCTTCCGCGCATAGTTGCCCGTGTCGCCACCCAGGTAGCACGCGTTGGGAATGCTCTCGGCATACGACTTCCACGTCTTGCCGGCCGCGACCAGGCTGCGCACGATGTTCGGCACGTTCTCGATCGTCGACGAGCCGTCGTCGTTCGTCAAAACCTGACCGGTCGACAGCTCGAAGTAGTTACCAATCGACGGGTGCGTGTTGGCGTAGTACTGCGTCGCCAGCCCGTACTGCGCCGCCAGACCGGTGAGGTACGGCATCGACGAGCTCGTGACGTCCACGTAGTCCGTGTTCTCTTCCGTCACGATGAACACGTGCCCGAACTGCTGCGTGCCCGGAGGCGTCACCGTGATGGCCGCCGTGCCGCTCTGCCCTTCACTCGTCGCCGTGATCGTCGCCGACCCGGCGGCGACCCCCGTGACGAGCCCGCTGCTGTTGACCGTCGCGGCCGACGTGTTGCTGCTCTGCCAGGTCACCGTCCGGCCCACCAGCGGATTGCCGTTCGCGTCCTTGGGCGTGGCGGTGAGCTGTAGGCTGCTCCCCGCCGATACCGTGGCCAACGCCGGCGTCAGCGTCACCGAGGCGACGGGCATGTGCACGACCGTGATGGCCGAGGTCCCGCTCTGCCCTTCGCTCGTAGCCGTGATCGTCGCCGACCCGGCCACCACACCCGTCACCAAGCCGCTCGCGCTCACCGTCGCCGCCGAGCTGTTGCTGCTCGACCAGGTGATCGAGCGCCCGGTGAGGGTGTTGCCGTTCGCGTCCTTCAGCGTGGCCGTGAGCTGCAGCGTCTGGCCCTCGTTCACCGTGGCCGACGCCGGCGTCAGCGTCACCGTCGCCACGGGCGCCGGGGGTTGACTGCCGGCTATCGCGAAGTTGCAGACCGTGTGCGTGCCTGTAATCGCGGTCAGCGCCCAGTTGGCGAGCGCCGTTACCGTGCTCTGCTCGGTCCGGAACGCGAACCCGGTCCCGATGGTCTGCTCGGCGCCGCCGGCCGGGGTCACATACGCCGCGTAGGTGTGACTCGGCACATCCACCACGATGCGGAAGTGGTAGCTCGTGCCCGCGGTGTACGGGATGGTGTTCGCCGCGGCGTACGCGCCGCCATTGCGGGCGTCGATGGTGCCGCCCGGGTTGAATCGGATGATGACGGCGAGGTCGGTGTAGGCCGCCGCCGCGCCCTGCGACAGGCCCGTCGCGGCATCGAGTCCCGTACCGTTGGGGGTCGCGTCGAACGTGGCCGTGAACGAGCCGTTCTGGCTGGTGAACGCGCTGTTCTGGAACGCGGTCGAGCTCGTGGGGCAGGTGCTCGAAGGCGGCGTCACGGTGATGGCCGAGCTGCCGCTCTGCCCTTCACTCGTCGCCGTGATCGTCGCCGAGCCCGCGACCACACCGCTCACGAGGCCGCTCGCGTTCACGGTCGCGACCGAGGTATTGCTGCTCGACCAGGTGATCGTCCGACCCGTCAGCGTGATCGTCCGACCCGTCAGCGGCGTGCCGTTGGCATCCTTGGCGGTGGCGGTGAGCTGCACCGTCTGGCCCTGCGGGACGCTCGCCGGGGCCGGGCTGACCGTCACCGAGTTGACGGCGACGCTCGTCACCGTGATCGCCGCGGTTCCGCTCTGGCCCTCACTCGTCGCCGTAATCGTCGCCGACCCCGGTGCTAGGGCCGTCACGTTCCCGTTCACGTCCGCGATCGCGACCGACGTGTTGCTGCTCGACCAGGTGACCGTCCGGCCCGATAGGGGGTTGCCGCTCGCATCCTTGGGCGTGGCGGTGAGGTGGACCGCCTGCCCCGCCAGCACCGTGGCGGACCCGGGGCTCACGGTCACCGTGGCCACCGGCACCGTGCACCCGGTCACCGTCACGTTGGCCGTGTCGGACAGGTTTCCGGGCTGGCTGGTCGCCACCAGCTTGTGCGCGCCGCAGTTGGCGTTCTGGTAGTGGCCGTAATGGCGCTTGCCGCTCGTGCTCGAAGTGACGCTGCCGTTCGAGGCGGTCCACGACACGGAGGCGTCCGCACTGTCCCCGGTGGCGGTGAAGCCGACGGCCACGAAGTCGTAAGATTGGCTGGGCTGTAGCGTGACGTTCTTAGGGGCGACAACGAGTTGGGTGATGGTGGATCCGGTACCGGTGCTGCGAACGGGGAGCTCGCAACTGACGATCGTGGCGACGGCGATCGTCGCCGCGATGGCGTTCCGGTGTTTCAGTCGGGCCAACCGCTGCGCCAGCTTGTACGTGAACGTCATGGCACGCCTCTCCGAGGGGAAAACGGACGGGGCCGCCTAGGTCGACCCGTCGTGGGATCGCTGGCGGCCCGGCGAGCGTAGCGGACTGATCCGCTGTAGCCCCGTGGCTCTGCGTCGCCGCCTTTCGACGGCTTTGCTCTGAGCAGCGTGCGTGGGGCAATTTGAAACGCGGCCTCCCTCGAATCGGTGACCCGCATCAACAACCCAGGGGCTCGTTGCAAAAAGGGGCCGAAAGTGTCCCGAAGCCTGCTGCGTCTGACCCCTGATTCGAGGGTGCGTATCGTGACGCCCGCGCAGCTGTAACGCTGGTGCCACATCAGGGACGACAACCGACCCGCCAATCAGCTATAAGCGCCTATGCGGCATACGATTAGCCAGCATGACCCGCCCGCACGGGTTCTGCTCGGCATTGGCCCGATGCCTCCCCGTACCGGCCTTGCTGGCCTCCATCCCGCGAGGGAAATCGAGTGAAACTGGCCGTTTTTACGAGCAAGTATCCGGCACGGGTCGCCACGTTCTTCGAGCGCGACATGCGGAGCTTGATCGAGGCCGGCGTCGAGATCGACGTGTTTCCGATCCACCCGCTCGATGAGAGCATGTGGCGCTACGCGCAGCCGATCCTGAGCGCCGACGTCCTGCCGCGCGACCGGGTGCACCACCTCGGGTTCCTCCACAGCCTCGCCAGGCTCGCCCGGCCCTCGGTGCGCCGGCTCGGTCGTTTCCTGCCCGACGCCGCCGCGGTGAGCGCCGCCGCGCTCCGCCACGGGCCGGTGTCGCTGGCGAAAACAGCGTACGTGCTGCCGAAGGCGTGGGCGGCCGCCGACCGCTTCGCCGATCGGTACGATCACGTGTTGGCCTATTGGGGCAACTACGCGGGCACGTGTGCCTATCTGTTCCATCGATTGCAGCGGCGGCGCGTCCCGTTCTCGATCTGGGTGCACGCCGGCACCGATCTGTACTTCCGGCCCGCGTACCTACGCCAGAAGCTCGAGTATGCGGACAACATCATCACCTGCTGCGACTTCAACCGTACCTTCATCTTGGAGCGCTACCCACAGGTCGCCGATCGCCTCGCGCCCAAGATCCACGTGTCCTACCACGGGCTGGATCTGGCGGGCTTCCCCTTCCGCCCCGACGATCGTCCGCTCCACAAGGTGATCGCCGTCGGTCGCCTCGCCCGCGACAAGGGGTTTGCGTATCTCTTGCATGCGGTGCGAGTGCTCGCGAGCCGGGGCGTGGCGGTAACGGTCGAAATCGTGGGTGACGGCAAAGAGCGCAGCACCCTCCAACGGCTGGCGGGCACGCTCGGCATTGCCGATCGCGTGACGTTCCGCGGTTGGCTCCAGTTCGATGACGCCCGCACCGCCATGGGCGAGGCGACCGTGCTCGTGCATCCTTCGGACGGATTGGGGGACGGGTTGCCCAACGTACTGCGGGAGGCGATGGCGCTCGGGACGCCGGTCATCGCGTCGCGCGTCGCCGGCATTCCCGAAGCCCTGGACGACGGTCGCTGCGGCATCCTGGTCCCCCCCCGGGATGTCGGCGCGCTCGCGGACGCCATCGCGACGCTGCTGGGCGACGCTACTCTGCGCCGCACACTCGCGGAGCGGGCACGACGCCGCACCGAGCAACAATTCGACATGTGGCGCAACGGAGCTCGCCTCGCAGAGCTCCTCTCGACCACCGCGCCCAGCCCCCGTGCGGTGCCGGCCCGCGCGACCCCCGCGGCCCCCGCGGCCCCCGCGCCCCCTGCCTCAATGACGCCGTTGACCCGCGAGGAGCGCCACGCGCAGTTCATCCTGGAGCTCCTGATCGGGCAGCCCGCGTGGGCGGCGTTCGAGACCGCGGACTGGAACCTCCTGGCCCGGCTCGGACAGCGGCACGCCGTGCTCGCACGCGTCGCGGATCGGCTCGCCGCTCTGGGCGTCCCGACGCCCCGTCGCTTCGCGACGGCCGCCGACGAAGAGCGCCGCCGGGCGCGCCGGGCGCTCGAGGTGCTGCGACACGTCCAGGCGGCGTGCGAGCGGTACGGCATCCCGTGGATGGTGCCGAAGGCGCTCCAGCGCTTGCCCGACGTCGGCGACGACCTCGATCTGCTGGTGTTTGCCTCGAACGCCGCGATCGATCGGCTCATCCTCGAAGGCCTGCCCACCACCGGCGGGCGGCCCACCCTGGTCGACCGCGTGGCGGGCAGCCGCGTCTACACCGTCACCGGGGCCGGCGGGCCCGACCTCGCACTGGACATCCACCACGGGCGGGTGGGCAGTGCCGGGCAGCACGCCGCGTTCGCGCGCGCCCTCGCCCGGAATGGGCGCCCCGCGGTGATCGACGGGACGCAATTCTCGATCCCGTCGCCCGAAGACCAGCTGGTGCTGCAGGGCTTGGAGAAGGTGGCGGGGCGGCGGTCGTTCCACCTCTGCGACGTGCTCCAGACCGTCGCGATTGTCCGGGGACCCCACCTCGACTGGGACTACGTGCTGGCGACGGCTCGGGCGCACGGCGGATGGGACGGACTGGGCTGCTATCTCTACTTTGTGGACGAGGCCCACTCGCGTCTCGTCGGGCGAGAGCTGCTGCCCGCCGAGCCCCGTCGCGCGCTTCGGCTGGACGGATGGGGTCACGCCCGGCTCCGCGAAGCGGGTTTCCGATTTCGGGCGCTGCGGGTGACGTCCCGCGTCCACGGGCGACAGCTCGCACGGTCCCTCGGCGTTGGGGACTGGGACGCTGCGCTCCGGCTCAGCCTGTGGCCGGCCGCGCTGCTGGGCACGCGCCTCGGGCGGCTCGGGCGCGACGGGCCCGGGGTCACCGACGCGGCGCCACAGCCAGCGAGCCGCCTCGCGGGAGCGCCGGTACCGTGAGCGACGTCCTGCTGCGCCTCTATCACCGGCTGCCGGCCCCCGCACGGTCGGCCGCGGCGACGCTGCGGGGATTCTACCTTCGCTTGTGGCGCTACAGCGCCGACAGCGAGCGACTCATCGAGGAGGCACTCGCCCGCGAGCACTGGACCCCGGAGCGCTGGCGAGCCTGGCGAGAGGAGCGGCTCGCCGCCCAGCTCGAGCGGGCGGCGACCCGCGTGCCCTACTACCGGGAGGCCTGGCAAGCGCGGCGCCGCGTCGGCGATCGCGCCTCCTGGGAGCTGCTCGGCAATTGGCCGATTCTCGAGAAACAAACGTTGCGCGACGATGCCCGGGCCTTTCTGGCGGACGATTGCCGGGAGCGCGACGTGGTGCGCGAGCCGACGAGCGGTACCACGGGCACGCCCCTCTCCATCGCGAAGAGTCGCCACACGTTGCGCGGTTTGTATGCACTGGCGGCGGCGCGGGGACGGCGCTGGTACGGGGTCACCTCGGGAGACCGGACGGCTCGGCTCGGCGGGCAGCTCGTCGCGCCGCTGGCGCAGCGGCGGCCCCCGTTCTGGGTGTGGAACGCCGCGGGCAACGAGCTCTACATGTCCACGTTTCACCTCGCACCCCAGCTCATTCCCCACTACCTTGATGCGTTGGCGCGCTACCGCATCGTGGCTCTCGCCGGCTACACTTCGTCCCTCTGCGCGCTGGCCCAGGGAGTGCTGCGCGCCGGCCGGACCGACCTGCGGATGAAGGCCGTCGTGACCAGTGCGGAGCCGCTGGCGGCCAATCACCGGGCGGTCATCGCCGCTGCCTTCGGCGGGCCCGTCCGGGAGACGTACGGCATGACCGAAAACGTCGCGGCGGCCAGCGAGTGCGAGGCCGGCCGCCTGCACCAGTGGCCCGAGGTCGGCCTCATCGAGGTGCAGGACGACGAGTTCATCTGTACGGGGCTGCTCAACGACGTGATGCCGCTGATCCGATATCGGGTGGGCGACCGCGGCCGCCTCGCCCCGGAGGCCGAGACCTGCGCGTGCGGCCGAACGCTGCCCGTCATTGCCGGTCTCGAAGGGCGCACCAACGACCTGCTCGTCACGCAGGACGGGCGTCGCGTCTTCTGGTTGAATCCCGTGTTCTACGGACTGCCGGTCCGCCAAAGCCAGATCGTGCAGGAGACGCTGGGACGCGTCCGGGTCCGATTCGTCCCCGCTCCCGACTTCACCGAGGCCGCGGGCCGGACCGTCATCACCCGGCTGCGCGAGCGCGTCGGCGACCTTGAGTTCGTGCTCGAGCCGGTAGCGGAGATGCCCCGTACACCGGGCGGGAAAGTGCGCGCCGTCGTGAGCAACGTCGGGGGGGCGCAATGACCGCGCCGTCCACTCCCTTCGTTTCCGTCGTGATGCCCTGCCTGAACGAGGAGCGGTACATCGCCGCCTGCCTCGATTCGATCCTCGCGAGCACCTATCCGCACGATCGGCTCGAAGTGCTGGTCGTGGACGGGATGAGCGGAGACCGGACGCGGCCGCTGGTCGCGGAGTACGCGGAGCGCCACCCCGCGGTCCGGCTCATCGACAACCCGAAACACATCACGCCGGCTGCGCTCAACGTCGGGATCCGGGCGGCGCGGGGCGACGTCATCGTCCGCATGGACGCCCACGTCGTGTATCCGCCGGACTACATCCCGCGCTCGGTCGCGGCGCTCGAACAGACGGGCGCCGACAACGTCGGCCCGGTGATTGTGACGCGCCCGGCGGACACGACCGCGATCGCGCGCGCCATCGCGGTGGCGCTCTCACATCCATTCGGGGTCGGGAACTCCCGCTTCCGCATCGGCAGCCGCGAGCGCCGCTGGGTCGACACCGTGGCCTTCGGGTGCTTCCACATCGGCATCTTCGACCGCGTCGGCATGTTCGACGAGGAGTTGCCTCGGAATCAAGACGACGAGTTCAACTTCCGACTCGCCCAGCACGGCGGGCGGGTGTTGCTCGAGCCCGGGGTGGTCGCCTATTACTACGCCCGTGGCTCGGTCCGACAAGTCGCCCGCATGTGGTACCAGTACGGCTACTTCAAGCCCCTCGTGGCGAAGAAGGTCGGGCGGGTGATGAACGTGCGCCAGCTCGTGCCGGCGTGCTTCCTCGTCGCGCTCGCGGCCACCGCCGCGCTGAGCCCCTGGCTGACCGTGGCCCGGGTGGCGTTCGGCGCCATGGTCGGCGCCTACTCCGCGCTGGCCCTGGGATGCGGCCTCGGGGTGGCGCGCAAGCAAGGCCTGGCGTGCGCCCTCGCGCTGCCGCTCACCTTCTTGATGATCCATACGAGCTACGGCTTCGGGTTCCTGCGGGGCGTGGCGCACCACGTCCTCGGCCTTGGCAAACGGCCGGACCACACGTCCCTGGCCCTCTCCCGCTAGCGGCTCACGATCGTGACGCAGCCGTAGCCCGCGAGACCCCACCCTCTCGTGCAATTCCAATACACGCGGATCGCTGATTGGCCCCCGCTCGCCTGGCTCGCCCGGTGCGTCCCGTTCGAGCGCGTGATCGAGGTGTTCCATGGCGATCGCGTGGACGTCACACCCGATTGGTTCTGCGAGGCGATCTGGGCGGGGCCCTACGACGCCGGCGACTTCGACCGGACCGACGTCGTGTTCGGGTCGGGATGCCGAAGACGCGGCGCCCGCGCGACGTTCGTATCTTCCGCGTCGACCGTGGACCGGCTGCAGACGCTGGAGGCGCCCGACGGTATTTGGGTATCCAACTCGCTGGCCTGCCTGCTCGCGGCCGCTCGAGCCGCCGTCGATCCACTCTATCCGCGCTACTTCGAGGACTTCCGGACCATCCGGCAGGGCCTGCGGCGATACCGTCCGTCGCTCGCGAGCTCCCGCGGCGCCGTACGCCTGACCTATTACGGCAACCTCGCCTGGGACGGCGGTCGCCTCCAACCGGTGAGCAAGCCAGCTCCGGTGCGTGACTTCGGCAGCTTCGCCAAATATCGCGCCTTCCTGGGGCAGGCGTTACAAGGCTTGGCCGACAACATGGGCGGCCGCGAGCGGCGGCGGTACGAGTTCCTGGGCACGATCTCCACGGGCTACGACTCCCCCACGGTCGCGGTACTGGCCCGCGAGGCCGGGCTCTCGGCGGCCATCACGGTGGACCGCTCCCGCGGCGGAGCATCGGACAGCGGCGAGGAAATCGCGACGCGGCTTGGCCTGCCCACGCAGGTCGTCGAGCGGGACGCGTGGCGGAGGGTACCCCTCGCGGAGATCCCCTTCATCGCGTCCGACGCCAAGGGCGAGGATGTGTACTTCAAAGGCGCGGAAGAGCGACTCGTCGGAAAGGTGCTGCTCACCGGATACCATGGTGACGGCGCATGGTCGAAGGCGTCGCGTCCGTTGAATGCCGACATCGTCCGGAAGGACCAATCGGGCCTGTCGCTGTCCGAGTACCGCCTCTGGGTCGGCTTCATCCATTGTCCGGTCCCCTTCCTCGGCATCCGGCAGCTGGCGGACATCAACGCCATCAGCCGTTCTCCCGAGATGGCGCGCTGGGACTGGCCACGCGCCAACAGCCGACCCATCTGCCGCCGCATCGTCGAGGAGGCCGGCCTTCCTCGTCAGCTCTTCGGCATGGGGAAGCGAGCCGCTTCCGTCCTGCTGTTCGACGAGGAGTTCTTGAGCCCGGAATCGCTCGCCGACTACACGGGCTGGCTGGCCGACCACGCCGGCGATCCCCGTGGTCCGGCATCACGCCCCGGCGATGCCCTGTTGCAACTGTGTGGCCGCTTGGTCGGGACGGTGGCGAGCGTCACGCCGCGCCGCTGGTCGCGGGTGCGCGCGGTCGCCGATGGGCTGATCCGGATCGGGAAACGGGAGCAGCGGTTCCGCTACGTCTTTCCTTGGGCGCTGGACCGGGCCGAGCGCCGCTACGGCCAAGGGCTGACGGCCGCCGCGGGCCGGCTCGCGCCCTACGACCCGATCTCGACGCCCACGCCGTAGCGGCGCAGCTTCCCGAGGAGCCACGCCTCGACTCGGGCCGTCACCTCAATCACTCCGTCCACCTGGGCCTCGGCCATGACTTCCGCATCGCGATGCAGGGTGGCCAGGAGCTTACCGTTGCCGAGAGGCACGCGGATCCGGGCGATCGGGCGCAGCGCCTGCGCGGACGTCCGGAGCACGCTCCGCAATCCGTCCACGCCGACCGACTGTGGACTGCGGTTGGCGGAGGGCGCGACGCACGACGCCAGCACGGCGTGCGGGTACCGCTCGCGGACCTGAGCGAGGAACTCCGCGGGCTCGGGCAGCAAGTCGGCCTTGTTGAAGACGTACACGACGCGTTTGCGCTCCGGACCCGGCGCTCCCCGGTCACCGCTCCCCGTTCCGCCCTCGTACAGTCCCATCTCTTCGAGCACGGCCTCGACCACCTGCGCCTGCCCTTCCCACGCGGGGTGCGCCGCGTCGATGACATGCAGCAAGATGTCCGCGTCGCGCGCTTCCTCGAGCGTCGCGCGGAACGA
>WNEY01004270.1_pt1 | contig 10856 bp, 7 predicted proteins | sample 5400531 | NCBI WGS metagenome assembly WNEY01 (sample SAMN13153338, study PRJNA577476) | soil metagenome | isolation source: 200 cm saprolite under Douglas fir tree site 1 | place: USA:California | collected 2015-04-18
ATACCCGCTTCAAGGTCTGGCTGCCGCTCGCGGCGTAGCCCGGGCCGGCCCGGGGGCCTGGCTGCCGCGCGCGGCGTAGCCCGGGGGCTCAGGGGTCTGGCTGCCGCTCGCGGCGTGGCCCGGGCCGGCCCGGGGGCCTGGCTGCCGCGCGCGGCGTAGCCTGGGGGCATGCGGGCGTGGGTGGTCCATCAGCCGGGGCCGATGGCGGCCGGCCCGCTCCGGCTGATCGAGCGGGCCAGACCTCGCCCGGGCCGGGGCGAGCTGCTGATCCGGGTGCTGTGCTGCGGGGTCTGCCGCACCGACCTGCACCTGGCCGAGGGTGACCTGCCGCCGAAGATGCCCGACGTCACCCCGGGCCACGAGGTGGTCGGCGAGGTAGTCGAGGCCGGTCCAGGAACTTCGAGGTTCCGCCCCGGCGACCGGGTGGGAGTCGCCTGGCTGGCCGGGACGGACGGGTCCTGCCGGTACTGCAGGCGCGGCAACGAGAACCTGTGCCCCCGGTCCGTCTATACCGGCTGGGACCTGCACGGCGGCTACGCGGAGTACCTGGTGGCGGCGGATGCCTACGTGCACCAGGTACCCGGCGGGTTCAGCGACGCCGAGGCGGCGCCGCTGCTGTGCGCAGGCATCATCGGGTACCGGGCGCTGCGCCGGGCCGAGCTGCCGCCGGGCGGCCGGCTTGGCATCTGGGGTTTCGGCGGGTCCGCGCACCTGACCGCGCAAATCGCGCTCGCCGAGGGCGCGGTCGTGCATGTCTTCACCCGTGCCGCGGCCGCGCGCGAGCTGGCACTTGAGCTGGGCGCCGCGTCCGTCCAGGACTCCTTCGACCCGGCGCCTGAGCCGCTCGACTCGGCGATCATCTTCGCCCCGGTCGGCGATATCGTTCCGGCGGCGCTCGCCGCCCTGGACCGTGGCGGAACCCTCGCGATCGCCGGCATCCACCTGACCGATATCCCGGTGCTGAACTACGCTGAGCACCTGTTCCAGGAGCGGACGTTGCGCAGCGTCACGGCCAACACCCGCGGCGATGCCGAGGAGTTCCTCCGGCTGGCCCAGCAGCTGCGGCTCCGCGTCACAGTGACCCCGTACCCGCTCGGCGAGGCGGACCGTGCGCTCGCCGATCTCGCGGCGGACCGGGTCAACGGCGCCGCGGTGCTGTCCGTCTGACTCGCGCGGACCGGCCGCAGCCTAGCCTGGCTGCCCGCAGCGCTGCGTCATGGCGCCAGCCTGAACGGCGGGTACTGATCCGTGACCAGGGTGAACGCGTAGGCGGCGACGCGGTTGTGCCAGCGGAATACACCTTCGACGAAGCCGAACATGCCGCGCGGATAGCGGCCGGTGAACAAGATGGCGAACCAGGCCGCAGGGCGGTAGCGGCGGCCGTTCAGGGCGGTGCCGACGGCCGGCCGGGGCGCTGGCGAGCTGTCCGTTATCGCCGCAAAGCACGACCAGCCACGTTAGCGTTACGCCGTGGATGCGATACAGACAACAGGAGAGACGAGCCCGAGTACCGTCGATGCACCGCCGGCCACCGAGCAGCCAGGCGACCGGATCAGGCTGGCCTTCGCCAGTTTCCTGATGCTCTTCGTGGAGCTGGCGCTGATCCGGTGGACCGCAGCGAACAACGTCTACCTGGCATCGGCCACGAACTTCGTGCTACTTGCCAGCTTCCTCGGCATCGGGCTCGGCTTCCTCAACGCCAGATCCGGGCGGGACTTCCTGCGCTGGGCGCCGGTGGCATTCGTCGCGCTGGTCGGCTTCGTCCTTACCTTCCCGGTGATCCTGCAGTCGCTGTCCGTCGGCCAGCGTCCGTACGGGGGACTGGGCGGCATGTTCGCGCTGCCCCGTCCGGTCAGTCTCGGCATCATCTTCGTCCTCAGCGTGGCCGTGATGGCCGGCTTCGGCCAGGCGGTCAGCCGGCTCTTCATCCGTTTCGAGCCGCTCAGCGCCTACCGGCTGGACATCCTGGGCAGCATCGCCGGGATCGCCGTGTTCTCCGCGCTGGCCTTCCTGCAGCTGCCCCCGCTCGCCTGGGGAGTGATCGCGGCCGGCGGCCTGGCCGTGCTGCTGGGCCGGGGGGCGCGGTGGTGGCAGTTCGTGGCCGTCGGTGCCGTCGTCGTGCTGCTGGGGATGGACTCGTTCGCGCCGCACGAGCAGTGGTCGCCGTACTACAAGCTCTCGGTCGAGCGCCATGGCACGACCGCGCCTGCGGTGTACGTGACCGCGAACAATGTCCCCTACCAGGCGGCCCGCTCGCTTGCCGTGATGCACGCGCAGAAGAAGTTCTACTTCTATCCGTACCGGCACGTCACCGCGGCGTCCCTGCAGGACGAGCTGATCATCGGCGCCGGCTCGGGAAACGACGTCGCGGTGGCGCTCTCGCAGGGCGCTCAGCACGTCGACGCGGTGGAGATCGATCCTGCGCTGCTGCAGATCGGCCGGGCGCAGCACCCGGAGCATCCGTACTCCAGCCCGCGGGTGACCACCCACGTCGCTGACGGCCGCGAGTACCTGCAGGACACCTCGCAGCACTACAACCTGATCCTGTTCGCGCTGCCCGACTCGCTGACGGCGCTGGCCGGCCAGTCCAACCTCCGGCTGGAGGGCTACCTGCTGACCGAGCAGTCAGTCGCCCAGGCGCGGGCGCACCTAGCGCCTGGCGGCACGTTCTCGATGTACAACTACTACCAGCCGTTCCTGCTGTCCCGCTATGCCAACTCGATCGCCCGCGCGTTCGGCCACCCGCCGTGCGTCGAGGTGGGACCGCCGCTCGGCGGCCGCAGGCTCGCGGTGCTGACCGTGCGCACCAGCGGGCCGGTGCCGAACTGCGCCAGCACCTATCACGGCGCCACCGTCGCCCCGGCCACCGACGACCATCCGTTCCCCTACCTGCACAACGCGACCATCCCGCAGCAGTACCTGTGGATGCTCGGGCTGATCCTGCTCGCGGCCGGCCTTCTCATCCGGGTGGGCGGCGGCTCCTACGGCCGGATGCGCGGCTACGTCGACCTCGCCTTCATGGGCGCCGCGTTCCTGCTGCTGGAGACCAAGAACATCGTGCAGTTCGCGCTGTTGTTCGGCAGCACCTGGTTCGTCAACTCGCTGGTGTTCGCCGCCGTCCTGCTGACCGTGTGGCTGGCGATCGAGACCGCGAGCCGGGTGAAGCTGCCGCGACCGGCGGTGCTCTATGTCGCGCTGATCGCCTCGCTGGCCCTGACCTGGGTGGTGCCGCAGGAATCGCTGCTCGGCCTGCCGTCGGTGCTGCGCTTCCTGGCGGGCGGCGCGCTGGCGTTCGCGCCGGTGTTCCTGGCAAACCTGATCTTCTCCCAGCGGTTCAAGGACGTGGCCACGTCCGGGGACGCGTTCGCCGCGAACCTGCTCGGCGCGATGGCCGGGGGCGCGCTTGAATACCTGGCCCTGATCACCGGATACCGGTTCCTGCTGATCGTCGTCGGCGTGCTCTACGCGCTGGCGTTCATCGCGGGCAAGACCCGCCTGTCCCGGCCGCTGCGGGCCTGACCGGACCGCCGCGTCCAGCCCCGCGGCTCTCGTGCCCGGGCTGCCACCACCCGGCGCCGTGCCGGGCGCCCCGCCTGGCTCCGTGAGCGGTCATGTACTGCTTGAGTTGGGCATTAGCGTGGATGGGGAGGGCCGCCGCGGGCAGCTAAGGTCCGCCGATCCGGCCGGGCAGCTAAGGTCCGCCGATCCGGCCGGGCAGCTAAGGTCCGCCGATCCAGCCGGGAATCGTGGCGCCGGGATAGGTACCCCACCGGTAGGTGTACGTTCGCGGCCCGTTGTGGGCGTACTCCAGCCGCATGCGCGTGTAGTAGCCGCGGCCGTGGGCGGACCGAACGCGGTAGAGGACCAGGCTGGCCGCGTACTTCCGGTAGTGCCCGGCCGCGCAGTTCGGGCGGCATTTGTTGACCCAGAGCGTGCCGCCGCTCGCGCGGGCCGAGGTGCCGTTCCAGTACCGCCAGGCCGGCGTCTTTACGATGACATTTCCCGACAGGCAGTCGAGCAGGATATCGGCCGGCCTTAGCCGGCCATGATGCGATCCCTGGCAGTCATAGGCGACCGGCGGCCGCCGGGCGGCTGAGGCCGAGCCTGCAGACGTGACCAGCGCCGCTACCAGGCCCCCCGCCAGGGCAGAGCCACCAAGCACGGCCAGGAATATGCCGACGATCTTGTTCATTCGCCCTTTCTCCGCCGCGGCCTGCCAGATCCGCTGAGTAAGCAACCGAGCCTTTGCCAGGCTTACCGGGCCGTGGCGTGGCCGGACGGCCGGCGGGCTCAGTCTATGGTCTGCGTGTCCGGGCTCGCTCAGCCAATGGCGGACCGGCGGCTGACGGCACCGGCTGGGCGGCTTGGGTGGGCCGGCGCCGTCCTCGGCCGCAATCGTGCACCGCTGCCAGCACGATTGCGCGGCGGGACCGGGCCGGGGCCGCTGCGTAAAAAATCGTTCTGATGGGCTTGACGGCATGCCGGTCAGGCCGTGTCAGCGGGCTGCGGCGAGCCGGCGGGCGCAGCGAAGCCGAGTCCGGGGGAGCGGCTTGCTACTTGCCCGGCGATGCCGGCGATCAGGTCCGCCGCGGACATCGGGGGTAGCTGCCTGCCATCGCGCAGCCGTACCGCGAGCAGGCCGGTGCCTTCCTCCCTGGCGCCGATGACGGCGAGATAGGGAACCCTGCGCTCGCGTGCACGCCGGATCCGCGCGCCCAGGGTGGCGTCGGCCATCGCGCAATCGGCCCGCAGCCCGGCGGCGCGGAGCCGCTCGGTCAGCGACCTGGCCAGCCCGGCCTGCTGCTCACTCACCGGCAGCACGAGCACCTGCACCGGGGCAAGCCACGGCGGGAAAGCGCCGTCATTGCGCTCGATCAGGTACGCGATCAGGCGGTCTATCGACGACAGCACGCCACGGTGGATCATGACCGGCCGGTGCCGCCTGCCGTCGCTGCCGATGTAGCCGAGGTCGAAGCGCTCCGGCTGGTTGAAGTCCAGCTGCACGGTGGACAGGGTGTCCTCGCGGCCGGCCGCGTCGGTCACCTGCACATCGATCTTCGGCCCGTAGAACGCGGCCTCGCCCGGGGCGTCGTCATACCGCAGCCCGAGCTGGCCGAGGGCCGCAGCGAGGTGCCGCTCCGCGTCGTCCCATAGCTGGTCACCGCCGAGGTAAGCGCCGTCCTTGCCGCGCCTGGACAGCTGGTACCTGGTCACCTCGATGCCGAGGATCCGGTGGTACCGCAATGCTGCCTGCAGGCCGCGCACGATCTCGTCGGTCACCTGCTCCGGCATGCAGAACACGTGGGTGTCATCGAGGTTGATCTGCCTGACCCGCGACAACCCGCCTAGCACGCCGGACAGCTCGCTGCGGAACATGCTGGCCTGCTCGGTCAGCCGCACCGGCAGGTCACGGAAGCTATGCTGCCCGGCGGCGTAGATGAGCGCATGGTGCGGGCAGTTGGCCGGCCGGAGCACGAATTCCTCGCAGCCGAGCGCCATCGGCGGGAACATGTCTTCGGCGAACTTGGCCCAGTGCCCCGATCGCTCATACAGTTCCCGCTTGGCCAGCACGGGGGTGTAGACGCGCTGGCAGCCGTCCCTGATCGCTTCCTCGGCGGCGAGCCGTTCAAGCTCGCACCGGATGACCGCCCCGTCGGGCAGCCACAGCGGCAGGCCCGCTCCGACTAGCGGCTCGGTTCTGAACAGGCCAAGCTCGCGACCGAGCTGGCGATGGTCATGGGACATCGGTGCCTCCCTTCCGGAGGCCACGGGAGCGCCGTCTCGATGGCCAGCAAAAGCCCCGGGAGTCGCGCTCCCGGGGCCTCGTGGTCGTGATCAGGTCACGCCGCTACGCGCCGGGATCTCCCGGCGCCGTCGTAACATAACCAGAACTCATGCTGCCAGCTTACCGCCCGGGGACGGCGGTCGCATCGCCATAACGGGGCGGTGCGGCCGGGCCGGCCGGTGCTCTTCCGGACCCGCAGGCCAGCCGTTACCCAGCCGTTGCCCAGCCGTTGCCCAGCTATCCGCCCGCCGGCGGCACGCTGCCAGCCCGGCCTCGCGCTACCGCGGCCGGTTGACATGTGACCAATCGGTCACCTATTATTGAGGCGTGGACGAGGTATTCAGGGCGCTCGCCGATCCGACCAGGCGCAGCCTGCTCGACGAGCTGTTCCGCGAGGACGGGCAGCCGCTCGGCGCGCTCGTTGAGCGCTTCCCGATGACCCGCTTCGGCGTGATGAAGCACCTGAAGCAGCTGGAGGACGCGGGCCTGGTGGTGACCAGGCGGCGGGGCCGGGAGAAGCTCCACTACCTGAATCCGGTCCCGATCCGGCTGGTCCACGACCGGTGGGTGAGCAAGTACGCCGAGCCCTGGGCCGCCGCGCTCAGCGGCCTGAAACAGGAACTGGAGAAGCCCGTGGAGAAGATTTTCGAGATCTACATCCGCACCACGCCGGAGCGCCTGTGGGAGGCGATCACCGACCCAGGGATCCGCAGCAAGTACAACTTCGGCGCCCAGGTCAGCTCGGAATGGACACCGGGCGCGCGGCTGGAGATGAGCCACCCGGACGCGCCCGGGCTGCTGGGCGACGGCGAAGTCGTCGAGGCCGACCCGCCGCGGCGGCTGGTGCACACCATGACCGCGCTATGGAGCGAGGAGGTCAAGAGCGAGGGCGCGTCCAGGGTCAGCTGGGACATTGAGCCGGTCGGCGATTCCTGCCGGCTGACGGTAACCCACGACCAGCTGCGCGAGGGCGCGAACGACCAGATCTACGGCGGGTGGCCGATGATCCTCTCCGGCCTGAAGACCTGGCTGGAGACTGGCGAGCTGCTCACCACGCCAGGGTCGCTGATGTACACCTAGCCGGATATCACCCAGCCAGCCGGCACGGCCGGCCACGATCAGTCGCGCCGCCCGCCGCGCCCGGGCGCGAAGCCCAGCGAACAGTGAGGACGAGAAATGACAGGCACGAAGGCCAGCACCCAGATCACCCAGATCCGGACGGTGGGCGTCCCGGTGACCGATCAGGACCGCGCGGTCGAGTTCTACCTCGGCAAGCTCGGCCTGGAGAAGCGCCTCGACGCCCCGATGGGCGGCGGCAAGCGCTGGATCGAGGTGGCGCCATCGGGTGCGACGACAACAGTCGCGCTCGTTCCCGCGCACGAGGGAGTCCCGGCCGGCGGCGAGACCGGCATCCGCTTCGTGACCGCCGACGCCGACGCCGAGTACGCGAGGCTGCGGGCCAGTGGCGTGGACGCCGATGAGGTACTGCGCTGGCCGGGCGTGCCGCCCATGTTCGCCTTCCGCGACCAGGACGGCAACGGCCTGGAGATTGTCGAGGAAAGCTGACAGCGGGGCGGTCAGGCGTCGCCGGCTAGCTCTGAAGTCCAGATCACCAGGCGGGTCCGGTCGCCGCGGAACAGGTCGCGGGCGAACTCGACCGGCTGGCCGGCCTGGGCGTACGCCGTGCGCTCGACCAGCATCAGCGGGGCGCCCTCCGCGATTTCCAGCGCCTCAGCCTCGCGTACCCCGGCCGTGACCGGCTCCAGGCTCTCCCTGGCCCGGTGCGGCCGCAGGCCGTATTTCACCTCGAGCAGCTCGTAGAGCGAGCCGTCCAGCCGGCATTCCAGCATCCCGGGGCAGAGCGCGGCGGGAAAGAGCGAGTGCTCCACCGCGATCGGGTTGCCGTCGGCGAGCCGGACCCGCCGGACCTCATAGACCGGGTCGTCCTCGCCGAGCTGGAGGGCCGCGGCTGCGGCTGTGCCCGCCGGGCGTGCGGTGGCAGCCAGCACCCGGGCGCCGGCCACCATGCCGTGCCTGCGCAGCTGCTCGGAGAACCCGGCGAGGGTGGTGAGATCCTGCTCCAGCTTGGGCTCGGCCACGAAGGTGCCGCCGGCTCGCCCTACCGTTCTGGTCACCAGCCCTCGCCTGGTCAGCTCGCCGAGCGCATGCCGCAGCGTCATCCGGCTGACTCCGAACCATGCGGCCAGGTCCTGCTCGGTCGGCAGCCGCTCACCGGGCCGGAGCGCGCCAACCGCGATCTCCCCGGCCAGCCAGTCCTCGATCTGCGCGTGCACGGTGGTACCCGGCGCGCGGATGATCGTCGGCGGCGTCCTGGGCGCGAGCAGCCCGCCGCCCGCAACTGCCCGCCCGTGTGCACTAGTTGCGGCCGGCGGGCGTCGCGGGGTCTTGATCCGCCTGATCAGGTCCCCACCTGTGGCGCAGGCCCGGTAGCGGGCAGCGGGTCGTCCGGGGCGGGGGCGACGACCGGCGCGAACTCCTTGCGCTGCCCGGTGATGAGGTAGTAGAGCGCGCCGATCACGGCTAGCACGATGAACACCGTCCACAGGATTGGGACGCCGTTCAGGAACCCGATGTGGAAGTTGAGCGCCAGCGCGGTCTGCTTCGGCGTCGGGTTGCTGGCCGCCCGCGGCCAGGCGAAGTTGATCAGCATCGCGCCGCCGTAGAGCAGGCCGAGGACGTTGACCAGCAGGCCCCAGCGGCCGAGCCGGAACGGTGCGGCGGTCTTCGGCCAACCGCGCAGCCTGGCGAGCAGGACGGCGGTGTTGCCGAGGAAGTAGGAGAAGTAGATCATCGCCGTCGCCGCGATGGCGATGATCCCGGCGCCGGTGTACTGCAGGAACGGCATCGCGGCCAGCAGCGCGACGGCGATGCAGGTCCAGACCGGGGTGTGCAGGGTCGGTGACACCTTCGCCAGCGGCCTGGAGAACGGCAGCTGGTTATCACGGGACATGCCGAAGCAGAGCCGGATCGTCGCGGCCATGATGGACAGGCAGCAGACGAAGATCGCCGCGGAGACCACGAGCAGGTAGATCGTGGCGAAGGCGGGCGAGAAGTTCGCCTCGATGATCTGCGCGGGCCCGAACCCGAGCCCGCCGTTCCCGGTGATCGCGGCGTGCATGTTGGGGATGGCCATCAGGGTGCCGAGCAGGAACACGCCGCCGATCACGAACGCGCCCACGATCGAGAAGAGCACCGCCTTCGGCGCGGCCCGGCGCGGGTCGCGGGTTTCCTCGGAGAGCGTGGACGCGGTGTCGAAGCCGTAGATCACGAAGAGGCTCATGAACATCGCGACCAGGAAGGTGCTCGGCCCGACGTGCAGGCCGCCGCTGTTGGTGACGACCTTGAAGCCCTGGTGATTGTGGAAGGCCATCAGCACGATCGCGAACACGAACATGCCGAGGATCTCGAAGACCACCCCGGTGTTGTTGATGATCGCGACCAGCCGTACCCCGTAGATGTTCAGCACGGGCGGGTTCGAGCCGCAGGCCAAGCCGTGGGTCTCACCGGACGAGCTGCCGCGCGATTTCGAGTTCCAGCTGCTCGACGAGGACTGGGAGCACTTCTCCGTGCTGATGGAAAGCGCGCTGCACCGGATCCCGGTGCTGCACGACACCGGCATCAAGATGTTCTACAACGGGCCGGAGAGCTTCACCCCGGACAATCAGTTCATCCTCGGCGAGGCTCCCGAGCTGCGGAACTTCTTCGTGGCCGCGGGATTCAACTCGGTCGGGATAGCGTCGGCAGGCGGCGCTGGCCGCGCGCTGGCCGAATGGATCACCGGCGGCGAGCCAGGCACCGACCTGCTGGCCAACGACATCCGCAGGTTTGCCCCGTTCAACGGCAACAGCCAGTGGCTGCACGACCGGGTCGGCGAGATCCTCGGCCTGCACTACGCCGTGCCGTGGCCGAACCGCGAGCTCAGCACCGCGCGCCCGTTCCGCCGGTCACCGGCCTATCACCTGCTGCAGCAGGCCGGCGCCTGCTTCGGCAGCCGGATGGGCTGGGAGCGGGCCAACTTCTTCGCGCCGCCCGGCGCCGACCCGGTGATCGAGTACGGCTGGGGGAAGCAGAACTGGCTGCCGTGGTCGGCCGCCGAACAGCGTGCCGCCCGCGGCTCGGTCGCCGTGTTCGACCAGACCTCGTTCTCGAAGTACCTGCTGACCGGCCCGGATGCCGAACCAGCGCTGCAATGGCTGTGCACGGCCGATGTCGCGGTCCGGCCTGGTCGCACGGTCTACACCGGCATGCTCAACGCCCGCGGCACGTACGAGTCTGACATCACCGTCACGCGGCTCAGCGAGGAAGAGTTCCTGCTGGTCAGCAGCGCCGCCACGACGGAGCGGGACAAGGACCACATCCGGCGGCAGCTGCCGCCGGGCTGCCGCGCCGCGCTCGTCGACCTGACGTCCGCCTATGCCGTCTACGGCGTGATGGGCCCGCGGTCCAGGAAGCTGCTCGGCCAGCTGTCCCGCGCCGACCTCAGCGACGCGGCATTCCCGCTGCGCACCAGCCGCGAGATCGACCTCGGCTACTCCACGGTTCGCGCGACCAGGATCACCTATGTCGGCGAGCTCGGCTGGGAGCTGTACGTGCCCGCGGAGTTCGCCGTCGGGGTCTACCAGGACCTGATGGCCGCGGGCGAGCCGCTCGGCGTGGTCAACGCCGGCTACTACGCGATCGAGTCGATGCGGCTGGAGAAGGCCTACCGTGCGTTCGGTCGCGAGCTGACCCCCGACTACGACCCGGTCGAGGCAGGCCTGCTGTTCGCCTGCAAGCTGAAGACCGATATCGGCTTCCTCGGCCGCACGGCGGTCGAGCAGGCGAGGACGCGGGGACCGCGGCGCAAGCTGGTCTCGCTGGTGCTCGACGACCCGGACGCGGCGATGTGGGGCGGTGAGCTGGTGCTACGCGACGGCCTGGCGCTCGGCCAGGTGACATCGGCGGCCTGGGGCGAGACACTCGGCGCCTCGGTCGGGCTTGCCTACCTGCGGCACCCGGACGGAGCGGCGGTCACCGCCGACTTCGCCAGGGCGGGCAGCTACCAGGTGGA
>WNEY01004272.1_pt1 | contig 10854 bp, 10 predicted proteins | sample 5400531 | NCBI WGS metagenome assembly WNEY01 (sample SAMN13153338, study PRJNA577476) | soil metagenome | isolation source: 200 cm saprolite under Douglas fir tree site 1 | place: USA:California | collected 2015-04-18
CTGCTGGCCCAGCCAACGGCTCAAGTCATAGGCCTCGCCGACCCGCGCGAGGGTCAGCGGGGATCCGCCGCCGTAGCGCAGCACTAGGACGATCCGATTGGCGTCGCCGCCCGGAAACTCCTCCCGGAGCAGCTCGTCTCCGCGCCGCGATTCCGCCGCTGGCGGTAGCGACGTGGCATCGCCCGCGCCGACGCGAAGATGGAGAAATGGCAGGCCGAGCAGCAGCAACAGCGCGGTCACGGGAAGGAACACTCGCCAGGGATAGGCCATCACGATGGAAGCCAGCCGGTGCCAGAACTCGGTCCCCGCGCCGGCCGCCGGGGCGCCGATGAACGGAAGACGCAGGGCATCCACCCGCGGCCCGAGGATAGCCAACACCGCCGGCAAAAAAGTCAGACTGTACAGCACCGCCAGGCTCACAACCAGTGTGCCTGCCAGTCCCAGAGTTCCGATGCTGCCCAGGCCCAGGAGCAACATGCCGAGCAGGCCGATGGCGACCGTCACTCCCGAGAAGAGAATGGCCCGCCCGGCCGTGGCCATCGTGCGGGCCAGGGCGTCGGGCACCGAGTGCCCCCGCACCTCTTCACGGAAGCGGCTCACGATGAACAGCGAGTAATCGATCGCCACGCCCAGCCCGATCATGGTCACGATATTGGGCGCGTAGACCGACACCGAGATGTAGCGCGCGAGCAGGTGCGTGCCGGCAAGACCACCGGTCATGGCCAGGAGTCCCACGCCCAGCGGTAGCAGGGCTGCGACCACCGACCCGAAGGCAACGAGCAAGAGCACGGCCACAACGGGCAGGATCACCGTCTCCGCCCGCGTCAGGTCACGCTTCGCGACGTCGATGAAGTCGCGATGGAGCGGGATGCCACCCTCCGCCACCACGTCGAGAGTGTCTGATCGGACCTTGCCGCGCAGCGACGGGTATAGATCGGCCGGCAGGGAAGAGAACTCGAGCGAGGCAAGACCCGAGGACCGCTCTTTGAGCTCCACGATCGTCAGCGTCCGATGCCCGTCGCGGGACACGTAGTGGGGGTCGGGAGGACCGGCATCGTACGCCGTTCGGACGCGCGCGACCCGGCTGTCCTCTCGAAGCGGCGCCAGCGCGCGCTCGACCTCGGACCGGAAGGCCGGGTCGGTGGCGCGGAGAGTCTTACTGCTGAGGATCAGGTTGAATGAGGCAGGTCGGACGGGCAATTCCTTCGCGATGAGATCGGCCGCCCGTCCGGACTCTGTGGTGGTGAGGGTGGTCGCCGCGTCGAGCTTTCCGCCCTCGCTCATCAGCCCCAGCGACGCCGCCAGCGACAGGGCGGAGAGGCCCATGACCCACCAGCGCACGCGATACACGAAGCGTCCCCAGGTCGCGAACATTCGGGAAGTCACCCGATCCCAAGCATAGAATACGCGGTTGGCCTCGGCCAGCCGCATGGCTCAACTCTATCAGCCCCGCGCGTATCAGTCTTTGGACATTGCGCATGCCGGGCGGCCGGATCATCGTGATGTCACCGTGATCAGCCATCGTATTCGAAGCGTCTGGCTGGGCGTCGCGGCGCTGCTGGCGCTCGCGGGAACCGTGGCGGCGGAGCCGTGGAGCCGCGCCCGGATCGACACCTTGCCCGATTGGGCGTTCGCGGTCATCGAGACGGCTCCGGACGGCCGCAGGCTGCGCCACCTGCCCCACCACGACGAAACCGGCGCCCTCGATTCCGCCCACCTGGCGGCGGCCCGGGCGCGCCTGGGCCAGGTCAGGTGGCTCGATCCCGCGTCAGAAGCGCTCGCCCGCCGCCATCTCGACGCGCACGCAAGCCAGCTCGACGGCCGCGATCAGCGCGGGCGCGGCTCGCGATAGCTCCCCGGGTCGGCCATCGATCCGCGAGAAAATAAAGATCGGCGTTGGCGCGAAGAGGATCGCCGCTTCCGCGCGGGTGGAGCGGCTCAGACCGGCATCACCCCGTGCTTCTTCCAGGGTCGCTCCACTTTTTTGGTGCGCGCCATCTCGAGCGCCCGGATGATCACGGGACGGGTCTCGCGTGGGTCGATGACGTCGTCGATGAAGGCGCCGCCCGCGGCGATATAGGGATTGATCAGCTTGCGGAACTCCTCCACACGGCGGGCGCGCTCCTCCTCGGGGCTGGCGGCGGCGGCGATCTCCTTGCGGAACACGATATTGGTGCCCCCCTCGGGTCCCATGACCGAAATCTCCGCCGTGGGCCACGCCACGATCAAATCGGGCTCGTAGGCCTTCCCGCACATGACGAAGTAGCCGGCGCCGTAGGCCTTGCGCAGGACCACGGTGACCTTCGGCACGGTGGCCTCGCTCACCGCGTAGAGCATCTTGGCCCCGTGCCGGATAATCCCTTCTTTCTCCACCTTGGATCCCACGAGGAAGCCTGGTACGTCCTGGAGGAAGACCAGCGGGATGTGGAAGGCGTCGCAGAGCATGATGAAACGCGCCGCCTTGTCACCAGAATTCACGTCGAGCGCACCGCCGAGCACCATGGGCTGGTTGGCCACGATGCCCGCGGGGCGTCCGCCGAACCGGGCGAAGCCGGTGATGAGGTTCTTGGCCCAGCCGGGCTTGATCTCGAAGAAGCGGCCGTGGTCGACGAGATGCCCGATGACCTTCTTCATGTCGTAGGCGCGTCGCGCGCTGTCCGGCACGATGCTGAGCAGCGCCTCGTCCATCCGGTCCGCCGGGTCGTCGCACGGCAGCACCGGAGGCTGCTCGAGGTTGGAGGACGGGAAAAAGGAGAGGTACGCCTTGACGGCGGCAATGCAGGCATCGTCGTCGGGCACCTCGAGATCGGCCACGCCCGAGATCTCGGTGTGAACCTTGGAGCCGCCCAGCTCTTCCGGCGTGACATCTTCGCCCACGATCGCCTTGACCAGGGGCGGGCCGCCCAGGGCCATGTGGCTCGTGCCCTTGACCATCGGGACGAAGTCGGCCAGCGCGGGGATGTACGCGGTACCCGCGGCGCCCGGTCCCATCATGGCCGCTACCATCGGAACTACCCCCGACATGATGGACTCCTCGCGGAAGAGGAAGCCCGACTGGGCGAAAGTCGAGCCGATGGCCTCCTGGATGCGGGCTCCCGCCGAGTCGATGAGCCAGATCATCGGCATGCGCTTGCTGAGCGCGATCTCGCGGGCGCGGTTGCACTTGACTTCCGCGGTGCGCCCCATGGAGCCGGCCATCACGGTGAAGTCGTAGGCGATCAGCGACGCCGGCCGGCCGTTGATCTTGCCGAAGCCCGTCACGACACCGTCGGCCGGCGTCTCTTTGCCCTTCATCGCGGGCGAGATATTGGCATGGGTCGCCAGCAGGCCGATCTCGTGGAAGGAATCGGGATCGAAGAGCCGCTCGACGCGCTCCCGCACCGTGAGCTTGCCCTCGGCATGTTGCTTGGCGATGGCCTCGGAGCCGCCCATGGCGAGCGCCCGCTGGCGCCGCGCCTTCAGCTCATCCACCAGCTCCTTCATGCCCATGGCCAGCTCCTCTCAGCGCTTCATCTGACCCGAGACGATGCGCTGGCGGACGATGAGGTCGGTGGGCGGCGGCGAGCCGCTGACCATGGTGAGCATGGTCGCGATCTCGCTCCGATGATGGGTGGCGTGGTTGGCCACGTGCTGGAGCAGCTGCCAGAGCGGCGCCGTCCACGATTCCCCCTTCGTGCCCTTGTAGTCCAGCGCGCGCTCGAGGTCCGCGGGCGTGAGTCCCTCCATGAAGCGACGTTGCTCCGCCTCGAAACCATCCCAAGTCCGACGGAGATCGGCTAGAGACGCGAAGTCCCCGTCACCGGGGATGTGAGTGGGCGCAGCGCCCTTCCAGCGCTCGAGCCAGATCCAGTCGGCGCCGTAGATGTGAGCGAGCATCCCTTTGAGCGTGGGCCAGCTGAACTGCTTGCCGACCTCGTGCCGCGCCGTGTCCTCGCCGAGCGCGGCGGTCACCTCGAACAGTCGTCGATTGGCCCACCAGTGGTAGTCGTAGAGACCGCGGATCAGCATCTGGCTCTCCATCGCGCGCGCCTTACTCGAGGACGGCGACCGTCTCGCCTTCCTGCACCGTCTGGCCTTCGGCCACCCTGATCTCCTTCACCTTGCCGGCCCGCGGCGCCTCCACGGGGATCTCCATCTTCATGGACTCCAGCACGATGACCGGATCGCCGGCGGCCACCGAGTCGCCCGGCTTGCTCGTGATCTGGAAGACCACCCCGGTGATGTGCGCCTTGACGTCTTCAGCCATTGAAGGCTCCTTGTTCGACCATCTGGGTATGCACCGACCCCGCGCTGAACGCGGCGCTCGCGATCACGCGCTGGTGAAACGGGATCACGGTCTTGACTCCCTCGATCACGAAGCCGGCGAGGGCGCTGCGCATCCGGCCGAGGGCCTCCTCCCGCGTCGTGCCGGCGGCCACCAGCTTGGCGAGCAGCGGGTCGTAGTGTACCGAAACATCCACCCCTTCCGCGACTCCGCATTCCACCCGGATGCCGGGGCCCTCCGGCAGGACCAGCCGGGTGATCCGGCCCGGTGAAGGCAGGAAGCCCTTGGCCGGGTCCTCCGCGTAGATGCGGCACTCGATGCTCGCGCCCCGCTGGACGATGCTCTCCTGCCGCCACGGCACGGGCTCGTCGGCAGCCACCTGGAGCTGGGCCTGGACCAGGTCGAGGTCCGTCACCTCCTCCGTCACCGGATGCTCGACCTGTAGCCGCGTGTTCATCTCGAGAAAATAGAACCGATCGGCCTTGACCATGAACTCCATGGTGCCGGCATTGACGTATCCCACCGCCTTGGCGCCGGTCACGGCCGCCGCCACGAGCCGTGTCTTGAGCTCCGCCGGGAGGCTGGGCGCCGGACTCTCCTCGATCAGCTTTTGGTGTCGACGCTGGATGGAGCACTCGCGCTCGTGCAGATGCACGACCTGTCCGAGACGGTCGCCGAAGACCTGCACCTCGACGTGCCGCGGCGCTTCGAGGAAGCGCTCGACGAAGAGATCCGCCGAACCGAAGGCCGCCGCGGCCCTGCGCTGGGCGGAGGCGAAGGCCGTCGCGAGCGCGTCGTCCCCGCTCACCTTGACCATGCCGATGCCGCCGCCGCCAGCGGCCGCCTTGATGATGATTGGATAGCCGATTCGGGCGGCGAGACCGCGGGCACCCTCGACGGAGTCCACCGGTCCCTCGCTGCCCGGAACGATCGGAACCCCGGCCGAGGCCATCAGCCGGCGGGCGCCGACCTTGTCGCCCATCCGCTGGATCACGCGCCACGGCGGGCCGATGAAGACGAGGCCCGCCTCTTCGCACGCTTTGGCGAAGCGCCAGCTTTCGGAGAGGAACCCGTAGCCGGGATGGATCGCCTCGGCGCCGGTGCGGCGGGCCGCCTCGAGAATGCGCTCGACGCTGAGATAGCTGTCGCGGGCAGGCGCCGGCCCGATGGGCACGGCGTGGTCGGCCTCGGCAACGAAGGGCCAGCCGGCGTCGGCTTCGGAATACACCGCGATCGCGCGGACGCCGAGTGAGCGACACGCGCGAATGATCCGACGGGCGATCTCCCCCCGGTTGGCGATGAGGACGCTGGAGAACACTGCGTCAGGCGGGTTGAGCGAGCTCCGAGGAGGCCAGATCCACCGCGGCGGCGCGCCAGCCGGACTCAGACGACGTCCAGCGTGCCGTGATCGTGAGAGCGCCCTGCCGTCCCTCGAGGCGGATCTTCACCGCGCGCTGCTGGCCGATCTTGGTGAAGGCGACGAGGCGGTGGCTCCGCGGCGCGACGCGCTCGAGCATGGGCTCGATGAGCTCGTTCCATGCGGCGCCGGGAATGAGCCATCGGCGCGCTACCGCCGGGTCTCCTCCCACGAGGGCACCGCCAAAAGCCTCGAGCGCGTTCTTGAGGTCTTCGGGCACACCCCATGGCCGGTCGATCTGCTCGAGGCGGATGAACTCCTTGGCGTCATCGCTGAGCGAGCCGGCCTCCTCGTCCGCATTCACACGTACGCGGGGCGGCAGCCCCTGACCCGTAACACCGCCGGAGGCCTTCAACAGCACTTCCAGCTGCCGCTGCCAGGCGTCCGCCCGCTGCTCGAGCGCGGGCCGCCGCAGCAAGTGGCGGAGCACGACTTCGCCCGCGGCAATGTGCCGCCGCTCGTCCTCGACGCAGCGGACGAGGATGCGCCGCGTGGGCGGCTCGTAGACGGCATTGGCCTGATCGAGGTGAGCCTGGTAGGCCGACAGCAGGTGGGGCTTGAGCACTCGGTAGACGCCGACAACTCGCTCCACGGTCTGCTCCGGCCGCTCGGGACTTTCGAGGGCGTCCATGAAGGCCACGAAGGCCGGATTCGGCGGCTCGGACACCTGGGCCGAGGCGCGCAGCTCGGGCAGCCGCCGCCCCCAGGCGTCGCCGTGCTGGGCATTGTCCCAGACGTGCCGACCCATCAACAGCTTGGCCGAGAGCTCCGGTGTCAGCGCAATCCAGCCGCCCAGGGTGCGCATCATGCGCTCGGCGGCATAGCGGTAATGGCGGATAAGGCGCGCGGAGTCCTCGACGACGAACTGCCCGGCCAGCGGATGCGTCACAGCTCTAGTAGACGGCGGATCGTTGGGTCGTCTTGATCAGCCGCTCGATCTCTTCCTCGGTGAAGCCGCCCAGCTCCCGCGCCTCCTTGGCGATGGAGATGGGCACCACTTCATGGTCGCCGTCACGCCGGATGCCGCCCAGGTTGAAGCGCTCGTCGATGCTCTCCTGGAACTCGATGGCCTTCTTCCGTCGCTCCGGATCACCCTCAGTGAGCTTGGTCAGCCATTTGGAGCCCATGCGCACGTGGGTGATCTCGTCGGCCAGCACGAAGTCTACGGCCCGCTCGAGAATCGGATCGCCGATCTTCCGGGCGATATGGACCAGCTGATTGAAAACGTCGCACGCCAAGCCCTCGAGCCCGCGGTTGACGCCGGCCACGCGGGCGGCGGCGTCCTCGGCGCAGGCGCAGCGCCAGAGGATGGTGGTCTCGGGGAACTCGCCGATGTAGCCCTCCAGGTGCTCGAGGAGCCGGATATAGATGTCGACGTGGCGCGACTCGTCCCAGACTTGGCGCGCCATGTCCATGGTGAACTCCCAGGGGGCGTCGGGAAAGTCGCAGACGGTGCGGCCCGCGCCCTCCATCGCCTGCAGCTCGCCCACCATGATCCCGTGGACGCGCTCCTTGATGGACTCGCGGGTGAACAGGTCGGGGAACGGCGGCAGCCCCTGATCGATCTTGAGCTGTGCGACATCGCGCGCCCGCATGCGGATCATTCGGTCCTCGCGGGCCAGCTTGTCGTAGGCGATCGGACGTTCCATGCTCCACCCCCGGGAAAATGAACCGTCGTTCAGTCAATATAGCCGAAGCCGCCCGAGAAGGCAAACGGGACCCCTCAGGACCGTCGCCGAGCGGGGCGGGCGCTTACAGGCCCAAGAGCCGAGGCAGGACGAGGGTGAGCCACGGGAAGAGGATCACGAACAGCAGTCCGACGCAAAGGAAGAGGACGTAGGGGATCATGGGCCGGACTGCGCGATCGACGCTGATGTTGGCGATTCCGCACGCGATGAAGAGACCGACGCCGATGGGGGGCAGGAACAGGCCGATGCCCGTCGCGGCCACGACCACGATGGCGTAATGGACGAGGTCGATGTTGAACTGCTTGACCACCGGCAGGAAGGTCGGCAACAGAATCACGACGGCGGGCAGACCCTCGAGCACGGCACCGAGCACGATGAAGAGCAGCGCCGTGAAGATGAGAAATGCCGTCGGACCCGCCGACAGGGCCGTCATCGTCCGGAGCAGCGCGGCCGGCACCTGTTGGACCGCCAGGATCCACGCCACCACCGCGGCCGTCCCCAGCAGAAAGCAGACCGCTGCGGTCACCACCGCGCTCTGGATGAGGATCTCCGGCAGCTGGGACCACCGGATCTCTCGGTACACGAACAAGCCGACGATGGCGGCGTAGAAAACGGCGACGGCCGCCGCCTCCGTCGGAGTGAAGATGCCGCCGAGGATGCCGCCGAAGATGATGGCGGGCAGGCCCAGCGGGATCAGCGCGCCCACGAAGCTCCGCGCGAGGCCGCGGAGGCCCGCCCACTGAGCCGGCGCCGTCCCACTGCGGCGCGCCTGCACATAGATGTAGACCATGATCGCGATCGCGAGGACGATGGCCGGGATGAACCCTCCGACGAACAGCGCGGCCACCGACACGTTGGCGATCGAGCCAATCACGATCATGAGGATGCACGGCGGCACCAGGATCCCCATGGCCGAGGCCGCCGCCACCACGCTCACGGCCTCCTCAGGCCGGTACCCGGCGCGAGTCATCGGCGGGATCATGGTCGCCCCGATCGCGGAGACGTCCGCGATCGTGGAGCCGGAAATCCCAGAGAAGATGTACTCGGCGACGACAACGGCCATGGCGAGCCCGCCGCGGATCCAGCCCACCAGGGCTTGAGCGAAGCGCACGAGCCGGACCGCGATGCCACCCGTTTCCATGAGCGCGCCGGCCAAGATGAACAGCGGGATCGCGAGCAGGACGAAGGAGTCCACGGAGAGAAATGCTTGCTGAACGATGATCGTGAGCGGGTAGGCGCCGCTCCACCACAAGCCGAGGAAGGCCGCCATGCCGACGGTGAAGGCGACGGGCACCGCCAGCAACAGCAGCACCAGGAAGCTCAACGCCGTCAGCGCGATCACGCGAAGCACTCGCGCATCGCTCGCCAAAGGGGTGCGAGGCTGTAGAAGATCATCAGCGCACCACCAACGGGCATGGCGGCATAGATCCAAGCCTTCGAGATCCCCATGACGGGCGTCTGCTGCGCCCAGCCGAGCTCGGCGAACGCCCACCCCTGCTGGATTAGGGCCAGCGAGAAGGCGATGACCACGAGCCAGCCGAACACGGCGGCGCCCAGCCGAAGCCGCGGTGAGAACCGATCGACCAGCAGGTGGAGGCGGAAGTGGGCGCCGCGCTTGACGCCCACCGCCGCTCCGAGGAACACCACCCATACGAAGCACGCACGTGCGATCTCGTCGTACCACGTGAAGGTGCTGGCCAGCACGTACCGAGAGAAGACGCCGAGCATGAGGTCCGCGGAGAGGACCGCCATCAGGACCAGGCAGACCCACTCCACGCTTGAGGCCAGCGCTGTCCGGAGCACGCGGCTACTGCGCTGCCTTCACGGCCGCCGTGATCCGGTCCATCCACTCCTTGCCCACCTTGGTGGTGACCAGATCGTAGGCGGGTCCCATGCGCTCCTGGAACGCCTTGAGGTCCTTGACCTCGTTGACCTGGACGCCGGCCTTCTTGATGAACTCGAGGTCGGTCTTCTCCTTTTCGATCTCTGCCTTCCGATCCATCGCGCAGGCGGCCTTGCCCGCCTCGTCGACCGCCTGGCGGAGATCCGGCGGCAGGGCCTGATACTTCTTCAGGTTGGTGAACCAGGAGATCGGCGGATACGTGTGCTTGGTCAGCGAGTAGTACTTCGTCACTTCGTAGAACTTGTCGGAGACCACCGTGAACACCGGGGTCTCCATCGCGTCCACGGTGCCCTGCTTCATGGCCAGGTACACCTCGCCCCACGGCATGGGCACGGGATTGGCGCCGAGTTGCTTCATCATGGCCACGTAGATCGGGGACTCCTGGACGCGGACCGCCTGCCCCTTCATGTCGTCCGGGGTGTAGATCGCCCGCTTGTTGGACTGCATGTTCCGGAAGCCCCAACCGCCGCCGAAGCAGAGCCCCTTCACCCCCTTGGCCTCCATCTTCTTGAACAGCTCTTGGCCAACGGGCCCGTCCATCACCTTCCACACCTGCTCGCGGGTCGACCAGAGGAACGGCAGGTCGAGCGGCAGGTAGGCCGGCTCAAAGATCCCGCCGATCGGCGCGCTGCCCACCGGGGCGACGTCGATCGTCCCGAGCTGGACGCCCTCCAGCGTCGCTCCTTCTCCCCGCGCGAGCTGGTTGTTGATATAGACCTCGGCCTTGATCCGGCCCTTGGACTTCTCCGTCACCGCGCGGGCGAATTCGTAGGCGGCGGTGTTCCGCGGACTCTCGCCGGCATTAACGGTGGCCACCTTCATGACGATGGGCGTCTGCGCCTCCACCGGGAGCCACCAAGCGGTGGCAGCGGCGGCCGCGGCGCAAACGAGGGCGAGCAGGCAGCAAAAGCTACGCGAGCTGATGGTCATGGCGCGTGTCCTCCCCGGTGCTTCAAGGTTTCCAGCCGGGCGCTCCAGCCGATACGCGCTGCTCGAATACACCGAGGCCATGCCGGAGTCAATACCGTCGTGCGCCGCGGTAACCTGCCGAGAGGCGTTGAATCAGACGCGCCCCTCGCGGCCCGCTAGGCCGAGTCGGCGGGCGGTGGGGTGAGGAGGCTCGCCGGCCGGACGGAGTCCTCCCCGAAGCGCTCGGCGAGCCGGTCCAGCGCTCGCGCCAGGCGCTCCCGGCGCGCCACGTCGGGCTCGAGCAGCGAGAGCTGTCCCGCTCCCGCCGGCCCGAGCTCAGACACCGACAGGCCGATGAGTCTGACCGGCTGCCGGAGCGCCACGCGCTCGAGCAGCGCCGCGGCCTGCTGGAAGATGCGAAGCCCGTCGTGAGTGGCATCACCCGTGTGGCGTCGCGTGATGGTCGAGAAGTCGGCGAAGCGGAGCTTGAGCGTCACCGTGCGCCCAGCATAGCCCTCGGCGCGGAGCTCGCGCGCGACGCGCTCGGCCTGGGCGCGCAGCGTCGCGCGGAGCCGCTGGAGGTCTCGGTGGTCGGCGTCGAAGGTCTCTTCGGCCCCCATGGACTTGGGAGGCGAAAATGGCTCGACGGGACGGTCATCCCGTCCATAGGCCA
>WNEY01004273.1_pt1 | contig 10854 bp, 9 predicted proteins | sample 5400531 | NCBI WGS metagenome assembly WNEY01 (sample SAMN13153338, study PRJNA577476) | soil metagenome | isolation source: 200 cm saprolite under Douglas fir tree site 1 | place: USA:California | collected 2015-04-18
GCCGCCGTGTGGCTGCCAAGGAGTTAGGCAGCCAGCGCTTCTAAAGCTATTCGATTGCGGATGACCAAGGTTGAACCCTCCAGCCTTATGAGTTCCTTTTTCCGGAGTTCGCTCAATAGCCGAGTCACGGTTTCGCGCGACGAGCCAATCATTTGTGCCATTTCTTCATGCGTGAGGCTGGAACGAATCTTGATTTCGCGGGACCCGTTCTCGCGCCCCACGGTCCATGAAAGCAATAATCGAGCCAACTTGCCGGCCGAGGAGCGGGCCAGGACTAATTCGTGGATATCGCGGTATGCCGACTGAAATTCTTTGCTTAACGCCTGAGCGGAGTGCAATCCTAACTCGCCATTTTTTTCGAGCATCCGCATTAACGTTTCGCGCTCGATGAAGTTCACCTGGCAAGGGCCTGATGTTTCTGCGGTCACTTCATAGGGCGTCGCGGAAATTACCGCGCTTAAGCCGAGCGCCTCACCTGCTTCCGCTATCTTCAGGATGAGCACTTTGCCTTCCCGGGAAGTAGTCGAGAGCTTCACCTTTCCGGAGCAAAGCACAAATGCGCCACGAGGCGCCTGCCCTTCAACGAACAGGATCGCGCCTCCGGGATAAGTGCTCAGATGGCTGGCGGCGCTGAAAGATTTCAACACATCGGGAGAGAGTCCGCAGAACCAGTTCTTCCGGCGCAATTTGCAGCTCAGACAATTCTCGATGATTTCCAACCCGTAAGGCGTATTCATCGTCATCACCTTGTCAACTGCACGCGAGTCCCGCCTGCTCTCCGGTTCCTTATGTGGCAAGTCCGGATCGCCATTTCTCCACCATGATTCGTCGACTGGGAGGTTCAAGCTTTTTGTTCTCGCCAGAAGCGCCGCCGAGACAATACGCTCTTCCTGCCGCAGGGAGCGGAGACCGCCAACAAGCTCCCAGCCTGCGCCGACATCCGCCTCAGCGTGCCAAAGCATGCTGCAGGCGAAGAGATAAAGCGGATCCCGAGGCGCTATCCACAACTCTGCCAATACTCTGGTAGGCAAATACCCTGGCGACTGGGACTGGCTTCCCTGCCCCGCCAGGATAGGAGGCTGCTCCAGATATGTTTTGTCCGTGAGGTCAAAACGCCCTTGGCTGCCCTCCAGACCACGAACGCTCAAGGGCTCTGGGGAGGGGGAGGGCGCATTACTGAGCAGTGCTCCAGTCTCCAGACCCGGACGCCAAGCAGCCTTCCCCCGATGGCCAACGTCACAGATATTCATTTTCTCAGGGTGTTCCCGGGCACAAGATCTCGACGGCTATTTACTGGCATTTGAGATTCCAAATTGGACCAGAACTCTAACTTGTAGAAAAAGTGTGGCGAATGCCGTGCAGTAGCACGAAGGTGGAATGCTTTCGGAGATGTCGAACTTGACGAGGCTACGGCACAGTGCCGAATTCTCGTCACGAAAATTGAACGAAAGCCGAACCCCTCGATCAGTGTTCGTACTCTTCGCGCGAGATCTTCATTTTGATAATTCGCGATTGCAGGGTAGTGCGTTTCATCCCTAAACGGCTGGCAGCGCCATGAGAGCCGGCGATTACGCCACCCGTCTCGCGCAGCACGCGAATGATGTGTTGCCGTTCCAGGTCTACGAGAGTGTCAGTAACGAGAGATCCAGATTCACAGGTGCTCAATTCTGCCAGTGGCGCTCGTAGCACGGCTCCATCACTGAGAATGACAGATCGTTCCATGAAGTTTTCCAATTCCCGCACGTTCCCTGGCCATTCCCAGCCTACGAGAGAGTTCATGGTTTCTGAAGGAATGGTGTCAACCTGTTTATTCATTTTGCGGGCAAATTTCTGGACGAAATAGCGGACCAGTAACGGGATGTCGTCCCTACGATCACGAAGCGGAGGCATGCGAATGGGAAAGACGTTGAGGCGATAGTACAGATCGCTGCGAAAGTCCCGTTCAGCAACCGCTTTGGCGAGATCGCGGTTGGTAGCAGCAATGAGGCGAATGTTCACGCGCAAAGTGCGTGTGCTCCCCAAGCGTTCGAATTCGTGATCTTGTAAGACCCGGAGCAGTTTGGGCTGAAGTTCCAGAGGGATATCGCCTACTTCGTCCAGGAACAGCGTCCCCCGGTCCGCCAGCTCAAGACGGCCTATTTTTTGGCTGATCGCGCCTGTGAAGGCGCCTCTTTCGTGGCCGAAGAGCTCGCTTTCGAGCAGGCCGGTCGGGATGGCGGCGCAGTTTAGCTTGATAAAACTGGCGTCTTTGCGGGAACTCATGCGGTGAATGGCCCGTGCGATCAGTTCTTTCCCGGTACCCGTTTCTCCCAAAATGAGGGTAGTGGCATCGCTGGGAGCGACGGTCTTGGCTTGTGCCAGTACCCGTTTGAGGGGAGCACTCTCTCCTACGATCTCCTCGAAGTGGAGCTCCGTGCGGATCTCATCTTCCAGATAAAGCTTCTCTTTGGCAAGCTTATCGGTGAGGTCTGCAATCTCGCGATAGGCTCGGGCATTATCGAGGGCGATCGCGACCTGCGCGGCCACTTGCTGCAAAATGTCAAGATCCTGAGATTTGAACGCGTCCTTCCGCGTACTCGCGAGATTTAACGTCCCGACCTCACCCTTTCGCGTGATCAGGGGAACGCAGCACAGAGATTGGATCCCATGCTCCACCAGTTGACTTACATACTTCGACCGGGCTCCGCCCAAATCCTCGCTACTGAAGATCTTGATTTCGCGTTCGAGCAGAGCCTGCCCGGCAAGCATCTCGGTTATGGGTATCGGTGTGGCACGGGTGTGCAGGGCAGCAGCCAGGCCGGAATCCAAGGGATAGAGCGACAACAAATGCGCTGAGTCATCGTACACCGCCACGCTCGCGTACTCGTGGGGAATTATTCGCTGCATAAAATTTGAAATCGCAGGAAACAGCTTCTGCCAGTCACGGTCCGTCATCAGGACGTTATTAAGCTCCATCGTGGTTTGCAGGCGCTCTTTCTCTACCTGCAGACGCTGGTGGGCGATGGCATTCTCCAGGGCGAGCGATACTTCGGCACCTACCTGACTTAGTAAATCAACATCTTTTCTGGTGAAAGCGCTTTCAGACTTGCTGCCCAGCGACAGGGTTCCAATAATGCGCCTGCCAGTGGCAAGCGGCACCATGCATATCGAGCGAAATCCGTGCTCGACCGCTTGCTTCACAATCGCAGAACGTTCCACATAAGCTTCCAAGTCAGCATACCGAAATGTTTTCGCTTCTCTCTCAGCCATGACTGTTGTGGCGAGGCTGTCCTTGAGAGGAACCTCGATGCCCTGGCTGAGGAAATCATCCCGCACCTGCGATTCTGAAGCGTAAACTCGCACACAACCGGCAGCTTTGTCCAAAAGAGCCAAGCAGGCGAATTCATGCCTCATCACTCTCCTAATGCATGCGGAAATTTTGGGAAATAGGTGCCGAAAATCGAGTTCAGATCGCACTAGCGTATTGCTAACTTCCAGCAACGCCTGTAACCTGTCTCTCTCCTCTTGTAATTTGCCGCCTAGACTGGAGAGCGCGTCTTCGAGCTTTCTCTGTTTGCTAATATCAACGACCACGGCTCCGACCTGCTTCACCCGCCCTGCCGCATTTTTTATGGGAAAGTAGTTCACAATCCAGTGACGAACCTCGCTCATTGCGGGCAGCGTCGCGGTGAGATCGATATTCAAGGCTGGTTCCGCGGTAACCAATACTCGTTGAAGTATGGGATCAAGCTTGGAGGCTGCATCGCCTAACACATCTCGAAGGGTCCGGCCTAGATGAGCTTCGGCAGGAACGCCGTTCATGGCGGCCAGGGTGTTGTTGATGGCTTGATAACGCAACTGGTCATCGAGAATAGCTAGGCCAACCGTGGAGGCACCGAAAAAGGCCGCCAATAACTGTTCCGGTTCGCTGAACGCCTCAGGCGCCCCCAGCAGATTCCACTCGTGTACGAGTTCATCCGCTCTTTCACTTTGCATACTGATACTCCTCAGGTCAGAACTTCGAAGATCTCCGCCACAGGAGCGCACGCCCTCCTCGGCAGCAGCGGACCAATCTATCTCTCAACCCTCTTGCTTGTCGGTGAAACTCAAAACGGAACTTTCGGCGGAACTGGGAACCGTAGGCGAGGAATTGACGTCTGGCACGGTCGATGGGCCGCTCTCGAAATATCGCAAACCGCGAGAAGAAGTGACAGCAACCCCGACGGGGTGGCGTGATCGAGAATGTACCGTAACAACGACAGAACTCCGCGAGATGTGAGTCGAAGTGGCGATTCGAACTCATGTTCCCTGGGGACCGCACTGCAAAGCCCCCTGAATATTTTATTTAATTAGTATGATAGTCCTGAATCGTGACATTTTGGCAAGTGTTTTCTGTTTTGTTCCGGTTTCGGAACAAACGCCCTGCCCGCTCTTAAATCTTGTTGACAATCAACAGGAGATCTAATTAAAGAATTCGAGCGAGCCGAGCAGCACGTGCCGGATTTTCCCTTAAGGCGAGATAACCAGCCAAGCTCCTGAGCTGCTGGTAATTCTCCGCCAGACTCTCTGAGGAGAGGCGAGCTTCCGGCACCGCAATCCTCACATATAACTTGGCCAGTGAGAGTAAGGCATAGATACGGAGGCGCAAGGCGTTATCCACAAGCTGCCGTGCGGCCGCCGCGACGGCGGGATCGGCGTTGTGCAGCCCCGCCTGACCCAAACGCAACAAGACCGCCGCATTGTGCGCGGCGCTGGAGACGTACTCCGACGCAGCCAGCAATCGCTGCCGTTGCACTGAGCGAAATTCGTGCGCGGGCAGGTTGGCACGCAGGAACTCCTCTTCGGCGGGGTCGATGATGTTGCGGAATGCTTCGATATCGATAGGCCGCGTGCGCCCGGCCAGATCCTCCAGCCCGCTGACGCTGTTGCTGTACCCTCGTGTTACCAGAAGCAGGAGAATCAGGCCCGCAAGGGCTAGGAACGCTATAAAAAAAGCCAGAGTCATCGCAGCAATCCAGTCGGATGAAGTTTTTGCCGAACCCAATCCGCCACTCTAACGGGTTCACATCCTGGCGTTCGGCGGTCCCACGCCGCGAGCCCGTCCTCAGTTTGCGCGGAATTCACTTGATAGTGGCCTACGAGCTTGAACCGTGATAATGTCTCTCAGATTCGGCCCCACGGCTCAACAAGCCGGACTCGATCCGGTTTTCGGAAATCGGAACAACAGAATCATGACTCTCAAGTCAGCGCTCGACGATGTGCTTAAGACCACGCTAGCCGCAGTCTCCGGCATTATTGGAAAACTGGAGTATATTGCCGGCCTGCGAGATGGAAATAAGAAATACACGCACTGGGGGCTGCAAAGGCTGCATGGGGAGGAAGCGACTCAGCAGGCGCTGGCGGAAGCACATCGTTTACTCTTCCTTAACATCCTGCGCGCACCGCTCCGGATGTTGAAAGACGATTTGAAGCAATCGAGTGAAGCCCAGCAAGCGGCGCCGCACGAATACGCGGAAAGCCTGCGCATGCGTCAGCAAGACATGTTGCCGCAGGACCTCGCTGGCGGTTCGGCGCGGCATTTCAATTCAGTGCTACACGCTCTTTCGAGTCTGGCTTCGAATCGGGCAAAGACTCGACCGGACGCCAATCGCCCAGCTTGAGCGCAATCCCAACGACTTGGCCGATTACTTCGGCGTCCTGCGGATGCCGCAAGACCCTTACCTGTACGGGCGAAAGCGGATGCGGTTGCAGTACGAGGTAATCCCCTTTCAACATGCACCATGAGCAGGTATACCCCTCGCGTGTTTCTACGAAATAAATAGGACGCTCAATTTCCGAGCGCCACATGCCCTGTAAAACCTTGTTCTTAGATTCGTCAACTTGCAGGAACGTTCCAGGTGGCAAAAGAGGATACATGGTGAAATCCTCGCTGCCGATATATCCGTAGGTGTATTTATCGCTGGCAAACTGGGCCAAATAGGTGAACGGAACCACGCCCCATTTCTCCACCATGCGGCTCAGGTGCGAAGTACGGCGTGAGTCAAAGCTCGGATCGAGACGCGTTGGCATCTGGACCACCGAAGCGCCGTGCACGGCTTTTGAACAATGCGATTTTGGCGGTAGTGTGAGCTTCAGATCAGAAGCCGCCAAATTGAGATCGACGCCGTACCAGGAGAGGATCTCACGCAGATCGCAACGGTAAACGATTGCTAAAGTGTAGAGGCGGTAGACGCTTGGAACTAGCCCTTTGGTCTCGATATCTGACAGACGGCTGGGATTGATGACAAATTCATCATTCCCATGCCTGGCCGCTAACCGCATGCTCGCGCTTTCGACGTCACGCATGGTTAGGCCAAGGCGCTCGCGCGAGGCCCGGAGATTATTGCCTGCTACCAGACTCGCCACCCTGGCTTCACTCACTTGCATCACAATTACGATTCCCCCTTATGCATACCTTGGAGCATTCACGATCTGATCGCGGCGCAGACGGCTCCTCAAGAATCGGGTTCACGGTTGCGAAGTTTGCATCCCCACAGCCGCATCACGACTACCCACGAGCAAACCCTCTCCAGCCGAACCTGAGACCAATCCGCGAACAATAAACCAAGTTCGCCTCAAGGCAAAGGATTATTATTGCGATCCCGGTTGACCGTGAAGCTGGAACCCCAAACAGCTTCTCCCGTAGGTGTAATCGCCCACTGAGTATAATCTACATTCGTGGCGCGAGGCTGGGAAAGCAAGTCGATTGAAGAGCAACAGGCGGCGGCGCAAGCTCCCGCAACGGCGCGAAAACTCCTCACACCAGAACAGGTTGCAGCCCAACGGCAAAGGGACTCGCTGCTGCTCTCCCGAAAGCGCATCCACGAGCAGCTTCAGGCGGCGCAGAATCCACATTATCGGCAGATGCTTGAGAGCGCACTGGCCGAGCTGGATGGGCGCCTGGCGCGACTTGCCTAAGTCTGTGGTTTAGCACGATTTGTGGCATTCTGACGTATAATGATGGCTCCCCCAATGAAAGCTTACGTCTACGTCTCGCTTAAGAAGAGCGTTTTGGATCCTCAGGGCAAGACGATCCAGGGCGCGTTAAAAAAAATGGGCTACAAAGGATTGAACGACGTCCGCCAAGGGAAATATTTTGAGCTCACGCTCAATGGCGGTCTTAGCCGGACGGAAGCCGAGGCTGAAGTAGCTCGCATAGCCAGCGAGGTACTGACAAATCCCGTGATTGAAGAGTTTCGCTTTACTCTGGAAGATTGATCGCTAAACTGATCTTGCTCCCTCCCCGCAAGCGAGGAGTTCTAAATGTGTGGCATCGTTGGATACGTGGGTAACAAGCGAGTCGTGCCGGTCATTATTGATGGGCTCAAGCGCCTGGAGTATCGCGGCTACGACTCTGCGGGCATAGCCGTGTGCGGCAACGGGGAAGGACTTCAGATTCGCCGCGCCGAAGGCAAGCTGCGGAATCTGGAAGAAGTTATCCGCCTGAAACCGCTCGATGGAACTTACGGCATCGGCCACACCCGCTGGGCAACCCACGGCCGCCCCACCGAAGAGAACGCCCATCCTCACCGCGATTGCAGCGGGCGCGTGGTAGTGGTGCACAACGGAATTATCGAGAACTATGTTGCGCTGAAGAGGAAGCTCATCGAAGAGGGCCACCGCTTCACCACAGAGACCGACACAGAGGTCATCGCACACCTCGTCGAAAAATACTTCCTGAAGAGCGCGAACGGACATCATCCTTCATTGGAAGAAGCCGTGCGCAAGGCAGTCGGCCAGCTCACTGGCGTTTTCGCGCTGGCAGTAATCGCTGTCGATGAACCTAATAAGATCGTGGCTGCGCGTAATGGACCACCAGCCGTGATTGGGCTCGGAAAGGATGAATACTTCGTTGCCTCCGACGTACCCGCGATCCTCTATCACACGCGTGATTTATTCTTCCTGGCCGATGGCGACCTCGCAGTAATTACGCCGCAAGGCGTGCAGCTCACGGACTTCAATGGGCAGCCCATCGTCCGCCAGGTTCAGCATGTTACCTGGGACCCGATCATGGCCGAAAAGGGCGGGTTCAAGCATTTCATGCTGAAGGAAATTTACGAGCAGCCGCGGGCGGTCCGGGATACGACGTTGGGACGCATTTCGCAGGAAACCGGTCACGTTTTCCTTGATGAGATGGAGATCACGGAAGCAGAGTTCAAGGCCGCGAAGAAAATTAATATCGCAGCTTGCGGAACAAGCTGGCATGCAGCGCAGGCTGGAAAATTTATGCTCGAACGGAGGGCGCGCGTGCCCGTGGAGGTGGATTATGCGAGCGAATGGCGCTATCGCGATCCGATCATTCCCTCCGGCACGATTACTTTGTTGATCTCTCAGTCCGGCGAAACCGCCGACACCATTGCCGCCCAGCGCGAGGCTAAAGCCAAAGGATCGAAGACGCTGGCCATCTGTAACGTGGTCGGCTCCATGATTACGCGCGAAGCTGCCGGTACCATCTACACTCACGCGGGTCCCGAAATTGGCGTGGCTTCCACCAAAGCCTTCACCGCACAGCTCACAGCTCTCTATCTGTTCGCGCTTTACCTTGCCCAACTGCGCGGAACAATGTCAGCGGAAGAGGCCAAAGCAGCAGTGCAGGAACTTACCCGCATCCCGGGCAAGCTCGAACACTTACTCACGCATGAAGAGGACTGCGAAGACTTGGCCAAAGAGTACGTTCGTTCTCAGGATTTCCTCTTCCTGGGCCGCGGCATTCATTATCCGATCGCGCTTGAAGGCGCTCTGAAATTGAAGGAGATCTCCTACATCCACGCGGAAGGTTATCCTGCCGGCGAGATGAAGCATGGCCCCAACGCCCTGATTGACGAGAATCTGCCGGTGGTAATCATCGCGACCCGCGACCCGAAAGATGAGTTGTCCATGGTTCGATATGAGAAATCGATGTCGAATCTGAAGGAAGTAAAAGCCCGCTCCGGCATGGTGATCGCGCTGGCAACCGAGGGAGATGAAGAGATCAAAGAAGCTGCCGACCACGTGCTTTATATTCCGCCTGCGCCGGAAGAGCTGTCACCCATACTGGAGATCGTGCCATTACAGCTTCTTGCCTATCACATCGCAGTTCGCCGTGGGTGTGATGTGGATCAGCCCAGGAATTTGGCAAAGTCGGTCACGGTGGAGTGATTCACGATTATTCTCTGTTGTCCTGATTCGAATGCAGGTCACCGCCGCAAGAGTCTGCCAGCGCCACTTTCCATCGTGGTGTTTTTGATCGAGCCGTTGATGATCAAGCTAGAGCGGAGGGAATACTGAAACTGGCTTTCATTACGAAACCTGCCGGTCAAGAGATGACGCAACATTGAATTGCGGTCCATCGCGCTTGTCCTTTGGCCACCGGCCCAGAACTCGCCATTACCATCAATCCCGCCCTTGAGCCACATGTCCGCGGCGTAAACCTGAATCTTACCGTCGTTCTGGCTGATTTCCATCACGCCGCCCTCACTTCCAACGACGCAACTCCTGTGAAACTGACCAGAGTATTCGTAGCTGCCTGACCGAGCTGTTCCCTGCGCATTCCCCGCATTAAGATCAATGACTGCGCGTTCTGAAAGTCCAAGCGCAGGAAATCTTTCGAGCAGGCGTACGCCGTAGTGCACATACTCAAAGCCAGCGGCACAAAGAAACAACACGACTCCCAATGCCACACGGCCCTTCCAAGCAGCGGGTGCCGGAGAACGCACCTCGGCGAGATGAACTTGTGAGTTCACATAGCCGGCTGATGAGCCGCCCGCAAGGGCAGCAATCACGAACAAGAAGATGTGTCCCCAGCGAAAACAAGCCGTAGTCGTGACGTATGCGGGCGCAAAGTCAAGCAGACCGAGTGCGGCTCCGGAAATGATCCCAAACCAAACTAGCTCTTTCTTGCCCGACCAGCGATTCCTTGCAAGATAGAGCCATAGACCCTGCACTGCACCGGACAATGCAGCCGGCGCGAGGGCGTCTTTGACAATGAACAATGCGTAACCAAGAACCAGCGTCGCCGAGACTAGGACCGACACACCTATGCCGATCACGCACCAAAGCAAGATGCCGGTTACCATGCTAGTGACGATCTGCCTTGCGGCGAGCAGCTTAGTCATTGATGGGCGCTTCTATAACACCAACAGGCGAATCTGTTCCCGGAATATATCATCACTGCTGCACTCACATTCGCTTTCCGGGCAAGCGCCACACGTTCACTTTTCGCCGAGTGCGACTTATTTTTGCTCTTGGTTCGGGCCAACCTCGGCTGCGGAGAAGCTCATCTTAGCCGTGCGGAAAACTGCTAGGTCCCTCGCAGTGCTCGGGATCGGCATGAAGTGCGTCTTGGCCACATCGCGCTGAATCGAAAGTTCCTCCACTCCGTCAGAAAAGGAGCAAAATGCGAAAGCCCTATCAATTAGCAGGATTGGCATCGTTTTTCTTGGCCGTGGCGATCAGCTTGACACTTGCCCAGACCTCGACTACCACAACCCCTCCACCGCAAGCTCCAGCGCAGAGTCAGGGAGGCTCGACAGGAAATGCGAGCCAGGATCGCGCACAGGCGCAGGGGGAGGACGAGAATCCGTTGAATCTGACGGATGAGCAGAGACAGAAATTGCGCCCGATTATCGCAGATGAAACCCGGCAGATGGATGCGGCGCGCAATGACCCGTCGCTGACCCAGGAGCAGAAGGTTACAAAGATCAATCAGATTCGCGACGAGGCCTCGCCGAAGATTAAAGCCATTCTCACGCCCGAACAGTTGCAGAAGCTCGCGGATATGCAGCAGAAAGCCAGGCAGCAACCACAAGACCACAAGAGCGCGCCCCCGAACGATTCGCAAAAACCACAGCAGTAAAA
>WNEY01019116.1_pt1 | contig 10854 bp, 9 predicted proteins | sample 5400531 | NCBI WGS metagenome assembly WNEY01 (sample SAMN13153338, study PRJNA577476) | soil metagenome | isolation source: 200 cm saprolite under Douglas fir tree site 1 | place: USA:California | collected 2015-04-18
CGCGTGACGGTGAACACCGATGAGGCCGCGCGCGCGGTGCCCGCGATCGTCGCCGACGTCGATGTGCCGGTCATCGGGGACTTCCATTACAACGGCCACCTGCTGCTCACCAAGTATCCCGAGTGCGCGCGCGCGCTCGCGAAGTACCGCATCAATCCGGGTAACGTCGGGACCAAGCGCCGCGACGACAATTTCCGCACGATCATCCAGGTGGCCATCGACGAAGGCAAGCCGGTCCGCATCGGTGTGAACTGGGGCAGCCTCGATCAACAGCTCCTCACCGTGATGATGGACGCGAACGCCGGCCTCGCCGAGCCACGCGACGCTCGCGACGTGACGATGGACGCGATGGTCGAAAGCGCCATGCGCTCGGCCGAGCTGGCAGAGGAATGCGGGCTGCCGCACGACCACATCATCCTCTCGGCCAAGGTCTCGGGCGTTCAGGATCTCGTCGCGGTCTACCGGATGCTCGCCGAGCGGTCCGACTCTCCGCTGCACCTCGGCCTCACCGAGGCAGGGATGGGAACGAAGGGTGTTGTCGCGAGCACGGCCGGTCTGTCGATTCTGCTTCAGGAAGGCATTGGCGACACGATTCGTGTCTCGCTCACGCCGCGGCCCCCCCCCGGTGGCGATCGCACTGAGGAGGTGCAGGTCGCACAGCAGGTCCTCCAGTCGCTCGGGCTCAGAAGCTTTACGGCGCAGGTCACCGCCTGTCCGGGTTGCGGACGGACGACGTCGACGTTCTTTCAGGAGATGGCGGAGCAAATCCAGACGTATCTGCGCGATCAGCGGCCCGCCTGGCAGGCTCGCTATCCCGGTTCGGAAGCGCTGCGCGTCGCGGTCATGGGGTGTGTCGTCAACGGGCCGGGGGAATCGAAGCACGCCGACATCGGCATCTCATTGCCGGGGACCGCGGAGGAGCCGCGGGCGCCCGTGTACGTCGACGGCGCGCTGAAGCTCACACTCAAGGGCGACACGATCGTGGCTGATTTTCTGCGAATTCTCGACGATTACGTCGAGACGCGCTTCGGCGGCAGCTCAGCGAATAGGAGCGCCCAGCGGCACGTCGCGATCGGGGTGGACCAGACAGATGTCGCCCTCCCCAAGAATCACGCCTAGCGTCAAGACTTCCGAAAAAAACGTCGCGATCTGGCGGGGCGGGAAGTTCAGGACGCCCAGCACCAGCTTGCCGACGAGGTCCTGCGGATCGTAGTACTTGGTGATTTGCGCGCTCGAATTCTTCAGGCCGATCGCCTCGCCGAAATCGATCCGCAGCTTGTAGGCGGGTTTGCGTGCCTCGGGAAAGACGTCCGCCTGGACGATACGGCCCACGCGGATATCGATCTTGGCAAAATCGTCGTAGCTGATCTGGTCCATCGCCGCTCCCAAATGTCCCATTTTGAGGTCAGCCGCAGCACGCCGGCATAGGGCGAAAAGCTTGGCACGTGCATTGCCTTTCCGCTACGCGCAGCCCATTTCCACTCCTACAGGACGGCGATTATGCGGCGGATCGGCATGGCGGTGCTGGGCCTGACGGTTGTTACGAGTTCCCTCGTGGGTCAGCGCTCGGCGCTGCGTGAAGTCTCGGGCGGCGGCAGCGGCAGCTTCGGGGCCAACTTCGTTGTGGCGCAGCCGCTCGGTGAATTTCGCCGCAATGGGGACGTGGCGGCCGGGCTCTCGATATTCGGGGTGACGAGCGGCGGTGCGCTCGCGCTCCGCATCGACGGCAGCTGGATGGCCTACGATGCCCGGTATCAAGGGTACGGTGTGTCGACGCTCTCACAAATCGGGACAATCGGGGCCGGTCCGCAATTGACGTTGGGTCAGGGATCGTTCCGTGTGTACGGGTTCGCCACGGTCGGCGGATCGCTGTTCTGGAGCACCGCGAGCTACGGTGGGTGCGGTTGCTCGAGCTCGAATTCTTTTCTCGATGGTCACTTCACGACGACGACATCCGCAGGTGGAGGCTTGCTGATCGGCCTCACACGCGGCCGCACGCCCATCGCGATCGATCTGGGCGCCCGCGCGGTGCGTCACGATCGTGTGACATACGTGCCGGCCGGCGGCTTGACGCAGAATTCGGATGGATCCTTCACCGCCAGGGAAGTGGAGACGCGGGTCGATATGCGCGTCTACCAAATCGGGGTGTCGATCGGGATTCGGTAACCTCCCCTGCCGTCCCCGACCTCACCCCAACCCCCTCTCCACACTGTGGAGAGGGGGCTGTTCTTTCAGGACGCGCGGTCCTTTTTCAAGATCTGATTCAGAAAGCGCTGCGGTGCGTTCAGAAAATCACGGGTGATCCGCACGTGATCTAATTGCTCGTACGCCACCACCTCAACTGGTGTCGTGTCAAAGCTGTAGATCTGCGCATCCGGGAACGCCAGCAACATCGGCGAATGCGTTGCGATGATGAACTGCGCGTCCTGACCCACCATATCCCCGATCATCGCGAGCAGCGCGAGCTGGCTCTGTGGCGAGAGCGGTGCCTCAGGGGCGAGTCCCTCGGCATACTTGGACCGATCCAGCGGCAGCGCTGCGAGCGTCCGGATCGCCGGGACGGTGAATGGAAAAGCGTCGTCGTCGCCGCCGCGACGGCTCAGAGTCGACACGTGGATCGAACTCACGGGCTCAACATACCTGATGCGGGAAGTGTTTCACCTCACTTACAACGTACCGGGTTACAGAAGTTCAACCCGCTGGGGTCACAGCGGTTATGCCAGCCGGTGGTGGGTACGGGACTTGCCGTTCACGGCCACAGGAGGGAGGGGAACGCTATGCCTGAAACGCATCCAGTCGCCGGCCCACGACCCGTCGCTACGCCGCCGTACGAGCCTGTTGTGCGGCTCGGCACGCCACCTGCGAGCGGACCGGTCACCAGCCGTCTCAATCACCCGGTCCTACTTCCCGAACCGGACGCGGATGACGAAGTCTCCCCCGCTCCCGCCCCAGCTGCTGCGGTTCCCCGTTCCGCGCCGAAGGCACGTTGGTACGTGGCCTCCGGGCTCGCGGGGGCTGTGCTCGTGACGGCGCTGTACGGACTGCTCGGCTCTCGCCCGGCCTCCTCGGGCGGCCGGGCCGGTTCCGATGCGGCGGCAGGCGGCGTGGCGGTGAGCGACACGGCGCTGCTGGATCGGCGAGCGGATACGCTGGCGCTCGCGATTTCCGCTTTCACCATGCGGGCAAGCATGTACGATTCGCGCCGCATGCCGTGTAGCGGGCTGGCGCGCGGCCTGGCGCAGGTGGAAGACGGCTGGCTGTCGTACAACATCGCGCGCAAGGACATGATGACCGCCTCCGATCCCACGCGTGACGCTCGCGACAAGAGCCTCTATGCGAACGTGCGGGCGGTGGAACTGCGGTTCGAGCGCTCATCCTGTGCGCGGCCGTAGCGTGCGATCCGGCCTCACGGTTCTACTTCTCGCCTCGTTTGCCGCGCCGCTGGCCGCGCAGGCGCCCCCGCCGCTCGACAAGACCGAGCTGATCCGGCTGCTCACGAATCCGCTGTTCGCGCAGACCGAGGTTGCGGACGTCGTGCGACGCAGCTGCCTCACGTTCCACCCAACGGAGCGCGACTGGGCCGATCTGCGCAGCGCCGGCGCGGGTGGCGAGGTGATTGCCAGCACCGCGGCGTGCGAGGGCCGTCGCACGACTTCTTCGGCCGTCGCCACGGCTGCCAGCGAGGAAGCTCCCCCCCCCATCACCGCCGTTGCACAGCCCGCCGAGATCGTGACGACCGCGGGAACGGCCGCGAGCGTGCGGGTTCGCCTGAGCCGCGGACGTACGCCGCTGCGACGCGCGACGCTCGCGCTGCATGGCTCGACCGCGCTGGGCTTGTCGCGCGACGCTTCGGCGGTGACCGACGACAGCGGCATCGCGGTGTTCCGGCTTCCGGTGGTTTCCCGGGTGGGCACCCATCAATTCGAAATCCGCACCGGCGGTGGCGCGACGTTCCCCGGCCAACCTGCGGTGCTGCTGTCGGTCCGTTCGGCGCGGCCCGGCCGTCTCCGCACTACGCCAGACTATGTCGCCTTCCGGGGCAGCGACTCGAGCGCGATGATCGTCGCGGCGGTCACGGACTCGCTGGGGAATCCGGTGTCAGGGGAGCCGGTGGATATGAATGGCAGCATCGCCGCACCCCTCACGGCGGTCACCGATTCGACTGGACGCGCCACGTTCACGCTCCTCGCGAACGCGGTGTCGCGCGGTGGGAGCGTACAAGTCCGTGTGCGGGGCCTAGCGCCGGTCGAACTGGAGATCGCGGCGCCGGCCGGCCTCTCGGGCGTCAATACCGGTTTTCTCCCGATCGCGTCTACCTACGGTCCGGTCGGGAACCCGTTGGGCGAGCCGTTGATCTTTAGAGCGAGGACGGTGCAGGGGACTCCGGCGGCGGGCCGCACGGTTCACTTCCGCGCCCTCAATGCCCGCGTCACACCGGAAACCGTCGTGCTCGACTCGACCGGACGGGTACGCCTGGATGTCGTCTTCGGCCTGCGAGCAGGCGAGGCGGCTGTTTTCGCGAGTATCGATTCCGTCGAGCGTGTGGTGACGCTGCGAGCTGAGCCTGGTCCGATCGACTCGTTGATCCTCGACCGCAATGGTGAGGTTGTGAACGGGCGGGCGATCGTGGTGCAGGTCGCGGTGCCGTTTTCGTTGCGGCTCCGCGCGCGCGACTTGTACGGCAACGAAACGTCGATCGACGCGCTCGGGCAGGCGTTGCGGGCGGGTCGCGCGCGGCTCACTGGGCGGCAGCAGGATCTGCAGCTCGTGAACCTCGAGTCGGCCGATTCCGCGGTCATCGTGACGCTGAAGGCGGTGCGGGTGGGGACCTACCAGTTCGTCATCGGGAGCGGCATCACCGCCAACGTCCGGGTCGACGCCATTCCCAAGCCGTAGCGTCAGTCGGCCGCCGCGGGCTCCTCGACGGGGCGCCTGGTCCGGCGCCCGAAGCGGTGCTGGAGAGCGTCGAGATAGGTATAGACGACGGGCGTCACGTACAGCGTGATCAGCTGCGAAAACGCCAATCCACCAACCACCGCGAGTCCGAGCGGCCGCCGCGACTCACCGCCGGCGCCCCACCCAATCGCGATCGGCAGCGTCCCCATCAGGGCTGCCATCGTGGTCATCATGATGGGCCGGAACCGCACGCTGGCCGCTTCGATGATCGCCTCGCGCGGCGATTTTCCCTCGTTCCGTTCCGCGTCCAGCGCGAAGTCGATCATCATGATCGCATTCTTCTTCACGAGTCCGACCAGCATGATCACGCCCACGAACGCGTACCGGCGAAGGGCAGGCCCGACAGAATCGTGAGCGGGTGGACGAAGCTCTCGTAGAGAATGCCGAGCACGATATAGATAACGACGACCGCCAGCAGCAACAGGAACACGAGTCCCTGCTGGCTGGTCTGGAACGCCTGCGCCGTGCCCGAAAATCCCGTGCTGATGGTCGATGGCAACGTCTGCCGTGCCGCCTTCTCGACTTCACTGACCGCGTCACCGAGCGAGACACCGGGCGGGAGGTTGAACGACAGCGTTACGGAGGGAAGCTGGCCGCTGTGGTTCACGCTCAGCGGCCCGACGTCATTGGACGCCGAAGCGACCGACGTCAGTGGGATCAGCGTTCCCTTTTGCGAGCGCAGATAGAGGAGCTGGAGCGCCGATGGATCGCGTTGATATTCGGGCACCAGCTCGAGGATCACCCAGTACTGGTTATTCGGCGTGTAGATCGTCGAGACCTGCCGTGAGCCGTAGGCGTCGTACAGTGCTTGCTCGATCTGCTGCACCGTCACACCGAGGCTCGTGGCGCGGTCGCGGTCGATCCGCACGCTCACCTGCGGGTTCTTGATCTGCAGATCGGACGTCACGTCCTGCAGCTTCGGGAGGCCGCGCAGCACGCCCTCCAGTTTCGCGGCGTTATCGTATAGCGCGTCGATGTCGGCGCTCTGCAGCGTGAACTGGTACAGCGTCTTGGTGGGCCGGCCGCCGATGCGAATCGACTGCGGCAGCGACAAGTAGGTCTTAATCCCCGGCACACTCATCAGCTTCGGCGTCAGCTCGCGGATCACCTGATCGGCCGGGAGCCGCTGACCGCGCGGCTTCAGCCGGATGCTCAGGCGACCCTGATTCATCGCCCCCCCGCCCACGGTCGACATGAAGTGGGCGACGTTCGGGTCGCGCGCCACAATGTCCGCGACCGCCAGCTGATGGTCGCGCATGTTTTCGAACGAGCTGCCTTCCAGCGTTTCCGTCGTGCCCTGGATCTGACCGGTGTCTTCGGTGGGAATGAACCCTTTGGGGACGAGCACGAACAGCCCGGCCGTCGCCACGAGAATCGCGCCCGAAAAAGCGAGGGCGAGACCTCGGCGGTCCATCACCCAGCCCAGCGATCGCTCATACCACATCAGGGCGCGGCGGTACACTCGTTCGGTGGCCTCGTACCAGCGCCCGTGGCGCTCTTCCTTCGGCGGGCGCAGGAAACGGCTGCACAGCATCGGCGTCAGTGTCAGGGACACGAACCCCGACACGAGAATCGCGACGCCGATCGTCACGGCGAATTCGTGGAACAGGCGGCCGATGATGCCGCCCATGAGCAGCACGGGAATGAATACGGCTGTGAGCGACAACGTCATCGACAGGATGGTGAAGCCGATCTCGCGCGCCCCGTCGAGCGCCGCCTGCATCGGTCGTTTCCCCTTCTCGAGATGCCGGACGATGTTTTCGAGCATCACGATCGCGTCGTCCACCACAAATCCCACCGACAACGTCAGCGCCATCAGCGACAGGTTGTCCAGGCTGTAGCCCATCAAATACATCACCGAGAACGTGCCGATGATCGAGAACGGCAGCGCGAGGCTCGGGATGACCGTCGCCGACAGGTTCTTGAGGAACAGGAAGATCACGAGCACGACGAGGCACAGCGTGATGAACAGGGTCAGCTGCACGTCGTTGACCGACTGGTGGATCGACACCGACCGATCGTACAACGTATTCACCTCCACCGACGCCGGCAGCTGCGACGACAGCGAGGCCACCGTCGATTTGACGCCATCGGCGACCTGGACGGTGTTCGTGCCGGGCTGTCGCTGGATCGCGAGAACGATGGCGCGCTTGCCGTCGTACCAGCTCGCGGTGCGGGAGTCCTGGACGTCGTCGAGTACCCGGGCGACGTCCTGGAGACGGACCGGGGCGCCGTTCTGGTAGCTCACGGCCAGCTGGCGAAACTCGGGCGCGCTCGAGATCGACCCGTCGGCGAGGACCGTATAGGCGCGCTGCGGTCCCCACAGCGTTCCGGTCGGCAGATTTGGATTTCCCGCCGAGACCGCCGCCGTGACTTCATCCAGTCCAATACCGCGCGCCGCGAGTGCCTTCGGATCCACCTGAATTCGCACGGCGTACTTCGCCGACCCGAACACCTGCACCTGTGCAACGCCGCTCACAGTCGAGAGCCGCTGAGCGAGGAACGTTTCGCCCCACTCGTCGAGCCGCGGGAGCGGCAGGGTGCTGGAAGTCAGCGCCAGGTACAGGATCGGCGAGTCGGCGGGATTCGACTTGTTATAGGACGGCGGCTGGATGCCCGGGGGCAGCTGCCGCAGTGTCTTGGAGATGGCGGCTTGCACGTCCTGGGCGGCGGCATCAATGTCGCGCGAGAGCGTGAATTGCAGCGTGATGTTGGTGCTACCCAAGGTGCTCGAGGACGTCATCGCGTCGAGCCCGGCAATCGTCGAGAACTGCTTCTCCAGCGGTGTCGCGACGGCCGCGGCCATCGTCTGTGGGCTGGCGCCCGGCAACCCGGCCGACACCGAGATCGTCGGGAAGTCCACGTTCGGGAGATCGCTCACCGGCAGGAGGCGATACGCCATTAGCCCGAACATGAGAATTCCGAGCATGACGAGCGTCGTCGCCACCGGACGGCGAATGAACAGTCCCGAGATGCTCACCGCACGGGCTCCGATCCTCCGCCTGCGCTGGTCTCAGTTGTGGGCCCGCCGCGGATATCCACTTTGGCATTCGGCGTCAGACGCAGCTGCCCGTCGATGACGACGAGGGCCCCGGCCGGCACGCCCGCGATCACGCTGAGACTGTCGAGCGTGCGCTCCACAGTCACGGGCTGGGTCGCCGCCGTGCCGTCGCTGTTCACGACGAACACATAGGTACCCTGCTGGCCCTGCATCACGGCCTGGCTCGGGACTACGACGGCGTCGGCCTGGAGGCCCAGGACGAGGGTGATCCTGACGAACTCGCCGGGCCAGAGGCTCCCATCGCGATTCGCGAAGCGGGCCTTGAGTAACACGGTTCCTGTAGCCGTGTCCACCTGGTTGTCGACGAACGAGAGCATGCCTTCTTCGGCCGATGCGGAATCGCGCGCCGGCATGGCGACCGCCGCGAGCTGTTGACCGGCTCTCTGGCGAAGCGTGGGCAGGTTGGTTGCCGGAACGGGAAAACGCACGAGAATGGGGCGCATCTGCACTATCGAGACGAGCGGGTTGCTCCCCGCGCGGACGAGGTTGCCCTCATGGAGGAGCAGACGCCCTGTGCGCCCGCCGATCGGCGCGCGCACGGTCGCGTACTCGACGTTCAGACGAGCCAATGCCGTGGCAGCGGAGTCGGAGCGCACGGCCGCGGCGGCCGCGTCAGCCGCCGCCTGTTTCTGCTCGTAGTCCTCCTGCGTCACCGTATTGGTGGCAGCGAGTGTCTTGTAGCGCGCGGCTTCACGCGCCGCGCTCTGCACCTGCGTAAGGTCGCGGAGCAGCGCCCCTTCGGCTTGCTGCAGCGCCGCGCTGTAGGGACGCGGATCGATCTCGAACAGGATCTGGCCGGCCGCGACTTCCTCGCCCTCGGCGAAATCCACGCGCAGGATTGTGCCGTTCACTTGCGGCAGGACGTCCACGGAGCGAATCGGCTCGACCGTGCCCGTGGCATTCAACTCGTAGGGAAGGGAGCGGCGCTCGACCCGCGCCACGCTGACCGGAACCTTTGAAGGGACGCCGCCCTGGCGGGAGCCACACCCGGTGGCTCCCGCGAGCGAAAGCCCGCCGAGCAAAAAGGTTCGGAAAGTCACGACTTCTATACGCATACCCTCCCCATGGCGTCATTTAGACCCGGTGGGCGGCTTTATGGCTACCGCCTCCCTCACTGCTAAACGTAGCCTCGTCCATGCTCGCGCGCGTCCGCTCCGCCGCCGTCCTCGGCATCGATGCGTACCTGGTTGAAGTCGAGACCGACATCGCGAACGGCCTGCCGACGTTCGTGACGGTCGGGCTGCCGCAGGGAGCAGTGAAGGAGGGGCGCGACCGGGTCTCCGCCGCCCTCGCCAACACCGGCTTCACCTTCCCGCTCAAGCGGATCACGGTCAATCTGGCCCCGGCCGACATACGAAAAGAAGGCTCCGCATTCGATCTCCCGATCGCGCTGGGCATTCTGGCGGCGACGGAGCAGGTGGCGGGAGAGCGGCTCGCAAAGATCGCGGTGCTGGGCGAGCTCGGCCTTGAGGGAGCGATCCGTCCGGTGCGCGGGGCACTGCCGGTGGCGCTCGCCGCGCGGGCTGGTGGACTCGAAGCCCTGATCCTGCCGCGCGAGAACCTGCCCGAAGCGGGCGTTGTCGACGGGCTGCGCGTGCTCGGCGCCGGCTGTCTCGCGGAAATCGCCGAATTCCTGGAGGGCAAGGCGGATCTTCCCGGCGCGTCGGTCGACGTGGCGCGGCTGTTCGCCGAGCGCGCCAGGGATGACGTGGACTTCGCCGAGGTGAAGGGGCAGGCGCACGCCAAGCGCGCGCTCGAGGTCGCGGCCGCGGGCGGGCACAACATCCTGATGGTCGGCCCGCCCGGATCGGGCAAGACGATGCTCGCGCGCCGCCTACCGACGACGCTCCCCAAAATGAGCCTCGATGAGGCGCTCGAGACCACCAAGATCCATTCGGTGGCGGGGACCTTGCCGCTCGGCGAGTCGCTGGTCGCGCGCCGTCCGTTCCGTGCCCCGCATCACACGATCTCAGATGCCGGACTGATCGGCGGCGGCTCGTATCCGCGGCCGGGCGAAGTCAGCCTGGCGCACGGCGGCGTGCTGTTTCTCGACGAGCTGCCGGAGTTCCGCAAGAACGTGCTCGAGGTGCTGCGCCAGCCGATGGAGGACGGCGTCGTCACGATCGCACGGGCGGCGATGAGTCTCTCGTATCCGGCGCGCTTCATGCTGGCGGCCGCGATGAACCCGTGTCCGTGTGGCTGGTTCGGCGATCCGCACCACACCTGCGCTTGCGGCTCGCTCGCGGTGCAGCGCTACCTCGCGCGGGTCTCGGGGCCGCTGCTCGATCGCATCGACATCCATCTGGAAGTGCCGGCGGTGAAGTACAGGGCCCTCACCGGTGAGAGCGGGGGCGAGCCGAGTGAGGCGATGCGCGAGCGGGTGGATCGGGCGCGCACGGTGCAGCGGGAGCGCTTCGCCAACCGGCCGGGGATCTACGCCAACGCGCACATGGCGCCGCGCGACATTCGGGCGCATTGCAAGGTCTCGGACGGCGCTGATTCGTTGCTTAAGACCGCGATCACGCGACTCGGATTATCGGCGCGCGCGTATCACCGTATTCTGAAGATTGCGCGCACCATCGCGGATCTCGATGAAGCGGCGGCGCTGGAGCCAAAGCACGTCAGTGAAGCGATACAGTACCGGAGTCTCGATCGGCGCGGCGTGGCGTAGGCTGCCCTTACCGCTCCAGCCGAGGCTCCCCAATCATCCCCATCGGCTCGCCCTGCGACATGGCAGGGGTGGCGACGACATACAGCACGATTCCGCCAAACGGCGCCCTGATCTCGGCTTGTTGCGTGCCGAAGAAATCGGTGAGCACACCGATGAGCGCCCCCTT
>WNEY01004274.1_pt1 | contig 10853 bp, 9 predicted proteins | sample 5400531 | NCBI WGS metagenome assembly WNEY01 (sample SAMN13153338, study PRJNA577476) | soil metagenome | isolation source: 200 cm saprolite under Douglas fir tree site 1 | place: USA:California | collected 2015-04-18
ATCCGCGCGCTCGCCGAGGCGGTCGGACGCCGCCCGCCCGCGAGCCGCTACAGCCCGGACATGTCGAAGCATGCCTTCCTCGGCACCGATCCGAGCCTCCGGCCCGAGAATCAGGAGTACGCCGAGAAGCTCTAGCGGCTCCGTCGGGCGCTGCACGCCATCGACGCCCGTGCACACCTCTCGCCGCCGCGGGCGACCCAGGCACGAGAAGCCGTCGAGCGCCTCGCCGAGCTCGTCGAGGCCGCACCGTGAAGTGGCCACGCGGGCGAACTGCCAGCTCGACCGAGCCGCCACTCCGTGCGCCAGTGCGCTGGCATCTCCGGATGTGTCGGAAGGGAACGGGACAACCGTTAGGTTCCCGCCGACAGGCGGGGATCACTCAAGCCCTGCATCGTTTACAGGCGCCTCGACAGCACGGAATTAGGACCGTCGCAACGGTGTCCGAACCCTAGCGTTCGTGCGAGGATCGGCTAGTGGACTACGTTGTCGTCGGAGCAGGGGCTATCGGCGGAACCGTAGGCGCCCGCCTCGTCCGTGACGGGTACGAGGTGCTCTTCTGCGATGCGGATGCCGACCACGTCGCGGCGATCAACGCGTCGGGCCTCAGCATCGAAGGGCCGGTCGAGCAATTCAGCGTCCGCGCTCGGGCCGTGCTGCCTGAGGAGCTACCCGACGGTCTCCGCACGGTGCTCCTCGCGGTCAAGGCGCAGCACACCGCCGACGCGATCGCCCGGATCGCGCCGCTGCTCGCGCAGGACGGGTGCGTCGTTTCGCTCCAGAACGGGCTCAACCCGCCGCAGATCGCAGCGGTGATCGGGGAGGAGCGGACGATTGGCGCCTTCGTGAACTTCGGCGCCGACTACCTGGCGCCGGGACGCATCTTCGTCGGCGGCAAGGGCGCGCTCTACCTGGGCGAGCTCGACGGCCACACGAGTGAGCGCCTCGAGCGGCTCGTGCGCGAGATCCCGGACGCGAAGAGCACGGACAACATCGTCGGCTTCCTGTGGGGCAAGGAGGCGTACGGTGCGATGCTCTTCGCGACGGCCGTCTCCGACCTCGCGATCGCCGACGCGCTCGCGGTGCCGCGCTACCGGAGCCTCTTCGTCGGCCTCGCCGAGGAGGTGCTCGCGGCGGCCCCGGTTCGGCCCGAGTCGTTCGACGGTTTCGACCCCGACGACCTCGAGGGCTCGATCGAGCGGATGGTGGCGTTCAACCGCCGCTCGGCGAAGACGCATTCCGGCATCTACCGAGACCTCGCCGTCCGGAAGCGCAGGACCGAGAAGGCGATCCTCGCCGACCTCGAGGGGCCGCTCCTGCGCCGGACGCTGCAGCTGATTGAAGAGATCGAGGAGGGGCGCCGGCTCTGCGAGGTCGCGAACATCGAGCTCCTGGCCGCCTACGCGCGGCTGCAGGAATGGGCGCCAAAGCTGAACGCCGTGATCGCCGAGCTCGGGCCCTCCGAGCGCGCGTCCGCCGGTCCCCTGCTCAGCATGCCCGTGGCAGTGAAGGACAACATCGACGTGCGCGGTGTCGTCACGACTAACGCGTCCACGGTGGGCGTGCCGCCGCGCGCCGAGCGCGACGCACCCGTCGTCGCTCGCCTGCGTGAGGCGGGTGCGGAGATCCTGTGCAAGACGAACCTGCTCGAGTATGCGGCCGGCAGCGTCAATCCCGCCTACGGCATGACGCACAACCCGCTCGATCTCGGCCGCACCTCCGGTGGCTCGAGCGGCGGCTCGGCGGCGCTCGTGGCCGCGGGTGTCTGCGACTTCGCGCTCGGTACGGACACGGGCGGTTCGATCCGGATTCCCGCCGCCTACTGCGGAATCGTCGGCCTCAAGCCCACGTACGGGCTCGTCCCGGTCGACAGGGTCTCTCCCCTCTCGGCCACGTGCGACCACGTCGGCACGTTGACGCGGACCGTCGAGCAGGCGGCGCTTCTGCTCGGCGTGCTCGCGAGGCGCCGGTTCGAGCTCAGACCGGTTCCGGGCGTCGGCCTCGGAGTGCTGCGCCGTCAGCTCGACGACCCGGACCTCGTGCAAGGCGTCCGTGACCGCGTGATCGCCGCGATCGAGGCGCTCGGGCGTGCAGGCTTCGACGTGGTCGAGATCGACCTCCCCGAGCTCGACCTCGTCGGCGAGGCGCTCGGGGCGATCGTGCTCAGGGAGGCCTGGGACGTCCATCGCGACGTCTACGAGCGCGAGGCGGACGGATACGGCCCCGGGACGCGGGCGTTGCTCGAGCTCGGGGCCGAGGTCACGGAGGAGGCGTATCGCCGAGGGCTCGCCGTCCGGGACGAGATCGCCGCGGCGTTCGCGCGGGCGTTCGAGGACGTGGACCTCCTCGCCGGCCCGACCGTGGCGTATCCGGCGCCGCCCGAGGACCCGCCCTTCGGGACGCCCGAGGGAGAGGTCGAGGGCCGGTACACCGGCCCCTACAACCTCGCCGGGGTCCCGGCCGTGTCGCTGCCGTGCGGGCCCGTGGAGGGTGAGCTGCCCGCAGGGCTGCAGCTCGCGTCGGCCACGCACCGCGAGGAGCTGCTGCTCTCCGCGGCGAGGGTCTACGAGGAGGTCGGCGGGTGAGGATTCAGGACCGGAACTGGATGCAGATCGAGCGCTACCTCGAGCAGGACGACCGGATCGTCGTGCCACTCGGGTCGATCGAGCAGCACGGCTACCTCTCGCTCGGGGTGGACATGATCCTCTCCGAGCGCGTCTCGGTGGAGGCCGCGGAGCCGCTCGGCGTTCCCGTCCTGCCGTCGCTGCCGTACGGGCTGACGCCCTACTTCGCGGCGTATCCCGGGAGTCCGACGCTGCGCGTCGAGACCTATGGCGCGATCCTCCGCGACCTGCTCGACTCGCTGCACGGCCAGGGCTTCCGCCGTTTCCTCTTCGTGAACGGGCACGGCGGCAACGACCCCGGGCGCGAGGCGACGGTCGAGTGGCAGGCGGAGCACACGGACGCGCAGGTCCTCTGGCACAACTGGTGGAGCGGGCCGCGCACACGCGCCGTGGTCGACTCGATCGACGCGGACGCGAGTCACGCGTCCTGGTTCGAGAACTTCCCCTGGACGCGGCTCGAGGGCGTGGCCCAGCCGGCGCGGCGAAAGCCGATGGCCGACATCTCGAAGATGCGAGAGCTCGACCCGGCCGACGTCCGCGAGCTGCTTGGCGACGGCTCGCTCGGCGGCCTCTACGAGCGGCCCGACGACGACGTGCTCAGGGTCTGGCAGGCCGGCGTGGAGGAGGTCCGCGACCTGATCGCGCACGGGTGGGACGCCTGATGCCGGACCTCGCCGGCCGCGTCGCGATCGTCACGGGCACCGCTCACGGGATCGGCGCCGCGATCGCGCGGGCGCTCGCCGAGCACGGGGCGACGGTGCACGGGTGCGACCGGGACACGGTCGACGTGAGCGACTCCGCCCAGGTCGGGGACTTCGTCCGCGGCATCGGAACGGTCGACATCCTCGTCAACAATGCCGGCGGCGTCGTCGGACAGGTTGGGCGACCGGTCGAGGAGGTGTCGGACGAGGACTGGCAGGCCGTGGTCGACGCCAACCTCACGAGTACTTTCGTCTGCACGCGCGCCGTCGTGCCGGGGATGAAAGAGGCCGGCTACGGCCGGATCGTCAACATCTCGTCGGGGGCCGGGCGCAGCGTCAGCCTGACCGGCATCCAGGCGTATGCAAGCGCCAAGGCCGGCCAGATCGGCTTCACCCGCCAGACCGCGCACGAGCTGGGCAGGTTCGGGATCACCGTCAACTGCATCGCGCCCGGCTTCCTCCTGTCCAACCCGACCACGCAGCGGCAGTGGGAGAGCTACGGCGAGGAGGGACAGCGGACCCTGATCGAGAGGATCGCAACCCGGCGGCTAGGGAAGCCGGAGGACATCGCGAACGGCGTGCTTTTCTTCGTTGCCGAGGAGGCGTCCTGGGTGACCGGCCAGACGATCTCGATCGATGGCGGCCATTCCATCTTTTAGCGACCGGGAGCGCTATGTGCGCGAGCTCGGTGAGTTCCTCCGGATCCCGAGCGTCAGCCGCGAGCCCGAGCACCGGCACGACCTGGACGCAGCCGCCGCCTGGGTCGCGGGGCAGCTCACCTTCGCCGGGGGGCGCGTCGTCGAGACTGCCGGGCATCCGATCGTGCTCGGCGAATGGCTGGGAGCGCCCGGCGCGCCGACGATCCTCGTCTACGGCCACTACGACGTGCAGCCGGCGGGCGACGAGACCGGCTGGGAGTCGCCTCCGTTCGAGCCGGCCGTCCGCGGCGGGCGAGTCTACGCGCGCGGCGCCACGGACGACAAGGGCCCCGTGCTCGTGGCGCTCAAGGTCGCCCAGGCGTTCGCCGAGCAGGACGGAGGGCTGCCGCTCAACGTGCGGTTCCTCGTCGAGGGCGAGGAGGAGATCGGCAGTCCGAGCCTGCCCGCCTTCCTCGAGCAGCATCGGGACGAGCTCGCCGCCGACCTCGTCGTCTCGGCCGACGGGGCGATGTGGCGCCCGACGGAGCCGTCGATCGCGATCAGCGCCAAGGGGCTCGTCGGTCTCGACATCGTCGTCTCGGGGCCAAGGATCGACCTGCACTCGGGCCGTCACGGCGGCGCGGTCCAGAACCCGAACCACGCGCTGGCGCGAATCCTCGCCAGCCTGCACACGCCGGAGGGCGCCGTCGCCGTGCCCGGCTTCTACGACGGCGTCACTCCGCTCGGCGAGGCCGATCGTGCGGCTCTGGCCAGGGTGCCCTTCGACGACGAGGCGTACCGCCGGGACGTTGCCGCGGTTCCGGCCCTCCACGGCGAGCCCGGCTTCACGACGCTCGAGCGCCTCTGGATCCGCCCCACCCTGGAGGTCAACGGCATCGCCGGGGGCGGCCCCTTCACCGTCATCCCCGGCCGGGCGACCGCGCACGTTACGTGTCGGCTCGTGCCGGACCAGCGGCCCGACGCGATCCTGGGCGCGATCGCGGCGCACGTCGGCGCTCACCGTCCGCCCGGCGTCGAGGTCGAGATCGTCCCCCAACCGGGTGCCGTCCCGGCCTACTCGATCCCGGCGGACCACCCCGCGATCGCGGAGGCCGAGGCGGCGCTCCGGGCCGTCTACCCGGACCGGGAGCCGCTGCTCGTGCGGATGGGCGGGACGCTTCCGGCTGCCGTCCTGTTCGAGCGGATCCTCGGCCTGAAGACGCTGCTCTTCTCGTTCTCGACGGGCGACGAGCAGCTGCACGCGCCGAACGAGTTCTTCCGCTTGAGCCGCCTGGAGGAGGGGATGCGCGCCTGGGCCGAGCTCTGGCTCCGGCTCGCGGCCGAGCGCGTGCTTCGCGGCGCGAGCCGCATTTGATAAAAGCGCACTCACGGTCGCACTCCGCTCCGTTTTCCTCTCGCAAAGGAGCCTGCCTTGCGCGTTCAGAGAGTGCTCTTCCTCCTGGCGTTGTCCGTCGCCACGGCCGGCGTCGTCACCGCCGCCGCGCTCGCTGCGCGGTCGGGCCCGTCGGCCGCCACCCCGAAGCGCGGTGGATCGATCACGATCGCGCGCATCGAGGACTCGCAGTCGTTCGACAAGACCAACGTGTTCCAGAACGAGTCGATCTGGATCACGGAGCAGATCAACGAGACGCTCTACACGGTGGAGCGCGACGGCAAGACGCTCGAGCCCTGGCTCGCGACGAGCTACACGGCGTCGCCGGACGGCAGGACCTACACGTTCAAGCTGCGGCCCGGCGTCAAGTTCTCCAACGGCCAGCCGATGACGTCCGCCGACGTCAAGTTCTCAATCGACGACGCCCGCGCTCAGAGCAAGGGCTGGGGGTACCTCGACGCGGCGATCAAGAGCATCGAGGCGCCCGACCCGAGCACGGTCGTCTTCCACCTCAAGTTCCGGTGGGCGCCGTTCGTGGCCGACATCGCGCTGTTCTCGAACGGGATCATCCCGAAGAACTTCGCGGGCCAAACGCGCAAGGCTTTCTACACGCACCCGATCGGCACCGGCCCGTTCATGTGGGACAAGCGGACCGTCGGCCAGTCGGTGACGCTGAAGCGGAACCCCTTCTACTGGCAGAAGGGCAAGCCGTACCTCGACAGCGTCACCTGGACCTACGTCAGCGACCAGAACACGCGCGAGCTCCAGCTCCGCGGCGGCCAGATCCAGGTCGACGAGTTCCCTCCCTTCAACTCGATCACGAAGCTGCAGCACACGCCGGGCGTGACGATGTCGCTGTTCCCGTCCACGCGGACGGACTACCTCGACATGAACGAGAACTACGCGCCGCTCGCCGACCGGCACGTGCGCCGCGCGATCTCGTACGCGATCGACCGCGCCGCGATCGTCAAGTCGGTGCTGTTCGGCTACGGCAAGCCGGCGAACTCGTTCCTGCCGCCGCAGGTGCCGTTCTACGACCCCAACGCGGGCGGGCTCCAGTTCGACATGACCAAGGCCAAGGCGGAGCTCGCCCAGTCGAAGTTCCCTCAGGGCTTCAAGGTCAGGATGCTCGTCGGCGCGGGCGAACAGGTCGAGAACGCGATCGGGCAGATCTTCCAGCAGCAGCTCCAGAAGCTGGGCATCACGGTCCAGTTCAAGCAGGAGGACACGAGCACCGAGTTCAGCGACATCAGCAACCGCAAATACCAGCTCGGGCTCAGCTACTGGACGATGGACATCGCCGACCCCGACGAGCTCGTCACCTTCTCCGTCGACCCGGCCGGCGGCGCGTACTCGTTCTACACGAGCTACAAGAACCCGACCGTGATCGCCCTCTCGCACAAGGCGCAGCGCGAGCCGAGCCCCGCCAAGCGCGCCGAGCTGTACTCGAAGCTGCAGCGGATCGCGGCGCAGGACGCCTTCCAGGGCTTCCTCTACTACTCGCCGTACCGCTGGGCCTACACGAGCAAGCTGCACGGGTTCTTCGTCTACCCGCTCGGCAACTACCACCTGGAGGACACCTGGCTCGGGTAGCCGACCGCTGACCCGCGAGGATCCGACGTGACGCTCTCCAGCTATGTCGTGCGCCGGCTGCTCCAGATGGTGCCGATCGCCCTGGGCGTCACGATCCTCGTCTTCTTCCTGATCCACCTCGTCCCGGGCGACCCGGCCCGGACGATCCTCGGCAACCAGGCGACGCCGCACCGGGTGGCGCTCCTCCGCCACGCGTGGGGGCTCGACCGTCCGCTGCCCGTGCAGTACGAGAGGTTCATGGCCCGGGTCGTGCGCGGCGACCTCGGCTCGTCGCTCTTCTACGGCGTTCCTGCGGGGCGGCTCGTGGTCGACCGACTCCCCGTGACGCTCTGGCTGATCGGCTTCGGCGCCCTGCTCTCGATGGTGATCGCCGTGCCGCTCGCCGCGCTCGCCGCGACCAGGCGGAACCGACTGCCCGATCACGTCGTTCGCGCCGTGCCCCTCGTGGGGCTGGGCTTTCCGCAGTTCTGGCTCGGGATCATGCTGCTGCTTGCTTTCGCGCTCAATTCCGGGCGCTTCTTCCCGGTCGGCGGCTACGGGCACGGGTTCTTCGGCCACCTGCGCTCGATGTTCCTGCCGTCGCTGACCGTGGGGCTCGGGATTGCGCCGATCCTGATCCGGAGCCTCCGGGCGAGCCTGCTCGAGGTGCTCGACTCGGACTACATCACGACCGCCCGCTCCAAGGGGCTGCCCGAGCGGCGCGTCCTGGCCCGCCACGCCCTCCGCAACGCGATCATCTCGACCGTCTCGGTGCTCGGCGTGAACATCGGCTTCCTCGTCGGCGGAACGCTCGTGATCGAGCAGGTGTTCGCCGTGCCGGGTATCGGCCAGCTGATGATCAACTCGATCTTCCAGCGCGACTTCCCGGTCGTCCAGGCCGTGACGCTGGTGTTCTCGGTGATGGTCGTGCTCGTCTACCTGCTCACCGACATCGCGCACGCGCTGCTCGACCCCCGCGTGCGCTTCGACTGATGGCGACGGTTGCAGAGACGATCACCGAAGCGGCGGTGATCGAGCATCGCCGCGGCTTCCGCCGGCGCTGGTATCGCACGCCGACGTTCGTCGCCGGCGTCTGCGTTCTCGGCGCGATCGTCCTGCTCGCCCTGCTCGCGCCCGTCGTGACCTGGCACAGCGCGACCGAACAGGACCTGCTCCACATTCTCCAGGGACCGTCCTGGAGCCACCCGTTCGGCACCGACGAGCTCGGACGCGATGTCTGGTCGAGGCTCGTCTACGGTGCGCGGACCGACCTCCGCGTCGCGTTCCTGGCCGTGCTCTTCCCCTTCACGATCGGGACCGCGATCGGCCTGGTTGCCGGCTACTACGGGGGGTTGATCGACACCGTGACGAACGGGATGGTGAACATCGTTGTTGCCTTTCCCTTCTACGTGCTCATCATCGCGCTCGTCTTCGCGCTCGGGTCGGGCACGCGGAACATCTACATCGCGATCACGATCGTCGGCTGGGTCTCGTATACGCGGATCGTCCGCGGCGAGGTGCTCGTCGCCAAGCGACGCGAGTACGTGCTCGCCGCGCGGGCGGGCGGGCTCTCCGACGCGCGCATCATTCTGCGGCACCTGCTCCCGAACGTGATCACCCAGGCGATCGTCTTCTCGATGTCCGACGTCGTGCTCGACATCCTCGCGATCGTCACGCTCGGCTACCTAGGGCTCGGCGTGCAGCCCCCGACTCCGGACTGGGGGAAGATGATCGCCGACGGGCAGACGTACCTGACGACGCACTGGGAGCTCTCGACCGTCCCCGGGGTCGCCGTCGTGATCACCGCGCTCGGGCTGGCGCTGCTCGCGGACGGGCTTGCCGACCTTCTTCGCCCCGAATGAAGGAGGCCTTGCTCGACGTCCAGGATCTGAGGGTCGAGTTCCCGCTCGCGGGCGGCGTTCTGCGCGCGGTCGACGGCGCGTCGTTCGCGGTCGGGGAAGGAGAGGCGCTCGGGCTCGTCGGCGAGTCGGGCGCCGGCAAGACCGTTGCCCTGCGCGCAGTCGTCGGCCTCTTGCCGCGATCGGCTCGACTGGTAGGCGGCGAGATCCTGTTCGGGGGATCGGATCTCGCATCCGCGGGCCAGGGCCGGCTGCGGCAGGTCCGCGGGCGCGCGATCTCGATGGTCTTCCAGGAACCGATGACGGCGCTCAACCCGGTCATGCGGGTCGGCGACCAGATCGGCGAGGGGCCGCTCGTTCGCCTCGGCTACGGGCGCCACAAGGCGCGCACGCGCGCGCTCGAGTTGATGCGCTTGGTCGGCATCCCCGATCCGGAGCGCCGCGCACGGGCATTCCCGCACGAGCTCTCCGGCGGAATGCGGCAGCGCGTGATGATCGCGATCGCGCTCTCAGAAGAGCCGAAGCTGATCCTCTGCGACGAGCCGACGACGGCGCTCGACGTCACGATCCAGGATCAGATCCTCAAGCTCCTCCAGTCGCTCCGCGAGCGGCTCGGCGTCAGCCTCGTCTTCGTCTCGCACGACCTCGCGGTGATCGCCCAGACCTGCCAACGCGTGGCCGTCATGTACGCGGGCCAGATCGTCGAGACGGGCTCGGTCGAGACCGTGTTCCGTGAGCCGAGGCATCCGTACACGCTCGGCCTCTTGCGCTCGGTTCCCAGCTTCGACGACGTCCGCGAGACGCTTGCGACCATCCCGGGCGCTCCGCCGGACCTCGCTTCGCCGCCGCCTGGGTGTCGCTTTCATCCGCGATGCCCTTTCGCCCAGCCGGACTGCACTTCCGGCGAGTTCCCGCTGCGGGAGCTCCCCGGCGGGCGTGCGACGGCGTGCATCCACCACGAGGAGTGCGCCGAGGACGTGCGGCGGGAGCCGGTGATCAGTCCGTGACTGAGCCGCTCCTCGACGTGCGCGGGTTGACGATGCACTTCCCGCTCCGGGGCGGCCTCGCGCGCCGTGCCCGAGGGCTCCCCCCGGAGGTGGTCCGTGCGGTGGACGGGGTCGATCTCCAGATCGCGAAAGGAGAGACGCTCGGTCTCGTCGGCGAGTCCGGCTGCGGCAAATCCACGCTCGGCCGCTGCATCGTCGGGCTGTACACGCCGACGGCGGGCGAGATTCACTACGCGGGCGCCCAGCTCGCGGCGAAACGGGAGCGGTCGAGCAGGCGACGGATCCAGATGGTGTTCCAGGACCCGTATTCGTCGCTCAACCCGCGGATGACGGTGCGGCAGACCTTGCGCGAGCTTCTGCGCGCGCACCGGATGGTTCCCACGGAGCGGATCGACGACCGCTGCCGCGAGCTGCTCGATCTGGTCGGGCTCGGCCGGCGCGCGCTGGACGCTCACCCGCGGCAGTTCTCCGGCGGGCAGCGGCAGCGCGTCAGCATCGCTCGCGCCCTCGCGCTCGAGCCGGAGCTGCTCGTGGCGGACGAGCCGGTCTCGGCCCTCGACGTCTCGGTCCAAGCGACCGTGCTCAACCTGCTCGGCGAGTTGCGCGACAAGCTCGACCTGACGGTGCTGCTGATCGCGCACAACATGGCCGTCGTCCGGCACGTCTGCGACCGCGTCGCGGTCATGTATCTCGGCCGGATCGTCGAGACGGCCGCGACGGATGAGCTGTTCGCGAATCCACGGCATCCGTATACGCAAGGTCTGCTGAAGGCGGTGCCGCGACTCGTGCCGGGGCGCGCATCCCAAGCCCCCGGAGTCGTCGGGGATCCGCCGAGCCCGATCAACCTCCCGAGCGGCTGTCGTTTCCATCCGCGTTGCCCGATCGCCCAGCGCCCGATCTGCGCCGATCGGGATCCGGCCTTGACGGCGGGCTCCGGACCGCCCCCGCACCTCGCCGCCTGCCATTTCGCCTGGACACATGCGCCCGCGGCACACGAGCCCGAGATCGTCGAGGAGGCACGGTGATCGAACGTCGCACGATTCGCTTCGAGCACGAGCTGCT
>WNEY01004275.1_pt1 | contig 10852 bp, 15 predicted proteins | sample 5400531 | NCBI WGS metagenome assembly WNEY01 (sample SAMN13153338, study PRJNA577476) | soil metagenome | isolation source: 200 cm saprolite under Douglas fir tree site 1 | place: USA:California | collected 2015-04-18
CTCTTTCTCGGTCCTTCTAGCGGAATGCACAATACTACAGGATGACTAGCAAACGATATCTAAAAAATTTTCCACAATCTGAACATAAAACTATAGATCTTCTACACTAAAACACGAAATCAAAGAATCAACGCCATCGTGCCATCGTGGACTTTCAAATATCTACTCTACTTTTATCGCAGCATATTTGATAAAGGTATCAATAATTCTGTGAACTTTATGGATATCAACATTTCATGATTATTGTTTCTTGTTTCTTGTTAACCCAGCTAGCTACACTCTCTAATTGAGTTTCTGTTGAATGCTGCTTGAGCTGCCTGTTCCGCTCAGCGAAGGTCACTATTATGACAAAGGGGAACGAGCAAACACGGACTGGCTCGTAATAGCCACTTTGCTAGCAGGCTGTTTTCTAGTCCTGTTAAAATAGTAGTTTACTAATGTCATTTTGTGCATCCTGCATTATTGGCTATGGCAATACCTGCCCTATCGCCTGAGATTACTTTGGAAGAATTTCAAGCTAAATCTGGATTCATCGGAAAGACAACGGCAAGAGGTGTTTTAGAATATTTGGTCAAGAGTGGGATAGGCCAAATTTCTCAGTATAGTTATTCATTTTCTAAAGTGGACAGAATGAAACTTGCAATACTTGCACTCCAAAGTGGAAACGACATAGAAACAATTTCTAGATCATTAAACTGGCGGGATTTTGAAGCGTTCGCTTCAAATCTTCTCAATTTGTCCGGATATGTGGCTGAATGCAATCTGCACTTTTCTAAGCCAAGTAGAATGCAAATTGATGTAGTTGGAGTCAATTATAATTCACAATTAGCTATCGTAGCTGATTGTAAACACTGGAAGCGAAACGACCTTTCATCTATATCAGCTTATGCAAGAAAGCAAGCTGAGAGGACATCCAAATTATTAGTTCATAGAAGAAGGATCTCTCATGCCATTCCTATTATATTGACCCTTCATGCGATGGATATAAGATTTGTTGAGGGTATCCCTTTGGTACCTGTAGCCAAATTCAACTCCTTCATTGAAGAAGTTCCACTTTATCTTTCTGAGATCAAAGTCATATCTGGGATTCCTGCTCATGTTGATGTATGATCTACAATCCGATCTTATTTTTAAAACTCATACCCACGTCCGGCAAGAGAGAATTTCCCATTGTCTGTAATTTTTAGATTTTGTGTATTGGTAACTATTTTGTTAATAAACGTATAGTGGGAATAAGGAACAAAGTAGCATCGGTTGGTATTGGAGACGCAGAGGCTCCTGTTCGCATCGAACTTCCTCGGAACATCTTCCAAGAGTGTTTATCGGATATTCCCAATCAATAATCTTCATTCTCAATATCATATGAAAGAAATATACTTTTACACTTCTTATTGCCACTTGAATTCTATCCTCTCTTTCTTCTGCACCCTCAGTTGTAGAAGAGGTATCTAATTATAGGAATAGTATAATATCAATTATTCAACAACCATGTTAACTATTTCGAGTCTATCGGAGTAGAAGGAATTCCTATTCATTCTTGTTGGTTTAGCTCAAGTTTATCTCTGACTTCCTTAGCTCTATTCCTGACAATTACCTGTGTTACGCCGGCCGCCCTTGCAATATCTGATTGAGTGATAATCTCTCCAGTCTTAATACTTGATAGGTAGAGTATAGATGCTGCAAGTCCCATAGGATCTTTTCTGGCAGAGATTTCTTTTTTGGCAATATTGTGCATGATTTCTGCTGCTTGTCGTTTCGTTCTTTCAGCCAGTTTAGTCATATTCGCAACTTTAGCTATACATTTCATTAGTTCGAGTTGTGCCTTGTCTAATAGCCCGCAAGATATTAACTGCTATAACTATACCTGTGACTTTAGCATTAGTGTCGATAACTGGCAAGCCGTTAAACTCCGATAAGAAGCCTTGTACTAATCTCCCTGGTAGTAGTACTCTGGCGAGCAGCGACTACATTACTTTTCATCACATTAAAGGCCTCGTTATACAGGTTTCACCTCGCAAAGTATCTCTTCCCGATGAGATCAAGAGTATCGTAGATGTTCCTAGTCCTTAAAAAGGTCTCAAATGTTCGGACTTTTAGCTGACATGTTCACACTTTCAGAAGGAAAAATTTGTTAATGGTGGGGTGGACGAAGCAATAGAAGCTCCTTGGGACATTTCGCTCGAAACTATATGAGCGAAATTAGATGTAATATTAAAGTCATACGGATATTTTTACCTCTTACGTCTTGTTATGATTCGTGAGCAGCTATGCCACAAAAGAATGAACGCCCTTGTAACAGATTTTGAAAATAATAGTGAGGCTTTCATGCACTAGGGCCATGAGATCTATTCTAACTTCCTAACCTCTGCATGTTAGCGATATTTCCTAAATTTGATAATTATGGCGATAATGGATTACGCGTCCGGTAGGAAGAGATTTTAGGTATGTAAGCATGAGTTTGACAATATGGTGAAGGACAAAGATGAAAAATGCCAATATTGCGAGTATTTTGCGTGATATTGCATTTCTGCTAGAAATGGAGGAAGGAGAGAATAACTCTAACATAGTTTTTAAAATTAGATCTTATAAGAGGGCATCAGATGTAATCGCAAATTTATCTTCAAACGTCGAGGAGGTATACGCAACACAGGGATTGAAAGGACTGATGCAAATTCCGTCCGTCGGAAAGGCAATTGCTTTAAAAATTGAAGAATACCTTACAACAGGAAAAATCCAATATTTAGACGAGTTAAAATCAAAGACTGATATAGATATTGATGGATTTTATGGTTTAGAAGGCATAGGTCCTAAAACGATTAAGATTGTATATGACAAGCTAGGTATCAGAGATTTATCAGGTTTAGAAAAAGCAGCATCGGGAGGAAAGCTTCGTAGCATTCGTGGTTTTTCTGAAAAAAAAGAAGAATTAATTTTGAAAAAAATTCAACTATTTAAGAAAGGAAGAAGTCGGTATCTTTTAGGCGAGGTTTATCCTCTAATAAAACAAATTGAAACACGTCTTTTGAAGTTTAACGGAGTAAACAATGCAGTTGTTGCCGGTTCTTTTCGGAGAATGAAAGAAACTGTAGGTGATATTGATTTCGTAGTAGCTTGTAATGATGTTGAAAAGGTAATGGATTATTTTGTATCAATGCCGGAAATAGATGAGGTTCTTGGTAAAGGATCAACCAAGACATTCGTCCGCTTAAATAACGGAATGGATGCTGACCTATTGGTCGTTCCTGAAGAAAGTTTTGGCTCAGCATTGCAATATTTTACAGGCAGCAAAGAACATGGTGTTGCTATGCGTAAGATAGCACTCGCCAAAGGCCTTCACTTGAATGAATGGGGGATTTTTGACAATTCTCAGCACAGAATTGCTGGTTCAACAGAAGAAGAAGTGTACCAGACACTGGATTTGGAATGGATTCCCCCTGAAATGAGAGAAAACTTGGGAGAAGTTGAGCTCGCAAAAAAGGGAGCCAAGGGACTACCGAAACTAATAGAATACAATGATTTGAAAGGTGATTTGCAAGTCCACAGCAATAGCACAGATGGAACAATGTCAATTGAAGAGATGGCTTTAGCCGCCAATGAAAAATTCGGACTTCAATATATAGTCATATCAGATCACACAAAAAGTTTGAAATTAACAAACGGACTTGATGAAAAACAACTATTAGATCAAGCAAACAGAATTGCAGAAGTAAATGATCGTATAAGGTGGATGCCGGATAAAACGGAAAGGCAACGTATTAATGAAGTTGATTTATCAGCGTCAACTCCTCGAACAAAAGCTAATAATTTCCGAATTTTATCTGGTGCTGAAGTGAATATAATGAGAGATGGATCACTTGATATCGCAAATAATGTACTAGACAAACTTGACATCGTAGGTGCAGCTATTCATTCTAATTTCTCACAGCCAATTGAAGTCCAAACTGATAGGCTAATAAAAGCAGCACGGAATCCTAGCGTCGATATAATATTCCATCCTACAGGCAGGCGTATAAATAAAAGAGAAGGATACCCTGTCAATATTGAGAAACTGGTAGATATTGCAAATGATACTAATACTATACTGGAAATTGATGCGCATTATGACCGTCTTGATCTAAAAGATGAATATGTAAGAATGGCTATACAAAAGGGTGTTAAACTTGTAATTGATTCAGATGCACATCATCCTGTTCATTTTGGATTTTTAAAATTTGGGATAGGTCAAGCTAGGCGTGGCTGGGCAGAAAAATCTAATATATTAAATACGGTGCTCGTTGATGAGTTGCTGAGGTGCCTAAAGTGATGAGTCCTTCCTTCTCCGCAAAAGATGAGAATAGAAACCATCAATGATATCGTCTACCTTATGGTCTGGGTCATGGCCTTTGACATTTCTCTCTGATACTGACTCAAGAGTAATTACGGTTGTAGAGCTGAGCTATCGGTGAAGGCGACTAGTATTTTGCCACAAATATGACAGTAACAATCGCAGCAAGTAATACAACAGATAGCAAAATGATCTGCTCCTTTCACTCTTCTAGGAACAAAATGATGTTCGTGTATCAGCTTATGTTCAGATTGTATTCTATCACACTCAACAACGGCGCCTTCATGACTCATACTACACCTGACTGATTTGATTTGTTTCATGAATCGACTATTTCCAAGTTTGATAGATTAATTCTACTTTGCAAATCGTTTGATTACTCATCACCGGTCTAAACTAATCAGCAATCGTGGTTATGAACCCATATGTCGTAGCTCCTTTGCAAGGGAAGGTCACTACAGCGCCGACCGAACGTTAGCTGTTGTCAACCGTTTTTCTCATAAAATAACCAACAACAACAATAGCCTTGGCCTTCGAATTCTAAACATTCCATACTTTGAAATATCAGCTAACTAATTCGACATGAAATCATGCTATTCCAGCACGTATTACCATGTTTTATTTTTGAATGACTCATTAGTTAGCTCATTTATCACGCTCAAAACTATCGTATTTTGAAGTCCTTCTCCTTCCGATTATTCAGCTCATCATTCTTTACAAGCAACGTTGCAGAGAAGTGGAATTCAGTCTACAGTGCACAGCAAGAACAGTTGCTAAAACGATAATTTCTTTGGTTTTTTGCAGCGCGAGCTCCTTAGACTAACAAAAATTGAATGAGTATGTTATTACTACCTTAACCTTAACCTCAAATAATCATGTGTTTGTTTTGAACAGCCAAATAAAACTGGAGTTTTAGAACCAGTATTAGAGCGAGCAATTATGGCAGACATTTGGTCCGATAGTGAAGTCGAACAGCACAAGCTTGAAATAATTATTTTATTTTATATTCAGATGGTTTCACTTCCTATGCCCTGCAGCCAGTCAGGATTAGATCGATACTTAATGTTGTTGTATTGACAGAAAAAAATGTAGAGAATATGCATCTTGCTTTCCTTCAAGATCATTTGTGTATGTCGGCTGAATTGTCACCTTGGTTAATGCATACATTACTGCTAGTTGTACTAGTAGTCAGTGGCACACCTGTACAGCTGTTCAGGTGTACAGGGAATAGAAGTTATTCACTTGAAGAGTCCTACAACTGAATAAATAATAGAAATATTGATAAATCAGGCATTCATTGTTGTCAATATATGACAACAACAGCGAAATTGCAAAAAAAGAGTATGAAATCACCAGACGAAACACGCTCTTTCGATAAGGGTAAAGTTGAGATCGCAAAGGTTGGTGAGACTAGTATCGGTAGAGCATATTTTGAACCAGGATGGAGTTGGGAGAAATGCGTGAAGCCTATTGTTAAAACTGAAAGCTGTCAAGCTCCGCATACACAATATGTTATTTCTGGAAGAATGAGAGTTAAAATGGATGATGGCTCTGAAGAAGAATTCGGTCCTGGAGATGTAGGTTATCTTCCACCCGGACATAATGCATGGATAATTGGAAACGAACCCTTCGTTGCAGTAGACTTCACAGGTATGAAAGAATACGCTAAGAAGTAATTAGGAAAGTGGAACGGATAGAACAGGCAACATAAAGAATCTAATAATAATGGTTGATTTACTATCCTCACCAGTTAATTTTTTCTTTCGATTTGGGATAGTTACACCTTGTTTGCAGTAGCTTGGTGCAGTATTTGTTTCTACAGCAGGATTTTTGAACCTCAATATGTTCGTTATTTGCTAGTCGGTCACACTACCTTATTTGGGAGATAGTTCAATTAATCAATTAGCGTATATAAGATAAATAACATAAAGTATGTTAACGAAATGCTGTGCGCACTAATATTAGAGATTAGTGAGCCTGGTTGTTGTTTACGACCTTAATATTGCCAAACCCTTATTGCACTCTGAAGTCTCAGAGAGGATGACTGTTTGTGAATCAAGCTCGGACCGATACAGGAATGGTAGTTTCTATCTGGCGATATCCCGTAAAGTCAATGTTGGGAGAGGAGCTCAATTCTTCGTACGTAACGGAACGCGGACTGATAGGGGATCGTGCATACGCACTAATTGACCAGAAAACTGGCAAGGTGGCTAGTGCCAAGAACCCCAAGAAATGGGGAAAACTCTTCGACTTTCGTTCTGTCTTTATAGATCCACCACAAGTAGTCGAGAACATTCCACCAGTCAGGATTACCTTCCCAGATGGCACCCACATTTTCTCCGATCAGGATAATATTGATTACCCCAAGATAATTTCATGATATAATACTTCATTTTGGGATATATTTCCTTAAAGTCTTAGACGCCACTCGTTTAGGTGTGGAAGGCAGTTCACTCATACTGAGTAAAAAAAGTCATCGTCATTCTGCTTTAAATACTCAACCACAATCTCTTCGAGTACCGCAGTAACAGTCATAATCGAATGAAATCAAGTGAAACTTCTGCAATGCTTCCTACCTGTGTCTGTAAGACTTATTCTTCCTGAATTCACCTGTATGTAATGTTTCTCGCTCTCGAATTGTCTGAGAAATGTTTGTACGTAATTTGGATCAAATGCTTTTAATGCCCAAACATCTTCTATTGTCAATTCGGCGGTTCTGTTGTTCTGTCTTGCCTGCCCATCAGCTATACAAAGTTCTCGCATTAGATTATTTATTATCAATCGTTTGTCCCTTATGGGGTCATCTACACTAACCTGCAACCATCCCGAACCTATAGTGGACGGTAGCTCCTCTTCGTTGTCTGCGACCTCGTCTGAGGACATATAAGATATACTTACCGAACTAACTATTTAAAATGGTTAGCATTATGGTAGCAGATGTCAACTAGCCTCAATCACCTAGTCGAAGAACTGAGATTGGCCTATAATAATGTTTTAGACCTGAGAAAACACTTGGATAATAAGGCATCCACTATGATAGCAACATCGGGTACAATAAGTAGTCTGTTATTTGGCTTTGGCACATTTACCTTGACTAAAATTGATTACACGTATCCATTCTTGTTCTGGGCTTATCTTTCTTTGATCGCCGCAGTAGTTGTCACTGTTGCATCAGCTCTTATCTCATTGTGGGCTTTTAAGACAGAGGAATACAAATATGCTATGTCACATTCGAGATTCTTTCGAAAAGACGAATTCAATGAAGAAGTAATTAGTGGATATCAGAATGCCAGACCTGAGGCATTTCAGAGGACGTTGGTTCATGACTACTTGAAATGTAATTTTATAAATAGCAAATATAATAACTGTAAAGTAAAAAAAATTACTATCGCCCAGATACTCCTCTTGATCGGAATATTGCTAATACCAATAATTCTGATCATACTATTCCATGCTTCTGTTTCAAAGGCTATACACCAATAATTCGAACCCTGATGTGTCACTGACGATAAGCAGGCATTCGCTTTGTATCTTTGTTCACAAAATCCCGCACCCTCTAATTTGGTTTGTCCATAACATTTTCACCAATTTACACTCAATCATCTATTTCAATCAGTAGCTGGCTGCTTGCGATACTGAATAATATTTATTTGCTACTTTTATGATATATTGCATTGTCCTTCACATCACGCATAAGCGGTCATACAGGGTGTGTAGGATATCACGCCTTGCAAATTGGCTAGGCTTGCACGTTCATGGCTTTGCAATTTTATTATTATTATTTTTAGTATTTTGATTGGATTGTTGGGGGATATGCTTGGTTGGTTTATGGCCTAAAAGATTGCTTACTTTATGTCGCTCTGCTTAGTTGGTTCATCAACGTAGCCATGTCAAAATAAACCTTCTCGCATACCAATTGGTCTTTATCAAATTCAAAGATACATGCAACTGGTATATTCATCATTCGTCCAGTAGGTTTAAGCCCAGCCCAATCACCAAGATGGGTTCCTTTCAATCTTATTTCAAGGATTACCGCCTCATCAGAATGATGGGTCTTGATAATCTCAACCGTAAAGTCTGGGAACCCTTTAAACATTCCAGAAAGCAGTTCACCTACTGCTTGTCCACCATCATGGACTATACCCATTGGCATCACTTCATAGCGAGGCGTATGAAATGTTGCTATGGCTCCGTCAATGTCATGTCTATTTTCAGCATCAACATGTTTCTTTACTATTGAGTCTCTTTTCTCTCTTAATAGCTGCAGCTCTGTAGTCATATCTATTCAATTCCCTGCTGAATAAATTAAATAAGTTTTTCTATTGTTAGCTACAATATTCATACTCACTAGGGCTGTACTGATGCAATAGGCAGCATATGCTTTAGTCCGCCTTGAACTGCTAGAGTTACTAGATTAACGACTATATGTGACATTTATATCATCACTTCTAACATGGTTGATCCATCTGGGGTTGGGGCATAGAAAAGATGAAATACATTGTTTATGGTTGTGGTTTTGAGAAAGAAGAGGATAATTGCATACTTCTGAAATATACACAAATGTTGCATATGACGGACTGTCATCAATGTTGGTCTTACGAGCATCTTTAAGAAGCCTAGATTAGCAAATACTCTATTGTGACCTATTTGTCCTAATTGATATTCTTTCTTTATAGTGGAAAAGTAAAAGCGAGAATCGTTATTCGGAATTTAGGGTTCTTGTTTCTCTGATTTGCAGGAATTTATGTGAGATTGTATCCCAAAATTATTTCAGTCATTATGAAGGTGGTAAGAAATATGTGTGAAATTTATTATTGCCACGATGAGGTGTTCTGTCCTTGTTTCGGTCTGGCATTGAGAGCGTCACCAACTAGTAAAAGACAAAAGGAAAGGTTGAGGCATCTACATTTAGGATTTCAGTCATATTATGAAGTCAATATGTGTGCTATGTACAAAGTCTAACATAGCATTCTATAGTTTGTATATGTCTGTATATCTTTAAATTATCTATTTCGCTAGACCATCTTGTAAGATGAGTGACAAAATACGCTATAGACCATATTCCTTTAGAGATATTTGGATGGGAAGAATTTTTCTACCTACTAATCAAGAGAGCAATCCGCTTTTGGATTTCGGTGCAGTTTTTTCATTTTTGGGTGACATATGGGGCATTCAGATTAACGAACGTTTCTTTTGGTGTAGCGCTCCGTATTTTGTGTACCCTTATTTTGGAAAATGCTTTTTCAAAATTAATGTCGAAAACAGAGTTTTTCCAGATAAGTGTGAAAGGTGTGGAAACTACTACGACTGGACAGGGATAAAATAATTGCTAGAAGGACACGACTTGCAAATTGGCTAGGCTTGCGCTTCAGATGGCCAATTTGCAATTTATTGTTAATCATTTGATTGGCCATTGCAGTTTCCAATCTGATCTCTCATTTTTTTATCAGATACCTCTATTGTAATGGACATCACACCTTTACTATCATACAATCCTTTTAGTAAGGGTATAACTTCAGGTGCACTTGTTTTAGTCAATTTCATGAATGAGGCTCCTGCTGTTCCATTTGTAGTAGTCTTCGTGTCAATATCAAAAGCAAGCTTGTCTGTAACAGCAAGTGGGAGGGCAATTATCATTCCAAAAACAACTAATGTGAATGAACCAACCAACATGTCTATGTGTGTGCATATAATGATCTTCTCTCCTTGTATAAACAAAGCATTGGAATACGAGATTGGAATCTCCAAAAGGATTGATAGGCAGTAAGAATATATTTCATTTATCCTTATTTATTTCGGAGAAGTTTAAATGTCTGGTTTCATAATTGAATATCAGGTATCGAAATCACGAGGAGAATATTGCTATGCGACTGTGGTTGTCTGTCTCTGCTTTGTGATTATATTAACTTTCTTGCTTTCTAATGCCAATAAACTACAAGGAGCCACTGTGAAAATAGTTTCGAAGAATCAAACTTATTATTATGAATATGCAACATGAGAGCTGGTAGCAACTGACTGGATGCATCCTAGCTTATTCGGTCATCATTTTGAATCGATTAGGCTTATATGTGATATAGATGCTTCGGGCTTTCCTAGTCGGCCAGTAAATGTATTATCTCAAACGTGTGGTACTCGGCCCACTTTGGATCTTCCAACCGTTGTTTTCGTTCATTGTCCAGTACTTGGAACGTGTAACTATCTATATAGCACCGCTCCTTTTCACCCTATAAATGCCAAATATTATGAGACTACTGCTCAAAATGGGGAAGACCTTTGGCGGCTCGTTGCGCTTTGGCCATTTCCCAAGGTTCATCTGAACGCGCATTTTTCAGTTAGTACAGGGAATGCATTAGCATTCCAAGATAATCTTACCCTTTTGCAACTTCACCCTATGCTTGTTTGTACAGAAAATAATATCTGTACACCGCTTCCACAAATTAAAAATGAGACGTCAGGAAAATGAGGTTCCATTTCCTTTTTTCTTCGAAGTACATATGTCAAGACAATGGTTGAGGCAGCAGGGAAACG
>WNEY01006783.1_pt1 | contig 10851 bp, 9 predicted proteins | sample 5400531 | NCBI WGS metagenome assembly WNEY01 (sample SAMN13153338, study PRJNA577476) | soil metagenome | isolation source: 200 cm saprolite under Douglas fir tree site 1 | place: USA:California | collected 2015-04-18
ACCTCATACGGCACGCCGTACTGTTTCAGTACGGCGATGTCGCCGGCAGTTCCATCGACCTGGGCCTGCGTGCGGAACAACTGAAGCGTACCGCGGCTGCGCTCGTCATAGCGAATTGCGGTTTCCGCGCGCAGCGCACGCAGGCAATCGCGGCTATATTCAGCGAGCGGGATCATGCGGCTCTTGTTGACCGCATATCGCGCCGATGTGCAGTTGCGCAGCATCTTGACGAGCCACGCCCACATCGCGGGATCCAGTTTCGGGCGGATCACCAGCGGACCATGCTTCATCAGCAGCCACTTGATCGCCTTGATCGGTACGCCGGGGCCGGCCCAAGGCGAAGCATAGCCGGGCGACACCTCGCCGGCGTTGGCGAAGCTGGTCTCCAGCCCGGGCTCCGGTTGGCGGTCGACCACCGTAACCTCGTGCCCGGCACCGGCGAGATAATAGGCGGTCGTCACGCCGATGACGCCGCCGCCCAGAATCAGCACTTTCACGATCGTCTACGCTCCCGCCGCGGTCGCCACTCCGAAAATTTCCGCGGCGGTCAAGAGTTCTGCAAGGTTCAGGCCACGCGCTTCAGCGCGGCGCCGAGGATCGACACCATTTCATCGATATGGGCGCGCTCGACGATCAGCGGCGGCGACATTGCGAGGGCGTCGCCGGAGTTGCGGAGCACGAGACCGTGGTTGAAGCAGTCGACCATGACGTCGTAGCCGCGTGCGCCGGCGGCATCCGGCCGCGACGACAGCTCGATACCTGCGACGAGGCCGATGGCGCGGATATCGATCACGTTCGGCAGGCCGCGCAGCGAATGCATCGCGTCCTGCCAATAATCGGTGAGCGCGGCCCCGCGGGTGAGCAGACCCTCCTTCTGGTAGATCTCCAGCGTCGCGACCCCGGCCGCGCAGGCCACCGGGTGCGCGGAATAGGTATAGCCGTGGAACAGCTCGATCTGGCTGGTCGGACCGGTCATCAGCGCATCGTGGATTTTGCGGCTCCCAAACACCGCGCCCAACGGAATCGTGCCGTTGGTGATTCCCTTGGCGGAAGTGATGAGATCGGGCGTGACGCCGAAGTAATTGGTGGCAAATGGCGTACCAAGGCGGCCGAAGCCGGTGATCACCTCATCGAAGATCAGGAGGATGCCGTGCTTGTCGCACAGCGCGCGCAGGCGCTGGAGATAACCCTGCGGCGGGATCAACACGCCGGTCGAGCCGGCGACCGGTTCGATGATAACAGCCGCGATCGTTTCAGACCCGTGCAGCGCGACCAGGCGCTCGACGTCGTCGGCTAGTTCCGCACCGTGCGCCGGCTGCCCCCTGGAGAATGCGTTGCGGGCGAGATCATGGGTATGGCTGATATGATCGACGCCCGGAAGATGCGTTGCGAACGCCCTGCGGTTGTTCACCATGCCGCCGACCGACATGCCACCGAAGCCGACGCCGTGGTAGCCGCGCTCGCGGCCGATCAGCCGGGTGCGGGTCGGTTGACCGGCCGAACGATGATAGGCCAGCGCGATCTTGAGCGCGGTGTCGACCGATTCCGAACCGGAATTGGTGAAGAAGACGCGGTCCAGTCCGGCTGGCGCGATTGCCGCCAGCTTCTCGGCGAAATCGAACGCGATCGGATGACCGATCTGAAATGACGGCGCATAATCCAGCGTCATAAGCTGCCGCTGGACCGCGTCCGCAATCTCGCGCCGGCCATGACCGGCATTCACGCACCACAGCCCGGCCGACCCGTCGATCACCTTGCGGCCATCGACGGTCGTGTAGTGCATGCCTTCGGCGGAAGCGATCAAGCGGGGCTCCGCCTTGAACTGCCGGTTTGCCGTGAACGGCATCCAGAACGCGTCGAGGCTCAGGGTGTTTGGGATCTGGTGAATCGTCACGGGCGGGCTCCTCTGCGGGTTCCCCCACCGACATCATGTTGACGAATATGCAGCAAGCCCTTTTCTGCTATCACCCAAGCCATTGAATTTACTTGGATCGTTCGATAACATTCATTCGATCCGCAACACTCTCAACAGCTGTCGGTGACCGGCTACGCTTCGTCCGCAGCCGCAACAAACTATCGCAGCGTGAACTCGCCAAGCGTTCCGGGGTGACCAACTCGACGATCTCGCTGATCGAATCCAACCAGATGAACCCCTCGGTCGGCGCGCTCAAGCGCATTCTCGATGGCATCCCGATGGGAATGGCAGAATTCTTCGCGCTCGAACCCGAGCAGTCGCGCCAGGCATTTTACCGGTCCGACGAACTAACCGAGATCGGCAAGGGACCCATCTCCTTTCGACAGGTCGGCGATAATTTGTTCGGCCGCGCGCTCCAGATCCTGAAGGAGCGTTACGAACCGGGTGGCGACACCGGACGTATCCCGCTGGTTCACGATGGCGAGGAAGGCGGTATCGTTCTCAGCGGCCGACTCGAGGTGACCGTGGATAGTGAACGCCGGATCCTCGGACCCGGCGACGCTTACTATTTCGAGAGCCGCCGCCCGCATCGTTTCCGCTGCGTCGGCGCCAAAGCGTGCGAAGTCATCAGCGCGTGCACACCACCGACGTTCTGAAACCAGCTCCCTTTCGCGTCGTCTCCAGCTAGCGAACCTCTTCAAATCCAGCGAGGACGGCCGTCAGATTTGCCCCGAGAATCTCCGACAGGTATCCGCCTTCCTGGACGAAAACGGTTGGAAGTCCCAACCGCGCGATGGCCTCCCCAATGCGCCGGAAACCCTCGGTGGTTACGGCGAGACCAGCGAGAGGATCATGCTCTGACGCATCGAGACCGAGCGCTACGACCAGAGCACCAGGAGCAAAAGCACGGATCGTCTTTTCCGCTGCGCCGAGCGCCTGCATGTAGCCGTCATCCCCGGTGCCGATCGGCAGCGGAATATTGATATTGGCACCAAGACCGGGACCCGCGCCGCGCTCGTGGGCATAGCCCCAAACAAATGGGTTGAAGAAGGTTGGATCGGCATGGATCGAAACTGTGAGAACATCAGGCCGTTCGTAGAAAATGCCCTGCGTACCGTTACCATGATGGACATCAACGTCGAGGATCGCCACGCGCTCATGCCTTAGTCGCAGATGGGCCGCCGCGACTGCGCTGTTGTTGAGAAAACAAAAGCCACTGGCCAAGTCGCGATAGGCGTGATGACCCGGAGGACGGCAGAGTGCGTAAGTCGCGTCCTCGCCGTCCAAAACAAGCTGAGCTGCCGTCGTTGCCACATCCGTGGCAGCGCAAGCCGCGGCCCAGGTGCCGGGACCGATCGGACAGGACGTATCGACCGTATGCCAGCCGAGACGGCCGACAATGTGGGTCGGATAAGTCGCGGCATTGCGCACGGGATGCATGTTGGCGATCATCTCGGGGCCTGAATCCCCAAGCGCGGTCCAGGCGTCCCATGCCTCGGCGAGAAAACCAAGATATTCAGGACTATGGACCCTTGCCCGCGGCCCCTGCCCGAAAGCGCTCGGCTCAACCAGATCGTGATGGCCCGCCTTAAGTCCCCTGAGCAACCGATCGGCGCGTTCAGGCTGCTCGGTAGTGCGCTTGACGACGCCGCGAACCAGAAGGAATTGCGGGTCATGGCTTCGATGCAATTCGGTATAGACGGCCTTCACCCGGACGCTCCCATTGTTGAACTATATCCCAGCGTCCGTCAGCGCTGCACCGCATGAGGCGCTTCATGGACGTCGTCTCTCCTCGACGGCCTCGAAGCCATACCAACAAACCACATTCGAGTCCGGGCTTTCGGAACGTGCAAGCCTCATCAATAGCAAGCCGCCATGAGCCCCAGACGCGGATAGACCCGGTCGATCGCCGATGCGTCGTTCCGCATCTGCTCGATAATCCAGTCCCTGATCTCGACGGCAACAGGTCGGAGAGGCCGGTTGCGCGGGCTGACGAGTTCGCAGATCCGTCTCGTACTGACGATGCGTTCGGAAGCCGGAACCAGCGCACCGGTCAGCAGCCAATGCGATACGACGGTGAGCCACCCGAGTGTAATCCCCTGGCCGAGCAGCGCCGCCTGCACCACAACCGCATAATCCGAGAAACTCAGCGCCTTGGCGGGACCGGACCGGCTCGTGAGAACACCCGGATATTGCGTAACCCAGTCCTCAGGCGTGTCGGCCAGTTTGATGATCGTGCTCCCATCGCTCGCATCCGTTGCGGTATGCGCATCCCGATAGACGGGGCTGCAGATCGGCAGCATGACTTCCTTCATCACCAAGGCGCCGTTGGAGTCAGGATCGTCCTGATCACGAAACCGCATACCGAAGTCCACGTTCTCGACCGGGCCCCGCAATGAGCCGGATATCAACTGGAACCGCAGATCAACATTCGGAAACCGGCGCTGCAGCTTGTCCATGCGTGGCATCAGCCAGTGCGTGGTGAAGGCCGAGGAGAGTGAGAGCGTGACGGTTTCGGTACCCCGGCGGCGGCGCTCGATCTCGATCAGGCCAGTTTCGATGCTGCGAAATCCGTCGAGGACGCGCCGGTAGAGTAGCTCACCCTCCTCCGTCAGAATCGCACCGCCCGCCGTGCGATCAAAAAGGCGTACGCCGAGATGTTGTTCGAAACGTCCCAACATGCGGCTAACCGCCGGCTGAGTCACATTCAGCTCCGCCGCAGCCGCCGTGAAGCTGCCGTTGCGTGCAGCCGCATCGAAGACGAACAGCGCATTGCTGGAAGGCAGCATCCGGCGAAGCTCAGGCATAACATCAGATTATGATGCGGGTGATAATTTGGCAATTGCTCCGCTCCACGAATTTTGGTTGCATGATGAAAGGGAGAGCCTGCCGGGAAGCGGAGTACCCTGATCAACCCGCGGCAGGGAAGCTCTGTGTCGCGCAGGATGCGTCCGCCTATAAATTGAGATCATGCCAGTTCAACTGCCCCTGGCCTAGGCGAGGGCGTCGGGGAGCCGCGTTCGTGCGAGCATCGGCGAGGACAACAGGAAGGTCGTTCGTTGGGCACCGGCGGCGAAAGCGTCGAAATCAGATCTGCGAGCAAGAGCTACGGCGCTGTCCGTGCGCTCGACCACGTCACGCTCAATGTCGCACCGCGTGAATTCGTCTCTCTTCTGGGGCCATCCGGATCCGGGAAGACGACGCTTCTTGGCTTACTCGGCGGATTCATCCAGCCCTCGTCGGGTTCGATTCATTTCGGCGACCGGGACGTCACCTTCCTGCCTCCGCACAAGCGCGACATCGGAATCGTGTTCCAGAACTATGCGCTGTTTCCGCATATGAACGTCGGCGAGAACGTTGCCTTCCCGCTGCGCGCGCGACGGCTTCCCAAAGCGAGATGGCCTGAGAAGGTGCGTGCTGCGCTGGCGATGGTCGGACTCGCGGGCTACGAGGAGCGCGGCGTCGCCCAGCTCTCCGGCGGCCAGCGTCAGCGCGTTGCGCTCGCCCGGGCGATCATTTTTGAGCCGCGACTGATCCTGATGGACGAGCCGCTTTCCGCGCTCGACAAGCAGCTGCGGGAATCGATGCAAATCGAGCTGCGAGAGCTCCACAAGCGCATCGGCGCCACCATCATCTATGTCACGCATGACCAACGTGAGGCGCTGACGATGAGCGACCGGGTCGCCGTCTTGAAAGGCGGGCGCATCGTCCAGATCGACCGGCCGGAGCGCCTGCACGATCATCCGGCGGATTCCTTCGTGGCCAGCTTCATTGGCGAGGCGAGCCTGCTGCCCGTCCGTCGTATCGACTCCGGCAGCGTGGCGCTGGGTCCGGCCATCCTGCGCAGCGCGCGGACCGTCCCGAACGGCGACGCCCTGATCCTGGCGGTGCACAGCGAAAAACTGCTGATCGACGACGGCGCAGGCGACGCAGCGCGCAACCGCCTGACCGGCACCGTCACGGATGTCGTCTACCAAGGCGAAAGCCTGCGCATCTTTCTCGCGCTCCCGGATGGCACCGCATTGAGCCTGCGCCAGCCGAGCCATCACGAAGCCTATCGCCGCATTCCGCCGCTTGGCGGCAGCCTCACCGTGACCCTCCACCCGGAGGACACGATCATCGTGCCGAAGGCACCCGAATGAACGTCCATCACCAGCACAGTCCCAGCACCAGAGAAGAAACGCCCATGTCGCTCAGCAATTTCAAGGTTCTCACTTTTGACGTCGTCGGCACCCTGATCGACTTCGAAACCGGCGTGCTCAACGCCGTCCGCAAGATCTCCGGCCGAAGCGTGGCAGAACTCAGCGATGAACAGATCTTCGCATCCTACAAGCGCGGCCGCGATTCTCATCCGGAGCGATCGAGCGAAGTGATGTTTGATGTCTATCGCTTCCTGGCGAAAGAACTCGGCTTGCCGGCCGATGATCTGGCTTGCGACGCTTTCCAGCTTGCGGTGCTGCGCTGGCAACCGTTCGCCGACTCAATCGAGGCGCTGAAACGCCTGCGCGCGAAATTCCGTCTGGTCGCGATGACCAATGCGGATCGCGTCGCGCTGTCATGCTACGCGCATGCCCTGGGCGACCCGTTCGACGATACCGTTTGCGCCGACGATACCGGCGTCGCCAAACCGAATCCCGAATTCTTTGCCTACAACAAGGGCAGGCAGGCAGCCTTCGGCTACAAGCAGTCCGATATTCTGCATGTGGCTCAGAGCCAGTACCACGATATCGGGATCGCTCGTAAGCTCGGCTACAAGGTGTGCTGGATCGAACGCCGCCAGGGCATGGAGGGATTCGGTGGAACGCCAGACGTGCCGGCGCTGACCAAGCCTGATTTTCATTTCGCAACGATGAAGGCCTTCGCCGACGCGGCGGTTGGGCACTGAACGGAGCGAGTGCGCGGCCATGGCACAGGTCTGGACCCCATTGGCATCGGCTACCTCGCTCTGGGCGAGCACAGCCGAGCCCTTGCGTGCCTTTCCTTCTCTGTCGGGCGAGGTTCAGGCCGATGTCGTCATCATCGGCGCCGGCTATACCGGGCTCTCCGCCGCGCATCACATCGCCAAGAGCGGACTGACGCCGATCATTCTTGAGGCCAACCGTCCCGGTTGGGGGGCGAGCGGCCGCAATGGCGGCGTCATCACCGCGAAATTCCGTCAGTCCTTCCGCGGCATCGACGCGGCCCACGGCCGCGCGATGGCGAAACGCATGTACGAGATCGCGCATGAATCGACAGAGATCGTCGAGGAACTGGTTTCCGAATTTGGCATTGCCGGCGCACGGTTGACACGAAGCGGACAGGTCAAGGCGGCACACAATCACGCGACGCTTCGAGCCGCGGTTGACGAAGCCGATTGGATGAAGCGTGAGATGGGCGATGCGGATGTCCGGATACTCGACGCCCATCAGGTGCGCGAGGAAACCGGCTCGCAGGTGTTCGTCGGCGGCGTGCTCAATCCGGGTTCCGGCGGCATCCATCCGCTGAATTATTTGCGTGGCCTCGCCGGAGGCCTGGCACAACGCGGCGTCGCCATCTTCCAGGACAGCCCCGCGCTCCGGTTACGGCGCGAAAAAAATGGGCTGATCGTTGCCGAGACGCCTCAAGGCGCGGTGCGGGCGCGGCAGGTCATTATCGCGACCAACAGCTATTCCGACCTGACGCCTGCAACGCGTCATATGCAGCATACATTGGTGCCGTTCCGCAGCGCCATCATCGCAACCGACAAGCTGCCGCATAACCTTGCCGGCCACCTGATGCCGACCGGCCGAACCTATACCGAGACCAAGCGCATGATGCGCTGGTTCCGTATGGTCGACGATCGCGTGGTCTTCGGCGGCCGCGGCGCCTTCGGCAAGCAGGATTCGGAATCAGCTTTCGACGCACTGCGCAAAGCCATGATCGGCATCTTCCCCGAATTGGCCGATGTACCGCTGTCATTCAAATGGTCGGGCCTGGTCGGCATGACCCTCGATTCCATGCCGCATATCGGCCGCCTCGACGATCAGACTCTGTTCTCGATGGGCTACAATGGCGCCGGTGTCGCGATGTCCAGCCTGATGGGGCGTTACCTCGCGGCCTTCGTGCGCGGCGAAAGGCCGGATGTTGGCCTGCTCGATGCCAGCCGCCTCAAATCAATACCATTTTATCCGCTGCGCGAACCGGCCGTCCGAATCGTTGCCGGCTGGTACCAGTTTTTAGACGCGATCGGGCAATAGCAAACGCAAGGCCCGATCTTACACGAGGGGAACGGACTATGGCAGTTGTATCCAATTCAGGATTTTCTCGACGCGCGTTGTTCGGCGTCTCGCTGGGGCTTTTCGCGCTAACGAGTATCTCGGCCGGGGCCGCCGACCAGATCACCTTTGTGTCGCAAGGCGGCGCCTATCAGAAAGCGCAAACCATCGCGATCCTCGATCCCGCAGCCAAGAAACTCGGCATTACCGTCAATCAGGATAGCATTCCCGACGCCTGGCCCGTCATCAAGTCGCAGGTCGCCAGCGGCAAGCCGATCTGGGACGTGGTGGACGTGCCGACCGGCTATTGCCTGCGCGGTGGCGATCAGGGGCTGATCGAGAAGCTCGACTTCGCCACGATCCCCAATGCCGCCGCCATGCCGGAGGCTTATCGCAATGCGTATTCCGTGGCGTATGAGTTCTATTCGAGCGTTCTTGCCTATAGCCAGAAGAAATATCCGGAAGGCGCCACGCCAAACAGCTGGGCCGATTTCTGGGACGTGAAGAAGTTCCCCGGCCGCCGCGCGTTACGCAACCATCCGATCGCAACGCTGGAAGCGGCCCTGATGGCAGACGGCGTTGCGCCCGACAAACTTTATCCGCTCGATGTTGACCGGGCCTTCAGGAAGCTCGAGGAGATCAAGCCGAATATCACCGTCTGGTGGACATCGGGCGCGCAATCCGCGCAGCTTCTGAACGATGGCGAAGTCGACATGGTGATGGCCTGGAATGGCCGCGTCAGCGCCCTGACCAAGGAAGGTGCCAAGGTCGCCTTTACCTTCAATCAGGGTATCCTGCAGAGCACTTCGCTCTGCATCCTCAAGGGCGCACCGAATCTGGCGACGGCCATCAGCTTCCTCAACGAGGCGGTCGATCCCGTCAACCAGGCCAACCTGCCGCTGCATATCGATTACGGCCCGGCGAACCCGAAGGCTTTCGATACCGGCGTGGTCAAGCCGGAGCGTGCCGCTCAGCTGCCAAGCGCACCGCAGAACGCCAGCAAGCAGGCGCTGATGTCCTATGCCTGGTGGTCGTCGCCGGAAGGAGAAGCCGCCGAGAAGCGCTGGGTCGCCTTCGTTCAGAAATAGACGGTCCAGTTTCGGGGTTCGACCAGCGCGAACTCCGCTCCAACCATCTACCAACGACAGGAAATCGGCGTTGACCAGTTCCACCCCAGATCTCTCTTTGCGTCATCATCGCCGCGAACAGGGCCTGATGCTGGCATTGGCATCGCCGGCGCTGCTGGTGATCCTGCTGCTCATCGTACTCCCGGTGGGCTGGCTCGCCTGGCAATCGATCTATCATGATGGTTTCACGCTGGAGAACTACCGCCGCATCTTTAGCGAAGACATCTACTGGCGCAGCTTCTCGCTGACCTTCGAGATCAGCCTGCTCGTGACGCTGCTGGCGCTGCTGCTTGGATATCCGATCGCCTATGCCGCAAGTGCAGTCCCAAAGGGATGGAGCGTTCTGATTCTCGCGTTGGTGATCCTGCCGTTCTGGACCAGCGTGCTGGTGCGGGCCTACGCCTGGCTGGCGCTGCTGCAGCGAACCGGGGTGATCAACCAGTTCCTGCAATATTTCGGCGTCACCGAGGAGCCACTGGCGCTCGTGCACAACACGTTCGGCACCGTGGTTGCGACGGTGCATATCCTGCTGCCCTTCATGGTTTTGCCGCTCTACGCCACCATGCAGAAGATCCCGAACGACCTGATGCAGGCCGGCGCGAGCCTTGGCGGCAGTCCTTCACATAGCTTCTGGCGAATCTTCCTGCCGCTGTCATTGCCGGGCGTGCTCGCCGGCACGACGTTGGTGTTCGTGCTGTGTCTGGGCTTCTACATCACGCCTGAACTGCTCGGCGGCGGCCGCACCGTCATGGTATCGATGCTGGTGAGCCGCAATGTCGAACTCTACAACCAATGGGGCGCGGCAAGCGCCGTCGGCGTGGTGCTGCTGGTCAGCGTTTTCGTAATTTTCCTCATCGTCGGCCGGTTCATTCCGCTCGATCGCATATTGGGGCAAAAATGAAGACGTTCTCGCCCGGCCGCATCGCCTTCGTGCTGTTCAGTTCGTTGGTGCTGCTTTACCTGATCTTGCCGGTGCTGATCATTGTGCCGATGTCGTTCTCGAGCACCCGCTTCCTGACGTTCCCACCGCCGTCGCTATCGCTGCGCTGGTACCAGGAATATATCGGCAATGCGGCCTGGATGCAGGCGACCCGCGTGACCTTCACGGTTGCGACGCTCACGGTGTTGATTGCGACTCCGCTCGGCGTCGCCGCGGCCTACGCCATCAGCAACTCGAAGCTGCGCCTCATGCGAATAGTCCATATGATGCTGATGCTGCCATTAGTGGTGCCGATCATCATCACCGCTGTCGGCATCTTCTTCGTCTATGCCAAGGTCGGACTGGTTGCGACGATGTCGGGACTCGTGCTGGCCAATGTCATGCTTGGCCTGCCCTATGTCATCACCTCCGTCGTGGCGGGATTGCAGAGTTTCGATCCTGCGCAGGAGATGGTGGCGCGCAGTCTCGGCATGAGCCGCCTGCGCAGCTTTTTCGCCGTCACGCTGCCGCAGATCAAGGCGAGCGTGCTGACGGGCAGCATCTTCGCCTTCATCTCCGCGATGGACGAGACCGTCGTGGGCCTGTTCATCTCCGGCGGCCAGTACCAGCCGCTCACCAAACGAATGTTCACTGCGC
>WNEY01004276.1_pt1 | contig 10850 bp, 11 predicted proteins | sample 5400531 | NCBI WGS metagenome assembly WNEY01 (sample SAMN13153338, study PRJNA577476) | soil metagenome | isolation source: 200 cm saprolite under Douglas fir tree site 1 | place: USA:California | collected 2015-04-18
GTCCTCGCTCCGCCGCCTCCGCCGGGCCGGCGGACGGCGACCGGCCACAGGGTGTGTCCGGGACGCTCGTCGTTAGTGCCCGCGCTGCTTCGCAGCCGACGACCACGACGAAGAAAGGCGGGTGCGGCTACTAAAACCGTCGCCGCTACGCAACAATACGGCCCTCAGACCGGCGAGCGACGAGGAGGGTACGCGACGGTGAAAGTCTTCCAGCACATCAAGGAGTTGCACACGAGCGGCGGCCTCACCGTGACCGACATCACCGAGGAGGTGAACGAGGCCGTCCACGAGAGCGAGATCACGGACGGGATCGCCTGTATCTACTCGCCGCACACCACCTGCTGCGTGCGCGTGAACGAGTTCGAGCACGGCTTCCTCGAGGACTTCGCGCAGCTGCTCAAGCGCCTCGTGCCGAGTGAGAGCTACTACGCGCACGACGACTGGGACCGCCGCACCGAGAACATCTGCCCGGAGGACATGGACTTCGGCAACGGGCACTCGCACTGCATGGCGATGCTGCTCGGCACCGCCGGCGAGTCGGTGCCGGTACGCGAAGGGGAGCTCTGCCTCGGCACCTGGCAGCGCGTGCTCTTCCTCGAGCTGGACCGCGAGCGCGACCGGCGCTGGATGGTCCAGGTCGTCGGGAACTAGCCCGCCTTAACAAGGGGCTATACCTCGGCAGCTAAGCTGCCGATTGGAGCAGGGTGACCAAAACCGCCGGTCGCCCGTTGTCACCAAAGATGCTTGCGCGCATCAGCCGCCTGTTTTCGGCGACACAGCACCCGCTGGCCGTCGTGGCCGGCTCGGTCTCCGCCGTCTTCCTCGTCGCGTTCCTTCTCGGCGACGTGGCCGGGCACGCGCGGATCCTGCACACCCTTCGGAACGTCCACCCCGAGTGGTTCGTCCTCTGCTTCGCGGCGCAGGCGATCGCCTACGTCGGCTACGTCTTCGCCCTGCGCGAGACGGCGCAGGTCGACGACGGGCCGCAGTTCAGCTTCCGCCACGCCGCCAACGTCGTCGCGGCCGGCTTCGGCGCGTTCTTCTCCGCCTCGATGGCCGGCGGATTCGAGGTCGACTACTGGGCCCTGCGCCACGCCGGCGCGAGCCGCCGCGACGCGCTCCAACGCGTGCTCGGGCTCGGCACGCTCGAGTACGCCATCCTCGCCCCCGCGGCGATGTTCTCGGCGATCGCGCTGCTGGCCGATGCCGGCGACCACACGCGCGCCTCACTGACCTGGCCGTGGCTCGCGGTCATTCCCGGCGCGGCTCTTGCCACTTGGGCGACCCAGCCGGAGCGTGCCCGCCGCTGGATCCGGGTCAGGCGCGACGACGGCCGCTGCCGCCGGGGGCTCGCGCACGCCGTCGCCGGGCTGACGACGCTGCGGCGGCTGTTCGAGCAGCCGCGCGCGCACGGGATGGCGTTCGTCGGCGCCGCGATGTACTGGTTCGGCGAGATCCTCTGCCTGTGGGCGGCCCTGATGGCCTTCAACGCCCAGGTGCGCGTGCCGGTGCTGATCGTCGGCTTCGCGACCGGCTATGTGCTGACGCGGCGCTCGCTGCCTGCGGGCGGCGCCGGTATCGCGGAGGTCGCGCTGACGTTCGCGCTCTTCTGGCTCCACGTGCCGTTCGCCTCGGCGCTGCTCGGCGTGTTCACATACCGCTTCTTCAACTTCTGGCTCGCCCTCGTCCCCGCCCTCGCGGCGCGCGGCACGATGAGGACGATCCGCAGCGAGCTCGCCGAGACAGAGGCCGAGCTCCGCAGCCAGGCCGCCTGAGCTAGCTCATCCGGGTGCCGGAGCGCCGCGGGCGGGCCCGGCCGCCGAGCCGCTCCGTCACCACCGACACGTCGGCGGCGGACCGCTCGTCCTCGCCGCCGGTGACGCCGAAGGTGACGACAAGTCCCGCGCAGCGGCCCACCGGCGCCTGACCGGGCAGAAAGCCGCTCCGGTGAACGTAGAGGCGCTCACCTTCGTCGGTGGCGATGAAGCCAAAGTTCTTCGTTTCGTTGAACCAGAGCATCTTCCCGTGCATGAGTGCCTGCCTCTCCTCTACCAGCGCGACCCTCGGCCGCGCCGGCTCGTGTAGACGCGTCGCGCAGGGGCGGTGCGCATTCCCTCGAGCTCGAACTGCTCCCGGTGGCCCAGTCGCGTCGCGACGCGACTGACGTCGGCCTGCTGCTCGGGAAGGACGAACGTGATCCCGTTGCCGCTGCGACCGGCGCGGCCCGTGCGTCCGACCCGGTGCACGTAGCCCTTGTCGTCCTCGGGCGGATCGAAGTTGATGACGTGCGTGATGTCGGTGAGGTCGAGGCCGCGGGCCGCCACGTCCGTTGCGACGAGCGTCTTCACCTTGCCCGAGCGGAAGCGCTCGAGCGCGCGGTCGCGTGCGCTCTGCGCCATGTCGCCGTGCAGCGCGATGGCGCCGACGTCGTGACGGGCAAGCTTCTGCACGAGCCGGTCCGCTCCGCGCTTGGTGCGGACGAAGACGAGCGCGAGGCCGCGTTCGGCCTCGAGCTCCTCGATCAGCCGCTCGACCTTGCCGTCCGCGGTGACGGAGACGAACTTGTGCTCGACGTCGCCGTCCTCGGCCTCGTTCGACGCCGCCGCCTCGAAGCGCGACGGGTTGCGCGTGAACGCGCGGGCCAGCTCGCCGACCTCGCCGTCGAGTGTCGCCGAGAAGAGCATCGTCTGCCGCTCGGCGGGAAGGCGCCGGAGGATCCGCTCGACCTGCGGCTTGAAGCCCATGTCGAGCATCCGGTCGGCCTCGTCCAGCACCAGAATGCGCACCTGGTCGAGCTTGACGAGCCGGCGGTCGGCCAAGTCCTGGAGCCGACCCGGCGTCGCGACGAGGATGTGGGCCTGGCCCGCCCGCTTGGCCTGCGCCTGGAGGGGCGCGCCGCCGTAGACGGCGACCACGCGGAGACCGCGGGCCTTGGCGAGCGCCCCGCACTCCTCGGCGACCTGCTGGGCGAGCTCACGGGTCGGAACGAGCACGAGCGCGGTCGGCGCCTGCGTGCCGGTTTGCGTCCGCTCGACGATCGGGAGCGCGAACGCAAGCGTCTTTCCCGATCCGGTCGGCGCCTTGGCGAGCACGTCGAGGCCTTGCATCGCGTCCGGAAGCACAAGCTCCTGGATGCGGAATGGACTTGCGATGCCGCGCGCGGCAAGCGCGTCCAGGACTTCCGGACTCACGCCGAGCGCGCGGAAAGACTGCTGAAACAAGCTGTTCAACTCCCTGATGGCTGGTCGAGACTGCCGACTCGAAACCACCGAAGAGGAACGAGAAGTTCAATCTCACGGCCGGCTGGTTGCCGGGCCTGCTTACACAGTAGCAGAGAGGCGGAGAAGGCCGGCTTTTGGCCGGCCTTCTCCGGCGCGCGGGACTAGCCGAAGGGGCCGGCTTTCGGGCCCCACGGCCCGTGTCCGCGCCGTGGCCCGAAGGACGAGGTGCTGTTCACCATGTCCGTAATCCGGGCTTTCAGCCCGCCGACAATCTGCTGCTCCTGCGCCGAGGTGAGCCTACCGTCCTTCACCGCCTGCTCGAGCTCCTTCGTCTCGGCGTCGACCAGTGCCTGCACGAGGCCGTCGACGGACTTGCCGTGCCCAGTGGCGATCTGGGCGAGGGACTTTCCAGCCTGACGCTCCGAGTCGATCTGCTCGTCGGTGAGACCGAGGTAGGAAGCCGCCGCGTCGAGCTCGCCGTGGAAACCGGCTCCCCGGCCCACGTGGTCGAACCCGAAGAAGCCGGGCCCTTGCCCGGAGTCGATCCGGGACTTGATCGCGTCCGCCTGCGCCTGCGTGAGGCGCCCGGCCACGACGGCCGCGTCGACCTGGTCCTTCAGAGCGGCCTTGACCGCGTCGGTGAGCGCGCCCGGCTGGACGCCGAGCCGCTTGGCGACGTCGTTGATAATCGCCTGGCGCTGCTCCTGGGGAGTCGGGCCGGAATCGCGCGTCGCTGCGTAGGCCCCGCCGCCTCCCGCTGCGAGAGCCAGACCCGCGCCGGCGACCGCGACCTTCCTGTCCACCCTCAGCTTCATGTCTTTCCTCCGTTGCAAGATGCCGATGCCCGCTATCAAAGCGGGCCGAGCTAAGAAGCGTGTGAACGGGACTTAAGAATTGGCTAAAAGCTGATGCGCGAACAATGCGCGACCCGCTCACGCCGACCGCGCTCCCAGCGTCACCTTGACCGTCCTGGACTTGCCGCCGCGGACGAGCGTCAGCTCGACGGCGTCTCCCGGCTGCTTCGCGCCGATGACGCTTCTCAGCTGCTCCGCCGAGGTCAGCTTCGTTCCGTCGAGCGCGGTGATGACGTCGCCGCCGGTCGGGTAGCTGGTGCCGTCCACCGTCTTGTGGCCGGTCGCGGCCTTCAGCGCCGCGCGGGCGGCGGCGCTGCCGGACTGGACGGATGCGACCTCGACCCCGGCGGCCGTTCCCATCTGCGCCGCGACCTGGGCCGGGATCGTCCGCGCCTCGATCCCGAGGAAGGCGTGCTTCGCCTTCCCGCTCGCCAGCAGTTGCGCGACGACCGAGCGCACCGTGTTCGAGGGGACTGCGAAGCCGACGCCGTCGTTGCCGCCCGAGCTGCTGTCGATCTGCGAGTTCACGCCGATCACGTCGCCCTGCAGATCGAACAGGGGCCCGCCCGAGTTGCCCTTGTTGATTGCCGCGTCGGTCTGGATCGCGTCCTCGATCGGCGCGTTGTTCGGGGCGGCGATCTCCCGGTGCAGCGCGCTGACGATCCCGGTGGTGACGCTGCCCTCGAGGCCGAACGGGCTTCCGATCGCGACGACGCCGTCACCGACCTGGAGCTTGCCGGAGTCGGCGAGGCTGAGCGGGTGAAGCTTGTCCGCGGGCGCGGCGACCTTGATCACGGCCAGGTCGGTTGTCGCGTCGCTACCGACGAGCGTCGCCTTGTAGACCGAGCCGTCCGCGAACTTGACGCTGATCGAGCCGGCGCCGTCGATCACGTGCTCGTTGGTGACGATGTCGCCCTTCGAGTCGTAGACGAAGCCGGAGCCCTCGGCCTGCTGCACGCCGGAGCCGCCGCCTCCACCGAACGGAAACGGGGAGACGTCCGTGCTCGAGCTCGTGGCGGTGATCTCGACGACGCTGTTCGCGCTCTGCCGGTAGACCTCGTTGACGGTCAGCTGTGAGCTCGTCCTCTGCGCCGCCGGCCTGCCCTGCGCCGGCGCCTGGGAGTTGACCGTGATCGTCTTCGTCTTCGTCCGGTCGGCGGCGGCGTAGACGGCGGCGCCGGCTCCGGCGCCGAGCAGCGCAGCCGAGAGCAGGGCTGCGGTGAGGAGCGGCCGCGGCCGCCGGATTGGCGAAGTCATCGTCTCGTTCCTTTCACGTCGAGTGGCGTCTCGAGCCATGTCAGCAGCGGGGGCTAAGAACGGGCTGAGACTCACCTAAGAAAGGGTTAAGACTCTCGTTCCTTAGCGACTTCTTAAGCGCCTCTTAAGCTGCTCTTAGACCGCGCTGCGATCGTCGTAGCCGTGTCGTCACGAGGCGAGCAGGACTCCGCTAACGCCCTCGAGACGGCAAGGCGCCGGGGGACAAATCGTCGCCCGAGCCGCTCCTCCCGACTGCGGCGGTGCCTGCTGCCCCTAGCAGGCACCGCCGCCGCAGCCGTCCTTGCGCCGCAGGTGAGCGCGGCCCCAACGCGGGTCGAGTCGCCGCGCGCGAGCGAGATCGCCGAGGTCACGCAGCCGATCCGCGACGCCGTCCTCCGCGCCCCGCCGCGGCGCCTGCTCGCGCTGGGCTACTGGGGCGGCGCCTACACCGCACCCACCGGCGAGAGCGTCACGATCTACGCTTCGCGGAGCTATCCGGCGGACGATGCCGCGAACCAGCGCTGGGCGAACTTTCTGGCCGGGCTCGTCCACGGGCCGGAGCTCTCCAGCCTGACCGTGTATCTCGCCCCGCTCGACGAGGTGAAGTCGACCTGTGGGCCCGAGGCGGAGGCCTGCTACAACGCCGCCCGGTCGACGCTCTTCGCTCCGGGCGAGGACCTGCCAAACGGCACGTCGGCCGAGGCCGTCGTCACGCACGAGTACGGCCACCACGTCGCGGCCCATCGGAGCAACGCGCCCTGGCCGGCCGAGGACTTGGGGACCAAGCGCTGGGCTTCCTACGAGCAGGTCTGCAGCAAGACCGCGTCCGGGATCCTCTTTCCGGGCGACGAGCAGCTCCACTACACGTTCAACCCGGGCGAGGCCTTCGCCGAGAGCTACCGCGTCCTGAACGAGCGGCGGGCCGGAACGCCCGAGCCGCCCTGGCAGGTCGTGGACCAGAGCCTGTATCCGGACGACACCGCCCTCCAGCTGCTCGAGCAGGACGTTCTCGACCCGTGGACGGGCCCCGCCTCGGCGTCGTTCAGCGGGACGCTCGTCGCGACCGGGGCCCGCCGGCGGACGTACACCGTCACGGACGCTCTCGACGGGGCCCTGCAGCTGACGCTCCGCGCGCCCGCGAAGTCGCGGCTCGCGCTCGATCTCTACGGCGCCGGCGGCAAACGGCTCGCGCATGTGACGACCCGTCCGGCGGGCGAGACCGTGTCGACGCAGACGACGATCTGCGGCTCGCGCTCGTTCCAGGTCTCGATCTCCCGCGTCTCCGGCGGCGGCCGCTACCGGCTTCTCGTCTCGAAGCCGTAGCCGAGCCACAATGTCAGGCATGCGGATCATGGTCGTCGACGACGAACGCGCCGTGCGCGACTCCCTCCGGCGCGCGCTGACACTCGAGGGCTACGACGTCGAGCTCGCGGAGGACGGCGAGCAGGCGCTCGAGCGCCTGGAAGGCGGCGACGCCCAGCCGGACGTCGTCGTCCTCGACGTGCTGATGCCGGGGATCGACGGGCTCGAGGTCTGCCGTCGCCTGCGCGGCCGCGGGCTGCGCATTCCGGTGCTGATGCTGACCGCCCGCGACGGGGTCAAGGACCGGGTCGCGGGCCTGGACGCCGGCGCCGACGACTACGTCGTCAAGCCGTTCGCGCTCGAGGAGCTGTTTGCGCGGGTGCGGGCCCTGCTCCGCCGCACCGGCGCCGACACCGACGAGGTGCTCCGCTTCACCGACCTCGAGCTCGACCCGGGTACCCACCAGGCCAGGCGGGCGGGCAAGCGGCTCGAGCTGACCCGGACGGAGTTCTCGCTGCTCGAGCTGTTCATGCGCAACCCGCGGCAGGTGCTGACGCGCTCGATCATCTTCGAGCGAGTCTGGGGCTACGACTTCGGCTATGCGTCGAACTCCCTGGACGTCTACATCGGGTATCTCCGTCGGAAGACCGAGATCGCCGGCCTGCCGCGCCTGATCCAGACCGTCCGCGGCGTGGGCTACGCGCTGCGCGAGCCATGAGCTTCCGGACCCGCCTGACGCTCGTCGCGGCCGTCGCCGTCGCCGTCGCCGTGGCAGGGGCCTCGGCGCTCACGTACTTGATCGTCCGCGGCGAGCTGCGCGGCCAGGTGGACGACGGCCTGCAGGCCCGTGCCGTCGAGATCTCGCACATCCCGCTCGAATACTCGCGGGGCTTCAAGCCGGGGCAGTACTTCCTGCGCATCCACGGGCCGGTGCTCGGTGGCGCCGCCGGCTACGTGCAGCTCGTACTTCCGAACGGACGGCCCGCGCCGTCCGGGCCGATCGCGCTGCCGATCGGGAAGCGGGTGAGGGCGGTCGCGGCGGATGGCGGCGGCGCCTTCTTCACGGACGCGAACGTCGCGGGCACGCACGTCCGCCTCCTCACGGTGCCGCTTGGCCAGGGCTTCGCTTTGCAGGTGGCCCGGCCGCTGAGCGAGGTCGACCGTGCGCTGCACCGGATCCGCACGCTGCTGCTGCTCGTCACGCTCGGCGGAATCGCGATCGCCGCGGCGCTCGGGCTCGCAGTCGCCCGCACCGCGCTCTCCCCGGTTCGGCGGCTGACCCAGGCGACCGAGCATGTCACGCAGACCCAGGACCTGCGGCGGCGCATCGACTCCGGCGGGCGCGACGAGCTCAGCCGCCTCGCGGCCAGCTTCAACACGATGCTCGAGGCGCTCGAGCAATCCGTGCGCGCCCAGCGGCAGCTCGTCGCCGACGCCTCGCACGAGCTGCGGACGCCGCTGACCAGCATCCGCACGAACATCGAGGTGCTCGCCCGCTCGGACGAGCTTCCGCCGGCGGACCGCGAGCGCCTGCTCGCGGACCTCGTCGAGCAGCTGGCCGAGATGAGCACGCTCGTGGCCGAGCTCGTCGAGCTCGCCCGCGGCGAGCAGCAGCCGGGCGAGCCGGAGGAGCTTCGCCTCGACCTGCTCGTCGCGGAGGCAATCGACCGGGCCCGGCGGAACGCTCCCGCGGTCGAGTTCCAGACCGAGCTCGAGCCGTCGACGATCCAGGGCGTCCGCAGCACGATCGAGCGTGCGGTCGGCAACCTGCTCGACAACGCGGCCAAGTGGAGCCCGCCCGGTGGCAGCGTCGAGGTGCGGGTGAGCGAGGGCCAGATCGTCGTGCGCGACCACGGACCCGGGATCGACAACGATGACCTCCCGCACGTCTTCGACCGCTTCTACCGCTCTCGCTCCGCCCGCGGGATGCCCGGCTCGGGACTCGGGCTCGCGATCGTGCGACAGGTCGCCGAGGCCCACGGCGGCGAGGTGGACGCGGAGCCGGCGGAGGGCGGCGGAACGCGAATGCGGCTTCGCCTCTTACCGACTTCTTAGCGCTACCAGGTGTCTTCAGCTGCTGTCTTCGGCGGCGAGCTCGAACGGCCCGGCGGAGCAGGGTGAGCGCGGATCGCGATCGCGGTCCGGTGGCGCAGGGGGTGCCTCCGGCTCCCCAGCGAGCCAGGGCGACCTCTCCGTCACGAGCGCGTGCCCGCTCACCGCGCGGCCGTCCTTGAGCACGAGCCAGATGCGCTGCGGGTCGGTCAGGACGCGCGCGTCCGCGAGCGGGTCGCCGTCCACGACGAGGAGGTCCGCCGACTTGCCCGGCTCGACAGTGCCCACGTCCGCGAGTCCGAGCGCGCGCGCCGAACCGGCCGTCGCCGCCGAGATGGCCTGGAGCGGAGTGAGTCCGCCCGCCGCCATCCGCACGAGCTCGACCGCGTTCGCGCCGGGCGGCCCGCTGTCGTAGCCCATCGCGAGGGTGACGCCGGCGTCGCGAGCAGCGACGAGCGTGCGGTAGGCCTCCTCGAGCTGGCGCTTCGCCTGCTCCACCAGGGCGGGCGCGAACTCCGAGGAAAAGCGCTCGGCGAGGTCGTGGAAAGTGGTGAGCGTCGGCACGAGGACGATGCCGCGCTCGGCCATCCGCTCGAGCAGCTCGGGCGCGCGGTGCAACGAGAGCCCGTGCTCGATCGTGTCGACACCCTCCTCGACGGCGAGCCTCGTTCCGCCGAGACCCTCAGCGTGCGCGGCGACGCGCAGGCCGACACGGTGGGCCTCATCGACGATCGCGGCGAGCTCGTCACGGGTCATCTGGGCAGGCTCGGGATCCTCGCGCGCGACGGAGCGCGCGCCGGTCGCCATCAGCTTCACGAAGTCGGCCCCGCGACGGATCTGCTCCCGCACGGCCTGGCGCATCTCCCAGGGGCCGTCCGCCTCACGGTACATGCTGTGAAAGATCCGACCTCCGGGGGAGGTGACCGAGACGATGCGTGCGCAGGAGAGGATCCGCGGGCCCTCGAGCAGGCCCAGCCGCACCGCCTCGCGCAGCACGATCGCCTCGTCGTCGTAGCTTCCGACGTCGCGCACAGTGGTGATACCCGCGCGCAGCAGCTCCCGCGCGGCGTTGGCGAGCACGAAGTAGCCGAGCTCGCGCGGCCGCGGGTCCTCGCCTTTGAGGGGTGCGGGCGGCCCAAAGCCCGGACTCCGCCCGACGTCGCTCGAGAGGTGCACGTGCGCGTCGATCAGCCCGGGCATGAGCGTGCGGCCTGCGAGGTCGAGCGCGCCCGCGGGTGGTTCGGTGCCGCGCGTATCAGCGACCTCGACGATCCGACCTCCCCGAACCGTGACGGCGCACCGCTCGCGCGCAGTCGAGCCGCGTCCGTCGATCAAGCGGGCATTCCAGAGGACGAGCGAGCCCGCACTCATGCTCTTCCTTTCGTCGTGGCCGCAGATTGGTTAGCGGCCAGCCCAGCGCGTTGGGCGCTTACCGCCCGCCGGCAATCGTACCCCGCTAGATGGCCGCAGACGACGCTCGCTCTGCCCGGCGAGAACGAAACCGCGTTCAGGACGGATCAGCGGTGGACGCGGCACGGGCCGACGATCCGGTCGATCCGGCCGGCGTAGACGAGGTCGGAGCGGTCGCAGCGGACGTTCCGACCCGAGGCTGCGGCCGATGTGCGTGAAACCTAGGAGTTTCGGATTGACGGCAAGCCGTTCCACGCGCGCGTGGACGGCGGCCGCGCCCGAAGGAGCCAGGGGCATGCGGCCGATCCCGACCTCATCGTCACGACCGACGTCGACACCTTCGTCGGCCTGCTGTCGCAGCGGCTGTCGCCGCGGGAGGGGGTAGAGAACGGTACCGTCCAGATCCAGGGCGCCCAGGCCACGCTCGAGCGCTTCGTGGGGATCTTCGCGTGGCCGGCGGCGCAGCCGCTCGCGGCCGGGTAGCGGCCGTTCGAGTTGCTGAGGGCGCTAGCAACCTGGCCGTAGGGTTGCGGTCAGGTCCTGCCGTGCAACTGCCGCTAGCAAGTTGCAACACGTGCAGGGCCGACGGAAGTCGACACTGCACCGATTGCTCCCAGATGGCGTCGCCGCGCGGCGCCGACTCGGTGGTAGCCGTCAGCGATTGGCAGACCCTCCTCGGTGCCGAAGACGACCGGAGCAGGGCGTCGAGCTGGGCGTACGCCTCAACCCGCTCCGGGTCGAGGTGCGCGAACGG
>WNEY01004277.1_pt1 | contig 10848 bp, 10 predicted proteins | sample 5400531 | NCBI WGS metagenome assembly WNEY01 (sample SAMN13153338, study PRJNA577476) | soil metagenome | isolation source: 200 cm saprolite under Douglas fir tree site 1 | place: USA:California | collected 2015-04-18
GAAGAAGTTACAAACGGAACTTCAGATCGAGCGGCAATACAATCAAGCTCTGGAAACGCAGATTCGCACACTCACCGAAGTGAGCTAGCTGAGCGAAAGCCAGCCCGCTACTTCCTATCATCCGCCTTGTACGAGGCACAATGGCATACTGTCATGGCCGGGCTGATCTAGCCCGGGAACCTTGTGCTCTGAAAATGTCAGGCGTACAGTACGGACGGATTCAAAAAATAAAACGAGGATCTCGAATTGATGCTGTCGGTCAGAGCTGATTCTCCGGCGGGACATTTCTGCCTGTTTCTGGTAGCGCTTTTTTCTATAGGCCCCCTCGCAGTCGCTGGGCAGAACAACACGACAAAGCCCGGCTCGTGGTCCGGCATCCTTGTGTCCAGCAGTTGCAACGCAGACGAAGCCTTTGCCGAATCTCCCGAGTGCACCAAGAACATGCTGGGTGCGAGGCTGGCGCTGTATAACGACACGAACAGGGTCATGTATGGCCTTGAGCCGCAGGAATCAATAGTCGCTCATCTTGGAGACACTGTAACCGTCCGGGGGACACTCGACGGCGATACGATTCGCATGGCTTCCATCGAGATGATGTCGATTGGGCTCGCGGTCGGAAAGAAGGCGCCCGCTTTTTCGGTTCACGACCAGTTTGGCCGGGTACAAACTCTCGAAACGCTGAAAGGAGTAAACGGCACCGTTCTTCTTTTTTTCCGCTCCGCGGACTGGTGACCGTTTTGTAAAGGGCAGCTGGTCCAGCTGCAAAGCGCCGTCCCGCGATTCGAAAAGCAAGGGGTCAAGCTGGCGGCCATCAGCTATGATACGGAAGAAATCCTGAAATATTTTGCTGACCGCCACAAGATCGAATACGCTATGCTCGCGGACGCCGATTCGAAAACCATCCAGGCTTATGGAGTCCTTAATTCGGAAGCTACGGGGATGCAGAAGGGCTTTGCTCGCCCGGGATATTTTTTTATTGATCCCAGCGGCATCATTCGAGAAAAGTTCTTCGAAGCGAAATACCGGGAGCGGGTTACCGGCAATAGCATTATTGCTAAGCTTTTCCCGGAATTGGGGCAGGAAGTGACGGAAACGGTCGAAGCCCCGCATCTTCAGTTGGCCCTGGAACAATCCGATCCTACTGGCGTTCCCGGTACTCGCATCACCCTCGTTGCCGAAGTGCGGCTGCCCCCCGATGTGCATGTGTATGCGCCTGGCACCCAGGGTTATAAGCCCATTCAACTCCTGATTGATGCTGTCCCGCAGCTGGAGCTCAAACCGGCAGTTTACCCGCCTTCCAAGACGCTCTATTTGCCCGCGATCAAGGAGAAAGTTCCTGTCTTCGATGGGACGTTCCGCATCAGCCAGGATGTGAAAGTAAACTCAGGGTCGGAGTTCTGGGGCTCGCTTGGGAAAGATGGGAAAATCTTCACGATTAGTGGAAAGCTTGAGTATCAGGCTTGCGACAAAACCATCTGCTACTCGCCAATGTCCGTCCCGGTTAAGTGGCAACTGCAAGTCTTTCCCCTGGATCGAACTCGCGCCCCCGTGGACATTCGACACAAATAGACAGGCTGTTTAGACATCCAGAACATACTCCCGCGGGAAGTTGACGCCTGAAGACGGATTCAGTAGCCTCACTCTGCGCCCTACACTTGGTGTTTTACATTTCTTGATCTGATCAAGGGGGACCCTCGATGGGCAACAAGAGCGATTCGGCTATATCCCGCCGCGAATTTGCGCGACGCGCAGCCTTTGTGTCCGCGGCTGCATCGCTGGCACCGTCAAATCTTCTCAGCTCGGAAGCTATCGCCGCACCGTCGCCCGCGCAGCAGCCCGCAAACGCGCCAAAGCTATCGCCGGAAAGCCAAGCCGAGGTCGAATCACGAATTCAGTCGATCTTCGCCCAATACGGCAACCGGCTCTCTGACGCTCAGAAAGCGGATATCCGGCGACTGGCCACCGAAGCTCAGCCGCCCCTCGATCGTCTTCGCGCGTTTGCGACCGATAACGGAGATGGGCCGGGGCTTTACCTGAAACCACTGATGGAGCGGGAAAAGAAACCTTCGCCGATGCCAGCAACACCAAAACCGGCAAGTACACCGAAGAATTCTTGAGGAGCGTCCCGAATGCCTGGCGAAGAGATTTTCTATCTTTCTGTAAGCGAACTCGCGAAACGCATCGAATCGAAGAAGCTCTCGCCCGTCGATCTGACGCAGGCATATCTCGACCGCAGCCAAAAGCTCGGACCGCGTTTTAACGCTTTCGCCCGCTTGACACCGGAGACTGCCCTCGAACAAGCCAAGGCAGCGGAAAAGGAGATCCAGCGCGGCCATTACCGGGGTCCCCTGCACGGGATTCCTTACGCCGCGAAAGACTTGCTGGCGGTGAAAGGAATTCCGACCACGTGGGGCGCGAAGCCCTTTGCAAACCAGGTATTCGATTACAACGCGACGGTGATCGAACACTTGAAGCGGGTAGGCGCGGTGATGCTTGGCAAAGCGTCCATGATCGAACTCGCTGGCGGGATGGGCTACCGTTTTGCCTCGGCATCCTTGCAGGGTGAAGCTAAAAATCCCTGGGACACTTCCTGCTGGACTTGCGGCTCTTCCTCCGGGTCAGGTGCCATCGTGGCCGCGGGCCTCGCTGCGTTTGCGATCGGCACGGAAACATGGGGTTCCATCATTTGCCCTTCGGCATTCTGCGGCGTGAGCGGTCTGCGGCCGACCTACGGCCGCGTCAGCCGTTACGGCGCGATGGCGCTCGCGCCATCGATGGACAAGATCGGTCCGATGGCGCGGAGCGCGGAGGACTGCGCGCGCATCTTTGCCGCAATCGCAGGCCACGACCCAAAAGATCGCGGAACCGTGCCCATCGATAAGGGCGCCTTCACCTATTCGCCGTCCATGGAATTGCATTCGCGGCCGCTGAAAATTGGCTGGCTCACCAATGCATGGAAATCCCTGGAACCAGGAATTGCAAAACCCATCGAAGCCGCCACCAAAATCCTCAAGAAATATTTTTCGAGCGTGAAGGATGTCGCCTTGCCAGTCGGTCCCTGGGAGGATGCGGGCAACATCATCGTTGCTGTGGAGTGCGCTGCTTCATTCCGGTCCCTGATTCGCTCAGGGCGAGTGAATGAATTGGCCGATCCATTGGGGCAAATTGCTGGCTATGTGAACGAACAGTATTCCGCTGCAGACTATCTGCAGGCCCTCAAGGTGAGAGAAATCGTCCAGAAAAAAATGGATTCTTTGTTTGACACGTTTGACCTCATTGCGGCAGCAGCACAGCCTGTTCCGGCGACACCTCTGACCTTGAATCTCGAGACCGATTTGGTTTTTCCCGATCCTCTCGGCGGCATTGGCAATATCTGCGGGCTGCCGGCAATTTCGGTTCCTTGCGGATTCACGGAAAAGAATCTACCGGTCGGGCTGCAATTTGTGGGAAGAGCCGGTGACGATTTTGCAGTTATCCAGGCGGGGCGGACCTTCCAATCGCACACGGACTGGCATAAGAAGCATCCGAAAATTCATTAGAAGCCGGCTAGGGATCCAAGGTGAAGGAATGCCGGCAACTTCAGGTTTGTTTCAGGATTTCGTGAACGGCGCGAAGTAGCGCCCAGCGGCTGAATGGTTTCGCCAGCAAGCGCATGGCCGAGTCGTCCCGAGCACAGTCTGCCGCCGCCCGCTCGCTGTAACCGGACATATATAGAACACGAATGTCCGGGAGACTTTGTAGTAGTCGCGCGGTCAGTTCCTGGCCGGTCATTCCGGGCATGACCATGTCTGTGAGGACCAAATCGATTGCGCCTTCGTGCTTCTCCACCCTTTTCAGTGCTTCGGCGCCGTCACGCGCTTCGATCACGGTATAGCCGCCGGATTCCAGAAACTCGCGCGCCACTTCGCGCACGTCCTGTTCGTCCTCGGCGAGCAGGATCGTTTCCGTCCCTCGTGGCGCCTCCGACACCGATCGCACTGCTCCAGCGCGCTCGACGGGCTGATCGACTCGCGGGAGATAAATCTTGAACGAAGTCCCTCTCCCTATTTCGCTGTAGACCCAGATAAATCCGCCGCTCTGCTTCACGATGCCGTAAACCGTGGCCAGGCCCAGCCCCGTGCCCTTGCCTTGAGCCTTGGTCGTGAAAAAAGGCTCAAAGACGTGTGCCTGGATCTCCGCACTCATGCCCGTTCCGGTGTCGGAGACCGCCAGGAGAATATAGCGACCTTGGCGGACAATGGGATGCACGGCGTTATAAGTGCTATCCAGTTCGGCATTCAAGGTCTCAATAAGGAGCCGCCCTCCGTCCGGCATGGCGTCCCGGGCATTGACGGCGAGATTCATAATTACCTGTTCCATTTGGCTGGCGTCCGCGCGGATCGCGCCAAGATTCTCGGAGCCGCGGACGACAAGCTCTATGTCCTCGCCTATTAACCTGGGCAACAGCCTGCCCATTTCTTCTACGACCTCATTCAGATTCATGACGTGGGGCTGCAAAACTTGCAACCTGCTGAAAGCTAGAAGCTGGCGCGTTAAAGCAGACGCGCGATCCGCGGCGCGGTCGATCTGCTCAATTTTCCTCGAACAATGTTCTGAAGGTGGGAGGACATTGAGGAGAAGCTCCGTGTGCCCCTTGATCACCATCAAGAGATTGTTGAAATCGTGGGCGACGCCGCCCGCCAGGCGGCCCACCGCTTCCATTTTTTGGGACTGGCGGAGCTGCTGCTCGAGAAGATGGCGTTCGCTGAGGTCCTGAGCCACCACAAGACGGACTCTCCTTCCTGCGTACTCCAATTCGTGAGAAATAATTTCGACCTGGATGATTTTGCCGTCCTTCTTGCGATGCTTCCAATTGCCCTGATAGAGCCCGTCGTTCGGCATCTGCTTCATTAAATCAAGATATCTTGCTCGTTCTTCCTCTGGGCGAAGGTCGAAAGCGGTCATGCATTTGAACTCATTCAAGGAATATCCATATTGACGAATGGCCGCATCGTTCACTTCCAGGAACCGCCGCGTTTCATTGTCGATGACCCAGGTGGGGAGCGGATTGTAGCTGAAAAGCAGCCGGAACATCTCTTCGTTCTTGCGAAGCGCGTCTTCCGAGCGACGTCGCTCGATGGCAAGCGCGATGTGACCGCCGACAGAGCCTAGAAACTCGAGATCTCTAATGTCATACGCATTTTCGTTTTGATAGTGCTGCACGACGAGTACCCCGATGGTGGCTGTGGGTGTTTTGAGAGGAACGCCGAGCCACGAAGGCGACGGCGTACCAACCAGCTCGACTTCACCTTCGGCAGCCAGCCGGTCAAATTCGTTCTGCGGAATCAACATCGGGGAGCCCGTGCGGAAAACAAACGCAGTGCAGCTGCGGCCCACTTTTTGCGGTAGAGGCGCCACATCGACTTCGTCGGCGAAAAATGGAAACGTAAATATGTCCGCCTCGCGGTCATGGAGGGCCACGAAGCAATTCTCCGCGTACAGAACTTTTTTGAGTGCGTGATGGATGCCCCGCAACAGCTCATCCAGGTTGGCAGTTTGGTTGAGCGCATGCACGATCTCGGAGATGACCTGACGCTCCGCTTCCATGCGGTGAAGGTCGGTGACGTCCCGGAAATTGACGACAATGCCTTCCATGGCAGCTACGTTGGTATAATCGCGGGCCGCAGCATCGAACCAGCGCCAGCTCCCGTCTTTGCTTTGCAACCGGCAGCGGCCGCCAATCGTTCCACGACCACTGACCGACAGATCGCGAAGACGTTCGCGAACTCCGCCGGCATCGTTTGCGTGAAGGAGGTCGGTAATCGACGTCCCGGCGAGATCTTCGGTTGGGTGGCCAAGAACGCGGGTAAAACTTGCGTTTGCAAATTGAATGATTCCGTCCGGGCTGATAATCGCGATCAGCTCCTGGACAGAGTCCAACAACGTAGAGAATTGCTCTGGACCAATGACAGTGCCTTGCGCAAAGGGGGCACGTTGGGACATTTGGTGGTGGCTCGCGACACCAGCCTGCGCAAACGTGCACCGCGGGCGAGGGTGAGTCCTGCTTCCTCCGTTTAGATTTGTTCTTACTTATTGCGACGACTTCTCAGACCGGGTGATAGCGAATCGTTCTAATCATACGAGACCCGAAAGCTTTTGTATGCCAGCGAATGGGAAAGTGTCGCGAAAGAATGACTGTACCAGCAGACAGGCCGGCCTCCCCCCCGAACGCTCGACTTTTAGTGTGCTTCCGCGCATGTTACGCTCCCCTCGTTCTCTGATTACGAGGACGCACCACCTCTGTTAGAACCCATGCGGGCACCCCGAGGAGGCGATTCTGTTATGCACGACATTTGGAAAGATATGTTCGTCATCGGACTTCCCTTGGCGGAAAAGATCCTTCGGCCGATCATCGTTTATGCCTTCCTGGTGGTCGGTCTCAGGCTCTCCGGAAAGCGCGAGCTCGTCCAACTCAATCCATTTGACTTGGTCGTCTTGCTGACGCTCTCGAATACGGTGCAAAACGCCATCATCGGCGAAGACAACAGTGTCTTGGGTGGGATCATCGGCGCAACTTCCCTGCTCGTCACCAACTATCTGGTCGTTCGCTTCCTCTACGATCACAGGAAACTCGATCAGTTGGTCGAGGGCAGATCTGACGTTCTAGTCGAAGGCGGCAAGGTGCGCGCGCGGAATTTGAAGAAAGAGCTCATTACCATGGCGCAACTCGAGGCGGCCGCGCGGAAGCAAGGATTCGAATCGCTCTCCGAAGTCGACCAGTGCGTGCTGGAGCCGGGCGGGACGCTTACATTTGTTGGGAAGAAGCCCGCAAGTGAAGAACTGCGCCACCAGGAATTGCTTGGCAAGCTGGAACGCTTGGCGCAGGAAATCGCCCTGTTGAGAGGTTCGCAACCGCCGGCACGCGCCTAACTTAGTGAAGGAAAAATCCTGTCGCCGCCAGGGCGATGCCCAAAGCACCGATCAGCACGCCGCCGAGCCAGAATCCCTTTCGCTTGGTCAAAAGCGTGATCGAGCAAATGACCAGCCCTATTTCCAGGAGCGCCTCTCCTCCATCAAATCGGTCTGCCTGGCGAACCGTCAAATCGCGCTCGTCTTCCAGATTCTTCGCCTCCTTGCTGACGTCGCCTTTGTCGCCTTCGTAGTGTTCGACTTCCTTGGCGTACTTCTCTTTCAGTTCTTCGCCCATCTCCTTGTTCAGCGGCGCCACGAGTTTAACAATGTCGGAGAAACCCTGAGTTTCGTGGAGGCGGACGCTCTTCGCCTGGTACTGTGTCCAGCGGCTCGCGGCCTGCGTTTCAAGGCGCAACCCTTCGGTATGAGCCCGGTGGCCGAGCAAGGACGCACCGGCCACAAATACGGCCATGATGGAGATCGTAATCGAGACGGGGAGAACCAGCGGATGATCCTCGTGATGGCTCTCAGGAAGTTCGATACCCTCGCCCATTCCTTAATTCTCCTTATGTGGGTTTAGACCGCCGAATCAGAAGAAATGACCTGCAGCGATTCGTGCGCCGCCGCCAGCGTGCGGTCAATATCCTGGGACGTGTGCGTCACCGAGACGAAGGTGGCCTCAAACTGTGACGGCGCCAAAAATACTCCCCGATCGAGCATCTCGCGAAAAAATCTGGCGTATCTCTTGGTATCGGAGCGCTTGGCATCGGTGTAATTTCTCACCGGTTCCGGCGTGAAGAAGACCGTCGTGAGCGAGCCGATGGCATTGATCTGCGCCGGAATTCCGGCGTCTGCCAGTTCCGCGCGTAGTCCAAAAACAAGCCGCCGCGCCAGTTGCGTCATCTCATCGTACAACCCGGGCTTGGTGAGTTGTTTGAGTGCCGCAATTCCAGCGCGCATCGCCAGCGGGTTCCCCGCCAGCGTACCTGCTTGATACACCGGGCCGAGCGGCGCAACTTGGTTCATCAATTCCGCGCGCCCGCCATACGCTGCCACGGGAACCCCGCCACCGATGATTTTTCCGAGCGTCGTAAGATCCGCTTCGATGCCAAGAAGTTCCTGCACGGAGCCATTGTGCAGCCGAAATCCGGTGATCACTTCATCGACGATCAGCAGCGCGCCGTTCTTTTTGCTGATTTCATGCAATCCCTTCAAGAATTCCGTCTCCGGCGGAACCACCCCCATGTTCGCAGCGATAGGCTCGACGATGACCGCGGCGATCTTATCCTTATGCTGCAGAAATATACGTTCGACCGCGTGGAGATCGTTATAAGGCGCGTTCAACGTCAACGCCGCCAGCGCCGCTGGTACTCCCGGGCATTCGGCAATTCCAAGCGTCGCGAGGCCGGAACCCGCCTGCGACAGGAAACTGTCCGCGTGTCCGTGATAGCAGCCTTCGAATTTGACGATGAAGTCGCGCTTCGTCACTCCTCGCGCCAGCCGTACAGCGCTCATCGTTGCTTCCGTGCCGCTCGAGACAAAGCGAATCTTTTCAATAAACGGAATCGCCCGTGTAATCAGCGTGGCCAGCTCCAACTCCAACTCCGTCGTCACGCCAAAACTTGTCCCGCGGCGCGCCTGGTCGGCAATTGCCTCGCTGATGGCGTGATTCGCATGTCCCAGGATCATCGCGCCCCAGGAGCACACATAGTCGAGCAGCTCATTCCCATCCGCGTCGTAGAGGTATTGCCCGCTTCCGCGTTCTATGATCAGCGGCTCTCCACCCACGGACCGGAACGCCCGCACCGGACTGTTCACGCCGCCGACCAGCACCTTTTCGGCGCGCTCGAAAATCTCGCGCGAACGCTTTCGCTCGCGCTTCAATCGGGGTTGCGCTGTACTCATGTTTTCCAGATTAAATTATCACGCCTTCAGCCAGCGTGCGACATCCTTGGCGTGGTAGGTAAGAATGATTTCCGCTCCGGCGCGCTGGATGCCCGTTAGAATCTCCAGGACTACTCGCTGTTCATCCAGCCAACCCTTCTGTGCCGCGGCTTTGACCATGGCGTACTCTCCGCTCACGTTGTAAGCACCGACAGGAACGTCAAACGCATCGCGCACCCGCCGGATGACATCCAGGTAAGCCAGCGCGGGCTTGATCATGACCATATCCGCACCTTCTTCGAGATCGAGCTCCACTTCCTTCAACGCTTCTCGCGCGTTGGCAGGGTCCATCTGATAGCTGCGCCGGTCGCCAAACTGGGGCGCGGATTGAGCCGCCTCCCGGAAAGGTCCGTAGAAGCCAGAACAATATTTCGCGGCATAAGAAAGAATTGGAATATTCTCGAACTTGTGTTCATCCAGCGTTTCACGAATGGCTCCCACTCGGCCATCCATCATGTCTGACGGAGCAACGATGTCGGCGCCCGCGCGCGCGTGCGACAGTGCCTGTTGCGCAAGAATCGCCAAGGTCGTATCATTGGCAACCTCGCCATTCTCGATGACGCCACAGTGGCCATGGTCCGTGTACTCGCAGAGGCATACGTCCGTAATGACGAGAAGTTTCAGTTTCGCTTTACGAATTGCTTCGATGGCGCGCTGCACCACACCCTGCGCGCCAAGCGAACTTGCGCCGCGCGGATCCTTGGACTCCGGCAATCCAAAAAGAATAATCCCGGGAATCCCCAGCGACTCCACCTCGCGGCACTCTTCCACAATCTGATCGACAGCCTGCTGAAATATGCCGGGCATGGAATTGACTTCCTGGCGGACCTTTGAACCCGGGCACACAAACATCGGATAAATGAGGCCCGACGTGGTAAGGCGCGTCTCACGTACGAGGCCACGCAGCGCTTCGCTCCGCCGCAAACGCCGCGGTCGATGGGTGGGAAAACTCATGCTTTTCTTGCTCCTGCCTGGGCCCGTTTCACGTTTTCCGCATAATGATGTTCTAACGCTTCGACGACCGCCGTCGTCGTCGTCTCTTTTGCCAGGACGATGCGCCGGACACCTGCTCCGCGCAAGGCGTTGGCAGTGACGGGTCCAACCGCCGTAATCGCCAGTTTATCTTGCAGTGCACGCAATTGCTCGCCTCCAAACAGCTCTGCAAAATGTTGGACGGCCGAAGGGCTGAAAAACAGAACCGCATCGGCCGCCCCTTCGCCGATCTGTCCTAAGTTTCTTTGATCCACATCGGTTGGCCGCAGCGTGCGGTAGGCGATCACTTCCGTGACCTGTGCGCCATGGCGCTTCAAGGCTGGCGGTAAATCCTGATTTGCGCGATCGCTCCGCGGCAAAAACACTTTCGCTCCTTGCAGCCTGTTCCCCAATTCCTCCGCCAGCGCTGCACCAGTGTGCGTCTCCGCAACATAATCGACTCGAAGTCTGGCTTGTCGGGCTGCTTCGGCGGTTACCGGACCGACAGAAGCGATTCGCAGTTTGCTCCCTGACTGAATCAAGCTGCGCTTCAGCTCCTCGCCGCGCTTTACCACCGCGCGAACTGCCTGCGCACTGGTGAAAATAATCCAATCAAATCGCTGGATTTCCGTGATCGCTGCGTCGAGCGGCGCGAAGTCTTCTGGGTCCGCAAAGGACACCAAAGGAAGCACCACGGGAATGGCTCCGCGTGCGGAAAGTTCGCGGGCCAGTGCCTCGCTTTGCACCGCGGCTCGCGTAATGACGATGCGCTTGCCGGACAACCCACTTTGAGATGCTTCAGCCACGCTGGCGGCTCACTTCTTCCAGGATGGACTGGGCGCCCGCATCAATGAGCAACCGCGCCATGTGTTCTCCCAGTTGCGCCGCCTGTTCCGGCGTGTAGGTGGCACGCTGTTTCATGTATTGGGATCCGTCCACGGAGCAAACGCAGGCGTCGAGCAAGAGTTCGCTGCGCTCGACGCGTGCCCACGCGCCCAGAGGGACCTGGCACCCGCCATGCAATGCCGCCAGGAGTGCGCG
>WNEY01004278.1_pt1 | contig 10848 bp, 11 predicted proteins | sample 5400531 | NCBI WGS metagenome assembly WNEY01 (sample SAMN13153338, study PRJNA577476) | soil metagenome | isolation source: 200 cm saprolite under Douglas fir tree site 1 | place: USA:California | collected 2015-04-18
CGCGAGCCGGTCCCGCTCGCAGCCCTGATCGCGAACGTGATCATCCTCGTGTTCTACGCGGTCATCGAGCTCGGCGACGTCCTGCTCGAGAAGGTCTGGAACACTGACGTCTCACTTCTGACCACCCCGGAGTTCAACTACGGCGTGCCGCTGCTGGTGGTCGCGCTGACGGTGGCGGCGGTCGCGGTTTACGACTCCTTAAGAGGCAGGGGCAGCCGGATCCCCGAGTGACGTGCACGTCGCGACCGGGTGCAGGCCCGGCGCGATGCCGCCGCCGCACGCCCACGCGCGACCGTTGAAGAGCGCGAGCTCGAACCCGTGGCGTGGGACGAGCATCCTGCCGGCCGACAGCCAGCTCTCGCCGATTAGATAGACGAACTGGTCGACGATCCGTGTCTCGCTCGCGTCCTGGCCGCCGAGGACGATCACGTCACCGCCGGCGAACGCGACCGCGCCGCCGCCGCTGGTCGGCACCGGCAGGTCGGCAAGCTGGCGCTTCCATTCCGGGACGCTGACCTCGAGGCAGTCGACACGACCCGTGGTCGGCGAGCGACCGCCGGCAACGCACGCCACGCCCCCGCCGTCGAAGCCCAAGACGTGGTTGCGCGGAACGGGAATGGTGGAGATGACGCTCCAGGAGTTGGCGGCCGGGTCGTAGGTCTCGACGGGGCCCACGTTGCCTCGCGCGGTGCTGCCGCCAATCGCGTACAGCTTTCCCAGCGCCGCGATGAGAGCGTGGCCGCCGCGCGCGTAGTGCATCGACGCGAGCTGGGTCCAGTGGTCGCCGTCGAGGCGGTACAGGCGCGCGCTGTCGGCGCCGTTGCTGTGTCCGCCCGCGATGTAGACGGTGTCGTTCAGCGTCGCCGCGGATGGATGGTCGAGGGGCAGGGGCAGGCGCAGGCCTGTCGCCCACGAGCTTCCGTCGAAGACGTAGACCGAGCTCAGGCTTGCCCCAGCGGCGTTGAACCCGCCCATCACGTAGAGCTTTCCGCCGGCCACCGCGGCGCCCGTCTCCTCCACCGCCGCGGGAAGGTTCGGCTCAGCGCGCTGGAGCGGTAGCGCCGTGGGGGTCGGCGAGGGTGACGGGCTCGGCGATTCGAGCGAGGGGCTGGGCAATGGCAAGCGCGCCGGCTGACCGCCCCCGCCGCACGCCGCGAGCAGCACGGCGACGGCGATGGGTCCCGTCAGCGCCCGTCGCATAATCCCCACATGGCGACCACGGCACTCTCGCTCACCCACCTAGGTTCGCTGATGCGCGGCGTGCGCAGCGTCGACGAGGTGGGCGCGAACGAGCGGGCGGCGTCGCTGGCCAAGCGTTCGATCAAGAAGTCTTCCAAGCTCTGGGCGCTCGATCTTGCCATCCGCTGCATCGACCTGACCACCCTCGAGGGCCAGGACACGCCGGGCAAGGTGGCGGCGCTGTGCGCCAAAGCGGCCCGGCCCAAGCCGGGCGACGCGAGCATCCCACCGGTGGCGGCGGTGTGCGTCTACCCGCTGCGGATCGCGGACTGCGTCGAGCCTCTACGGGGAACCGGGATTCACATCGCCTCCGTGGCGACCGCGTTTCCGTCGGGCCAGAGCTTCACGTCGATCAAGGTCGACGAGACCGCGCAGGCCGTGCGCGCCGGTGCGGACGAGATCGACATGGTCATCGACCGTGGCGCGTTTCTGTCCGGCGACTACCAGCGCGTCTACGACGAGATCGTCGCCGTGAAGGAGGCTTGCGGCGAAGCCCACCTCAAGGTGATCCTCGAGACCGGCGAGCTGGGCAACTACGACGCGGTCCGCCGCGCCAGCATCCTCGCCATGGCCGCCGGCGCGGACTTCATCAAGACCTCGACCGGCAAGGTGCAGCCCGCCGCCACCCTGCCCGTCGCGCTGGTGATGATGGAGGCGATCCGCGACTTCGTCCGCGAGACCGGCCGGCCGGTCGGCTTCAAGGCCGCCGGCGGGATCCGCACCGCCAAGCAGGCGATCTCGTACCTCGTCGTCACGTATGAGACCCTTGGCCCGGACTGGATGACGCCCGAGCGCCTGCGGCTTGGCGCTTCCACGCTTCTCAACGACGTGCTAATGCAGATCGACAAAGAGCGCACGGGCGCGTATCAGTCCGCCGATTACTTCACGGTCGACTGATGGCTATCGCCAAGAAGGAGTCGCAAGCTCTCGCCAAGCAGACCTTCGACTACGCACCCGCGCCCGAGGCGATCGACCACGTCAAGATCCAGCCGCGGTACGGGCTGTTCATCGGCGGCAAGATGGTCGCCGCCCACAGCAAGAAGCACTTCCCGACCATCAACCCGGCGACCGAGAAGACGCTGTCCGAGGTCGTCGAGGCCGACGAGGTCGACGTCGACCGCGCGGTCAAGGCCGCGAGCAAGGCCTTCGATTCGTGGTCGCACATCTCCGCGTCGCGCCGCGCGCGCTACCTCTTCCGCATCTCGCGGCTTCTCCAGGAGCGGTCGCGCGAGCTCGCCGTGGTCGAGACGATGGACGGCGGCAAGCCGATCAAGGAGTCGCGCGACGTCGACATCCCGCTGAGCGCCGCGCACTTCTTCTACTACGCGGGCTGGGCGGACAAGCTCGAGTGGGCGTTCCCCAACCGCAAGCCGCGGCCGCTGGGCGTGGCGGGCCAGGTGATCCCGTGGAACTTCCCGCTTTTGATGCTGGCGTGGAAGATCGCGCCGGCGCTCGCGGCCGGCAACACGGTGGTTTTGAAGCCGGCGGAGACGACGCCGCTGTCGGCGATGGTGTTCGCCGAGATCTGCATGCAGGCGGAGCTGCCGCCTGGCGTAGTGAACATCGTCACCGGCGCGGGCAAGACCGGCTCGCTCCTGGTCTCGCACCCGGATGTGAAGAAGGTCGCGTTCACCGGCTCGACCGAGGTCGGCAAGCAGATCCAGCGCGCCATCGCGGGCAGCGGCAAGAAGCTGACCCTCGAGCTCGGCGGCAAGGCCGCGAACATCGTGTTCGAGGATGCGCCGCTCGACCAGGCGGTCGAGGGGATTGTCAACGGGATCTACTTCAACCAGGGGCACGTGTGCTGCGCCGGGTCGCGGCTGCTCGTCCAGGAGTCGATCGCAGAGCCGCTGCTCGAGAAGCTGAAGCGCCGCCTGTCGACGCTGCGCCTGGGTGACCCGCTGGACAAGAACACCGACATCGGGGCGATCAACTCGCGCGCGCAGCTGGAGAAGATCCAGGGCCTGGTCGAGTCGGGGATCGAGGAGGGTGCCGAGCTCTACCAGCCCGAGTGCGTGATCCCCGAGCGGGGGTTCTGGTTCCCGCCAACGCTGTTCACCAACGTGTCGCAGTCCTACCGGATCGCGCGCGAGGAGATCTTCGGCCCAGTGCTGTCGGTGCTGACCTTCCGGACACCTCACGAGGCGGTGGAGAAGGCGAACAACACGCCCTACGGCCTGTCGGCGGGTGTGTGGACGGACAAGGGCTCGCGGATCCTGTGGATGGCGGAGCGCATGCGCGCGGGCGTGGTTTGGGCGAACACGTTCAACCGCTTCGACCCGACGTCTCCCTTCGGCGGCTACAAGGAGTCGGGGTTCGGCCGCGAGGGCGGCGTGCACGGGCTGCTGCCGTACCTGGAGCTCAAGTAGGTGGACGTCCGCAAGACCTACAAGCTGTTCCTGAATGGCGAGTTCGTGCGCTCGGAGTCGGGGCGCGCGTACCGGCCCGACGGCGGCAAGGTCAACGTGCCGCGCGGCTCGCGCAAGGACCTGCGCGACGCGGTGCGGGCGGCGCGGACGGCGTTCGGTGGCTGGGCTGGGCGGACGGCGATGAACCGCGGACAGATCCTGTACCGCGCAGCCGAGATGCTCGACGGCCGTTCTTCTCAGTTCGTTTCGCTGCTCGGTGGCGGCGCGAAGGCGCGGCGCGAGCTCGACCAGTCGGTGGAGACGCTGGTCTGGTACGCCGGATGGACGGACAAGCTCACGCAGGTCACCGGCACCGTGAACCCGGTCGCCGGTCCTTACTTCAACTTCACGATTCCAGAGCCGACGGGCGTGGTCGGCATCGTCGCGCCGGAGGACGCGCCGCTGCTCGGATTGGTGCGCCGCCTGGCGCCGGCGCTGTGTGGCGGCAACGTCGTTGTCGCGCTGGCCGCGGAGTCGAGCCCGCTCGCGGCGCTGACCCTGGCCGAGGTCTTCGCGACTTCGGATGTTCCAGCCGGCGTGGTCAACATCATCAGCGGCCAGCGCAAGGAGCTGCTGCCGTGGCTTGCGTCGCACATGGACGTGAACGCGATCGACGTCGCGGGCTGCACGGCCGACGAGATCAAGGCGATCGAGGAATCGGCGGCTTCCAACGTGAAGCGTGTGATCAAGCTCACAGAGCGCGAGGTAAGCCCCTACCTCATCGCCGCCTTCATGGAGATGAAGACCATCTGGCACCCCATCGGGGTCTAGCCGAGAAGCGCCTGGCGCATCAGCCCGTCCGCGGTCAGCGCAAGCGACCTCATGAACGGCAGGCGCCACGCCAGGGCCAGCCTGGGCATCGTCCGCCGGATCAACGCCAGCAGACTTTTCGTGGCGGCCTGGTCGGGACTCTTGTCGAGCAGCCACCACAACAGCACGGCGAGGTGTGCGACGTACAGCAGCCTGCCGAGCGATTCCGCCGCCTTGACGGGGGGAGCGTCGGTCGCGCCGCGCACCGCCTCCACGAACACCTCCTGGACGCGCGTGCGGGAAAAGGCCGTGGCCGGCGCGAACAGTCCCCCGGCCGGGTCGCCAACCAGGAGAGGAACCAGCGCCGCCAGGGCGCGGCGATGCGGCCGGAGGACCTCCAGGCTCGTCTCGAGGGCAAAGATCACGCGGTCCCGCCAACGGCCGGCGGGCATGGCGCCCGCGCGCGAAGCGAACTCGACCGACAGCTCGTCGTAGAGCGCCATCAAGACCGAGCGCTTGCTCGGGAAGTATCGATAAAGGAGCCCCACGCTGACGCCGGCCTGCTGGGCAACTTCCCGGAGGGTGGTCCGGTCGTAGCCGCGCTGGGCGACCAGGCGCAGCGACGTGCGATAGAGGCGCCGGCGAACGCCCACGCCTTGTGCGGTCAAGCCTCTTGGGCGGCCGCGCGAGCGCTTTGTCGCATTTTCCATGAACGTGTTCACTAATATTAGGTCATGGGTCGACTGCGCATGAAGATCGTCATCCCCGGCGGTTCAGGCCAGCTGGGCACCTTGCTGGCCAGGGCGCTAGGGTCGGAGGGCCACGAAGTCCTGGTGCTCAGCCGGCGATCCCGTCCCGCGCCCTGGCGCGTGGTGGAGTGGGACGGCGTCAATCCGGGCGCATGGACGGCGGAGATCGACGGCTGCGACGCCGTGATCAACCTGGCCGGGCGAAGCGTCAACTGCCGCTATACCGCGCAGAACCGTCGCGAGATCCTCGAATCACGCGTGCTGTCCACGCGCGCCATCGGCCGTGCGATCGCAGCCGCCAGGCAACCTCCCCGCGTCTGGGTGCAGGCGAGCACCGCCACCATCTACGCCCATCGCTACGACGCTCCCAACGACGAGCGGGCAGGGTTGATCGGCGGCAGCGAGCCCGGCGCACCCGAGACGTGGCGGTTCAGCATCGACGTCGCGACCGCGTGGGAGCAGGCGGCCAACGAGTTCGAGCTGGCTCGCACGCGCAAGGTGCTGATGCGCTCCGCGATCGTGATGAGCCCGCTGCGCGGGGGCGCATTCAACCTCCTTCTCCGGCTGGTTCGGTTCGGCCTCGGTGGGCGAGAGGGAGACGGCCGGCAGTTCGTTTCGTGGATTCATCACGAAGACTGGGTGCGCGCGGTCCAGTGGTTGATCGCACATCCGGAACTGGCCGGCCCTGTGAACCTGGCGTCGCCACAGCCTTTGCCCAACGACCAGTTCATGCGCGCGTTGAGGCGGGCCGCGGGCGTGCCGTTCGGCCTGCCGGCGGCGCGATGGATGCTGGAGGCCGGCGCGCTCGTGATCCGCACGGAGACGGAGTTGATCCTGAAGAGCCGTCGCGTCGTCCCTACTCGGCTGATCGAGTCTGGCTTTGCCTTTCAGTTTCCTGCGTGGCCCGTAGCGGCGGAAGACCTCGTGCGCCGTAAAATTTCACCTGCATGACTGAGGTCCTCACCCAGCCGGCCCCGACGGAGTCCTCGGGACCTGCGCTGGACAGACCCAGCAAGCCGATGATCTCGGCGGACCGCATTGCCCGGCGCGTGCACCGACTTGGGCGCGAGGTGTCGAACGTCTATGCGGACATCGATACGCCGCTCGTGCTCGTTGTGATCCTCAAGGGCGCGACGGTATTCGCAGCCGACCTGCTGCGCTGCCTCAACATCCCGGCCGAGCTCGAGTTCGTGCGCGCGTCGAGCTACCCGACCGGCACGTCGAGCAGCGGCCGCTTGAAGCTCGCGCACATGGTCGAGGGCCCGCTCGTCGGCCGGCACGTGCTGCTGGTCGAGGACATCATCGACTCGGGCGTGACTGTGAACGCGGTGCGGAAACGGATTCAGCGCCTGGGCGCGGCGTCGGTGCGCCTCGCGGCGCTGCTCGACCGCCCCGCGCGCCGGCAGGTCGAGGTAGAGATCGACTTCACGGGCTTTGTCATCCCCGACCGTTTCGTCATCGGCTACGGCCTCGACTACGCCGGGTTGTATCGCGAGCTGCCGCACATCTACGCCCTGACATAGCCTCACCCTTTCTCGGCTGGAAGAAGGCCGAGCTGCACTCGCACCTCGACGGCGCGGTGCGCGTCTCGACCGCCGAGGAGCTGGCGGGTCGCGCTGGGCTGCGCATGGTCGCGCCCGACGACTGCCCGAGTCAGGCCGACTACATCAAGTACTTCGACGAGGCCATCGCGGTCATGCAGACCGAGGCCGCGCTGGAGCGAATCGCGCTGGAGATGTGCCTCGATTCCGCGGCCGAGAACGTCGACTACCTCGAGGTGCGGTGGGCGCCGCGGCTGCACCTGCGCCTGGGTTTGACGGTCGAGCGGGTGATCGCCGCAGTGCTGGCCGGCCTGGCGGCGGCGCCGATTCAGGCGGTGGCGATCGTGTGCGCGATGCGCCAGCACACGCCGGAGGAGAACGTCGAGCTGGCCATGAGCGCGGGCGGGTTCGCGGGCCGCGGCGTGGTGGGCTTTGACCTGGCCGGCGACGAGGTGCGATATCCGACCGCGCCGCAGCGCCCCGCCTTCGAGGCGGCGAAGGCGGCCGGGTTGCGGCTCACCTGCCATGCCGGCGAAGCGGGCGACCCATCGCACGTCGAGGATGCGCTGAACCTCGGCGTCGAACGAATCGCCCACGGGGTCATCGGCGCGCGCGACCCTCGGATCGTGGAGCGCGTGCGCAGCGAGGGCGTCGTGCTGGACATGTGCCCGACCGCGAACTGGAAGTGCAAGGCGGTGCTGTCGATGGCCGAGCATCCATTGCCGCGCCTGGTGCGCGCGGGGGTGCGCTGCACGATCAGCACCGACTCGCGCACGGTGGCGGACACGACGCTGAGCCGCGAGTTCGAGCTGATGTCCGAAGGGGGTATGACCGACGAAGAGCTAGGGCGCTGCAACCAGACTGCTTACGCGGCCAAGTTCGGATAGTCCGGACTATCGACCGGGTTGGTCCGGCTAGTTCCCCGTTCCGAACAGGCGGTCTCCGAAGTCCCCCAGGCCCGGCACGATGTACGCCTTGTCGTTGAGGTGTGAGTCGAGCGCGGCGGTGTAGACGTCCACCTCCGGGTGACGGTCCTTGAGCACCTGCACGCCCTCTGGCGCGGCCACGATGCACACCATCCGCGTGTCCCGCCCGCCTGCCTCCTTGATCAGGTCCAGCGCCTGCGCCGCCGACCCGCCGGTCGCGAGCATCGGGTCAAGGAGGAGCGGCACCTTGCCCTGCAGCCGTGGCAGCTTGTTGTAGTAGATGCGCGCGACTGCCGTCTGCTCGTCGCGCTCCAGGCCGATGTAGCCGACGCTCACGCGCGGGAGCAGCTCGAGCACCGGCGCCAAGAGACCAAGACCCGCCCGCAGCACCGGGATCGCGACGACCTCGGAATCGAGCTCGATCGAGTCTGCGTCCGCGAGCGGCGTCCGCACCGTGCCGTGCCGCACGGGCAGGTCGGCCGTCGCTTCGTAGAGCAGCATCGTGATCACGTTGCGCGCGAGGGTGCGGAACTCCTCCGGCTCGGTCGTCGCGTCACGCAGCCCCCGAAGGCTGTCCGCGACGAGCGGGTGCTTACTTACGTGCAGCGTCACGCTTGATCAATCTGCGGATCGCGTCGACCGCGACCGAAAGCATGCGGTCCATGTAGGACGGGTCTGCGTGGTGGATCTCGCCCGCGCCCAGCTCGTCGACGCACAGGTTCACGCAGCCCGCGCGCATCTGCCGGATCCGGGAGACGACGAAGAGCGTGGACGCCTCCATGTCGTTGCCGAGGATGCCGGCCTTCGCCCACATCTCGAGCTCGTCGCGAAGATGGGGCCGCGGCATCGTGTCGGGCAGCAGGTCGGAGTACAGCGCATCGACCGACCGTGTGACGCCCACGTGGTACTTCGCCCCCGCCGCCTCCGCGGCCTCGATCAGGGCCTCGACGACGTGCAGTGACGCGACGGCCGGGTACTCGAGCGGGACGTAGCCGTTCGGTGTGCCCTCCGAGCGGACGGCCGCGTAGCTGATCACCAGGTCGCCCATCTTGATCTCGGGCTGGGCCGCGCCGCACGTGCCGACGCGCAGCAGCGTGTGCACGCCCAGCTCGTGCAGCTCCTCGATCCCGATCGCCACCGACGGCCCGCCCATGCCGGTCGACATCGTCGACACCTTCACCCCGTCGACGCTCCCGGTAAAGGTGCGGTACTCGCGGCTGAACGCGACCTCCTTGGCGCCGTCGATGAACTTCGCGATGAGTGGAGTGCGAAACGGATCTCCCGGCACCAGCACGTAGTCGCCAACGTCTTCGCGGCTGAGACCGATGTGGTACTTCTTCTCCGCCACAGCCATTCCGGCGAATACTAATCCGCCCTGGAAACGCCGTCCTTGTCGACCCGGGCGAGCACATGCGGCGGTCGCCGCACCTCGTGGTCGACGATCCGCCACGCGTTGCGAACGCGCGCCGCCACCCGGTCGACCAGCTCCTGGGAGCGCGCATGCACGACCACCAGCGGGTCGCCTTTGCCGACGCGGGCGCCCACCGGCGCCTCGATGACAAAGCCCGCCGCGGGATCGACCCTGTCCTCCTTGCGGAGCCGCCCGACGCCGATCTCGGCCGCCGCCAGGCCGACCTCGAGCGCGTCGATCCCCTCCACGTGGCCGTCGCGGCCGGACTTGATCTCGACCTTGACCGGAGCCACCGGCAGCCCTCGCTCGAGATGGCCGCCCTGCGCGGCGAGCATCTGCTCGAACTTCTCCCGCCCCGCACCCGAGCGCAGAACCTTCTCGACGTCGGCCGAAACGCCCGCGACCTCGCACATCTCGCGGGTGACCCGCACACACACGTCGAGCAGCTCCTCGTCGCCCTTGCCCGAAAGAGCTTCCAGGGCCTCGTGAACCTCCAACGCGTTGCCCACCGAGCGCCCCAGCGGGTTGTCCATCGCGGTCACGAGCGCGACCGTCCGGCGACGTGCGCCCTCGCCCAGCACCACCATCTCGCGCGCCAGCTCCTCGGCGGACGCCACGTCGGGCATGAACGCGCCGCGGCCGAACTTCACGTCCAGCACGATCGCGTCCGCGCCGGCGGCGATCTTCTTCGACATCACGCTGGAGGCGATGAGCGGCATGGACGGCACCGTCGCCGTCACGTCGCGCAGCGCGTACATGAGCTTGTCGGCCGGCACCATTCGGGGCGACTGGGCCCCCACCGCGATCCCGATCTCGCGCACCTGCTTGACGAAGCGGTCAGGGTCGAGCTCGACCGTCAGGCCCGGAACCGACTCGAGCTTGTCCAGCGTCCCGCCCGTGTGCGCGAGCGCCCGCCCGCTGAGCTTCGGCACCTTGACCCCGCAGGCCGCGGCCAGCGGCCCGGCCACGAGCGTGACCTTGTCGCCGACGCCGCCCGTGGAGTGCTTGTCGACCTTGATCCCGGGGATCGCGCTCAGGTCGAGCACCTCCCCGCTCGCCACCATGGTCTCGGTCAGCGCCAGCGTCTCGGCCGGCGTCATGCCGCGGATGCAGACCGCCATCAGCCACGCGGCCATCTGGTAGTCCGCGACCTCGCCGCGGACGTAGCCGTTGAGCAGGAAGCGGATCTCCTCGGGGGAGTGCTCCTGTCCGTCGCGCTTGCGGGCGATGACCTCAAGGACGTTCATCCGCCCAATTTTCGATCAAGAAAGCGGGTGTACAATCCGCGCGACCAAGGTAATCGGCGCCCGGGCGCCTTTCATCCGGGCTTTTTCGGTTGTAAGGGAGCAACGAGGATGGGTCATAAGCGCCTTAGGTTCCTGGGTGTGGTTGCCGCGGTGATGGTGTTCTCACTGGCCTGCGGCGGTACCAGTGGGGGCGGCACACCCACCAAGACCTACAAGATCGGACTTGTCACAGACACCGGCGGCCTCAATGACAAGAGCTTCAACCACCTGGCGGACGTCGGACTCGAGAAGGCGAAGACCGACTTCCACGTCCAGGGCGATGTCAAAGAGTCGAAGACCGGAGACGACTACGTCCCCAACCTCACAGACTTCGCGAGCAAGAACTACGACCTCGTGATCGGGGTCGGCTTCCTCATGCAGCAGGCGGTCGGCACCGTCTCGGGCCAGTTCCCGAACGTGCACTTCGCGATCATCGACGGCGCTGGAACCGACGCCAACGGCAAGGACCTGCAGCACACGAACGTGGTCTCGCTCTTCTTCAAGGAGCAGGACGCGGGCGCGATGGTCGGCGTGATCG